>Ga0134098_1000372_pt1 | contig 48939 bp, 30 predicted proteins | sample 9_3taG_FD_94456 | JGI IMG/M metagenome (GOLD analysis project Ga0134098, IMG submission 94456) | Switchgrass degrading microbial communities from high solid loading bioreactors in New Hampshire, USA - 9_31_10_142_A3 metaG | ecosystem: Engineered > Bioreactor > Semi-continuous > Anaerobic >... | reverse complement strand
GGTTCTTTCAACGAGGGGGAGGTTTTATTATCGTCTATTGGTCATAAATGGCACCTGACACATATAGAGATGGAAGATATCCAGTAGCTTCGTTGTATTGTATTATTCAATATTATTAGAAAGGAATGAAAACATGAAGAGACGAATTGTCAGTATGCTTCTGGTGTTATGCATGCTTATGCCTGTTCTGCCAATCCAGGCACTGGCGGAAGCTACGCAGAACACTGAAATTTCAGCTGTATCTGAAGCTGCTCAGAATCCATTCTCAGATGTATCTGAAACCGACTGGTTTTATGAGTCGGTACTGTATGCTTTTCAGAATGGATTATTCAATGGGGTTGGCGAGAACAGCTTTTTACCGGAAGGCTCCATGACGCGTGCCATGTTTGTAACAGTTATGGGCCGCATTGCAGAAATTAATCCTGATGATCACAAGGGTGCCCAGGAATTTTCTGACGTTCCGGCTGAAAGCTGGTATGCTCCATATGTAAAGTGGGCGAAAACAGAAGGTATCACTTTGGGAGTAGGAAACGGCAGGTTTGATCCTGATGGTTTACTGACCCGTGAACAAATAGCGGTTTTCATTGTTCGTTTTTTTGACACCTTCGGTATTCCATATCCTGAAGCTACGGTTACCAGTACGCCTAAAGATTTGGACAGTGTTTCGGATTACGCTGTGGAAGCAGTTTTAAAGCTTTGGAGCTGTGGCATATTCCAGGGGGTCGGAAATGGCAATTTCAATCCAGGAAGCAATGTCACTCGTGCGGAAGTTGCAGCTTTGTGCAAGCGTATCGATGAAATTGTTGAAAAATGGTTTGTTGAAGCAGTTACCGAAGAACCCAGTATAAGTCCAACCGTAATACCTGAACCAAGTCCTGCGGCAAAACCAAGGGATAACGCCACGCGTGATGATGAAGACGATACGGTAATTTATCTGGTTACATTTATGGATGGGGACAGGGTGATTGGACGCTATTCTGCAAGATCCGGATATCCTTTGTCAAATATTCCGTCCGCAAGTAGTACTGCAAAAGACGGTTATATTTTCGCCGGATGGTTTACCGACAAGGATTGCACCGTACCGTTCTATACGGATGATCCTGTGACATCCGACCGGATTGTTTATGCTAAGTATGAGGAGATAATAAAGGAAGAACTGAATATAACTTCTTTCTCATTATTTGATCAATCTTCCGATCTTTCTTTTGAAATACAAAGAATCAGTGATAATGCGGAAGACATTAATAGCAGTACAGTATTAACTGTTATGGATGGAACCGATCCGGTGGAGCTCGATATAACCGACGGTGGAAACGGCAACTTTATAGTTAAGGCAAAAGGCGGTTTCCGTGAGGGTTCCAGTTACAGGCTTACCCTTGGTGATGGATACGTATTCAAGGATAAGGCTGAATCGGTTCGCACGGCTAACTTCACCATTAAGAAAGAACAGGTTTACAGCCTCGTCATGAATAATGATATTATTTATATCCAGGATACGGATGAAATCTCTTATAAGATCGGCACCAGCGATCCTGTAGACATACTTAAGCCGGAATTGCTGAGCGGTGAAACCGGCGAAAAAGTAACAGGAACATTTGAATATGAAAATGCCGGTGATCTTAACGCAAATGATATTCTTTGCATATATGAAAAAACTCATCCGGGTAATCGTGACTATGTAAATAACGATTATTCCGACGATGCGGAAGTGTATGTCGAAGTTGTTTCGGTCAGTGGAAATACCGTAACTTTCAGAAGCCTTGATGAAAGTGATACCGAAAAAATAGTCTTCATACCCGACACCATTCCGTTTAAAGTGGCAGAGTTACCGAACGGTTATTCAGGTACGGTTTCTGCAGCAAATGTTGATAATGACGCAAGAATAGCCATGAAACTGAATGAAAATCCTGAAGTGGAATATCTGTAGATATTACCGCAAGCGCTTATGCAGATATTACATGGATTATTATTGTTCCGATATTTAACGAATTGACTTTCAAATCTTCTGTGGATATTAAAAATTATTCGGCAATTTCTGCAGACGTAAAAATTTACACAGTAGAGAAGGAAGAAGAAGGAACTTGGGATAAGCTAAAAAAGATCAAAAATGGAAAATATAAGAAGACCATTGAACAGATTGAAGAATTGAAGGACAAGATTACGAAAGCAAAACAAGCCGGCGAAAGAATTCAGGGCTACGTGGAAGACTTGGAAAACCTGTGGAAATCAATTCCTTCCGATGTGACGAACAAGGAAGAATACGAAGAGCTCCTTGACACACTGGGGGAACTTAACGTAACCGAGGAACTTACGGAAATGCTTAATCTCACCAGTGAAACTGAGCTTGAAGCAGGTATCCGGGATCTGATGGAACGTTATTCGGAAATGCTGGAGAATGAAAGCGACTGGATTGAAATACTGAATAAGGAAATATTCGAAGCAAAATTCCATATCAGTGTTTTTGCAATTAAAATCAGTGCTGATTTTGTTATCAAAGCAAATGTTAATATAGCGATGGGAGCCAATATGGAATATGTAATCGGCAAGCGCTATACATTCTGGTTTGATATCATATCAAAGACCAGCGGAAGCTCAGAAATGGAACTTCTTGACGAAAGGTTTGCCTTCCAGTTCTATGTAATGGGGAAACTTGGACTTAAAATGGGTGTTGAGGCCGAGATCGCCGTTGGAGTCATATCGACAAAAATTGGCAGCATTGGTCTCACTGCAGAGTTTGGTCCATATGTGGAAACATGGGGATACTTCATCTATGAGTACACCAAGTTAAGGCCTGCAAATACATCCACATGGAATTACGACGAGAAAATGATGGGTGCGCTTTACCTGGAGTTTGGAATGTATCTGGAAATGAACTTTAAGGCACAGGCTTTTGATGATCTGTTCAAATACGAGCCGACGCTCCTGGATAAGAAATGGCCGCTGCTTACAGCAGGCACAAGATATAATGTATATGGCTTTGCCTATGAAATCGCCGGGGATGAAGTGCTTCCTGTAAGGGATCATGACAACAACAGCGCAAATGGTATCACGATGACTTTGCCTGATGTTTATCGTCAAATGAAATATATGGATCTCTGCGAGGGTGATATTGAACAGGAAATATATGACCTGGACAAGTTTAATTACACCCTTTCCAACAGGAACTTCGCATTTAATCCGGATACCGGCGTTATATCGGTGACCGTTCCAAAGGGCGTTCAATACATGGAATGCGATTTAACGCTTACATGGAAACAGGACAAGCTGGCCTTCAGCCACTACGACATCAAGGTTACGATTCCACTTGTCTGGACAAATCTGTCGACAGCGGAATTGAATGAAAGATTTACAGCCAGTGTTCGCGCAGGAAATGCACAGGATGGCTACACCACTGTATGGAGCAAGCGTGTAATGAAGAATGAGCTGTTTGACCTGCCTTCGGAAGATGAGATAAAAGCCATTTTGGGTGTGGACAGCTATGAAAGCATATATGGCAATCTGAAATACGGCGAATTTAACGGCTATGAAGATCAGCAGACAGAAGGCTTGAAGATTTTACGTGATACGGCTTATTACTTTGATGTAACGCCAAGAACCTATACATTAACTGTAAAAGATGTGGAAAACCCCAACGGCATCAAGGAAGACAGACAGTTTACCGCTAAATTCGGCGAAGCATTTGACTTAAGTTCACTTGCAGAAACCGGAACCAATGATCCTGAAAAACGTAAGTATGCCGCCTTCCTGAAGGTTGTGGCCAAAGACGGCAGTAATAAGGAGATCCTCAGAGACGTGAATGAGGTAATCGGCAGGTCCTTCGCCATGGAGATTCTAAGCGGAGAAGCAACCTATACTGCAATCTATGTGGATAATTCGGCCACAGTTACATTCAAATTCGAGGGTGTTGACCTTGATGATATGAAAGTATTAATGAGAAAAGGCGATGTTGCGACAAATGATCTCTTTAGTGAAGAGCTGTATGCAAAGAATGCCATCGTTAAGAGCATTTATCCTGTTTTTGCCCCTATAACCGGTCCAACCACATATATCGTAGTATGTGAAGTACAGGAAGAACTGGTAATGCGTACGATCACCTATAATACCAATGGCGGCAGTGAGATTCCACCGGCTTCGTATGCTGTAGGTTCGGTCATTTCAAAACCGGCGGATCCTGTAAAACCGGGATACAACTTTGAAGGATGGTATAGTGATCCTGGCTTGACGCAACCATTTGACTTCAACATTACCATGCCCGACAATAACATTACCTTGTATGCAAAATGGAGCGGAAAGGAATATACCGTAACCCTTGACCCGAATGAAGGTACTCTGCCCGAGGGTGATGAAACAAAGACAGTTACCTTCGGACAAAAATATGGTGAATTGCCGACACCTTCCAAACCGGGTGCTCATTTCAAAGGCTGGTTCACATCACGAACCGGGGGACAGATGGTGACCGGGGATACCGTTGTTGCGATCTACGATAATCATACCCTGTATGCACAGTGGGGCGGAAAACCGCAGATCGATGAGAACATTATCAGATTCGACCAAACCCTGGAATTTGATTACAACAGTCAACATCAACCGGCAGTATATGAGGCAGTATACCAGGCAGTTTATGGAACTGAATTTGATATAAACAGCTTCACCATACAATACAAACGGCAGGGCCTTGACAGTGAATGGAGCGATACAGCTGTTAATGCAGGCGTATATGATGTAAAAATCACCAGGGCCGAAGATGATAACTATGATTATTTTGAACAATTATATGAAAATGTAATGGTTATAAACAAGATCGCCCGCACCATAGATACTTCCATAATTAACCTTGGAGGAACCTCGTATAAGGCAAATCTGCTGGCGGATAAATTGCCTGATGATTCCTACCCCGGTGACGGAACGGTGGTATATGCAGTTTACAATGCCGAGAACCCTGTAATTGATTTGCAGGGGTTGAATTGGCAGGCTTCCCGAGCATTTATGAATCTGGATAAAGGCAGCTATGGCTTTCTTGCAAAAGTTCTGGAAGGTGAAAACTATCTGGAAACAAGCAATTTTGTAAGCAGTCATGGGGTTATAACGGTTGAGGGTTTACCTGATATCGATACTACGTTGCCCTATTATTATTTGTTATATATAAAAACAAGTGATATAGATAAAGCCGGAACTGATTCAAAAATTTACGGAAGAATGTATTTCAGGGATGGTAAACGTTCTGATCTGTATCACTTTGATACAAGCAAAAATGATTTTGAGAGAGGCGACGGGGAATATTACTCGTTGGGCAACGCATTGAGGCCGACTAATACTCCATGGATGATTGATGAAGTGGAACTGGTTTATAAAAAAGAAGGTACTTATCCCGAATGGCATTGCGAATATATTATACCTTATGCGTACCTGCCGGCAACTACAGAAGTGTATCATGTCAGTGGTGATCTAATTCCAGTACAGCGGTGGTTCAATGCAAAAGAAGAATCCTGGAAAAGCAAGGTAACTGGTTTAGAACGCAGGATCACTGATGTGGGAAACTTCGGAGATATAACAGATGAAATCATTTTGAACAGTGGTGATACCGGAAGCTATAACTTCGAATATGACGGCATGGTTACAGACCAGTATGCAATGTTCATTAATCTTGATATTTATGACTTTAGATACGTTCCTGGCCAATATAATGCCTACAACTTCGGAGATGCACCGCAACTGAGCATTACAGCCGATGATGCGGAATATGATGACTGCCTGGATTACGGCATTAATACAATTGCCATTGATAAAGCGGCTTTGTATGAAGCAATGAAGGAAAAAGGAGATACCGAGATAACACTGACTGTGACATTGACATTCCCTGAACGTTCTGCTGTTTCAGGAGAGGATGAAGAATCAGGTATCAGATGGAGTAACGTTTGGACCGAAACCATTACTGTAAAAATTGCAGACTGATTAAACACAATCGGATTAATAAATCAGCGGCATTTGCTCCGACAGATGCCGCTGATTTAAAAAGGTGAAAATATGAGAAAAAAACTGGTTTGCGTATTGCTGATTGTCCTGTTGTTTTCCCAACCTGTATTTGCATCGGAATTGCCGGCAGGGGCTTATGTAAAAATAGCCGTTATAGACACCGGTATTTCTGTTGAAGCAATTAACACCGGGTTGATTGCAGAGGGTTATAATTACATAAATGAGAATAATGACACCGACGATAAAATCGGGCATGGAACTGCGGTTGCGGGAATCATTTCGGGTTCATTAAGTCCCGTACTGTCAGAAGCGGCAACAGGTATAAAGCTTGTTCCGCTGGTGATACAGACAATGGATGAGAACGGCAATATGCAGAAAGGAAATACCGATCTCATTGCCCGTGCCATAAAAGAAGCGATCGATATATATGGCTGCAGTGTCATTAACCTGAGTATCGGTACAACCGTGGAAAGCGCATCTTTGAGTGACGCCGTGGAATATGCCGAAGAAAAAAACGTGGTTATAATATCACCGGTGGGAAACAAAAATGCCGGAAATACCGATATCTTGTATTACCCTGCTGCATATCCTACTGTCATAGGCATAGGATCTGTTAATAAATACGGACGGGTATCGGATTTCTCCATGAGAAACAATTCATTAATGCTGGTTGCACCCGGTGAAAAAATATGGACCGTGTCAAAAAACGGCAAAGCCTTTCTTACAAGCGGCACATCCTATGCAACTGCATTTGTATCTGCTGCCGCTTCGGCACTGTTGTATACCTGTCCGGAACTGGCTGCTGACGAAGTACGGAGTATTCTCTGCGAATCTGCAACCGACATCCTTGATACAGGTTATGATATTGACAGCGGTTGGGGAATACTGAGTACCGATAAAGCAATGGATATGCTGAAATCCGGGTATACCAGGTGAATTTTCCCCAAGTATTTTATATTAAACCAAAATGGCAACTCAATAAATTCATAAAGCTAAAATGCCGCAGGTTATGAAGGCCTTCTTCCTGACCTGCGGCATTTATGATCTAGATATATGTGACTTCCTGAAATCAGAAGCCATTCTTCCTGGTTTTCCGCTGAATCAGTTTAACCAGCTCGACGAATGGTATAACCAATATGGCCAGTGCAATAGCGATTGCGTACTCGGTGAGACTTATACGGGTAAAACCGAAAGCATCGCGCAGGAAAGGTATATATATTACGGCTGCTGTAAGGATGAATGAAAGAATCATCGAGCCGAAAAGGTATAAATTATGGTTCCTGATGCCAAAAACCGATTTGTATTGTGAGCGCATGTTGTACGAATGAAAAATTTCCGCCATCGACATCGTGAGAAATGCCATGGTCATGCCGTCGTCACTGTTTGCAATTCTCCACATTCCGTTCTCAATTCGCTCGCCGATGAAGTAGGCGGCAATGGTGAGCAGGGCGACCATTACACCCTGGTAGAAGACACCGAATCCGACACCACCCGAGAAAATTCCTTCCTTTGCATCACGGGGCTTGCGTTTCATGATATCGGCATCTCCCTTTTCCATACCTAACGCAAGAGCGGGAAGCGAGTCTGTGATCAGGTTTATGAAAAGTATATGTGCGGGCTTCAGTATTATAAACCCAAGTATGGTGGCAAGGAAAATGCTGATAACTTCCGAAAGGTTGGAAGAAAGCAGGAACTGGATCGATTTGCGGATGTTGTCGTATATACGCCGGCCTTCTTCAACTGCCGTTACAATGGTGGCGAAATTATCATCGGCAAGTATCATGTCGGCCACGTTTTTTGTCACATCAGTGCCGGTAATGCCCATGCCTATGCCTATATCAGCATTCTTAATCGATGGCGCGTCATTCACTCCGTCCCCGGTCATGGCAGTGACATAACCGCGGTTGCGCCAGGCATTGACGATCCTTGTTTTATGCTCCGGTTTGACCCGGGCATAGACGGCGTAATGCTCCACATTGTTTCTGAAATCCTCGTCGCTGATTTCATCGAGCATTGCTCCTGTGATTGCCTGGGAACGGTCGGTGATAATCCCAAGCTGCATGGCAATAGCCGCTGCGGTGTCTATATGGTCACCGGTAATCATTATGGGGCGGATGCCTGCAGTACGGCACTGCTCGATTGCAGCAGGCACTTCCTCGCGTACAGGGTCTATCATCCCGACAAGACCCAGGAATACAAGGTCGCTTTCATCCGCGGGGGAAAGCTTTGCAGGTTGTGTGTCCCATTCCCGGTATCCGGCGGCAAGAACGCGCAGTGCCTTGCCTGCCAGGCGCCTGTTCTCAGCCAGGAAGAACTGACGCTTCTCCTCTGTTAACGGCAAAACCTGCCCGTTTTCAAGATAAGCAGTACATTTTGATATTACGACATCAGGGGCTCCCGTGGTATGCTGAATGAATCCGCCCCCGGGCTTCATGTGCAGGGTTGTCATCAGCTTGCGTTCCGAATCGAATGGGATTTCTCCTGTTCGGGGATACTTTTTTGACAGCTCGTATTTGGGAAGGCCAAGCTTATTTGCATAGTCAACAACTGCGGCCTGAGTCGGGTCACCTTCGGCCTGCCCTTCTTCGTTCAGCTCAGAGTCGGAACATAGCGCCAGCGACGTTGCGAGCAGTTTTTCATCGTCGCCCGAATATTCTGCAACCGTCATCTTGTTCTGTGTGAGTGTCCCGGTCTTGTCAGAACAAATAATCTGGGTGCAGCCAAGCGTTTCCACTGCTGTCAGCTTGCGGATTATTGCATTTTGTTTTGACATTTTCGTCACGCCAATGGAAAGAACAATGGTAACAACAGCCACAAGGCCTTCGGGTATAGCTGCAACTGCAAGGCTTACCGCCAGCATAAATGAGCTGAGCAATGTATCGGCAAAGCCTGCACCGGTAACTTGCGGGGAGATAAAGTGGCGCAGAAGACTTACACCGAACATTATGACACATATGCCGAGAACAATACCTGTAAGAATGCGGCTTAGCTGGGCCATCTTCTTCTGCAATGGAGTTTCGCCCTCCTGTGCGGAGGTGATTGCATCTGCTATTTTACCCATTTCGGTGTTCATACCGGTTGCAGTAACCACCATCATTGCACGCCCGTAAACGACCGAGCTGCCCATGTAAACCATGTTTACCCTGTCACCAAGCGGAATATCGTCTCCTTTATCTTCCAGGACGGAATCGGTTTTCTCAACAGGCACTGACTCGCCTGTTAATGCTGCCTCCTCAACCTTAAGACTTACGCAGTTAATAAGACGTCCGTCGGCAGGAACGGCATCTCCGGCTTCAAGGAGAACGACGTCTCCCACAACAAGTTCCTCGCTCTTAATCTGCATAATGCGACCGTCACGCATTACCTTCGAGGTGGCGGCTGCCATTTTCCTGAGGGCATCAATGGCGGCTTCTGCTTTGCTTTCCTGGATTACTCCAAGCGAAGTGTTGAGCACAACAACGAAGAGAATAATGAATACGTCGGATAGAGACTCACCTGACAGGCTGGCTGTAATGCCCGAAATAACTGCTGCAGCGATTAATACAAGTACCATCGGGTCGGAAATCTGAGCGGCAATTCGCTCGAAAACAGTGGCCTTTTTGCCTTCCTCAAGCTGATTACGGCCGTACCTGGCAAGCCTTTCTCCGGCTTCAACCGAAGTCAGTCCGGTGGAAGTACTCCCGGCTGCGTTAAGTACGTCATCTTTTTGCATAAAATAATGTTTCAAGGCTGTTTCTCCTTTCTCCAGGCAAATGATTCATCTGCCGCGCAGGGATAAAAAAACGAGACCCTGCGCGTGCTATCGCGCATAAGTCTCGTTCATTATCCGCTTAAGTAAGGCGGTGTACTCCGGCCAGACGGTAAAACAACCGCCAGTGATGTTGACACGGAGTGCGCCGAAGGCGCGAACTACTCCCCTATGCATAGGAAATTTTAACATATTCCCACAGGTTTGTCAAATGAGCGCAACATCTTTCAACCCTGCCCGGTAACAACTACGGGAAATTATCAGGAACATCCCAGGCAGCGGCATTTGCATCGGGCACAGCGGCACTTTTATTAACAGTGAATCCCGATACGTCTGCTGCGGGTATTTGTTCATCTCTGATTCTTGGTATGAGGTCGTTCAACAGCGGAAGTGACTGGGTGCTTAGTGCCAATAACGCAGTATGGAACCTTGGCAGTTCCCCTCATGATACATTGACAATTATCAGCCCGGCAGATGAAAGCTTTGTGTCGGGTGTTGTTGATATTGTAGCAGTGGTTGAAGATCCCCGGTCTATCGCTCAGGTAGAGTTTATAATATGGAGTTTGGACACCTCTGAAACAATCATATATGAAACAGTTGTAAAAAGCGATTACAGCGGACAGTACATATATCAATGGGACACCACCAAGGTGGAGGACGGGTATTATGGAATATATGCCTCTGCATATGATGAGGATGGCAATGGAACAGATAGTTACAGTGTTTATTGCACTGTTGCAAATAACCGGCAGGACGGACTTGTAATAGAAGTAAAAAAACCAGGGGATAAAAAGGAAGCAGCTGCAGGAGCACTGGTAACTGTTCATCACGCTTATTACGACCACCGGGAAGATTGCATTATTTATGAAGAATTGTGGTACGGTCACGCCGATATGAACGGCATGGTCATAATCCCAGGCACAGTAGCAACAGGCGGAAACGACTTTTTCATAACAGCAAAGGGGACCGAGCCCTCCTTTGTATATTATGCAACTGCAAGAGCACCGTCAAGAATAGTAATAGACAGCAGTAATACATACAATACGGTAATAGAGGCAAAGGACATTGACGGCTCTCCGCTGGAAGGAGCCCGGGTGCTTGTTGAGCTCCTTGAATCAAACATCCCCGGATCAACAACTCCCGACAAGGTTATTGATTTCGGGTATTATAACAGTGATTACAACATCTCACAAGTAGCAGTCCTTGACAGCAACGGAAAGGCAAACATTTATCTAACAGAAGGAAAATACAATATACGTGTTATAAGGCACCCCAACGAAGGTCCTTCAGCAGGATCCCCCACCGGCTATTACCTTTTCAATTACGGTGTGGATATCAGCGGTGACAGTGAGGTAATCACGTTTATACCGCAACCCGATAATATCTCCATTTTAAGCTTCCTGCCCGATCGGCTGGCTTCTTACGCAGAACTTTCAGTTGAATGTGAAGAACCTTATTTTGACGGTTTTATGGTTCTTCACAGCGGTGACACTATCATGGTCACTCCTGGCGACTACCGGATATACGGATCTCTCACTTATGCAGATCCACTGTCTGACAACACCCAATGGGAAATTAATTTTGATGCAGGCAATGTGGATACTGTGGAGCTCAAAAAAGGAACACAAACAACAATCCAGGCAGACTGCAGCAGCGCCAGCCTGGAAGTGTCACTGTCATTTCCTGATATAGAATACCATCCGGACGACTATATATATTTTGAAACAGTATTAAGAGATTTCTATGGTAACAGAATAACCAGCATAACTAAAACACCCGGTACAGGCACACGTGATTATGGCTGGATTACCATTAAAGGCGAAAACGGTGGCGTTTTATCCTACACCAACATTTCGAGCTGTCTTTATGATTTATGGCATGTTCCTCAAAAGATTCATGGTAATTTTACTGCCGAGGTAAAAATTAAAACCCCGGTATTCGGCGAAGTGGTGAATACGGTTGATTTTGTTGTTCTGCCGGGATCCGGAGACCATGACATTTATTATGACCTTCATGTAACAGTACTTGACAGTGAAGGGAAACCAATGTCCGGGGTAAAACTTGAGCCGGTTGCCTATGAAACCTCTTCGGTATCCAGTCCAGTACTATATCCATATAAAACCGATGAAAACGGCAAGGCATTCCTTTTACTTGACAGGATTGATGGAAGAATTGAAGGGATAAATCATGGGATTCTCATTCTGGCTGAAGCAGGTTCCGAAAATTCCGAGCCGCTGTTTATGTTTGTACCCGTTGATGTAGATGCGGATAATCTCCCCATGGATATTACCATAAATCTCTCGGAATATCCGATGAAAAAGGTGATTTTTGAATCCTATGACATAAACGGTAACCTGTTCTCAGAACAGCACCATAATGCGATTTACGTTGATACCGGGAACGGTATTCTGGCCGGTTTGACTTTTGATAAACAGGATAGCGGCGAAAGAGTTTTATGGCTGCCTTACGGCAGGTATGAATACCAGACTTTTATAAATGCCGCTGTTGGAATGGACCTGAAACCATTATACTTTATGACTGAAAGCTTTGAAATAAACGAAGATTCACCCGAAACACAAACCATAACCCTCGGAGGTCCTGAACTGGTGCCTTTTGAGGTCTTTCCTTCCGGGTGGCCTGATTGTATGATGCTGGCAGTGACATTGTATAGTAGTGAAAGCAGCCTGTCCCCTGTGTTTTACCGCAATCTGTCGCAGGGTTACGATGTAGCGCAGGGAATCCTGGTAACACCGGGTACATACAATGTTCAGGGTGCAGTCGAATATTCCAGGCATACCGAAAGCTGGACTTTATGGATTGAAAACAAAAACATGGCTCTTACAGCTGACCAGATTACAGACGAGACTATAACATGGGAGTTTGGCGAGCCTTTTGACATGCAGTTTGGTATAAATAACCCGTCTCCAGGTGTTTTGGATACGGTTACATTTTCAGGCGCAATAACCGACCATTTTGGAAACAGAATCATCGGCGCAGCCGCCAACAAGGCAATAGGTATTGGTATATCAAGTCTGTCAGAGGAAGATGATATCACCATACAGGAACATTACAAAATTGCTCCCTTTATTTATATTAAAAATCCGCTGGGAGAAGAGGTGTTCAGATACAAGAATGACCAATCCAACTACGAGCTGCTGATGAAATGGGTCAGCTGGAATCCGAAATATGAGGGATCACTGGAAAAGATCAGCAGTGAAACCACATTTTCGGGTGCAGAGTACACCATACCTGAAGATTTTCCCGGCGGGGAGTATACAGCTGTATTTGAACTGGACTTAGGCTTTTTAGGCACATTAAGAAAAGAATTAACATTTTATATTGATGCAGGTCTTGCAGCACCGGTACTTAACCAGCAGGAGCCTCTGATCACCAACGCAGAACGGGTTATTGTCACGGGTACGACCTGGCCTGATGCAACAGTGAAGCTTCTGTACACTCTTGACGGAGGTGAAAAGACAGAGGCGTGCACTATACAGGCCGGCAGCAATGGAATGTTCAATACAGAAATTATGCTTCCTTCCGAAGGAACATACATGATAACAGCGGTGGTTGTGGAAAATGGTACAACCAGTAAAGAGAGCAACCCGTACATCGTTACTGTGGACAGAACCCCGCCGGCACAGCCGCAAAATCTTCGAGGCGAATCCCCCGACAAATCCCATGTGAATCTTTCATGGGAAGCTCCTCCGGGTGAGAATCCTCTCCACCTGAGATATGAGATTTACAGAAACGGAACATTGATAGCCCAGGATATAACAGGGGGCGAAAGCCTGTATTACCAGGACAGTGGCCTTTCGGAGAACACCGAATATAGCTATCGGATAATTGCCATTGATATTGCGGGCAATCCATCCAATGCCTCTGAAATAACTATAAGAACAAGCGAGGGGCAGGACACAGTCCCACCTGAAAAACCGTCAAGCCTAAGAGCCGAATATGACGGTCTGGCGGGTGTAAATCTTTCCTGGAACGCCTCAACCGATAACGTGGGCGTAACCGGATATAAAATTTACAGAAGCCTGAACGGCTCGGACTGGATTTATATTGGCAGCGTGGACATGGCAACTCTTACGTACAAGGACAGTAATCTTTACGCTGAAACCACCTATTTGTACAGTGTTACGGCATATGATGGAGCCGGCAATGAGTCAGAAAAAAGTGAACCGGCCGAAGTGGCAACCCCTCCCCTGTCCCTTGACACTGCAAGACTCAGCGTGAAAAAGGACAGAAACGGTTTAATTGATGTGGGAAGCCAAATATCAATCACCGTTCAGGGCGACAGAAACAGGAAGGCATATGTAGAGTTTTATCTTGACTTCTGTGAGACCATGCCCGGTGAAAAACCGTCTGAGGTTCTTTCGGAAAAAACAGATACTGTTCAGCTGACAGAAATAAAAGATCCCTTTGGGAACGGGACGGGTGTATATCAGGGAACATATACAATATCCGAAAACACCGCCGTTGTAAAAGCAGCAAAGGCTTTTATCTCGGATGAAGCCCAACCTGAACCCCATCTTGCCTCTTCTGATATAACCGGCCTTCCTTTGGAAGTAACCGGCACACTACTGATAACAATTACAGAAACCACTCCCGAAGCTTTTGACATCATTAGGAACGGTTACCTGCACATTTGGAGTAATACCGAAAAATACGGTAATTATGAAAAAATTACCAATTATGGTCCGTATATCTTAAGTGGACTTATCCCCAGCGAAGACTACTCGCTCAAACTCACAGGGATTAAAAGCAGGGATACCGTGGTACAGGAAAACATAAAAGTTCTGGGAGGCATAACAAAATCAATCACTATAGAACCGCCTGAACCTTCCACCCTGTATGTCAGAGTAGAGGACGAAGACCAAAATCCTGTAGAAAATGTTGTAATTACTGTAATAAATCAAAAAAACAACGGAGTTATTTCAACAGGCCGGAGCAACAGGGACGGATGGGCGTCGGACAGCGAATCTGCACGAGGTAAAGATCCGGTATTTAAAGATAAATATGGCATACAGAAGATTACCATATGGGTATCTTTAGACGGGAATTTGCAATCGTTGTATTATCCGACGGGTAAAGTTGATGCAGAACTTTATCCCGGAACCAACGAAACAGTAATTACATTAAACAAAAGGCCTATGGGAACTCTGGAAGGAGTTATTACCAGTCATGGCGGACACCCCTTAGAGGAAGCAGTATTAAAGATAATACAGATAGTGGATGGAGCAAAGTTTACCCGAAGCGTCAAAACAGATGCAAACGGCTATTACTCCATCAATTTAAATGAAGGTCCCGCCAAGGTGTCAATCAGTCACTGGAGGGCAACGAAAAACAGCAGCTGGGATTATGATGCAGTAGTTGAGGCTGATAAAACAACCAATCTCAGTGTGGATATTAATCCAACTGCGGCTATAAAACTGGAAGCCTACATGAAACGGGCCGGAGAACCCGAATATCCGTTAGCTTTTAGTTCATGGAGCGTAAACTCTGACATTTTGGTTTCTATAAAAACAAAAAGTGTCTCGGGATCCTATATCAGCTATGCAAGGGCTGATGGACGAAACGATGCATATCTCATTAAGGGTGCCAATCCCGGTGATCAGTTCGAGGTTTTGCTGGATGGAAGGCAGGCAGGCTTCAGGAAAGAAACAGTCACAGTTGAACTGGATGAGAATTATTTTGGCAAAGCTGAAATACATCTTATTGAGGATGGCCTGATAAAGGCTGATTTCAGAAATCAGCAGGGCAATAAAATAACCGGCCTTACAAGGAGTGTATATATATATGACGGTAATGATACTGATTCCAGGCTGGTAAAATCCATAACCACCAGCACTAATGATATCTCCCTCCATCTTGATCCCGGCCGGTACACAGCTGTTTTCTGTTGGGGTGAAGGTTACCGGGACATTCTTGTCATTAACGGACCTGAAGCATATCTCAGTAATAAAAAGCATCTGCTCACACTGGGAAGCCTGGAATATTATTTATCCACAACCATGAATAAAGATTATACCAAGGTGGAGAATATCCAGGTTGATTTCAACGAGGTAACCGATTTAGGCAGAATAATAGTTCCATATGGCGTCTATACTACCAGCCATGCTTTTAATAATGACGACACATGGCTTACAGCAAGCAAATCAGTAGCAGGACCCAGCAGTATCATAACACTGCGCGCCCGTTTCCAGCTATCTGATGAATTTGATTCCACCAGCATAACCCTTCCAAGACTCAGGCTTGACATTCCAAACGGCACAACACTGATTGAGGACAGTATTGTTGTTGAAACCGAAAACCAGGTTATACCTGATATTGAAATATATTCATCCTATATCGAGATTGACCTGAAAGATGAAACCGGATATCTGTGCAGCAATAACGGAACGGTTACATATCAGGTGCGTGTCAAGCGTGATCCAGAGTGGCCGGTAACGGCTGCCGCTGCAATAATGTCTTACCGAAGCAAAAGTAGAACTACCGGTCTTTTATCTGATCTTAACGAAATGATTGGCGAGGTGTACATTGAGATCCCGCATATCAGCATATCAGCGCCTGAAATTGTGAGTTCACCCGTTGTAAACCTCAAGGGTTATGCTCCGCCCGGGGCTAATATCAGAATTTATGACGGTTCCTGCCTGCTTGCCGAAACAACGGTTTCACGTTATGGAACATGGATGCAGGAAGTTGAGCTTGTGGACAAAGGAGATCCTTCAAACCACTGGCTCTATGCAAGGCTTATAGATGAAGAAGGAAATGAGTTGGCATATTCACATACCATGGTGACCTATGACAGTAAGTATCCGGTAATAACAATGGTTACCATGGGACAAGATGGAGGGCATGTGATAAGATACAACCTCTTGGCAGGGGTGCCAACATTCCCGTTTTCTTTTGTGACAAAAGCTCTTACATTTCTTCACTTAGAATTTACAAATGCAAACAGGGTTGATCCTGATTCTGTTGTTATGAGAACTGGTAGTGGATATTCACAAAAAGCCATCTACCGGGAGGATTCAAAAGACTTTTATGTCTCATTTTATCCTTATGCCATCCCAGGTAAAATAAGCATTGAATATGCAGTAAAACCACCCGAATGGACAATTCCGTCCGAGATACCGGATGAGGACGAAGTGAGAAAGTCCCTCCCTGGCGTATTGATGGATGCTGATGTCAGTATAGACGATGCAGGGGATTATGGACCTGATTCGAATGGTGTCTACCGAAGTCCCACCGTCACCATCAGATCCTCTGAGACCAGCGGCGTCAATTTTGAGCTTGAGGGATGGATAACTGTAAAATACCTTTCGGGTTATACCCCTTCACCAAACCCGGGCGCTCCACCGGTGATGGCCCTGGGAAGACAGTCTTCCGGCAAGGATTTGAATGTGTACGATTTTCATTATTCAATCACCCGGCAGGGTGGCGCTACTGTAATAAGTGGAGGTTACATAGCCCCTGTTGAAGCATTTGACGAGGCACTGATGGTTCAGATGGGAATGCAGGCCAGTACCGGGGCATTATTAGAGGTTGGTTTCAATGTTATAGACAAATTAAATACTTTTGTTACGGGAGCTACAAGCATTCTGGAAGCACCGTCAATGTTTGACGAAATAGAGGGACTGCTTGACTATGTAGATCAAAACTGTAACCGTGGCGCAGCTGACATGTACTATCAATTGCTGAACATCGAAGCTGAAGGAATGATGACCGATCTTGCCGTGACATCTGCTATGTCGCTGGTTGGAGTGGGTATATCCGCCACCGGCTTTGGTTCGGCTGTGGGTGTACCCGTGTTCATTGCAGGTAACCTGTTTAGTTGGTTGGTATCTGCAAACCGCAAAGATTCCGTGCAGGAGATAAGGAATATGATTATGAACGACAGAAACTGCAAAGACGAGGATGAAGACGACCATGATGATGATAATGATAATGAAAGAAAGCCAGGGAAGCGGAAAGTGACACTGAGTGATCTTGAATACATAATAGATCCCAGCGGATATGTTTACGAAGCCGTTCCCGAGAATCGTATTGAAGGGGTAAAAACAACTCTGTACAAATACAATGACGACGAGGAAATTTGGGAGTTCTGGGACGCAACCTATTACGGGCAGTACAACCCACTTGTAACCGATGCTGAGGGTAGATATGCCTGGGATGTTCCCGAAGGATACTGGCTGGTAATGTATGAGAAGGACGGATACGAGACCGCCACCAGCTGGGCAATGCATGTTCCTCCACCCCATACCGATGTCAATATAGGGCTTGTTTCTCTTGTATCTCCCACTGTGTTATCAGTACAGGCTGCCCAAGGCGGTGAATACATTGAAATAGTTTTTGATAAGTATATGACAACCAATACAATAGGAAACCGGACCCTGCTGGTTCAGAAGGTTGGTGAGGTTGACGGGGATGATAATCCGGTGTTTACCGATGGAGACATCTTGCCTGTTAATCCGCATCCGTCACCCGGTTCGTCCGATTCTGACCATACAATTGCACGGGTTTTCAGGTTTGTACCCGAAGAACCTCTTGATGTAAATGGTGAGTACAACCTATGGATAAGCGGCGTGGTTCAAAGCTATGCCGGCATCATAATGGGAACAGATTACACCACCACCCTGACTATTCCCGAAAAAGCTATCCCGGTGACAGGCGTAACTTTAAACAGGTCTGCATTGACGCTTCGTTCCGGAGATTCCAGCAGGCTTACTGCCACTGTATTGCCTGCCAATGCTGCAAACAAAACTGTTACCTGGAAATCAAGCAACCCGAATGTGGCTAATGTTGACAATACCGGTCTGGTTACCGCATACACAACCGGTACTGCAATAATCACCGTCACAACAGTGGATGGTGGACACACTGCTTCCTGTACAGTCAATGTAATATCATTGCCTGAAGACGATGATGACGATGACCGGGATAAAAAGGATTACGGCAGCAGTGTTCAATATGTACCTGTAACCAGCATAACGCTGGACAAAACCGAACTGTTCCTAACGGTTGGAGGTGAGCCTTTCACACTGAATGCCACCGTAAAACCGGCAAATGCTACAAACAAGAACATCTTATGGTCCAGCAGCAACCAAAAGGTCGTCGTCGTATCTAACGGAACAGTTACTCCTGTTGGAACCGGTACGGCAATAATAACAGCATCTGATGGAGGATATATTGCCACCTGTACTGTTACCGTAGGCTCCATTGATGTCTTCAAAGGAAAGGCCGGAGTCAATCCTGCAGTACTTGAAGCTTTTGACGGTGATATTTCCCTCGTCTTTAAAACCGCCACATTCTTGTCCGATACCGACGTAACAATCGAGAGATATGAGCCAGACCACATTCCTGATGGTTATATATGCGGCTCTCCGGTGTTCGACATATCTTTCGGTGACAAGGATCTCCTCAAGCCAGTATTACTGATAACCAGGTTCAACATTCAGGCCAAAGACGGAATTAATCCATTGAAATTCGCCCTGTACAGGTGGGACCATGACAGTTCAGTATGGGTATACGCCGGCGGAGCCATAAATACTGAAAACAGTACAGTGGCAGCACAGACAGAAACTCCGGGCAGGTACATTATAATGGCATATAACCGTACATTCAAGGATATTGCCACCCACTGGAGCCGTAATGAGGTTGAAGTACTTGCCAGCAGACATGTCATTGACGGATACCCGAACAATGAGTTCAGGCCCGGAAATCAGATCACCAGGGCTGAATTCGTCAAGCTCGTAATGAGCATGGTTCCATACTGCCCTTATGTGGAAGCCGCCCGTTCGAAAAATACCAGAACATATAATGATGTAAACCATGATAAATGGTATTTCCCCTATGTGGAAGCCGCATCCGAACTGGGAATAGTTAAAGGCAGCGGCGGAAGCTTCAGACCCGATAGTCCTGTTACCCGTGAGGAAATGGCCACAATACTGATAAGAATATTCAACACACCCGCTGAAATGGAACAGGCAGCCAGAAAAAATACTGTATGGTTCAACGATTCCGAGGATATTTCTGATTGGGCCCTTGGAGCTGTTGTACTTGCAAGCCAAAAGGGAATAATCAAGGGAGACCCGGACGGCAGTTTCAGGCCTAAGGATTACGCAAGCAGGGCTGAGGCTGCGGCCGTGATACTGAGAACCATGGAGAACCTTGGGCTTATAAAAGCACCCGAAACATTGAAAGGAACACTTAGGATTTCAGAAATTGAAGGTACACACTTTGAACTTGAAGTTCCATGCTCTTGTCCCTCAAATAAAACCTACTATGTGATTATTCCGGCAGATTGTATTATTGAAAGTCAGCTCAGGCTCTTTATCGACTCGGAGGTACAAATAACCGGAATCCTTCAGGATCAACCTGATATCTATATGAGAGGACCAGTGCTTAAAGCCCTCTCCATAGGAGATACAATAAGAACAGCATGCACAAAATGCAACCAGTAGGCAGAAAGCACTTCACAGGCAGAACAGTTAAAACTAATATAACTCTTTTCAAATAACCGTAAGTTACCTAATCGGGCAGGGGGGAATAGTGTTATTAATCAAATGTATAATTTTAATATTGCATATATAAAGCACCAGTTCTCTGGTGCTTATATTTTAAAAATTTTTGGGACATTTTTAAATATGCTTGACAATGAGCGCAACATAAACCTGAATATATATTATTGCTTTTTAATGCCTGTCACAATTGATCAAAACATGAGTCGAAAAAACAATAATGCGGATTTTGCGCTAAAATTGCATTTAATGCCGGGAGCAAAAACATGGAAAAGTTTTGTACATCATCACGAAATACCGTTTGTTGACAATGAGATTTCCCTGGTGATAATATAATGTATGAGTAAAAAAGTTTCCACTAATGTAATTATCAGCCTGTGCCATAAATATGATTTATATGTTTCCGTCATAATTTAATCGGCTTTTCAGTGCATTCACAATGGATCGAATATTCATCAGAAGGGAAGAACCGGTATGTTCAAGGTTTTTCTTGTCGAGGATGAAAAAGTTGTTCGGGAAGGCATACGCAAGAATGTTCTGTGGGAACAGTACGGCTTTCATTATACGGGCGACGCTTCCGATGGCGAACTTGCCCTGCCTATGATTCGTAAAATAAAGCCCGATCTTCTTATTACAGACATTAAAATGCCGTTCATGGACGGATTGTCGCTAATCAAACTGGTACGCAACGAACTACCGAGGACGAAAATTGTGATAATCAGCGGGTATGATGATTTTTCATATGCACAGCAGGCTATTCACCTGGGTGTGGAACAGTATATGCTTAAGCCTATTATCAAGGACAAGCTGGTGGACATGCTTAATGAAATGCGGGAAAAAATGCAGGAGGAGCTGCGTCAGCAGCAGTACATAGAGTATTTTAAACGTGAAGCCCGGGAATACGAAAATTTTTCACGCAGAAGATTTTTCGAGCAAATTGTCACCGGAGGTTTAAGTGTCCCAGAGATCTGTGAAACCGCGAATAACCTGAATATTGATATAAACGCCCGGTTTTATAATATTGTGCTTTTTTCGCTAAGCAGCGCCGAATACGACGGCAGTGTACCCGAAAGCTATACCGAGAACCTTGCGACTGTGCAGAATAATGTAACCAGGTATTTCATAGATCATCCCGAACTGATTTTCTTCAGGTGGAATATTACAACATATGCCGTTTTGGTCAAGGGCACGTCTGAAAACGATATCAGGACAAATACATTCAATTGCATGGAAAACATCAAAAACCTTTTCGCCATGGCGGGGCAGGATATAAGCTGGTATATCGCATGCGGTACACCTGTATCAAGGCTTGGTGCCATTCCAAACTGTTTTGCAGAGGCCAGCCGCATATTATCCTACAGGTATTTATGCCCCGGGGAGCATATACTGTCTGAAGACAGCATAATGAATTTACGCAAAAATGCCGGCTCGCGCATAAGCGCAGGCGACAAGGAAATAGACCTGGAACATGTTAGAAAGTTTTTAAGCAGCGGAACCGAAAAAGAAATCGATGACTTTATGGAGCAAATGTTGCAGAATGTTGGGGATGAATTCGCTTCACTTCCAATTTTCTGCAGGTACATGGCAATGTCTGTTTACTTTGCCGCAATAAAATACCTGGATTCGATCGGTTCAAGCATTGAAACCCTCTGGTCCCCGGAGTTTCGGCCCGATGATGGTATATCCACTATTGATGAAGCAAAGTGTTATGTACATCAAGTTATCAGGCAGACAATCGAATTACGCGATCTTGAAAGCATTAAGCAGCAGCGTGATATTTTAAGACAGGCTATAGAGTTCATAAACAGGAATTTTTCAGATGCTTCGATTTCCCTCGATAAGGTTGCCAAGGAAGTGAATATAAGTCCCAACTACCTGTCTGCGATATTCAGCCAGGAAGTGGGACAAACACTGATAGAATATCTTACATATAAAAGAATCGACGAAGCGAAACGCCTGCTTCGTCAAACAGACAAATTGCTGTTTGAAATTGCATCTGATGTCGGTTACAAGGATTCACGCTACTTCAGTTTTGTGTTTAAAAAAATTACGGGTTGTACACCCAGCGATTATCGAAAAGGGGCAAAACAGTGAACATTATTTACCGGCGTAAAGAGAAAAAAATCAAGATGCAAAGCAGGCTCTGGAACATGATTCTGTTGGTATCCCTGCCTCTGATGATTGTCATCATTATTCTTGCGTCTGTCGGTATTGTGTATGCTTTCCGGTATAATGCAATACTCAGTAATGTCACAACTGCTTCGGAATTCAACCAGAATTTCAAGGATGATGTAGATTTGAAAATGTACTATTATGTGATTGACAGCCAGTATTCGGAAGGTTTGCCGCTCAAAGAGGTACAGTCAGCCAGGGAGATTGCGCAAAAATTATACAATACCACAACGCAGAAAAACAGTATCCGTGCAATAAGCAGCGTGCTGAACCTGTGCAGCAATCTTGAAGAAAAGATGCAGCAAATCGCTGAAACCAAAGAGTATGATTCCCGTGTTGATCAACTGGAGAAAAACATCTATATTCTGACCGATCTGATTCAAAGGTTCATGTATACATATCTTTATTACGAAGCAGCGCATCTGAACAGTCTGCAGACCGGCATGGTTGCAAACATGATTTTCCTGATGGTCATAACAATAGTATTTTCACTGGTGCTTTTGTCCTTGCTTTTGACAAGCTCGAAAAAGCTAAGCCGCAGAATAGTTGACCCGATAGACATGATTTGCGAGCGCCTGGAGGCAATCGGCAAGGGAAGTTTGACCGTTCGTGAGCCTATTCAGGCTGATGTCCAGGAAATACAGCTTTTATCGAACGGTATTGAGAACATGGTGGAGAGGCTTATAAAACTGATTGAAAAAACCGCCGAACAGGAAAAACAGCGAAGACGTACCGAATTTGCATTAATGCAGGCGCAGATCAATCCGCATTTCCTTTATAATACGCTGGACACTCTTGTATGGCTTATTGAGTCAGGTGAAATCAGTGAAGCTGTAAAAATGGTTGCAAGTCTGTCGAACTACTTTCGTTTTTCATTAAGCCGGGGAAAAAATGTAATTACCATTGAAGAGGAAGAACAGCACATAAGGAGCTACCTGGAGATCCAACAGATGCGTTACCAGGATTTAATGGATTATGAGATTAACATACCGGAGGATTTAAAAAAATACATCGTGCCAAAGCTTACCCTGCAGCCCCTGGTTGAAAACGCACTGTATCACGGTATAAAAAATACGCGGCGTAAAGGAACCATCCGCTTAACAGGCAGGTATGAGAACGAACGCATAATACTGGAAGTAATGGATAACGGGCGAGGAATGTCAGAGGAGCGCTTGACGGAGGTTAAGGCCTCACTTACCGACAACAAGAGAGAGGGTTTCGGTTTGAGAACGGTGCACCAGAGAATACAGATTCTGTTTGGTGTGGAATACGGTCTGACACTTGAAAGCAGGCTTGATTCCGGAACAAAGGTTATTGTAACCATTCCTATGAAAACAAGTGACAAGGAGATGTCAATATGAGAAAACTTCTTGCGGTGTTTTTATGCATGTTTATAGTATTTTGCGCAGGTTGTGAAAAAGAAGAGCAGTCTGTATCGGGAACACCGGAGGACAGTTTAATTGTGGTAGGTTTTTCGCAGGTAGGGGCTGAATCCGAGTGGCGTGTAGCCAATACCGAGAGTATGAAGTCCGCATTGTCGGAAGAAAACGGGTACATGCTGATTTTTGATGATGCAAGGCAGGAACAGGAAAACCAGATCAGGGCCATCCGGATGTTTATACAGCAGGATGTGGACTATATCGTATTTTCTCCTAAGGTTGAGACCGGATGGAATTCCATTTTGCTGGAAGCAAAGGAGGCAAATATACCGGTAATTGTGATCGACAGGTATATAGAGCAGCAGGATGAGGGGCTGTTTACCGCTTATATCGGTTCGGATTTTTATAAAGAAGGTGAGGTGGCGGTCAACTGGCTGGCAGATTTCCTCGAAAGGAGGGGCAGAGCCGAAGAACCGGTAAGGATTGTTCATATCCAGGGCACTATAGGTTCCTCGCCACAAATAGGCAGGACCGGTGCTCTTGAAGAAGCGGTCAGAAAGTATCCCAACTGGGAAATTGTAGCGCAGGAGTGCGGAGATTTCACCAGGGCAAAGGCTTATGAAGTAATGAGTTCCATTTTGAAGAAAACAAAAGACATAGACGTTGTTTACTGCGAAAACGACGGTGAGGCACTCGGCGCAATCGATGCTATGGAAGAAGCAGGTCTGAAATGCGACCCAAACAACGGCGTGATTGTTATTTCGTTTGATGCGACAAGGCTTGGACTTGAATACACGTTGGCAAGGAAAATAGCATTGAACGTTGAATGCAATCCGCTGCAGGGACCGTACGTGGATGAAATTATAAAAAAGCTGGAACACGGAGAACCTGTCGGGCACATAAATTACATTGATGAAAACTGGTTTGACTTTAATAACATAACCAGGGAAATAATCGATGGAAGGGAATATTAAGGTTGGTTATTTTAATATAAATGTATGAAATATTAAGCAGGTAAACTAACATTTTGAGCTATGAAATATGATAAAAGGAAATTACCGATTTAAATTGTTAGAATTTTAAATGAGTTTGTTGAATATTTTATGCATTTCATACTGAAAACTTGTTTTTTATATTCGAAAATTATACAATCTGCACAAAAGAAAAAATGAAAGGGGAATATAGAATGAAAAGAATCCTGGCGTTATTCCTGATCGTTATTTTTGCACTGGGATTGGCAGCATGTGGTACGCAAACTGCGGCTCCTGCAGAATCAACACCCGGAACATCAGCTGATGTAGAACCGAAAGACTCCGCAGGTGATCTCATCAGGGTAGGCATTGTTAACAATCCTCCTTCCGAGTCCGGATATCGCGCTGCAAATGTGGCAGACTTTGAAAGGGTTTTCAATGAAGCAAACGGATACAAGGTTTCAACTTTCTACAGCCTTAAAAATGATGAACAACTGAATGCGGCACAGCAATTTATCACCGACGGTGTGGACTATCTCCTTATCTCGGCTGCTGCAACCGACGGATGGACCAATGTTCTTGAAAACGCAAAGAAAGCAGGGGTTAAAGTATTCCTCTTTGACCGTATGATGAATGTAGACCAGAGCCTGTTTGAAGCCGCCGTTGTTTCCGACATGGAAGCACAGGGTAAAATGGCTGTTCAGTGGCTGTTGGATCAAAAACTTCCCGAATACAATGTTGTACACATCCAGGGCGCTATGGGCAGCGACGCCCAGATTGGCCGTACAAAACCTCTTGATGAACAGTTTGAGAAAGGCACCATGAAGCGCGTCATCCAGCAGACTGCCACATGGGATGAAGCTACGGCAAAACAGATTGTAGAGTCGGTAATCAACTCGGGAGATAAATTCAATGTAATCTATGCTGAAAATGACGGTATGGCCAAGGGCGCGGTTGCAGCGCTGGATGAAGCCGGCATCACGCACGGTGTCAACGGAGACGTAATTATTATAGGCTTTGACTTCAATAAGTGGGCTCTCAGGGAAGTACTGGCAGGCAACTGGAACCTGGATGTTCAGTGCAGCCCGTTCCAGGCTGAAAAAATACATGAAATGATACAGAAACTTGAAAAAGGCGAAAAACTTTCTGACAAGATTATTATAAACGAAGAAAGATACTTTGATGCCAAAACGATCACCGAAGCTGATATAGATAAATACGGTATCGGTGATTAACAGAAGTTTCCCCACTCCCCCCCGTAAGATTTTATACGGGAACCAGTGCGATGTTAAGTATGCGTATTTTACGCATACTTACATCGCTGTTTTGAAGAGACTTCTTAACATTTTAAGGATGGTAGCCATGCATAACAATGTCGTTTTATCAATGAGAAATATATGTAAATCGTTTCCGGGGGTCCGCGCTTTGCAAAACGTGGATTTTACGCTCAGGAAAGGCGAAATTCATGCCCTGATGGGTGAAAACGGAGCAGGAAAATCGACATTGATCAAGGTTTTGACAGGAGTGCATCCGAAAGATTCAGGCCAGATTTTTTTAGATGCAGGGAGCAGTTTAAAGGAAATAAATGTTAAGTCGCCTCAGGAAGCTCAGAATTTGGGCATCAGTACGGTTTACCAGGAGATAACCCTGTGTCCTAATCTCACCGTAGCTGAGAATATGTTTATCGGTCGTGGCAATTACCGCATGGTAAACTGGCGTTCGATGAAAAAAAAGGCGACAGAGATACTTACGAAGCTGAGTATTCCTGCCAGGGCCGCTCAACAGCTGGGAACCTGTTCAATAGCGATACAGCAGATGGTGGCTATTGCCCGTGCCGTTGATATGGACTGTAAAGTGCTTATACTGGACGAACCCACTTCCTCGCTGGATGAACAGGAGGTAGAGAAGCTCTTCTCCCTTATGCGTGAGCTGAAGTCACGCGGCGTAGGAATTATTTTTATAACACATTTTCTTGACCAGGTGTACGAGATAAGCGACAGGGTAACAGTATTAAGGAACGGTGAGCTGGTTGGAGAGTATGAAATAAAGGATTTGCCGCGTATACAGCTTATCTCAAAAATGATGGGTAAAGACCTTGAGGATGTATCGGCAATCAAGAAGCGCAAGTTATCGGATGAAAAGACAGATGTTCCGCCGGTTTACGAAGCGGTTGGATTATCCAGCACGAATTGCCCCAATGCATTTGACTTTAAAATATCAAAAGGAGAAGTAAACGGATTCACCGGTTTGCTGGGTTCGGGCAGAAGTGAGAGCGTGCGGGCCATTTTCGCGGCAGATAAAATCACCGGTGGAAGGATAAAGATAAACGGGAGAGATGTGAAAATAAAAAAGCCAAAAGATGCAATGATGCATGGCATCGGGTATTTGCCCGAAGACAGAAAGAGAGACGGTATTGTTGAGGATTTGTCGGCGCGTGAAAACATTATACTTGCCCTGCAGGTAATGAAAGGCTTTTTCAGGCCGTTTTCCAGGGGCGAGGCCGATGCTTTTGCTGACGAGTACATTAAATTACTGGGAATAAAAACAGCTTCAATGGACACACCAATCAAGTCATTGTCCGGCGGAAATCAGCAAAAGGTTATAGTAGCACGCTGGCTTCTAACAAATCCTCAATACCTTATCCTGGATGAACCTACGCGCGGCATTGATGTCGGGACGAAGGTGGAAATCCAAAAGCTAATTCTCAAGCTGGCCGGGGAAGGTGTCAGCATTACATTCATTTCATCTGAAATAGAGGAGATGCTTCGCACTTGTTCGAGGCTTATTGTCATGCGTGATCGTAAGGCAGTCGGTGAACTGAAAGGCGAGGACATGACCCAGGATAACATCATGCATATGATAGCGGGGGAGGCGGTACATGGTGGATAATGTTTTTAAGAAACTTGCAAGGTCCCAGCTGGTTATACCGTTGTTTTCGCTTTTATTGCTGATTATTTTCAATTTAATCAGGGATGTTGGTTTTTTTTCAATAAGCATTGTTAAGAACAACCAGGGGTATCCTGTTCTTTCAGGGAACCTTATAAGCATTCTGAACGGTGCATCGGCGATTGCCATTATGTCAATCGGCATGACGCTGATAACATCATGCTGTAAAGGGCAGGATATAAGCGTTGCAGCGGTCGCTGCTATAGCGGGCAGCGTTTTTGTAAGTGTGCTTCGCTCCCATGAAATTACAATGCCGGTGGTTATCCTTGCATTTATATGCAGCTGTGTGGTTTCTGTACTGTTCAGCATGTTTAACGGGATATTGGTTGCAGTGTTTAAAATTCAGCCGATGATTGCAACGTTGATACTGTTTTCTGCAGGGCGATCAATTGCCTATTGGATTAACGGCGGGGCCACTCCCACTGTTTCAAGCCCGCTGCTGTCTGCTATCGGAGGTTTTATTCCGGGGATTCCGATACCCACTCCAATCATTATAATGGTTGTATTCCTGGTTTTGATTTCAGTTATTTTAAGGCTCACCACTCTTGGATTATACACACAAGTGGTCGGAATAAATGAAGGGACCGCACATTTAAACGGGATCAATCCTGTTTGGGTAAAACTTATAGCATTTATGATATCGGGGATTTGCGTTGCAACCGCGGGCTGTATTACAGTATGCAGAATAGGGCTTATCAACCATGAAACACTGCTGTTGGACGCCGAAATGGACGTTATTCTGTCTGTAGCTATCGGAGGAACGGCTTTAAGCGGCGGAAAATTCAATTTATATGGTTCGGTGATTGGCGCATACATAATCCAGGCTCTGACTGTCACCCTATACGCAATGAAGGTTCCTTCAGCAGCTGTTAAGGCTTACAAGGCGATCGTCATAATAATAATCGTTGTGTTCAGCTCACCTGTTGTAAAAGATTTTGTTGTCAGTTTATATAAAAAACTGTTCAGGAAAAGGGTTGAAGCAAAAATTCCAATAAAAGCGGTTGAACAGTGAGTTGCAATACTCATCACTGTAACTTAATCGCCGGTTGATTTTCGATTCGTCAACCGGGCGAAAGCCGAACGTAGTAATGGGGAAAGGATGCTATGAAAAGAAATAATGGTTTATTGACCGGATTATCAAATAAGAAACGCAGGGAACCAATTTCCAACACAAACCTGCTTATGACAATAACAGTTTGCACATTCATCGGTATGTACGTGATTGCAATGACAGCCTGGGGCGGTGGGTTTTTGAATCCGCAGCAGTTCCTTGATCTGTTCAATAACAATGCATACCTGCTTATAATCGCCTGCGGACTGACCATGGTTATGATATCGGGAGGAATAGATATTTCGGGCGGAGGTATAACTGCCCTGGTGACCATGGTCTGTGTTGTTTATCTTGAAGATCATGGCGGTACCGTGCCAGGTTCAATACTTATAGCATTGGGAATAGGATTTGCTTTCGGCCTTGTTCACGGAGTATTGGTTTCATACCTGGAAATACAGCCTTTCATTGTTACCCTGGCAGGCATGTTCTTTGCAAGAGGAATGATAACGATAGTCAGCATTGCCCCGCGAACGGCATCACATGAAGCCTTTCTGAAACTTAAGCAGGCAAGGATTACTTTGCCGGGCATAGGCTATTACGGAAAGACAGGCAACTTTATACCCGCACAGATTGAGCCCGGAGTGCTTGTGGCTATAATTATTGTAATATCTATAGCGGTGATTCTGAAATGGACACGGTTCGGCCGCAATCTTTACGCTATAGGCGGAAACAGTCACAGTGCGTTAACGCTGGGTATTAATGTAAAGCGCACTAAATTCTTTGCCTACTTGCTGGCAGGTTTGCTTTCGGGTATCAGCGGCTATGTTTATCTCCTTCACACGGGAGCAGGGGACGCTGCCAATGCTACACAGGCTGAAATGCAGGCAATCGCATCGAATATTATAGGTGGAACATTGCTTACCGGCGGGGTTGGAAATGTAATCGGTACGCTTTTCGGAATGCTTTCATTAAAGACCATTACCAATATTGTAATTGCATCCGGACTTACGAAGCCATATTATCAAAGCATTACAACAGGTCTTATGCTGTGTTTCTTCATTTTGCTTCAAAGTATAATTCTTGCCGTTCGTGAAAAGGGATCGTTCAGGTTGCTCCTGCCTGAATGGATAAGTTTCAGGAAAACCGGCAAAACCGAAAGCAGTTGAATTACCTGAAAATAGTGTAATTATTGACGTATGCGTATACATTGGCAAGTGCAGGCAGCTACTTGCTCCGTGGTATTGTGGTGAAAGAACCTTTTATTGTGGCAATGCAGCCGGCGCAGTTATAATTGCTTATGTTCTGAGGCAATAGGCTGCGTTTTCGGTAACCAGTTTAAATCCGCAGGAGTAATATAAGTTCATTGCATGAGTGTTAAGCTTGTCAACTACCAAATATACAGCCTTTCTGTTATGTTTATTAAAAGCAGAATTAACAACAGTATTCAGTAACGCCCACCCATAACCTTTTCCCCGGTGTTTTTCATCAACCGCAAAGACTTCTGCAGTGAGATGCTCGTTGTTTTTTGCAAGTTTTAAAATGCCATATCCTGCAAAATCACCATTTTCATCCAGTACACAAAAAACCTCACGTGTTTTGCCCACTGAATCAATAATATCCTGGCCTGTAATATAAACATCGGGGAAGGTTTTTTCGTGCAGGTGTATAAGAGAATTTGAATATTCAGGATTATAGCTGACAACTGAAGCCTTTATGCTGCGATGTATATAATCCTTTCTTTCCATCATAAGAATATACTCATTATCCTGGCGTTCAGCATAAACATCGCACATCAGATTATGATAGTCCTGGTTTTTTGTGTTGAAGTAAAAATTAAAACGCTTAACATTTGGAAGCGCATCTTTTACAGATGGAAGCAAGGCTACTGCAATTGAATGGTCCCATTCACCCTTAAAAAATGGTCCGACGAAATCACCCCAATTGTTCTGCGGATTGACAAAACAACCACAGAAACCAATCAGGAGATCATGATCAAAATATCCCACCAGTAAAGAATTAGGATCATTCAAGAGAAACTCTAAATCCTTCATTATCAGCTCTTTGGACGCAGGACAAAATGCGCAGTTGTTTTCCGGGATGCTGTTCCGTAAATATGCTATTTCTACGCATTGAAACAAATGATCAGGATTACATCTTTTTATCATAAGTTTCTATCCAATGTAAAAATAATAGATCAAGTACTTACATGGTAGCATGATGCAAAAAAATCTGCAAGCTCAAAAAACAGACCGGAACGGAAACATACATACATTTGTATATGACGGACTGGGAAGGCTTTTGTCAAAATCAGTTGTAACACCTGACGGAAAGGGAAATGAAACCTATACATATATGTTAACAGGCAACAGACTCACAGCTACAGGCGGAGGTATAACCACAACATACCAGTATGATGCTCTGGGAAGGCTTATTAAGGAAACAGAAACAGGCGGTATTGAGAAAACTTATACATATGATTCTATGCTTGACAAAAAGTAATGCAAAACCACAGAGGATGTTAAGAAAACAAAGATTTGCGATATAGATTTTTACTCAAAAACACCGTACATAAACAATATGGGCAGGATGTGGTGCAGCTCCCGCTTTATGTCACCCGAGGAGTTCAAGCTGGGTGAAACTATAGATGAGATATCAAATGTATATTTGATGAGAGCAATGGCCTTTGCATTGTTTGGAAGTTACGAGAGAATACCTGAAAAGTGGCAGCTCAGCGAGGAATTATAACAAGGTAGCATTAATGGCTGTCAGCAAAGAACGCAGTCAGCGTCAGCAATCAATAAGGCAGTTTATTGAAGAATGGAATAAAGCAAGGCGTCAATTTATCGATATTGTGATAAAATGATGTAAAACACGGTACACTGATGATTTTAAACTGAAATGCTGTTAAAAGGACCAGTAGAATATGTTATAAAAAAGAAGGATAATCAATACAGGGAAATTTCAGCTGGTGCGACAAGGCTTCAATCAGTGAGGTACCCGTAAAATACTTTTTATTTGTTGGGAGTAAGTTATTATATGTATAAACATGAAAAAGGGATTTTGAAAAGTACATACAACAGGACTAATACTATGTCTATAAAAAGAAAATTCCTGATTATATTATTTGCAATTGTATTAACTGCCGGTATGGCAGGAGGATTTATTGGCTGTACAAAAAAGAGCAGTAAGGAGAACCTGAAAACTACGGTCAGTTTTGATGGCATGGATTATGTCCTTCAGGAGGATATTGGCCTTAATCTTTATGGTTTTGACAATTCTTATGAAGGACTTGCTGAAATCTGCGAAAAAGTCGGGTCCATCAATAATGTCGATATATATAAAATCAAGGGTCTTGACCAAAGCGAATGGATTCTCGTTGATAACAACCCGATGCTTTCATCAGGCGAGCCATATGGGGGCATATATCGGTCTGTTGAAAACGGGGTAGATTCAATTTCTGAATTTAACCCCGATTATCTGGGTGTTTATTACTTAACTCCACCAACATCCGAACAGTCGGGTATACAACTGCATATGTTCAGTACCGCAGATTCGAATGTTTTGGAAGAAGTGGTTAAAGCCATAGCAAATGGAAAGCCCGTCACTGACAAAAAGCAGGAAGAAGTGACGAAGGCAATGCTTACTGGAGATGGAAGCTATAAGAATTACAGGCTGGAGTTTTTATCGGATAGCTTTCCGAAACTTGTTTACAGGCTGAACTACGCTGAAGATGGAAACGGAAAATTCTATATTGGTTATTATGGTGATATAACCGATTACAGGATCTTCGAGATTGACAGTACATTGCATGAGTATCTGGTTAATGCATCAGTGGGGAAATAAAATCACAAATGAAAGTAATACCAGTAATCAATTTCCCAGTATTGTAGACCTGGAAGCGGATAAATGATTGATTTTCCCTGAAAATTCATCTGATTACGGGATTATCGTCTAATTTGTACAAGCATAAGCCAATGTATCATTATGTAAACCCTTACCCGGGAAGATAATAAGCACATAAGCATGATAATCACCGAGAAACTGTCAAGTAATAAAAGGGGCATCGATGTGCCCCTTTTGAGTATTCAAGCCGTTTACCAGATTCTGATGTGGTTTTTTCCCTTTTTCAATGAAGCTATAGGACCCAATGAACTAATGTCGGCCCGTTTTGCGTCCAACAGATCGGTGTCAATGACCAGCCTGCTGCCATCCGGGTTTTCGAAATCTGCATCTACGATACGTGTTCTTGGCAATGTGTCCGTAGAATGCACCTGGCCTTGTATATTTTCAAAACTCTCAGGCATTTCACAGGAAAGATAGACTTCATCCCCGTTATCGATAATCATGAGATTTGGATTAAAGTCTTTTTCTACCAGCTTATCGTTTTCCTTCTCAAAAGCTTTAGCCCCGTTAAAATAAGCATTGTTATTTATGTAAACCGGTTGTTCCACAGTTACAAACCGTTCCAAATCGCCGCTTTGTTCATGAACCTTTTCAATGAATTCTTCGAGCGATGTTGTATAGCCGTTATAATGTGCTGTTCCGTTTTCCACACCTTCATTTCCGATGAAAATGTTGTTGAAGAAGCGGTCATCTCCGCCGTAAACAAACGAGAAGCCTTTTACTTCGGTGCTGTGTGGAAGGTGGTATTGGGTGGAACGGTTCAGAACTTTATTGTGGCTTATCTTGCCGCAAATAAGGTTGTTGATATATGCTCCTCCCTGGGACCAAAGGTCAAGGCTGTAATCTGAGGCCAGTATATTATTATCAACAACATATGGTCCGTGACTTACTTCCACAAACAGATCACGGTTATTATTGTATAAGATGTTCTTGCTGATCCTTGTGCCCTGTGTCTGCCAGTCACACCATATTCCGAGGGAACAGTCATGTATACGGTTATGGTGAATTTGGGTGTCGATGGCGGCGTGGAATTTGATGCCTGCAATTTCATGACCCCAGAATTCACGCTTTAATGCGATGTTGTATATATGATTGTGGTGAACTTCGCTGAAAACACATCCGAGATGCCCGACGATACCGTTTTGCCCGCAATTATATATCGTATTGTAGCGCACGATATGAGAACCGATCTTTTCCTTGCTCCACCCTTTACGCTTTGCAGTGAAAACCGATTCCAGCTGATACTGGTATCCGGGCTTGTCCTTGCGGATGGAGCGGTAGTTATTGCCGGTGGATGCTTCTTTACCAAGACTTATGGCACTGCATTTGGAATCATGAATAATATTGTGTTCAATAATCCAACCCTTGCTCCAGTTTGGCCCGATTAAACCAGGCTGATCTGCGGTGGGTGGTGTCCACGGCGTAGCTGCGTGAGCCATTTCAAAGCCTCTGACGGTGATATAGTCAATACCTGTTTCCACAGGATAGAAGCATGATCTGCGAACGTTTATTTCAACAAGTTCGCTGTTGGGATCAACACCCTGAAAATTCGCCCAGATGATTGTGTTTTCGGCATCAACCTCTGCATACCAGACGTATTTCGTCTGCTCCGGATTATGAACCGGAACTGTTTTTTGAGTCCAATGATCCTTAACTTCAGTTCTGACAGACGGATTGAACAGATCATCATAACGTGTGACTTCATAAAAAGACATGCCGTTGAGATAAACATCACCCAGATGCTTTTTTTCTTCAACGGTAACAAGCCAATCTCCGAATATTTCCAGAGCATATGGATTGTAGTCGCCAAAGAATGAATTGGGCAGAACCACCTTCCATACATTGCCTTCAACATGCTGCCAGCTTTGAATACGTTCCGAACCCTTTATTACTACTTTTTCACCGTCGGCAGCCTGGTATGTGATCCTTCTTTTGTCGCTTAGCCCTTTATATTTTGGTTTTACCCACTCACGGTATTCGCCTTCATGTACAATAACCGTGTCTCCGGCCATGGCGACAGAGGCCGCCTTGTTTATTGTCAGAAATGGACGTTCCTGGGTTCCCGGATTTTGATCTGAACCGTTTTTTGCCACATGGTATATCATTAATTATCACCCCTTTAACATCATATATCATAATTATATAAGAATGAAGATGCTTGTTCTTATCATAATCGGTACAATTCTATGCAGTTTTTGCTATTCTACGGCTTATGATATTTCCTCACTGGATAGCTTATATTTCGCAGCTTGCAAGTTGCATAACAGGTAACAAAATTAAAGAAAAATGACATAAAATTAAATTGTTTAAAAATGATTTGCCGTGATAGCATTAATTCAAAGAAATAAACATATCAGGAAGGAGGACTCATTGATGAGGTTTTCCAAGAAGCTATCGATGTTATTGGTTTTCGTCCTCATAGGCGCATTGCTGATAGGATGCCAGGCCAGTAACCAACCGGCAAACACACCTCAGACAACTGCAGGGGATGGCTCTTCAACTTCAAAAACAGAAAGCACTTCAACAGATGATGGCACACTAAAGGTACCCGACAAGCAAATAACAATTACCTTGTGGGATATCGCCACAGAGGATCCTGCAAACAAAATACAGCAGGGAGCAGTCGACCGTTTCATGGCCGACCATAAGAACATCAAAGTTGAAACCACTCATATCCAGAACGATACATACAAGCAAAGACTTGTCATAGCAATGAGTTCCGGCATGTGCCCCGATATGTACATTCACTGGGGCGGAGGCCCGATGATTGAGTATATCGAATCGGGTTTCGCAGTACCAATAACAGATCTTATGAAAAATCATTGTAAAGTTAAATTCCTCGAAGCAGCTATTGCCCAGAGCACCTACAAGGGTGAAATTTATGCCGTTCCATATGGCGGCCTGGCAGGAAGCGGAATTTTCTATAATGGGTAAGGAACGGTTACTTCCCTGACGGCGTAAACAGTCTCAATACCGATGACGGTCAGGACAGGCAGCTCATGTATACCGAGGAAGCAGCAATGATGCTTCACGGTGGATGGCAGGCCGCAATGATGAATGAAGACAATCCCGAATGGTATAAGGAGAACATTGATTACTTTTCATTCCCGAAGCTTGAAACAAGCAAGGCCGATCAGAGCATCGTTGTTGGAACATCCATCGGAAACGGTTTCTCTTTCAATACAGGCAATGACAGGGATAAACTGATTGCATGCTTTATCCTGGCAACACAGTATTATAACGATGATATTTACAACAAGCAGCAGATCGAGGCCGGTAATATACCTTCCATAGAAGGAATGGGCGATACCATTACCGATCACTGCGTGAAGAAGATATGGGCTGATTTCTCCAGCGCATCAAACGTACAGCTCTGGTATGACCAGTATCTGCCGCCGGCAGTTGGTGAGGTCCATAAGTCAACATGCCAGGAGATATTCGGTCTGACTATGACACCCCAGCAGGCCAATAAGGCTCTTCAGGATGCAATGCAGGAGTATTTGAAGGGAAATAAATAATTTCATGCGATATAACTTATAAGGTCAGGTGAATTAAAGCCCACAGTGAACTTGGACATATAATACTGTGGGCTTCTCTTTAGAGAATGATCATATTGGCAAATTATAATTCGGGGGTATTCCAGTGAGAAAAGAATCACTTGCAAAAAGCAGACAAAGAACTACACGGATAGCCGCAGCAGTATTTTTGTCACCTGTGATCATTATAATGCTTGTGTATATCGTATATCCGATAATTTCAACCTTCGAGATAAGCCTGTATGACTGGAACGGGATATCGGCAAACAGGACATATGTCGGCACAAACAACTGGAAGGTTCTTTTAAATGACAGAAATTTCTGGGCGGCATTCACAAATAACGTAATACTTGTGATATGCTCGATTTTAATACAGATACCTCTGGGTGTTATGCTGGCAACATTTCTTGATGCCGGGGGCAAAAAATTCAACTTCTTTAAGGTTGTATGGTTTTTGCCTCTTTTGATGTCTTCTGTGGCAATAGGCTTTTTGTTTTCATATGCACTGGCCACTACCGGCGGTATTGTAACCACCATTTCGCAGGCATTGGGGGGTGGCAAGGTTGATCTTCTCGGACGGGCTCCTCATGCATTATACGCTGTAATCGGTGTTATAGCATGGCAGTATACACCGTTTTATATGGTCTATTTTATGGCAGGATACAGCAGTATCGGAACAGAAATTTATGAAGCAACCATTATCGACGGGGCTACAAGAGGACAATATTTCAGGTATGTGGCTCTTCCGCTTCTGCTTCCCGTTGTAAGAACGGCATGCATACTTTCACTTATCGGTTCACTTAAATATTTTGATCTGATATATGTTATGACAGGTGGCGGCCCCGGCACAGCAACCGAACTTATGGCCACATATATGTACAAACTCTCTTTCTCACACTTTAAGATGGGTTATGGATCAACCGTAGCTGCAGGAATGTTTATACTTGTTACGGGAATCGCCATGACCATACAGAACCTGTTAAAAAAGAGAGGGGAATTGATATAATGGATAAATACAAAAAAGAAAAACTGAAAAGCAGGGCCTCGTGGACTGCAGCTTTCTTTTTCGCATTCATATGGCTGTTGGTAACGGGGCTTCCGTTTATTTTTATGGTATTGAACTCTTTCAAGGGACAATTTGAAATGCTGAAAAAAGGCGTGTTCCAGCTTCCTGATTCATGGTATCCTGAAAACTATATTCATGTCATGAAAAAAGGTTTCACCCAATATTTCTTCAATAGTGTCATATTGCTTGTGATTTCACTGGCATTGCTTTTGTTTATCAGCGCATGCGCTTCATATCCTCTCTCAAGGATGCAGTTTAAGCTGAGAAAACCCATATATGCGCTGATTATAGCGTGTATGTCCATTCCCATACATGTTACGCTGATACCTGTCTTTAAAATGAGTACAAAGCTGAAAATCTACGATACACTGTGGGGACTTGTGGGGCCGAATGTTGCTTTTGCCATCCCGGTATCGTGTTTTATTCTTACTACATTTATGCAAACCATACCAAGGGAAGTGGAGGAATCGGCGGAAATCGACGGGTGCGGAAAGTTCAGAAATTTCTTCGATATCATCCTGCCCCTTTCCAGAACAGGGCTTTCCACGTTGGCCATATACAATGGGGTGGCAATATGGAATGAATTTTCCTTTGCCAATACTCTTACACAATCAAAGAAATCCCAGACGCTTCCTCTTGCCATATCGGCATTCCAGGGGGAACATTCGATGAATATCCCGGTAATTATGGCGGTACTGGTTTTAACAGTGCTCCCCATGATTATTATGTTTATAATTCTTCAGGACAAACTGGTTAAAGGTATTATGGCCGGTGCTGTGAAGGGTTAACAGGAATTATCGGATTATTGCACAGGAACGAAAGGAGGAGGTACTTATGAAGTGTAATAAAGAATATCGGCTATCTTATACGCAAAGGGCGAGAGAAATAGTAAAGCGACTGACACTGGAGGAAAAAGTCTCACTTATGGGAGGGAACTGGAGCCTGGAAAAAATGATGTCTGAAGCGATGTCAAATGAAAACAACAGCCACTATAACATGGTTCCATATCCCGCAGGAGGGATTGAAAGGGAAAACGTTCCTCCTATGCTGTTTGCCGACGGCCCCAGAGGTATTGTCTGCGGTTCCGGTGAAACTACATGTTTTCCGGTCACTATGCTGCGCGGCGCTACGTTTGACACCGAGCTTGAGGAAAGAATAGGCCAGGCTATAGGCGAAGAAGCAAGAGCCTTTGGAGCAAATACATTCGCCGGTGTATGCATAAACCTTCCGTATAACCCGGGATGGGGACGCAGCCAGGAGACCTACGGAGAGGAATCATTCCATATCGGCCGGATGGGAGCGGCACTGGTAAGGGGTGTTCAAAGCAAAAATGTTATTGCCTGTGTAAAGCATTATGCGTTTAATTCAATGGAAATCTCCCGTTTCAAAGTAAGTGTTGACTGCGATAAGCGTACCGAACGCGAAGTATACCTTCCCCATTTCAAGGATTGTATCGATGCGGGAGCTGCCAGCATAATGAGTGCCTACAACAAATATAAAGGCACACATTGCGGGCACCATGATTATTTACTGAATAAAGTATTAAAAGGCGAATGGGATTTCGACGGTTTTGTAATGAGCGATTTCATATGGGGTGTCAAGGATACTGTCGAAGCGGCAAACGGAGGGCAGGATATAGAAATGTGCTGTACACAATATTTCGGGGAAAAACTGGTGAAAGCCGTAAGAGACGGTTTGGTGCCCGAATCCAGGATAGATGATGCCGCAGTGAGGATAATAAGGACTCTTCTTGCATTCACCGAGGCAGATAATGACGAATATCCAAAGGAAAAGTATGCAGGTACACCCGAACACATTGCGCTGGCAAAAGAGGCCGCGAGAAAGGGAATAACACTTTTGCAGAACAGGAACAATGTGCTCCCGTTCAATAGAAACCAGGTTAAAACCATAGCATTGATCGGAAGGCTTGGCAATAAAGAAAATATTGGAGATTGGGGTTCCAGCAGGGTATTTCCCTCATATGTCGTAACTCCTCTGCAGGGTTTGAAAAATATAGCCCCCGATAAGGAAATTATCTACTGCGACGGAAGCGATCCCGAAGAAGCCGTATGTGCAGCCCGGAAGGCAGATGCGGTTGTTTTTGTGGTAGGATACGATCACGATGATGAAGGCGAATATGTCGCCACTGATGAAAGCAGCGGATACACCGGAGCTATTGGCGGTGACAGAATAAACCTCGGTCTGCACAGGGATGAAATAGAGTTAATCAAGAAGGCAGGCCCCGTAAATCCCAATTCGGCAGCAGTAATGATAGGTGGAAATATGATAATGGTGACCGAATGGATGGACTGCGTAAATTCAATACTGATGGCATATTACCCGGGACAGGAGGGAGGAAATGTCATAGCCGAAATACTGTTTGGGGACGTAAACCCAAGCGGTAAGCTGCCCTTTGTGGTTCCATATAACGAAAACGACCTGCCGCAGGTAAATTGGGACACCGATTACCAGTGGTATCATTATTATCATGGGTATACAAAACTGGAAAAGGAAGGTATTAAGCCGTTGTTCCCTTATGGGTTTGGCTTGTCTTACACAGAGTTTTCATTGTCCGAAGCCCGATTTTCCTCTGATGAAAACAATGTAATAGCCAGCTGCAAAGTCAAAAATACAGGAAATGTTGACGGTGAGCAGGTAGTGCAGATGTATGCAGGGTTCAGTAATTCCCGGGTTGACAGACCTGTAAAAATATTGCGCGGATTCAAACGTGTGGCGCTTAAGGCAGGGGAAGAAAAGGAGGTAACCATATCCTGCCCCAAGGAAAAACTTATGTGGTATAATCCCGAAACATCGGCCTGGGAACTTGAACATATGGAATATGAAATATATATTGGCTTCAGCAGTGACAACAAAGACCTGGCATCAGGGAAAATCGCCATATAGACTACTGTTGGTAGCAGATTGATGTTAGTAGTACTTTACATAAATGCATCTGATAGAGAATAATGGTATAATTTAATTCGAGACAAATATATTACCTGGCAATTTACCGGTGAAACACTGTTTATTTAATCCTGAAAACCGTTGGAGAAGGGTGAAAATAGTGAGCGGTAATTTGTATAAAAAGTTTAACAGTTGGAATCTTGATAAAAAGATAAATGTCTTTGTAACATGCCTGATATATACAATAATTATTATAATGCTCACTATTTTCACTGTTTTTTATTGCTCCTCATTTATAAATCAATCCAATAATATCACCAAAAATCAGCTTTCAGCCCTGGCAGCCAATTATGAAAACCGTCTTATAAACTATTATGGATTAGCCGTTGGACTTTCCATCGATGAATCCATACAGAAGTATCTGGAAAAAGGAGATCCAGGTGATGATGATTATTACAAGCTTGTCGACAATGTGAGAAATGCATTGCAAAATGCTGTTAATATGAATAATGGCATACAATACATTGCACTGGTAAGTTATAGACTGGATTCCATACTTTACAGGGGGAATTTAACCAAGATATCCAACACTTTCCCCCAGGTTTATAAACAGGACTATGAAAACAGTATATATTGCTATGGAAAAAGCACCATACGTCTGAGTTATAACGATGCATATCTGGGCAGGAACAATAAGATGCTTAACCTGTATGTGCCTGTATATTCCACGTCGAAGATAGGAAAGGAGATTGGCCTGTTGTGTGTGATAGATGATAAAAGCATGTTCGCCGAATTGTCGGATAGCGGCAAACTGGAATTCGATTCGGAAGTTTTTATAGTTGACAATAATAACAGGATTGTATGCGGGACAAGTAATCATTTTGACAGCACCGAGTTTAAGTATGCCGACAGGCTTTTAGGAGTAAGTTCAAGTTTTATTGCGGAGAACAATTTATACAATTACCAGAAGGTGGGGAAGTGGAATTTCTATATTGTCAGCAGGATCCCACTGATGAAAATGTACAGGGATAATATCGCTGTAGTGGCTCTTCTTATCGTTATTTCGATAACCGTAACATATTTCGGGCTTTCCATATGCAAAAAGATTGTAAACAAAGCATACCGCCCGCTGGACCATGTTATCAGGGGAATGAACAGTGCTGCAGAAGGAAATCTTGATGTAAGAATAAGCATTGAAAACGCGGGTACCGATTTTCAAAAAGTAGCCTATGGATTCAACTTCATGATGGACAAAATAAATGACTTAATGCTCCAGGTCAAACGTGAGCAGCAGGAAATGGATCAGATACGCTTTAACGCTTTGCAGTCACAGATCAAGCCGCATTTTTTGTACAACACACTGGACTGTATTCACTGGCAGGCCACTGCCGACGGCAATAACGAGATATCCATTCTTGTGAAGGCTTTGGCCCAATATTACAGGCTATGTCTCAGCGACGGCAAAGACGTGATAAGGCTGGAGCAGGAAATAGAACATGTGAGGAATTATCTGATAATCCAGAATATGAGATATGACAATATAATCAAAAGCGTTATAGAAATAGACAGGGCCTGCAATGATGTTTATATACCAAAGATAACACTGCAGCCTCTTGTTGAGAATTCAATCTACCATGGAATTAAGATAAAAGAAGGGAAAAAAGGAGAGTTGAGAATAAACGCCAGAAGAAAAGCCAATGACGTTTATATTGACGTTTCCGATAACGGGGGAGGTATGACCGAAGAGCAGATAGAAAAACTGAACCAGTCCATATCGGATTTGGGAACAGATATGGGTTACGGCATAAAAAATGTGAACAGAAGAATAAAAATTTTGTTCGGACATGAATATGGACTGTATTATAGAAAAAATGAACGTGGAGGTATAACGGTTACTATTCATCTTCCATACCGAAAGGTTAATGAAGAGGTGGTATAGTGTACAAAGCTCTTATTGTAGACGATGAAAAAATGATAAGGATGGGTATAAGCAAGTCCATCCCATGGAGCACAATAGGTATAGAAGAGGTTTTTACAGCAAATCAGGCAAAGAAGCATTAAAAATTATAAAAGAGAATATGCCTGAAATCATGATCACAGATATAAAGATGGATGAGATGACCGGGCTTGACCTTATAGAGGTGGCAAAGAGATACAAGCCCGATATAAGAGTGCTGGTGCTTACGGGTTATGACAAGTTCGAATATGCCAGCCAGTGCATAAAACTGAAGGTCAACGATTTTTTCCTGAAACCCGTTGATGAAGTGGAACTGATTGAAGCTTTAAAAAAGCAGGTCACTTTCTTGCGAAAAAGCAGTATTAACGAAATAGAGGATCTCAATATTTACCGCGCCCGTGCAGTTGCCGAACAGATGGAAATAGAAAAATTCATGAGGGAGCTGCTGCATGATCGTTTATCGCATAATGACGAGCAAATCAGGGATTTCTGCAAAAAATACAACTATAACGCCGAACAATGCATCCAGGTGGCAATTATCGTCCCAACGCTATATCCGGCGACAGATGAAATAAATGAGGAATTCGTTACGCTATCAATAAAAAATATCTGCATGGGAATGGTGGATGCTCAAAACAGGGGCCTGACTTTACTGGACGACTATGGAAGGATAATTATCGCCTTTTTTGCCGACAGGAAGAAAGGGAGCATACTGGAATGGATACAGGAGCTAAGTGAAATACTCAAGGATGAGTATAACAAGAAACCTAAGGTGGTGGTGGGAAATCCTGTTAACGGGTTCAAGCAGCTTAATATTTCATATCGTGATGCAGTACATCTGCTTAGTTGTGAAAAGAATGATTTTAACGATATTATTCAGACCAGGAGCGCAAAAAAAAGAGACCGCCTGTTTAACGAGGAATTTTTGGCAGTTAAAACTTCCATGTGCTTGAACATCGGTGATTCCGAGAATGTTATGAGCAAATTTGAACGGTTCTGCCAGGCTGCCGAGTCATATAACCTTTCGGACAATTATATACGTAAATGCTGTTATGAACTGGCATTATCGATTTATTATGAATATATTACCAATTTGGGCAGGTATGCCGATTCACAGTTAAGTAACTTTATAAACAGCCTGATGAATGTAAAGGACAGAGAGCTCCTGGAGCTGACAAGATCTTTCCTGAAAAGGATGCTTGGCAGTAAAGAAGACCAGAACGTACATGAAATCGTTGATAAAGCGAAGAGTTATATAGTCGAACACATATCCGATGATTTATCGGTATCGAAAATCGCCGCATATTTGTATGTAACCCCCAATTACCTGTCGAGGCTGTTTAAAAAGTTTACCGGTGTAGGCTGCAACGAATATATCGTCCATAAGCGTATAGAAAAGGCAAAGCTGCTGCTCGAGACCACAAATATTAAGGCCAGCAAAATAGCTGAGATGGTGGGCTATAATGATCCGAATTATTTCTCCCTTGCCGTAAAGAAGCATACGGGAATGTCTCCTACAAAGTACAGGATGGAATGCCGCAAAAACAGTTCGGTTGTTCATGAATATTGCAGCAGTATTGAATGACGATCACCTCATCTGATGATTTGTGTTATCATATCAATTAACTGAAATGATTTGCTCCTGATATCGATTGGAAAATCACCCCATTTTTATATTTCAGATGTCACACGGGTCCTTGCTCTTTCGTTATAAGTGGTGTAAGTACATACAGAAAGAAGGTGTTTATTTGGACTTGGTGGAAAAGGCTATTGAAGAAGTAAAACGGGGCTCGCTGGATGAATACAGGCATATTGTTGCATTGCTTTTATTGACAAGTGCATTTACAGTTATGAAAATATGGACGCTTAAGGACAGCAGTAACAATATCATTCTGCGGTACCAGGAATACAACGGTGAAAACCCGGAACCTCCCGATATAAGTGATGATTTGGAATTGCAAAAGTTATATGAAAATCTGGAACCCGGCAAAGCCCTGGTATATTATGATGCAAGGCGGCAAAAACCCGATTCGAAATATTTATCAATGTATTCTAAGCCGGTAAAGTATACAGACCTGGATGTAATCAGGGAAAAGGCCGGATTTGATTTCGCTGTTCCGTCAAATATTCCTGAAGGTTATACCTTTTCGGAAGGAAAACTTACTTATGAACCTCTGGATACTAATCCTGAAATCTTTGAGGAATTGATAAATAAATTGAAAGAGGAAGCCGGGAAAAACGGTAAAAACACTGCGGCAATTGAATGGGAAACATCATCGGATGCAGCGGGCATACACTTGTTGTATAAGAATAATGAAAAAGAGTTTATTGTGAAAATTGTGGTATAATAAAGAAACATTTAATGTATGGCGGATGTTTTGTCATCAATCAGAGGAATTAAAGGGGTATATATCTTGACAGGCAGGCTGTCGGAGACAGAAGAAAAACTTGGCAGTATACATTTCTATATAATTGCAGATGACAGGTTGATTTATGCAATGAAATAAATGATCATAATTAGCTGCCTTTATAAAAACAGCTTGACAGTAGGCTGATGTAAATCAAAAAGGACACTGTTGACCTGGTATATACATTCTTATTCAGAAATAATGGAAACATGTTATGACAACCTGGTACAGGTAGTGCGAATTTCCATGTTTACGTGAGGAATCATATAGATATTCAAGAATTATCAAGGAGTGGAAAAGTGATTACAATAAAGCAGGCTTCAGGGGAGGATATACCCGTAATAGAAGATATATTGCTCGATGTGGTGAATTGGCTTGACAGTACAGGCAATTCATTGTGGACAAAAGAGCAGGTTTCATGGCAGCGTTTGTCAAGGGATTTTTCACCGGGAAATTTCTATATCGCGTATCTTGATGGTGAAGCTGTAGGTTGTATGGCTCTGGTAGATTACGATCCTGTTTTTTGGCCGGGCATTCAAAAGAGTGAATCCTTATTTTTACATAAACTGGCTGTAAAACGTACCGGTGCGGGTAAAGGCGTTTCCCGCGCTTTAATAGATTTTGCAAAAAATGAATGCAATAAGAGAAATATTGGGTATCTAAGGCTGGATTGCGACAAGTTCCGTGATAAGGTGCGACAGATATACGAAAATGAGGGTTTCGTCTGTGTTGATGAAAGGTGTTTGTTCGGCAAATACCACACGGCGTTTTACGTTTGGAAAAAATAACAAGGTATGCTATATGCTCTTTTGAAAGGGATTGGTTTGTCGGGAGGATTATCAGTGAATTATACTGTTGCGAAGATAGGGGCTTTGATGGAAGCAGTTTCCCATTGACATTTTGGTCTATAAATTATAGACTAACTATAGGTCGATATTTTATAGACCAAGGAGGTTTATCATGACAGATTATAAGCTCACAGAAAGTGAAGAGAAGTTTGCAGAGCTAATCTGGCAGAATGAACCGGTAGGTTCAGGCGAACTCGTGAAATTATGCGAAAAGGAGATGAAATGGAAAAAGTCTACAACATATACGGTATTAAAGAAACTATGTGAAAAAGGCATTTTCAAAAATGAAGATGCTGTAGTTTCATCTATGGTAACGAAGGACGAATACTACTCAAGGCAAAGTATACGATTTGTTGAGGATACTTTCGGAGGGTCGCTGCCAAAGTTTCTTGCAGCATTTATAAGCGGCAGAAAATTAAGCAGGCAGCAGGCTGAAGAACTGAAAAAACTGATTGACGAGCACAAGGAGGTGTAGCCATGGGTAAGTTTTTTCTCACTGTTATAAATATGAGTATTACCGCAAGCTATGCCATCCTTTTTGTGATGCTTGCCAGGTTATTGCTTAAAAAAGCTCCCAAGTTTATTGCTTACGCATTATGGAGTGTGGTTGCATTTCGCCTTGTAATTCCGTTTTCATTTGAAAGCAAGCTCAGCATAATGCCGCAAAAAACAACTGCCGTCCGAATACAGCAAGACATGGTTTATCAGCAAAGTCCGCATGTTAACAGCACGGTGGGGGCAGTTGAATCATATGCTGCACGCAATTCTCTTCCGGCTCCGGTTGCTGAGGCAGGTACAAAACCATTTCTGAATTATTTGGAGACAGGTGCATATATCTGGATTTTAGGCATAATCGTTTTGCTTTCATATAGCCTGGTATCGGTTTTGATATTGAAAAAGCATCTAAAAAGCGCTCAGCACGTAGAACGGAATATTTACCTGGCTAAGAATCTGAAAACCCCGTTTGTGCTTGGCATAATAAAACCCAGGATTTATTTGCCGGTTGGATTAAGCGAGAATGAGAAAAACTATATTCTCATTCATGAACAAACCCATATCAGGAGAAAAGACCACATTATTAAAGTGATGGCTTTTCTCATACTGTCAGTACACTGGTTTAATCCCCTTGTTTGGATTGCATTTATGCTGATGGGCACGGATATGGAGCTGTCATGCGATGAAAGAGTTCTGAAGGAAATAAATGAGGATATCAAGAAGCCTTATGCCAGCTCTTTATTGTCCCTTGCTGCACATAAGCATATCTTAAATGGGAATCCCCTTGCATTTGGAGAGGAAAATGTGAGCCACAGGATTAAAAATGTTCTGAATTACAGGAAAGCCCCTTTTTGGGTGACCTCTTTTTCGATTATTGTTTTGGTTATAGTGGGAGTTGCCCTCATTTCAAATCCCAGGCAAAAGAATGAAGTGCCACCGGAGAATAAAAACCTACCTGCTACAACCGAAGATAACGGCCATTCCGCGGCCGGCAGGGTAAAAATTAAGCTAATATATGGTATTCCGGGCTTTGACCAGGTAAACGAGTTTGAAACAACCGAACAAAAAATAATTTCATTTATAGACTCGCAATTACATAGCATAACACCGGTGAAAGAGGCTGATTTGGAAAACAACCATACCGCTCATTATACTATAGAGATGTCCGGTGAGACAGGTTCATATAGTTGTGATCTTTATCATGATACGCTGTATAACAAAGCGTACATTGTAAAAGACGGAGCTATGTATGAAACAATTACTGATTTTGCGCGTTATATTGATTCACTTTTGGAGAATCCAAGCATAAAAATCTATATAGATAAGGACGACGCGGTTGAACTGTTCAGAAAGTATGGATGGACGCTTGACTACGAGATTAAAGTAATGAATGCAAGGCTCAACAATATCAGGACCTTGTCGGGTTTTGATCCGAACTCATACTATTTTGCCTATAACAATGAACTTTCAAAGGATATCGGCCTGGATATGAGTAGTTTTTCTGAAACCGGCATTGATGTTGAAATCTACAGGATATATGAAAGCATGCCGCAGGAATTTTACCCGGTGAAGGATTGCCGAGGTATTGTTGTAAGGAATAACGGCAGAATAATCGGTGCGTTTATCAGTGCCGGCAGGCACAGAACTTTTAATGCTTGCAGTCTGAAAGGAAACAGCTTTGAACGAATAACAGGAAAGACTGTGGATGAATGGCTTATGAACATTGTCCGGGCTGACGAACTCGATTCAGGCTTATCAGTATTAGAACCCGAACAGGTTATAGATAAGTACTTCACGGCGTTGAACAATAAAGATGCTGAGGCTGCGATGCATTGCATCTCGAAGAAGACCCTGCTGAATGAACTGACAATGAACATGGCGGACAGCGAATTATTCAATGATTTTGTTGCATTGCCGTTAACGGTCAATATAAGCAATACAGCGTATTTTGATAATCTGAAATCTGCAAAATTGCTGGAAGTCGAACTGATTGAGAATGTGGATGAACACACAAAGATATTCAGAGTATGGGTTGATCTGAAATACAGGAAAGAAGTAATCATCAGCAGCGGTCCACAGTTTTGGGACTGCCGCATGGTTTACGAATCATCGCAGACCGGATGGAAAATTGCATATTTCGGGCATTAATTGCAATGGTCTTATGTAAATATTAAGGGTCTTTTTTGGTTATATCCTTGGTAACGAAGACCTCCGCAATTTGACAGGAGCCGGTTGAGGAGTATTAAACCTTGATTTACTTTTCTTAAAAAATACAGGGAAAACACTATATGATTATTTATTTTAACTCCGGCGAATTTCTTGATTTGGTAAATACATTCGGGAACATAATAAACGATTTATACGTCGAATGTAATAAATGCCAGCAATAAGTGTATGTGTTTATGGGTGAGCTGAAAGAAAAATACCAGCCCGGAAGGATTGTTTGATTTCAAAGTCCACAACCAGGTAATTTCACCCGGGGGTTAAGAAGACAGCTTTAATCTTTACTGTTTGTAGAAATTGATGCAATTGCCGAAGCCGAAGAAAGGGAGGAATGTATGATGGATACCTCAAGACTGAAACGGAAAATCAACCCGATGCCCGAAGATGTGGAGGAGCGGCTTGTAAGGGAAAACTTGATGGATGCATACAGGAAAAGGCCGCCATATCAGCAAAATGATTATATAGGCTGGATATTGAAGGCAAAAAGACCTGAAACAAGAGAAAAACGAATTTCCCAGATGATTGAAGAATTGCGAAACGGCGACAAGTATATGGGTATGGACTACCGGGCTAAATAAGCACGGATATTAGTAAGTGTTTAATAACCTTGAATGGTGTATATTTTATATCATAAAGATAATAGTGGATTATATTGAGTAAATATAAGAATAAGAATAAAATATAATACTTTACATGATGATGGCACCCTGAGGAGGTCAATTGAAAAGGTAAATTCCACTTTGCAAAAGTAAATTCCACATTAAATGAATCTTCAGACAGAATCAGCATTTTAACTGACTTCAGATTAGTTTATTAAAGCAAATTTTTAATGATTT
>Ga0134098_1000363_pt1 | contig 50044 bp, 41 predicted proteins | sample 9_3taG_FD_94456 | JGI IMG/M metagenome (GOLD analysis project Ga0134098, IMG submission 94456) | Switchgrass degrading microbial communities from high solid loading bioreactors in New Hampshire, USA - 9_31_10_142_A3 metaG | ecosystem: Engineered > Bioreactor > Semi-continuous > Anaerobic >... | reverse complement strand
TTTCTCGGTACATTGCCCGCAAATGGATTAGCAAGACTAGCCATACTTTATCCACTCCTTTTCTTTTGTATTTGCTTGACCGATAGCCATATTATATCACTCTTTCACGATGAATGTAATAATTTATAAAAATTTAAAAATTTAACCGGCATTTAATTCGCCCGCGCGTCGATAAGGGACTCATTTATTACCCTAACTTGTTGGGAGCATGAGGAAAACAAGAGAAACTCGAAAAGATAGGTCCTAGTATGTACGTCTAGGCTATACTTTAGCTTGCGTTGTATTTACAAATCTTTCTCATGGAGATAAAATTAAAAAATGAAGCATAAACGGCTGCAGAAAAAATCCGAAACTGCCACACCTTTGTCTTCACTATGTTATAAGTAATTTAAGAGATCGTAAATTTCTAATATTATCATTAGTGACGGTGCACTCAACATTCAAAAGCAAGCTATACCATAACACTAATTCAGTGGATACAAGGACGGTATAATTATGCAGAAAACGAATGTGTTTAAGAAATTACTTGGGTATCGCATAAGCGTGCCTTTTGGTCCCACCGATCTTGTACTGCACAATATAGTTCTGCTCAACAGGCGTAGCCTGCGTTTTGAGCACACGCACTACTTTTTTGAGCTGCACCTGATTCTTAAGGGAGATGTAGTTTTCGTGGTTGACGGCGAGCGCTTTTCCGCTAAGGAAGGGCAGCTTTGCTGGATTAATCCATATAGCCGCAGACATGTTGAACTATATCCGAAGACTGAGCACGAGCATTTTGTACTCCATTTCGATTTTATCGAGAGGAAAAGCAATGACCCTTTTAATCTTCTTGAATATGAGGACATGTCCAAGTTCATGTCTCAAATTTATAAAAACAAGATTTGGATCTTCGATGACAATAATGGCTGCCAAAATATTTATGAACTTATTCAAAAAGAACTTGAGTCCGAGGATCTCGCCTACCTTACCAATACAAAGAACCTTGTCTGCTGCTTTCTTATAAACGCAATCCGCAGCATGGGAATAGAAAGAAATGCTGTTCATGCTAAACTTGGCCAGTATGGGCCGGAACTTGCGTACAAGGCTCTTTCGTATATCAGGAACCATTTTCAGGAGGGTATAACCATCGAGGAAACGGCAAAAGCCCTGAACATATCGAGCAGGCACCTAACGCGTCTTCTGAAAGAGACCTTCGGTACGACCTTTAACATAGCTCTTTTAAGCATCCAGATAGCAAACGTTGAAGAATTGCTGCTAACCACCGACTACAGTCTGGAGCAAATCGCGGAGCTCACAGGCTTTTCCTCTGCCTCCGTCATGTGCGCCAATTTCAAAAAGATGACGGGATTTACCGTAAGCCAGTACAGGTCGACTCCGAAACAAATATGAATTTTACATATAAGTTATCTATAGTTTGCTTATGCGTTAACGAACTTAAAACATGCCGCTGTATCAATCAAGCCCATTGAAGGCTTGAATGACGCAGCGGCATTTTACGTGCACCTTTTACCATGCATAGCTATTTATGGACATCAAATTATGTTTATTTGTCCTAAAATCGCATTGCGGCAGTTATTTATTAAGTTTATTATGTATATACAAACAACTTGTATGGCGAAAGGAGACAAAATGAGCACTTTAAAACAACAGGTCGGAAAATTGACAATATCAAGCCCTATTATGGTTGCTTCCGGCCCGCTAACCGATTCGCCGGATTTAATCAAGAAAGCCGAGGACTATGGCGCAGGCTGTGTCAGTACAAAACTGACTCTACTTGAGCAGCCGATAAAGGGCCATAGAAGGATGTACGCCGTCCGCGGAATGTACACTTTCAACCCGAGCGACAAGCGAAACGACTACGAGCAGGGTCTAGAGCTTGTCTATAAGACAAAACAGATTACAAGCATACCGGTTTTCGCCAACATTGCAGGCCCGGGTGGCAACACTGAAGGCTGGATAAAGATAGCCAAAGGGATGGAGGAAGCGGGAGCAGACGCTTTGGAGCTTAACTTTACATGCCCGAACATGGCCTTCAGCAAGACTCCTGACGGCAAAGTGGCAGGTGCAATGGTAGGAAGAAACCCCGCACTAATGAAAGAGATTGCCTCAAATGTTAAAAAAGCTGTCAGTATACCGGTGTTCGCCAAGGCGACGGCGACAAACGTGGACTATATGCTCTCCGCCAAGGCCCTCGACGAATCCGGCATCGACGGAATAGTCACAATGGGCTCGCAGTTAGGCGTTCCTCCTATCGACATATACAGGGGCGGACGCACCATCATGCCCAACGTAGGGCTGAACTCAACAGGCGGCCTTACAGGTCCCGTCAATCGTCTCGTTGCGCTCAGGCTAATATCAAACGTGGCGATGAACACAAAGCTTACCATCCTAGGAGGCGGCGGGATAACCGAGTGGCAGCACTGTATCGAAGCAATCATGTTCGGTGCGACGCTGACGCCCATATGCTCGAAATTCCTCTGGGACGGCTTTGAAGTGATACCCAAAATGAACGAAGCGATACTTCGCTTTATGGAGGAGCAGGGATATGAAACAATCGGCGACATGAGAGGTCTCGCGCTTAAATACCTTGTTCCTTCCGACAAAATCGAAGCTTACGATGTCCTCCCCCATTTTGACAGAGCAAAATGCGTAAGATGCGGAATGTGCCTCAAAATAGGCTCCTGTACAGCTCTGTACTTTGATGAGGAGAAAAATGTTCGGGTGCACGAGGACAAATGTCAGTACTGCGGGCTCTGCGCCTCGCTCTGTCCAAAAAAGGCCATATTTTTCCCGCGTTACTGGGAAGAGCAATAAATACAACATATCAAACGGAAAGGTAAGATTCGCAGATGGGAATGACAATTACTGAAAAAATACTCGCCAGAGCTTCTGGAAACGAGAAAGTTGTCCCCGGACAAATAGTAGTTGCGAAGATTGATTTGGCAATGATACACGACGCCCTGGGGCCACTGTTCTATCCCAATTTCAGAAAGCTTAACACCCCGGTCTGGGACCCCAATAAGGTCTATATTGTCGTGGACCATGCCGCACCCGCCAGCACCCTCTCTCAGGCGGAGTGGCTCTCGCACAACTACGATTTCATCAGAGATTTCAATCTGCCTAACTTCATTAACAATCAGGGTGTTGCCCACCAGATAATCCCCGAACGCGGATACATACTCCCCGGACAGATTGCGGTCGGAACGGACTCGCACACCTGCACATACGGGGGAATCGGCGCTTTTTCAACGGGCATAGGCTCCACTGAAATGTGCAGCGTACTTGCGCTTGGCGAGCTCTGGTTCAGAGTACCGGAGACAATAAAAGTCGTCATCACCGGCAAGCTTCCGAGAAGAGTCATGGCGAAGGACATCATACTGAAGCTTCTCTCCATGATCGGCGTGGACGGCGCTGCATACAAAACTCTTGAATTCTGCGGCGAAACAGTGGAGGAGATGTCAATCGATTCTAGGCTTACGCTCTGTAATATGGCTATCGAAGCCGGAGCGAAAAACGGAATCTGCGCGCCGGACGAGAAAACGGTCAAATACCTCATGGATGCCGGCATAAAGCGCGAAGATATTGAGTTGCTGAAAAGCGACGACGACGCCGTCTATTGTCAGGAAATCCACATCGATGTGACAAATCTCGAGCCCTACGTCGCCCTACCCCACAGCCCGGCGAACGCCGTGCCCGTAACCGAGGTGGAAGGCACACCGCTCAACCAGGTACTAATCGGTACCTGCACAAACGGCAGAGTCGAGGATTTCGTCGCCGCGGCTGAAATTATAAAGGGACATAAGATACCGAAAATGATGAGATGCCTCATAATGCCGGCAAGCAACAAGATATACACGGAGCTTGCGAGAAACGGATGCATGGAGATTTTCGCCGAAGCCGGCTGTGTTCTTCTAAACGCCACCTGCGGTCCCTGCGGCGGTTTCCACGAGGGGCTCCTGTTCAAGGGCGAGGCCTGCCTCGGCACCCACAACAGAAACTTCAAAGGCAGGATGGGAAGTCCGGAAGCAAAGATATACCTCGCTTCGCCCGCAACAGCGGCGGCAAGCGCCATCACCGGCGTAATAACCGATCCCCGGAAGATATAAGGAGGCACGGAATAATGAATACATACAGAGGCAAGGTCCTCTCAAAGTTTGGGGACAACATCAGCACCGACGATATGACATCAGCCAAATACATCACCTCGCACGAGCCCCAAGAGGTCGCAAAAATCTGTATGAGGGACATTGACCCCGATTTCCCTGCAAAAATGGCGCCCGGCGGCGTACTTGTAGCGGGGAAGAACTTCGGCTGCGGCTCAAGCCGCGAAACGGCCACTATTGCGGTAAAGGCGGCTGGAACCCAGGTTGTAATAGCAGAGAGCTTTGCAAGAATTTTTTACCGCAACGGCTTTAACATCGGGCTGCCCTGTATCGAATGCCCGGGCATACACGATGCGACCGACGTCGGTGACGAGATTGAGATATTGTACTCCGAAGGAAAGATAATAAATCACACCAAGGGTACGACCCATGAGTTTATTCCTATACCGGAGTCCTTGTTCCATCAGATTGAGGTAGGCGGTCTCTTCCCGCTTATCAAGGCAAAACTGGAAGAAAGAAATAAAGCAAAACGTGAATTGGAGGAATAATTGAATGGCAGGTCATAGTGCAACGGAGAAAATTCTTGCCTTACGAAGCGGGAAAAAGGAAGTGTTTCCTGGAGATATTGTTGTATGCGACGTCGACGGCGTGTTTGTGCACAGCCCCTGGTTCTTTCTCAGCTACTGGAAGGAAATCGGCGGGGTAAAGCGCTGCTTCGACCCCGATAAGCTGATACTCGGACTTGGGCACCACGTCTGCCTGCCGGCGGACAACAGGTATGCAAACGACCTGCTGGAAGCCAGAAAGGCCGCAAAAAAATACGGTTTCAAGCATTTATACGACATGGGCACAGGCAACGGGCATATCATCATGCTCGAGAAAGGGCACGTCAGGTCAGGCTATGTCTATGTCGGAGCCGACTCGCACAGCACTATTTACGGCGCTTTGGGCGCGTTCGGTACGCCGACTTCCTACGAGGTTGCTGAGATACTGCTCTCGGGCAAGGCCTGGTTCAAGGTGCCGCCGACCGTAAGGGTAACCATGGAAGCGCAGCCAATGAAAGGTGTATGTGCGAGAGACGTCGCACAATATGTCCTCGGAACCGTCGGAGCCGACGGGGCGCTTATGAAATCCATAGACTTCAGCGGCTCCTACATACACTCGCTGAGCGTTTACCAGCGGATGATTTTCAGCCTGCTGGCCGTCGAGATGGGCGCAATTACGGGCTTCATCGAGCCGGATGAGATTACAAGAAAGTTTATGGACGGGCGCGTACGCAATCCTTACGAGATAGTCTACAACGACCCCGACTGCGTGTTTGAAAAAGAGTGGTTCGTAGACGTAAGCAAGATTGAGCCTATGATTGCCTGCCCGCCGCGCCCGGCTCTGACAGAGCGCGTCGCCGATATTGAGAAAAAGGATATAAAGGTACATCAGGCTTACATCGGCGGCTGCACCGGCTCGTCGGTGGAGGATTTTGAGATGGCGGCGGAGATTCTGCGCGGCCGCACAATACATCCTGACACCAGGCTCATCATAGTTCCCGGTACGCAGGATATACTCAAGGAGATGCAGCGGAAGGGGCTTATCGAATTCTTCACCGAACTTGGAGCAATCATCAGTCCTCCGTACTGCGGACCCTGCCAGCTCTGCTGCTACGGCCACCTCGGCGAAGAAGAGGTCATGATAGGCACGCATCCGAGAAACCAGCCCGGGCGCGCCGGAGTCAACGGCGGGATCTACCTTGCCTCGCCCTATACCGTCGCAGCTTCAGCTGTATGCGGCAAGATTACCGATCCCCGCAGATTCCTTTAATGCCGCTTATTTTTGAGAAAGGACTGGAGAACCTATATGAATACAATAATACGCGGAAAAGTATGGACCTTCGGCGATAACGTGAACAGCGAAAGCATAATGGCAACGGGAACCGATTTCGACCCTGAAAAAGCTGCAAAGACATCCCTCAGCCATTACGATAAGGAATTCCCTACAAAGGTTAAGCCCGGTGATATAATTGTCGCGGGCAGAAATTTCGGCTGCTCCTCGTCTAGGCCGGCGGCCAGGGCGCTGAAATTCCTGGGAGTAGCGGCTATTCTCTGCGAAAGCAGCGGCGCTATATTTTACCGCAACACCTGGAACATAGGTGTGCCCATACTCGAATGCCCGGGCATCACCAAGATGTTCAGTAAAGGCGACGAGGCGGAGGTAGATGTATCCACGGGCTTTATCAAGAATCTGACCACCGGCTCAACAGCTCAGGCGGAAAAGCCCATCCCTCTCCTGCTTGAACGCTGGGCGGCAGGCGGCATGATCGAATGGGTAAAAAGCCGCCGGGATCAGTATGACACGCTGAAATGAGGGGGAAAACTGTGAAACAATATCCTGCAAATGAGCCTGAGTACAGACTGTCGCGGATAAGGAAGATGATGGAAGAGCGTGAACTTGACGCGATGGTCTTTTACAGCTGCCAGTGGAAAATCGAGGTCATACACTATGTGGCCAACCTGAGAATACTCGGCGAGGAAGCCTGCATGGTGCTGCCTAGGGAAGGGGAGCCGACACTGTACATAAGCGAACCCTGGGACCTTAAGCGGGCAAGAGAAGAAAGCTGGGTTGAGGATATAGTCGTATGTACCGAAAATCTTATGGAGACCGCAGGCAAATGCGCGGCCTCCTACGGAAAGAACATCGGTATTGTCGGCGTCGAGCAGATGAAGGGCGGAGAGTACAGGGCCCTTCTGAGAGGCTTGAGCGGCAAGAAAATTACGAATGAGTACGCTGCGCTCGACGAACTCTGCAAGGTCAAGACACCTTGGGAGGTAGAGATAATGCGCAAGTGTGCGAAGCTTGCCGACGACGCCTACCTTGCTGAAATAAACGCGCTCCGCGTCGGCGTCAGCGAGTTTGAGCTCATCTCAGAGCTTGAATATGCCATGAAAAAGGGCGGAGCCGACGAAAACTTCCAGATGATAGGCATGGGCACGAACCTCCCTAGCATGAACAGGGCCAAGGAAAACTACCTCAAGATGGGGGACTTCGTATTAACGGAGATTACTCCGATAATTGGCTGCATCACCTACGCCACTCAGCTCTGCCGCACGGTGAAAATGGGCGAGGCTACGCCTCTCGAGCGCGAAAAGCACAAACTCCTCTGCGACGCGCTGGAGTACGCTCTGTCGAAGGCAAAGGCGGGCATCAGGGCCAAGGACCTTGTGATTTGGCAGAACGAAGTAATCGGGGCTGCGGGCTATGAAAAGTATTGCCATCCTCCGTACATGAGGTCGAGGGGGCACAATTTCGGGCTAGGCTTGATAAACCTTTCGGAGGATAACGAGGAGATACTGCAGGAAGATACCATTCTTGTAGTCCATCCGAACCAGATGATACCTGAAGTCGGATATCTGGTGTGCGGCATTACCGTAAGGTTTACCAAGGACGGAGTAGAGCGCCTCAGCTCTCTTCCCACTGAAATGTATGAGGCAATACCGAACTGAATCCGGAATTGTGCAGCTTTGATAAAGGAGGAATACAAGTGGACTTTTCATATTTGACGGTACTTCCTCGCGGACGGCAGCTCTGGGATTATGTGGTTATGCCGCCTGAAGAGTACGACGCCCGGAAGGCCAGGATTGACAGAATACTTGATAAAGCCGGGCTTGACGGGCTTATCGTCTATTCCGATGCAATGACCAGGAGATACATAAATTACCTGACCAACTACACATGCAGCGTTGCATGGTCATGCGCCATCATGATAGTGACACGTGAAAGGCTGCTAAGGCTCGTCTCGAGCGTCGCTCCGAGGGATATAAATTACAACCTTAAAACCCTTGCGCCCAATATCGAGCTCAACGGCATAGGGCTCAGCCTGCTCACGAATTACAGGGTCGCGCACAAGACGATTGAGTACCTCAAATCGCACAATATGTCGGAAATGAAATGGGGCGGGGTGAACATAGACTCCCTGTGCTACGAGGGGCAAAAGCCAATCTACGAGGCCTATCCCGACCTCCCGGACTGCACACCTTTGTATGACGAGGTCCTGATGCAGAAGACCGAATCCGAACAGTTTGCCATAGCTCAAGCCGCATCTATAGCCAAGAAGGCTGTGCTCGATTATCTGAGAATGGCCGTGCCGGGAACAAACGAGCGTGAAATTGCGGCCAGGATAGACCGGCAATGCCGTGTTTACGGAGTCGGCAATATCGCTCTTCTCGTGTCGGCCCGAAAGGACGGCAAGCTTTGCCTGCGCCAGCCGGGGGATTACATAATTCAGGAGGGCGACACCGTATCGGCGCATGTGGACATCAATTATCTAAACTATCACGGGATGTTCGCTTCCAGCCTGTACCGCGGCAAGCCGTGCAGCGAAAGAAAGGCCTTCTTTGAAACTGTCGAAGAGGATTACAAAAAGCTCCTCGAAAACATAGAGAGCAGAAGAACCCTAGAGGGCATCAGCTTCCATAACATGAGCGGCTATGCGCTCGCGCAGGGAATAGGCGGAGATACTACAGAAGCGCCCTACAAAGATGACAAAACTCCGCTTAAGAACGGGACTGTGTTCTCGCTCACGCTCTGCAGGGAGGACCCGAATTTCGGCGGAGTGATTATATCCGACACTTTCAAGATAGACGAAGGCGGCGTCCGACATCTCGGGGGGCCGGGACTTGACAAGGTTAACTTCTACGCCTAACGGGGCATGCAGAAATGAATAACTGGCTTGGGTTATTACTCTTCATGGCAATTTCTGTGTCGGGATGGCTGATATTTGAGAGACTTAAAATACCTGCCTCTTCCGTGCTTGGCGGGATGGCGTTCATAGTATGCGCGAACCTACTCTCGATAAAGCTGAGTTATCCGTCGTGGCTGCGGTTCATCGTTTCAATCAACATGGGCATCTCGATAGGCAGCAAAATGCATATCCGCATAGACAGAAATATGGCCAAATGCGTGCTTCTGTTCGCCGTCACCGTAATAGGAGGGAGCCTGCTAATAGGATTTGTGGTCCGAGCGCTGGGGATTGAAAGCCAAACAGCGATGTTCGCTTCTCTCCTCGGAGGACTCACTGAAATCGCATACATCGCCAGCGAGTTTCAGTTCGATGCTTTCAAGGTGTCTATTTTCCAGACTGTAAGAATGTGCGTGCTGCTGATAACGGTCCCTGTAATAGCAAGAAGAATCGCAGCCCCGGCAAGGGAAGCTGAAATAAGTCCCGCCTCGGCAAATCCGGAGGCCGCTCCTGAAGCCCCGGGAGGAAGAAAAGAAGGTAAGGCAGCAAAAGCAAAGACTAAAAAAGCAGGTGCATGGGATTGGATAATCATTGCAGCAGGCTCCGCAGCCGCAGGGTATCTGCTCGATAAACTCCAGGTTCCGGCGGGAAAGCTTATAGGTTCTTTGGCTTTTACCGCAATTTACAGTGCCTTCCGCAAACTAAAGCCGAAACTCAATCCAAGATGGCACAACACCATTCTTTCCTTTGTAGGCGGGTCGGTCGGTCTTAACGTCACTCTTGCCAGCCTTGTATACATTCCAAACCTTATAGTTCCGATAGTCGTTTCGCTGCTCCTGATATTTCTTATTATGTATGTCTCATACCGTTTCCTCATTAAAATCGGCAATATGGACAAATGCTCCGCGCTTTTCTCTTCAACGCTTGGAGGCCTTACGCCCAGCATTGCGATGGCGGAGGCAATGGGAGGGGATTCATCTATTGTATCTACGTTCCAACTCATAAGGTATTTTTCAGTGATAGCTCTCGCGCTTGTATTGGGCAGTATTATGTAAAAAACATAATTAAGGAGGAATAGAGTTGAAAAGGTCATTGGCAAGGATACTTCTCGTGGTTTTAGTGCTCTCACTTGTCCTCGGCGCAGCAGCATGCGGCAACACAAAGTCTCCAGCTTCTACTCCAGCCCCTACCTCTTCGGGGAATACCAACACTCCTGCTCCTACAACTGAGACGTCCAACGTAAAATACGACCTCGTATACGCCACCAACGCAAGCGGAACCGGAAATTATACGGTTGCAGCCGCGCAGGGTGCGCTTGTAACCAGCAAATCCAAGGGCCAGGTAAACATAACCGTAATGGCGACCTCCGGCCCTGAGGGCATTGTCGCCGCGATAAAGAACGGCTCCGCCGACATCGGAATCATGAGCTCGGGAAATATGCGCCTACTCTACGGCGAGGATACCGATAAGAACATGCGCGCGCTTTTCTGCGGCGGAGCTACGATGTTCGCTTTTGTAACAAAAGAGGATTCCGGAATTAAGACGATTGAGGACCTGAGAGGCAAGCGCGTAACTTACAAGAGTCCTCTGTCCACCTATGTTATGGCCGCAGAAGCTATTCTCAAAGGAAACGGACTCGACCCTGAGAAGGATATTAAGGTACTTACGATGACTGACGCGGCTGCCGGACTGCAGGACCTCGTCGACGGCAAAACGGACGCCGTTCTCTCTGCGATTTCCGGCTCGAAGATGGAAGAGCTCAGCTCCAAGATAAAACCGTATGTTATACCCGTTTCCAATGCGGAAGCCTGTGCGGAGGTATCCGGCAACTTCTTCGCCGCCATCACCGTTCAGAAGACCTTCCCCGGAGCAGTTGAAGGCCAGCCGATAATCGGCACAATCAGCCAGGTGTCCTGCAAAATCGATACTCCTGCTGAGGCTGTTTACATCATGGTAAAACACATCATGGAAAACTATGACGAGCTCAAGGCAGTCGGTTCTGACCTCATTGACTGGAAACCTGAGGTGGCAGTAAGGACCGCAGCAGGATACCCATACCACGAAGGAGCCGTCAAGTATTTCAAAGAAGCAGGCATGTGGACAGAAGAAATAGACAAATGGCAGAAAGCCACCCTTGAAAAACTCGGCCAAGAGAAATAAATGAAGGTTCCGCTTGCGTAATTTATACGTTGTGGGGGCCATCCAAAAGATGGTCCCCACAACAAAAGCATCCGAACTCAGTGTTTGTCGGAATACCCTGTCGGCAAAACTGTTATTTAGGGAGGTCTAAATGAGCAACCAAACGATAAATGAAAGAACACTCCCGGCATCCACAATTCCCGGAGCGCCCGTTCCCTTTTGGCTAAAGATAAAGCGCATCGTCAACACCGCTTTGCTCTCATTTATTCCGCTTTTCGGTATATGGTACGTGGAAATCGGCTGGAGACTTGGGTTAAACATATACAAGCAAGTCTACACGATGATAATAATAGGTGTGGTACAGCTTCTTGTTTATCTCAACTTCCCGGCTTCAAAGAAGAAAAGAACAAAAGAATATATCCCGAATATCCTGGATTTACTCTTCGGCCTTATAGGTATTGTCGGGGCATTTTATGTTGCCTTCAACTGGAACACTATATTTTACCTCGGCGGCTTTGGGGGCTCTCAGGGGCAGATAATACTTGGTGTTGCTTTCACCCTGGTGGTTCTTGAATCCGCCAGAAGAGTAGTTGGCCTGCCGCTCCCCATAATGTCCCTGCTCTTTATTGTATACACACTCGTCGGGAACAAAATACCCGGCCTGTTCCATACGGCGAAGATAACTTTGAATAACATTATCGGCTATATCTATCTTTCCGGCGTGGGCATTTTCGGTATGGCCGCGCAGACAATCGCGGAAACGGTGCTTGCCTTCACGGTGTTCGGCTGTTTTCTACTCAGAACAAACGCAGGCAAGTTCTTCCTCGACCTTTCCTTGGCTCTGTTCGGCAGGATGCGCGGCGGCGCGGCCAAGGTCACAATTTTCTGTTCGCTGCTTTTCGCCACTATGACAGGAGAACCATCGAGCAACCTCGGCCTCATTGGGCCGCTTTCACTCCCCATAATGCGCAAGATGAATTATGACCCCTTGTTCTCCGGAGCCGTCCTGGCCGTTTCGTCGTGCGGCAGCATGCTGACGCCCCCGGTTATGGGAGCTGTCGTGTTCCTCATGGGTGAGATGACTGGACTTGGTTACCCGGCGATAATGGTCGCTGCATTCATACCGGCGTTTCTATACTATTTATCTGTCTATTTGCAGGTGGACTTCTACAGTGCAAAAAATAAGTATCCCAAACTGGAAAAGGAAGACATTCCTAAGCTGGGTCCGGTTCTGAAAGAGGGATGGTATTTCTTCCTTCCAATACTTGTACTTGTCTACTTCCTGCTCATATTGAAGCTCAGCGCGGCCAAAGCGGTTTATTATGCGACTGTGCTTTTAATCATTATATCGCTTGTCAAAAAAGAAGACCGCGAGCAGTTTGCTCCTCACTTTTTTGAAGTCTTTCCCGATATCGGCAGAAACATGTTGAATGTTGTCGCCGTGACAAGCTGTTCGGGAATTATCATGGCGATTGTAACACTCAGCGGCATAGGGCTTAGAATGTCCTCGCTCCTCACTGTAATCTCCGGCGGAAACCTTTTCTTCCTTGCTATACTGGCGGCGATTACAATATACATCATGGGTATGGGAATGGCACCGATAGTTTGCTACATACTCCTTTCGATACTGGTCGCGCCTGCAATGATAAACCTCGGCGTTCCTCTTATTGCGGCGCACTTCTTCATCCTCTATATGTCCGTTTCCGGATTTATTACCCCGCCGGTCTGCCTTGCGTCCTATATAGCAGGCGGCATGGTCGGCAAAAGCGGAATAACAGTCGGCTACAAGGCGATGCGATTTGGAATAGTCTGCTATCTCGTTCCTTTCGTATGTCTTTTTGCTCCCCAACTTCTGCTTGTAGGCTCAACGTCTGAGATAATTGAGTGTGTAATTACTGCCGTCTTTGGGGTAGTGACGCTCGCCGGCGGCCTAGAGGGATTTTTACTGTGCGAGGCAAAGATAATCGAAAGGCTAATGTTAATAGCCGGAGGCTTCCTCCTCTTTATCCCGGGCATTGAGACGGACCTCGTCGGAATTGTCCTTGCCGTTATCGCGATTGCATTGCAGGTTATGCGCAAAAAGCGCTTGAAAGAAGCCAAATAAACCTCCCATTATAGTTTCAATTGCATTGCTACCCTTTTCACAAAGGTGTTAAGCCTTAAGCGTAGAGCTTAAGGCTTAACACTATAAAAGCTCGTTTTCTGCAGTTAATTTCAACCCTTTAAAACCTAAAGGAAAGGAGATATTGTGGAAACTGCCTCTTTGGGGATAGTTCCACTATTAGTGAGGAAATGTCTATGACCCCTGCTGAGAAATACGAAGAAAGAGTTAAGCTGATTGAAGATACAATAGCGCTTAAAGAAACACCGCGCGTTGTTAACGCCATTCGCGTCAATTCGTATCCCTATTATGAATACGGCTTAACCATCAGAGAATCGATTACAGATTATGAGAAGGCAGCAGAAGCCTATATCCGCTTCCATAAGGAATTCCAGCCTGATGTGGCAAGCCCCTTTGCCGCGCAGCTTTCAGCGCCGGTTCTTGAGAATCTGGACGTCAAATGCCTAAGATGGGCGGGGCATGGGCTGAGCGAAAACTCGACGATTCAGTTTATTGAGTATCCAACTATTGAAGACGACGAATACGACGAGTTTTTCGCCGATCCTGCCGGCTTTGCATTCAGAAAGTGGCTGCCGCGCATGGCGGGAGTTTTTGAGCCGTTTTCAAAAATTGATTATATCAAGCTCATGACCTCCAACTACAGAGGACCCCAGAACACATTCTTAACCCCGGACCTGGTAGAGTCTTATAAAAGGCTCATCGCGGCGTACGAGGAACAGCAAAAGTTTATGCTCCAGGCTAGAAAGTGCATTCTGCGTCTAAAGGAGGAGGGATTCCCTCCCTTCAGCGGAGGCACCTCAATCGCAGCTTTCGACATGCTTGCCGACTGCCTGCGCGGGACCTTTGGCATCATGACCGACCTTATGGACAGGCCCGAGGTTGTCAAGAAATGCTGCGATATGTTTGTAAAATACAGTATACAGCTATCTCTTGACGCTTACAAAGCATCGGGTAATAAGTACCAGTGGATTGTGCTTCACAAGGGCTTTGACAATTTCATAAGCGACCAAATGTATGCCGAATTTTACTGGCCCTATCTCCAGCAGTGGATACTCAGCCTTGTCGACAACGGCCTTGTTCCCGTGGTCTTCTGCGAGGGCCCCTATACAGCGCGGCTAAAGTACTTAAGAGAGGTTCCGAAAGGAAAAGTAATCTATTATTTTGAGAATGTCGATATGAAGCTTGCAAAGAAGGCGCTCGAAGGCACGGCCTGCATAATGGGAGGATTCCCTCTTAATCTGGTATCTCAGGGAACCCCCGACGCGATACGCGATAAAGTTAAAGAGTATATGGACATTATGGCTCCGGGTGGGGGCTATATGTTCGGTCTAAGCGCCTCGCTGGAGTCAGCGCCGAGAGCCAATGTGGAGGCCCTTTTTGAAGCAGTCGAGCTTTATGGGAAAAAATGACGACTAGAAGGCTGTAAAAGGACAACCGTATTGCAGATAAAAGCCCTTTCGGAAACGACAGGTTACCGGAAGGGCTTTTTCGTTATGTTTTGCCTAATCAGTCTTCTAAAATTTTCACAAGGAACTCCCTGTTTCTGGGTCCGTCGAATTCGCAGAAGTAAATCCCCTGCCAGTTGCCCAGCAGAAGCTTTCCGTCCTGAATTATAACGGTGCAGGAAGAGCCCATGAGGGAAGCCTTTATATGCGCGTGGGAGTTCCCCTCGGCGTGGAGATAATCTGCCTTTATCGGATAAGTTTTGTCCAGCGCGGAAATCAGGTCCCGCACGACGTCCGGGTCGGCGTTTTCGTTTATTGTGACCCCGGCTGTTGTATGGGGTACATATATGACCGCAAGGCCATCACGCACATTGCTGCTTTTTACTTCTTCGGCAACCTTGTTGGTTATGTCTATAAACTGCTGCGGCTTTGAGGTTTGAATTTGAAATCTTCGGCACATACTGCGCTCCCCTCTTGTTTATGATTATTTGCCTATATATTGACCGCCCCTGATAATTCTGAATCTCCCATGCCGGGAAGAAGCGTGGAGATTTCCCCCTCCGCTTCCCCCAAAAGCCGCCTACCCGATATGTCTTTGAGTGCTGTTTTTTGCTCAATAGGATTTTCTTCAAATAACCAGTTTCATTACAGCATGAAAACCAAGCAGAATCAAGTCTTAATCCCTTGCCATTTCTTCTACCGTTTTCCTAGCAACCGCAAACAGGCAAGCGGCATTACGATAACGGCTGCGCTTTCTTAGGTCCGGCTCTTCATCCGCCAATTCCTCCAACCGCTCTAAGTTTATGTAAATATCATTGTTTTGCCCCGACGGGTGTGTGATTGAAATAATATGAACATGGGATAAATCATGTCTTCGCAGGAATGACGAGCGCTCTAAAAATTTAGACGGGTGAAACTGGTTGTCCTCCGCCGGCGTATCAAGGAAAATGATTAATCTCAACGACGGAGTAAGGATAAAGCTTCTAAACAGGCAATCCGGGGCACTTTTGCACAGTTTGTTCATAGTTGTTCTATTCGGCTGTTTGCTGTTTTCTCTTCCTTTACTGAGCCTTACAATCGAGCAATTGCAGGCCTGGGTCAGCTGAATCCCGCATATCCTGCTTGCTTTATCATCTGTGAAAATATTTTCCCACAAATCCCTCGGCTCTCCGCCCCTCCAGTAAGGTGTATTTTCCGCAAGATAGTCAAAGAGGCCGATATGCTCGAGCGCGCGAAACAGATTGCCGCGCATGTTGGAATAAACGGTTTGCCTCGCGGCGCTACCGGGCGACACACCATACCGAATTAAATTCCAAAAATCATCCTTTGTGTCTTTACCCGCGGTCTTCCCGCAAACGATTACCTTAGGCGACTCGGGAAAGTTTCCGACAGGTGCAAAGTACAGACGGCTTCCGTTTACCTCTCCGATTAAGGCATTATTCCTTTGAGCGAGAGCGGCAAAATCAAGTTTCCCGCGATTCAAGTCACAATTATTTAAGCACCCGACTCGTTCCGCAACAAAGCTGTCTTCCATCGACGAAATACCCCCATTTCAGGTTTATAACTCAATAATAAGCTTCTTATGGTAGCAGAATACTCAAACTACTCCCATACAAATAATATCATTTTTTTAGTCAAATATCGAGAGGGTACGCCTTTTCCCGACAACTGCGGTTTCAGAGAGTTGTGTGAAGATTTGAACAAATCAGCGCTGCTGCTTTTGCATTGGTTTATGCGTATAAGTTAGCCTGACTAAATATAATCCGGCAAGCAGTTTACCCCACTTGCCGGATTTTTTATTTCTGCTCTACGCCAGCAATTGATGTAGAGCTTTTCATCGTTTACTTAAGAGGTATTATGTCATGGCTACAATATGACACTTCACAGGCACACGATACTAAGGAGCTTTAAAGATTGGGCAACGAGATCGGATGATTGTGAAACGGTCTTGCAATAGGTTACAGTACAAGAATTCTCATATTTTCTGAATATCTGGAGCGCAGCTTTTATCCGTCCCAATACCAAATCAAGTTATGTTACTATGCAGGAAATGCCTGTCAGTGGGCGGAACCCTGCTTTACACTCTTAAGATAGGCCTCCCAGCCGCCAATACCGGACTGACGGTATTTCTCAAATTCTTCCGGATTCTCGTGCGCCTTTTTGGCAAGATCAGTATACAGACCATACTGATGCTCCTCACAGCACTCCTGATAGGAACGGTCTGTATTAGGATGGCGTGGCAGGGGAACATCCTGCTCACAGACGAGAATGTCTTGAACCTTTTTAATATCGACATCACGCACATTTACGCCATCGCTGATCGCAACATGAGCCGCTACGCCAGCCGCCTGGCCTGTACCTATGCATTGAGGAATGAGATTGAGCCAGTCTATGGCCACGCTGTCCGCCGAGAGGTGGCGTCCTGGGCAAAGCATATTCTCGACACCCTTGGGTACTATAACGCGGTATGGAATCTCAACCGGGCCGCAGTCGTTTATCTCGCAAACGGTGGAGTGCCACGCTATTACATCATCAAATTTGGTAGCAAAGGCGAAGTCGTAGGGTGTCATAATATACTCGCCTTGAAGCCGATAGCTGCAGCGCACGCCAGTTTGGGGCGCGATGTCATAGAGATAGGCATCCTTGAATGCGATAGGGCAAACTTCCTTCAGATAGGCGATTATCTCGCGGATGGTGACGCGGGTGTTAATTTCCGTTTCAGTGAGGTCCTTCACATTGGCACAGTTGCGGTCAGGGTGGAAATTAGTCACGATATGTACACCGTATGGCCCGTGGACAGCCGCGCTGGGACCGAAACACCTATAATTTCCCGCAATTTTGGATATACTTTCGCGCATAGACATTGCCACATCAGGATGGTTCTGCCTCCATTCATTATAGGCCCACGAGTCGACACCGCCTATGCGCCAGGCAAGCGTGGTGACGCGTCCTCTAGTCATAGGATCAGACATCGCTTCGTAAGGGGTTCCAGTTTGACGGAAGAGGTCACCGTCACCGGTAGCATCTATTACAACCTTAGCAAGCACGGCCTGACGGCCCTCCTTACTTTCAAAGAAGACACCCTTGCAGACATTGCCCTCCATTATGGGACGTGTACCCCAACTGTGGTACAAGACGCGTATGGAGTCCTTGTGTTCCATTAGCATCTTGTCAAGCTCAATTTTTAGTTGCTCACCATCAAAATACACGCTTCGCACTAGGCGCTTGGGCTCGCTCTTGCTAGTGCAGTCCATGTAAGTCTTCCATCTATTGATTTTGGCCGGGTCAGTGCTGCCGATATCGCTTAAGCTTGGTCCCACGACACACTCGGGTCCCACCTTTTCGAGGCGTGTAAACCACTCCTCCTGAAGGCCACGTACAAATGACTTGTTGTACCATGAAAGGTTGGGTACCATAAGCACAAGTCCGCCTGTGACATCGCCGCCGGAGTAGCCGTATCTCTCCATGAGGATAATATTCTTCGCACCGGCGCGAGCAGCTGCGATAGCAGCACTATGCCCTGCACTGCCGCTACCTACGATAAGTATGTCGCAGACGTCGTAAATAGGGATCTGCCTTGATGTTTCTTCGTAGAATCTGCTCATTATTATATACCTCCTATAATACCCCTGTATTCTTACCGAAAATTACACAAACGCTGTATTGAGAGGAGCAATAATAGTATAAAGTTACCATATATGTATTGTAAAGCAACAGTTTTGAACACATAATGAGAAAAAAATTCACACCTCGAAAATGAACATTACCATAGGTATAAACAGTATTCATATAAAAACTTAGAGTAGTAAAAACCGGACATAAAGATAAGAGTTCTTAGAATTTGTGCTATTAACTGGTGGGTTCTAAGCTCCCCCGGAACCGAGTGTATCCGTTTTTGTATTTTAACAATGGCTCAATGTAGCTGAATGTTTCCTGCAGGGCTTGTTTAGGATTGTCAAAATAGACGTCCTGAACAAGCTCTTTTTATGTACGATAGAAAGATCTTAATCATCGCATTATCGTATTGATTATCTTTACGGCTAATGCTTAGACAAAATCCTTACCGCTGCGATAATGCTTGAAAGAGCAGAAAAGTATACTGCTGAATTCATCGAGTAGCTTGGTTACCACAACAAGTATAGCAGTAAGGAAAAGTAAAAGGGCTTGCCGTCTGCTCATCAAAGCTCGCAAGCCCCCAATTGCTTAAATTCTTTTTTCTATTGTTTAATTTTCCCGGTGTCGTTTCAAAAGAGTAAAAGCAAAGGTCAAAAATCAAAGGAAAGGCAATAATCGAGGAATGTACTGAAGCCCTTTTTCCGCATTGATTTGCGGTTCCACACAAGAACATCAGCGTACACGGCAGGCGGCGATAGTGGAATGCCAACTATCTCCTTTCCGTCATCCACCACTCCTTTTAGCTGTAAAGACGAGGCCAGACCACAGCGCACGAGCTGAGTGACAATTGCCAGTTGTGAGACGCGGAACGCAACATTAGGCTCGTAGCCCGCGTTGAGGAAGCGGAACATTATTTCTGTCTCACGCTGGAGCGGTTTTTTTAAGAATACCAACGGCTCGTGCTTTATGTCTGCCACCGACACACTCCGCGCGCCGGCAATCGGATTTTGCGCCGCAGTGCAGAAAACCATCTCGGTACTGCGAAGCCTCGCAAAGTCGAAGCAATCCGCCATACACAGCCGTCCCTTGGCATCAGGAAATTCCTCTGACCAAGTAGTAAACCAGGCATCCATGTTGCCCGATTCCAGCATCCTCTGAGCCCTTGCATCGCCACTCTCCACAGGAAGGAAGCGTATCTCTGGATGGAGCTTTGAAAAAGCTAGGTAGAGACGCGGAAACATCGTTATGCCCGTGGTAGGCGTGATTCCAAGGCGGATGCATTCCTCAGTCTCACTGGCAACACTGCGCATCAGATCGCTGGTTTCGTCCATCAGCAGAGCCAGCTCTAGCGCCTTGGAGTATAGCATTTCCCCCGCGGCAGTGAGCGCAAGGCCGGCCTTGGTGCGGTCAAACAAGGCCGTATTGAACTCGATTTCCATCTCCCTTATGGCCTTTGACAGAGCAGAGCGACTAATATAGAGTTCCTGCGCTGCGCTACTTATATTGCCTGTTTCACAAACCTTGAGAAAATACTTTATCTGTAGAAAAGTCATAACTAGCTCTCCGATACGCTCAATCGTGCTCAAGCCGCTTGGAGAAAAACCGGGCGAAAGCCCTGATTTGGCTCTCCTTGCGACCGCTTATATATAACAAGTAATAGTGAGCGTCTAGTTCCACTCCCTCCAATGGTACATAGACAACTCCGTCGATACAGCGCCATGGTACTGGCGTATGAGAGGGTAACAGGCCCTTGTTTTCTTTAACTAGCTTGTAACGTATCTCAAGCATATCGCTGGGAATGATTTTCGTCCTTGGCACATTTACATTTACATTCTTGAAAGCGTCGTTGAAGCGATTAGGGTTAGAAAAAGTTATCCCCGTCACGGAATCGCCGGGCTCGTCTCCCAACAGGAATTCCTCGTCTAGCAAATCTTCAGGTCGTAGGCTCGCCCGACGAGAGAGGGGGTTTTCCACGGAAATTCCCAAATAGAAGCCCACCCTTCCCAGCGACAACAGACCTATGCCCTCCGGAAGCCTGAAGAGAGAGGGATCCAAAGACACACAGTAGAATAGCACCGCGTCGAGTTTCCGCATTCTCAGCTCCGAAAACAGCGCATCGAAGCTGTCGATGTTGACAGTAATGCCTATGTCCGGATTCTCTTCGAAGAAATCAGCCTTCATAAGGCTCAACCCCATGGGGGCCATCATATTACGCCGCATACCTATGTAGATGGTCGTTCTCGTCGCGTTGTCGTTACCGGCTATGGAAAACATCTCGGCGTAGGCGTCCACCACCTTTGTCATTGCGCGTATAACACCCTTACCGGCATCGGTGAGCTCCACATTACGAGAGCCACCCATAGAAGGACGGGAGAAAATAGTGACTCCGAGCTCGCGCTCTGCCGACTCCACACGCCGCGAAACTGAGGACTGGGCGCAGGGTATAGCAAAGGCGGCTGCGCTGAAGCTCTTCAACTGTGCGACCATTAGCACGGTTTTAATTATCTCCAAATCCACCTTTTGCCACCTCTTCGCTTCCAATACTATTTATTAATATACTCATGCTTATTGCTAGTTTGGTCAGGTAGAAAAAGAAGTACTAGACACTCAAATGCGAATCCCTTGCAATTTACCACACAGTAGAATTGAGTCACTACTTAACATAAGTAAAAAAGGAAAATAATAATGAACAACTCAAAATTATATCTTAGAATTCAAGCCAATACGGCACATTTTTAGTAAAAATGATAGAACACCATTCAGTGGATGGTGTCCTTTTGTTTCAAAAATCGTGCTACAGCCGAGAACTTTGCTTCTTATCAGCCACTGTGGGCAAGGAGCATGCCGTGGATACCAGCCAGAAAAGCAACAAGAACCGGATAAGCAAATATTTGTATACACCATTTCCCAGGACAAAAGCCTTTGCATACTATTTATGTTTATATTATACAACAATAGGTAGACTTGTCAAGAATAACACAGTCTGAAATGCCCAAAAATGTCCATTTTTCGAGTCTTTCGTATATTTATATTCATCTCCCAATCCGACTTTTTCTCCTATAAGACATTCCAGTTCTACATCTTATCCGTTTTCCCGATAGTTCAATCCGCCCCCGCGGATGCGTCAATGGTATCTTCGCATTGCAAATGCCGGCGGTTAGTGCTAAATATGTATATGTATATTTTACCTCTATTACCGAAGAGGCAGTAACACAAAACGCTGTTGAGGAATACAGAACCCGCGAAAAGTATCTCAAAACAATACTTTAAGTGAAAGTGGAGGTTCTATTTCATGTCTACAGTAGCCACTACAAATAAGAAACTAACCGCTTATCCGTTTCTCACTATCTTTTCCATTTTCCTAATGTTTGGGTTCGGATATGTGGTCAAACCGTGGTCCACCGTCACCGATATGGGCGTAAAAATTATTGGCGTCTACCTCGGAGTGCTGTTGATGCTCATCTGCACCAAAGAAACGATATGGCCGCCCATACTGGGAATGTTCGCCCTGCTTTGCCACCGCTACGCAACCGCCTCCGCCATGCTGCAAAACTGGATGGGCAACTCGACGGTCGTCATGCTACTGTTCATACTTGCTCTGTGTGGTGCCCTAAAGGAGTCCGGAGCCCCCATCGTCATGGCAAATTACCTTATGACAAGGAAAATAACTCGCGGACGCCCGGGCCTTTTTCTGTTCATGCTCTTCCTCGCAACCACAATTCTCTCTATGCTTACCTCTGGTACGGCCTCCATACTATTGATGTACCAGGTGGCAGGCGGCTTAGTGGACGCCTGCGGCTACGATAGAGATAGCAAGGAACATAAATTTATACTTCTCGGCATCTACATATCAAACATAGGCGCCTATATGTTACCTTTTAAAGGTATACACCTCTCTACTCTTGCAGTAGCAACCGGCATAATGGAAAGTTACGGTGTTGAGTTCAACTCCCTCCTCTATCTCCTTGCCTGCTGCTTTACCGTTGTCATCTTCCTTATTCTTTTTATTCTTCTTATGAAAACCGTTTTCAAGTGCGATCTCAAACCGCTTGCAAATGTTGATACCAGCAATCTGAAGGGTCTCAGCGAGTCTGGAACCAAACTTAACACGCGTCAGGCGCTGTTGTTTGGCGCCTTCCTTTTAGGAATAGTTGTCCTTCTTATCCAGATGTTCCTCCCCAAATCAAGCGCTGTCAATCAATTTCTCAGCTCTATTGGTAGCACATGGCCGTGGATCGTTATCTTCTGTCTGCTTTGCATCCCTCACATGAAGGACGGCAAGTCCTTTATAAACGGATCTATATTGCTCCGAGACAATGCCATGTGGGGCACTGTTTGCATGATAGCCTGTATTTCTATGTGCGGTCAGGCAATGAGCAATCCTGACTATGGCATTCGTGACTGGCTTTTGAAGGTTTTCACTCCTATCCTCGGCAATATGAGCTTTGTCACGATGGTTATTGCAGTTGCGGTATTTTGCACGATTCTGACTCAATTCCTAAACGGCTCCCCCATAGCCTATGTGCTTAACACCATCTGCATGCCATTTGCCTGTATGTTGGAGCTTGAAGGCAAGGGCAATGCCACTGCAGTCTGCTCTACCATAGTCTTCTGCTGCTTCTTCGCCTTTATTACCCCCGCAGCCAGCTCCCTTGCGCCACTGATAACCGGACATCCTAATATGACTACAAAGTTTCTATGGACAAAGGGTTGGATATATACCGCCGTCTGGATAGTTGTAGCTGCGGTAGTGTTCGCATTTTTCGGATTCATTTTCTGAGAGAGGATTACACCCCAATCGAGCACGGGCGCACAACCTCTGGAAAGTGCGCCCGTGTATGACATAATAGGTTTTTTATTTGGAGGTTTCTATTGAGAATTGGCAATGGCTTTCAGAGCAGGCCCGAAGTCAGGTTACCTGAGGCCGGAACCCCCCTATGGAACAGGTATTTCTGCCTGATAGCAGCTGTGGCCTGCTCTGTGAATTTCGGCAATTTTTTTCTTGGTTCCTCAATGTCACTGTGGGTAGTGGATATGGGGGGCTCAAATACAAGCTACGGTACTATTCATAGCCTATATTCTCTAGTAGTATTGCTGGCAAGGCTTCTAACTGGCTGGATAATCGACCACGGCAACCGCAAAAAAGCGTTTGTTCTTTCATCGATAGTCTTCGCCTCTGCCATGGGGCTGATGCTTGTATCGCCAGTTTTTGGAATATTTATTGTCATGCGACTAATTCAGGGTGCAGGTAATGGTTGCGCAATCACAATCTGCAATACCAGTGCCTATGACTATATGCCACCGGACAAGATGGACAAGGGTATAGGTTACATTACACTATTTAGTAGCCTCGTATCCGCCCTGACCGCCACTATCAGCGTCAGTGTCTACAATCGCAAGGGGCCTTCAGCCATCGTTTTATGGTCTGTGGTATCCATTGCAATAGGTATCATTTTGTCAACGTTGGTATCGTTCCGCGTGCCTATCGACCGTAGGCCCTTTAGGCTCAAAGAGGTTATCAATCTGAGCCAACTATTTGAAAAGCGCTCTGTCAAGCCGGCTATACTGGCAGCGTTCTCCGTCAACTTTGGCTTTGGCCTGCGAAGCTATGTCATACTCTACGGTCGTTCCATCGGTATTGCCAATCCTGGCTGGTTTACTAGCGTCAGCGCTATCGGCCTAATTGTCGTCCGCCTTATCCTGAACGCAGCGACAGTGGACAAGATCCCCCGCAAGAAACTGATATATCTCGGTTATGGCGTTTTTATAGTATATTTTATATTGCTGGCCTTCTGTAAGAATATCTATATGTACCTTGGCGCCGCCTTGCTTTGGTCAGTCGTATATGGCATTCTAACCCCACAGCTGCAAAGCATGGCTGTACAGGCTGCTCCCGAGGCTCGCCGTGGGGCGGCCGCGAGCACCTTCTTCTGCGCGTCGGACATCGGAATAATCCTCGGTAGTCTATGTGGCGGAATGGTCGCCGATGTAGTCGGTTACGGAAACATGTTCCTGTTTGCCCTAGTACCGCTTGTCATTTGCATTCTGTTTTATACTTTCTTCATGTAATGCTAATAAACAAAAAGCTGATTCGGAGGTTATAGCGTAATGCTTACAAAAAGGCAAAACTTCTTAGAAACCATTCGCGGCGGAAAGCCTGACCGTTATGTAAATCAGTTCGAGGCTTTCGCCATACAGCGTGAAACGCCCTTTTCGCTGCGCAACCCCTCGCCCGCTAGAGGCCAGTTAAATGTTGTGGACGCATGGGGCGTCACACGTTCGTGGCCTGAGGGCACTCCAGGCCCTTTTCCCGTGCACGATGATGCCCATATAGTCATAAAGGATATCACTCGATGGAGAGATTTTGTGACGCCTCCGAACATAATCTTCCCTGATGAGGAGTGGGCACCCTACGTTAAAAAAGCACAGGCGGTTGATCGCAGCGAATATTTCGTCACCGCCATGGTAGCCCCTGGTGTCTTCGAGCGATGCCACTATCTGATGGGAATAAGCAACTGCCTCATAAATTTCTATGAGGAGCCGGAATGTATGCACGAGTTAATCGATATGCTGACCGATTGGGAGCTTCGTTGGGCAGCCGAGCTCTGCAAGCACCTGAAGCCTGACGCCATCCTCCATCACGACGACTGGGGAAGCCGCCAGACTACCTTCTTATCCCCGGAGATGTTCAGGGAATTCTTCTTGCCGGCCTATAAAAAAATTTACGGCTACTATAAGACCCACGGCGTGGAAGTCATCGTACACCATTCGGATTCCTACGCCGCAACGTTGGTACCCAGCATGATTGAAATGGGTATAGATGTGTGGCAGGGATGTATGCGTTCCAATAACATACCACAGCTGCTTAAGACCTACGGAGGAAAGATCAGCTTTATGTGCGGCATTGACAACGCAGACGTTGACCGAGAGGACTGGACACCGGAACTGGTGAAGGCTGCGGTGCATCAGGCCATAGAAGAAGGCTCCAGACTTTACTTCATCCCTTGCGCTGCCGGTGGCGGGCCTGGAAGCTGCTACCCGGGTGTGTACGAGTGTATAACTAGCGAAATTGAGCAGATAAATCGGAATCTGCAAAACTGAATCGACCCCAAAAGTTAGATAATATAATCAAGTAGCCATACAAATAGGCGTCGGTGGCAGCACTCTGCGCTGTTGGTTAAATGAGTATGGGGAAAGTGCATTTCCGGATCACGGGAATGCACTTTTATTTAATATAAAATAAAGAAGCCACAGAAGCGGATACACACGGCTCTAGGGTACTTAGTCCCGCCCAATTTGAAACAGAAAATTTCGGTACTGCTGGGAATTTTGCGAAAAAGTTATACGCAATCAGTCAGAATAGTGCAGTTAGGTTGCGGAAACACAGTTGATTTTCCCTTGAAGTTTTCCATCCCCGGCGAAAGGCGGCGCTATGCGCGTAAAGCGCGAATGGCATAGTCACGCGCGGGGAAGACAATCAAGAGAAAGTAATAATATCTTGCACTGGGTGTGCTCGTCAAATTCTCGCGGCGATAATTCTCCGAAGCTTTCGCAACATACTGCTTTCCACATGTGTTTTCAGCCGTTCGCCATCATTAAGAAGGGGCTTTTTTGGCATAATATCTTTGCTATCCTTTCTATAATCATGAAGCGCAGCGTTATGTTTACTATCTCTAGGTAATAAACTGCTGCGCTCTGGTACGATATGTGTTTTTATTGACTATTGACAAAAGTATATACTTCTGAGAATATATAGAATATATTCGCGCTGGAGGAAAATATGGCTGCAAAAATAGTAATAGTCGGCGCAGGGTATGCCGGCATCCTTACGGCAAAAAAACTTGCCAAGAGATTTAAAAAGGATGACAGCGTCTTCATCACGCTTATCGACAAAAACCCCTTCCATACAATGCTGACCGAACTCCACGAGGTGGCTGCTTGCCGTGTTGATGAAGAGAGTATTCGCGTCAGCCTGAAAAAGGTTTTCGCGGGCCGCAAAGTGGACGTGCGGCTCGACACCATCACCTCTATTGAATTTGACAGCAAGCGGGCCGTCGGCGAGCAAGGCGCCTACGACTACGACTATCTGGTGCTCTGCGCCGGTTCAAAGCCGACCTTCTTCGGCATACCGGGCGCAAAGGAGCATGCCTACACGCTCTGGTCGTACGACGACGCCCTTAAGATTCGCCACCGCCTGACCGACATCTTCAGCCTTGCCTGCCGCGTTAAGGATGCGGAGGAAAGGCGGAAGCTTCTGTCCTTCTACATCGTAGGCGCGGGATTCACCGGAGTCGAGATGGCGGGCGAGCTTGCGGAATACATGCCGATTCTCTGCGAAAAGTACGAGATTGACCGCCGCGAGGTCGACATCTGCCTTGTCGACACTCTGGAGCGCACGATTACAAATCTCCCTCCGGAGCTCTCCGCCAAGGCGGAAAGGCGCCTTAGAAAGATGGGCGTAAATATCCTGCTTAGCACAAGCGTGGTCGGCATCGGCCCGGATTATATCGAAACGAAGAGCTGCGGCGGAGACGAAGTCCAGCGCAGGGACGCCTCTATGGTAATCTGGTGCGCCGGAATCGAAAGCGCCGACATTACGGAAAAGGCGGCAGGGTCGCTTGAGTCCGCAGGCCGCGGCCGAATCAAGGTCGACGGCAGCCTGCGCTCTGTGGATTACAAGGATGTCTTCGTGATTGGCGACAACATGTTCTATATCCCGCCGGGCGAGAAGACCCCTGTGCCTCAGGTGGTTGAAAACTGCGAGCACAGCGCCGAGGTCTGCGCCCATAACCTGACCTGCCTGATTAAGGGAGAAGGCGAGCTTAGAGAGTACACTCCCAAATTCCACGGATTCATGGTGAGCATCGGCGGGCGCTACGGCGTCGCCCGCGTGGGCTTCCCGAACCGCATGTTCAACCTGCCCTCCTTCCTCGCCATGCTCGCCAAGCACTTCATCAACATCGTCTACTTCGTTCAGGTCCTCGGCTGGAACAAGGTCTGGAGCTACTGCAAGCACGAATTCTTCACGATTTGCAACTGCAGGAGCTTCGTGGGCGGCCACTTCTCCAACCGCACGCCGAGCTTCCTGCTCGTGCCTCTACGAATCTGGCTCGGCGCCGTCTGGGTCTTCGAGGGGGTAATGAAGATAGTCGAGGGCTGGCTCAAGTCCCCGAAGCTCGAGGCCTTCTTCGGCGGAGCCACGGCCTGGTATAACAGCATTCTGGGCATAGGCACGGACGGCGCAACGCACGCCTCCGGAGCTATCGCCGACGCGGTTACCTCGGCTACGGGCGCTGTTGCAGACGCGGTGGGAAAGGTGATTATAAACTGGGATATCCTGGGGCTCTTTAAAATCCTCTTTGTGAGCGGCAAGGACCTTGCCCACTCTACCATCTCGGACTACGCCTTCAAGCTGGATATCCCCCTCTTAAACCGCTTCATCGACTCCGTAGTGCTCTCAAGCGACGGCATGCAGCTTTTCATGCAGGGCTTCATCGTAATCGCCGAGATACTCATCGGCCTTGCGCTTATCGGCGGACTGCTTACGACTCCCGCAGCCGCTTTCTCGCTGATTCTGCAGTTTATGTTCGTCTGCACCACGGGACTGTACCTGAGCACCTTCTGGATGGTTTTTGCGGCCATCGCCGTTCTGATTGCTGCAGGCAGAATCTTCGGACTTGACTACTACGCCATGCCTGCCCTGAAGGATGGATGGAAAAGACTACCACTTATAAGAAAGTTGTATCTATATAATGACTAGGACAAAGGAACTTACAGCCGGAAACAGACAGAGTATGCGTATAGGCTATTCTCAGGCCTTCGAGCTTGTCAAGGAAGAAGTGAACAAAATCCTTCGCTCCTCTCCCCTGGTTGTCCGCGAATACATGCGGCACCTGGCGCTCACGACCGGAAAGTTTATCCGCGCAGCCTCGGTGCTGACCTGCGCGCTGGACAGCGAGGACCTGATTCACAGGGACGCCGTCAGGCTAGCCTCCGCGGTCGAGCTTCTGCACCTTGCCACCCTGGTGCACGACGACATCATCGACGAGGCGGAGACGCGCCGAGGCCAGCTTTCTCTGCAGAGGAAGTACGGAAAGCGGACCGCGGTAATCTGCGGGGACTATCTGCTCTGCGTGGCGCTGAAAACCGCAGCGGGCGTCGAGGGGAAGGATGAGTATATCAAGCTTTCCATCCCCGACTATATAAGCAGGGTCTGTCTGGGGGAACTGAGCCAGCATATCAACAACGGAAACTTCGACCTTTCGGTCTATCAGTACCTGAAAATCATCGCCGGCAAGACCGCGGCGCTCTTCGAGGCCTGCTTCCACGGCGGAGCCGTCCTTTCCGCAGGCGACGAGGCCGCGGTGCGAAAGTACGTCAAACTCGGCAGGTATATCGGCATGATATTCCAGCTCACCGACGACTGCATGGACTACGAATCCACCCAGCAGGAGGCTAAAAAGCCGGTCAGGGCCGATTTCACGCAGAATGTGATAACCCTGCCGCTCATACACGCCTTCAGGGAGGACGAGGGCCTCAAGGAACGGGCGAGGTCCGGCGGCGCGACCTCGGTGGAGATTGTCGAGGCCGTGCGGAAATCCGGCGGGCTGAACTACACCCGTCTTCTTGCAAAGCGCTATTACAACAAGGCCATGCGCATAATCGAGGAGCTGGAACTGACCCCCTTTAAGCGGGAGATGCTGCTCAGCCTGCTGAATAAATCCTATCGGATAATCTAGGAGGAAGCCGTGGTTTCCGGATTCCTGAACTATGTGGAAATCAGGACGAAGATAACGAGCGTCTTCGCCTTTTTGATGGCGCTGAGCTACCTGTTCTATATAGGGCAGCCCATAAGGGCCCTTCCCACCCTGGTATTCTTCGCCTCGATGTTCCTCTTCGACCTCACCACCACAGCCATCAACAACTACATCGACACGAAGACGAACGACCAGAAGCTGCCCTTTGAAAGGCGCGCAGCCCTTGTCATCATCTATGTCCTTCTGGCCCTCAGCACCGCGCTGGGGCTCTTGCTGGTCGTCCTCACCGACATCGTGGTGCTTCTGGTCGGGGGCCTCTGCTTTCTCTGCGGCATCTTCTACACCTACGGCCCCGTCCCCTTCTCCAGACAGCCCTGGGGCGAGGTTCTCTCCGGCATCTTCTACGGTCTTTTAATCCCCTTTCTCCTGCTCTACATCAATATGCCGCAGGGCTATTTCCTCCGGCTGAACATAAGCCCCGAGGCCGTCAGCGGCGAGCTGCGCCTGTTCCCCATGCTGAGCCTGCTGCTGCTCTCGGTTAACCCCGTCTGCTGCACGGCAAACATCATGCTCGCCAACAACATCTGCGATTTGGAGAAGGACATTAAGGTAAGGCGCCATACCCTTCCCTATTACCTCGGAAACCGCGCGCTTAAGCTCTTTGCCTTGCTGTACTACGCAACCTACCTTTCTACCATCCTGATGGTAGCGTTGAGGATTCTGCACCCTTTTTGCCTGCTCTCGCTGCTTACCTTCATCCATGTCCGGAGAAACATAAAGCTCTTTCTTGCCAAGCAGGAAAAGTCCACGACATTTTTCGTCTCAATCAAAAACTACATAATGATTATGTCGGGCTTTACTCTGACAATTTTCATCAGCGGACTGCTGGTATAGTGATATGTAAAAACACAGCAGGCAGCTAAATATTTCCTTGCTTTTAATCATAACATTTCCGCTTGCCGGCCCCGGAGCCCAAATCAGAAGCCGGGTTCTTTCAGCCATATAACCTATTAATTCGATATATTTAATATATTCGATATAATTAATATATTATTTAGCTTTTTAAGTCTATACAAACGGTCTGTATAAAACTGGCTGTATGTACAAAACTATAAATAACAAAAGGAGGAGAAAAATGAAAAAGATACTTGCACTTGTAATTGCAACGATACTCATCGTCGCTGCCTTTTCCGCCTGCGGCGGGAAAACGACCCCGTCTCCCACAACGCCGCCCGCAACTTCGGCTCCGACAAGCGCCCCGACTCAGGCGCCGGCCGCAGGCGCGGTGAAGACCGGCCTTGCCGTCATCACCTCGGCCGGGAAGTCGGCCGACGCCGGAGACTCCGACGGCGTTGCGCAGGTCGACTCCACGGTAGTCGCTGTTACGGTCGATGACCAGGGCGTCATCAAAAACTGCGTAATCGACCAGGCGCAGACCAAGATGAGCTTCTCGAAGGACGGCAGGTTCCTCACCCCGCTCGACACGGTTTTCGTCGGAAAGCAGGAGCTGGGCGAGGACTACGGCATGAAGAAGGCCTCCAAGATTGGCAAGGAGTGGAACGAGCAGGCCGACGCCTTCGCCAAATATGTAATCGGCAAGACGGTTGAGCAGGTAAAGGGCATCGCGGTGACCGAAGCCGGCGCGCCCAAGGACGCTGACCTTGCCGCATCCGTAACTGTCAGCATCGGCGACTTTGTCGCTGCCATAGAAAAGGCCGTGGCGAACGCCAGGCATCTCGGCGCTTCCGCAGGCGACCGTCTCGGTCTCGGCCTTGTGACCACAGTCGACAAATCCAAGGATGCAGGCGAGGCAGAGGGCGTTGCCCAGGCCTATACCAACTACGCCGCCGTCACATTCGACGACAAGGGCGTCATCACAAGCTGCATAATCGACGCCTCCCAGACCGACATCAAGTTCTCCAAGGAAGGCAAGATAACCACTAACCTCAGCGGCGAGTTCAAGACCAAGAACGAGCTCGGCGATGACTACGGCATGAAGAAGGCCTCCAGCATAGGCAAGGAATGGTACGAGCAGGCCGCCGCTTTTGCAAGTTATGTCGTCGGAAAGACTGTTGACCAGGTAAAGGGCATCGCCCTCACCGAGGGAGGAGAGCCCTCCGGCGCCGACCTCAAGGCCTCCGTCACAATCTCAGTCGGACCCTTCATCGAGAACGTGGTAAGGGCCTACGAAAACGCGAAATAAGGATAAACCTAAAATAATGAAAAGCGGAAGGCAGCCGTTGCTGCCTTCCCGATTTTCATTGCGGGAGTCTGCGGTGAGTAGAAAGAAAATTCTATTGTCGATTGCCCTGCTTGCGCTGCTTATCCTTCCTGCCTGCGGAAAACGGGCCCCCGCTAAAGTACGGTACGAGGGCCAGTTTCTAGGCCTCTTCGACACCGTCACCCAGATTGTCGGCTATGCTTCAAACAAGGAAGAATTCGGCGGGTATGTGCAGAAAATCCGCGACGAGCTTGAGGCCTATCATAAGCTCTACGACATCTACAACGAATACGAGGGCATGAACAATCTCAAGACCGTCAACGACATGGCCGGCATAGCGCCGGTGAAGGTGGACCGGAGGATTATCGACCTGCTGCTCAAGGCTAGGGAGGCCTGCGAGCTGTCCGGGGGCAGGGTGAACGTGGCCATGGGTTCCGTGCTCCGAATCTGGCACGAGTACAGGGAAGCCGGCGTCAGCGACCCGGAGCGGGCGAAGCTGCCGCCCATGGAGCTTCTCAGGGAAGCGGCAGATCATACGGACATAAGCCGGATGCTCATCGACGAGGAGGCGGGCACGGTATTCCTCGCTGACCCGGAGATGAGCCTTGACGTCGGCGCAATCGCAAAGGGCTATGCGGTCGAGCAGGCCGCAAGGTACATCATGGCCGAGGGCTTTACCGACGGGATGATTAGCGTCGGCGGAAACATCCGCGCCTTCGGCTACAAGGGCGATAATCGCGAGCCCTGGACTATCGGGATTGAAAACCCCGAAGGCGGCGGCGAGTTCCTTTACACATTGAGGCTGACGGACCGCTCTGTTGTGAGCAGCGGCGACTATATGCGGTATTACACGGTGGACGGAAAGCGCTACCACCACATCATCGACCCCGAGACGCTGATGCCGGCCGAGTACTTCTCTCAGGTGACCGTAATCTGCGAGGACTCGGGAATGGGGGACCTTCTGTCCACCGCTCTATACGCCATGCCCTTCGAGCAGGGGCTCGCGCTTGTGGAGTCCCTGCCCGGGACAGAGGCGGTATGGGTCTTAAAAGGCGGAGAGGTCAGATGCAGCGGCGGCTTTACGGCTCTGCTGAAAAAATGAAACACGGACAATATAAGCCGCGGCGGACATTTCCGCCGCGGCTGTTGCATTAATGACACGATGGGGAAAAGTAACATGCCGGCCGCGTGCCTATTTGGATTACGGCTCATGCCTTTTTCGCCTCGCCGAGGATTCCCTTCCGATAGGCCGTGTTGTATCTCCTGCAGAAGGGGTCCCTCGCGAGCAGGGCTTCCGTCGCGTATATCGTCGCTATCAGCTCCCTGTCCAGCGGGTCGGCTATCACCGAATCGAGGCCCGCCTGCATGCAGAGCGTGAGGAAGTTTGTATTGATGATTTTCCGCAGCGGCATGCCGAAGGAAATGTTCGACAGGGCCGCGGTGACCTTTACGCCCGGGCATCTCGCCTTTATCCGCCGTACCGCCTCGAGGAAATTCACCGCGGAGTCGCCCACCGCGGACAGCGCCAGAACCAGAGGGTCGATATGGATTCTCCCCGGCTCTATGCCGAAGCCCTCCGCTCTTTCAATGAGCCTGAACGCAATCTCGGCCTTCTCCCCGGCCTTGCTTTTTATCCCGGAATTATCGCAGCACAGTGCGATAATTCCCCACTCGGGATTTTCCTTTAGCAGCGGGAGCAGGACCTCGCACTTATCGCCTTCAAGGGAGATTGAATTTATAAGCCCGGGCCTCCTGAGCAGCGGAAACACCTTGACAAGCATGCGCGGGTCGGGACTGTCGATGCAGATTGGCGTGTCGACTGCGCTCTGTACGACGTCTATAAGCCATGCCAGAGCCTCGTACTCTTCCTCGGGGCTTGTTCCGGCGCATACGTCCAGATAATCCGCCCCGGCCTTAGCCTGCCTGACGGCAAGGCTTTCGATAAACTTATAGTCGCGCTCTGCAATCGCTTTCTTTACGGAGGGTATCGCGCCGTTTATTTTTTCTCCGATGATAATCATGTTCTCTCCATGTGGGCCGCGAAGCTTTCGCAGGCCGCAGGCGTCTTTTTCGGCAGGCGCCGGCCGAAGTGCATTTATCGTCAGGAGAGCCCGGACAAAGAGGTCCGGACTCTCCGGGGCGAGGATTTATTAGTTTCAGGCGGTTTTAAGCGTAGAAAAGAATGGTGCAGAAATTGATGAGATAGCCGATTCTTACGGCGGGGTCCTCCGGCAGGAAGCTCAGGGATTTCAGAACCTCGTTAAAGCCCTCGGGATATGTAGTCAGGTCGATTTTCTTCTCATTATCCATTTTCTTCTCCTTGTCCATAGCCACGCCTCCTGATTTTTCAACTCCGGTACTCCAGCACGAACTCGCAGACTGCCTTCAGATTCTCGGGATTGGCGTCGTGGCGGTAGGAAATCATCTTGTCCTGGCTCAGTATGAAGCCCTCGCCGCCCAGCTCGTCAATCAGGTGCTTGGCGTAAGAAACGCACTGCTCCCTGGTCCCGTTGCCGAGCAGGCTTGCGGGCATGCCGCCGACGGCGCAGCAGTTGGGAAGCGCCTTTTTAAACTCAAAAATATCGTCCTGCTCCACATGGAAGGCCACGTGTCCCGCCGGGATTTCCTTGAAATACTCCCAGAAACGCTTTGTGCTGCCCTCGGAGAACACATAGAGAGTCATATCCGCTTCCACAACGGCGTCGATAGTTTTCTTGAGGGTCGGCCAATAGTATTTTTCAAACTGCTTCTGGTTGACAATCGTGTGCCCCAGCAGGGCCGTGCAGGTGTGGACGGCTGCGTTGGGTCCCGGCCGATAGGTTTTGTTTTTAATCGCCGCAAGCTGAGGCTCCAGCATCATGCGCTCGATGGCCTCGCAGGCGGCCTTCAGTTTGTCGGGACATCTGCGCAGGTCGAAGGCTACACCCTGCATGCCCCTTAGGAAGTTAAACAGCAGCTCGAAGCCGAGCAGCAGGGTGCCGCCGGACATGAGCCCCTGGACGACGCCGCACTCTTCGGCCAGCCGCCTGGCGATGTTCTGCATGGTCAGGCCCATGAGCCCGAACTGCCGGAAGGCCTCGTGCAGCTGCTCCATCGTCATCTCGCTGTTGAAGCCCTTGGCCCTTCTGGGAACCGCGACTTCCCAGAGAAGCCTGGCGTAGTCCTCGATGAGCAGGTCGTAGTGCTCCGGGTCCATGTAGCTTGCGTCCCGGATGTTCATGATTTCCGCTTCATCGTCAATCTCATAGGCAGGCTCGCCGATGGCGCTGATAACAAGCCGCGGATTGCGAACGCCGTCGTCCACAACCATGTCGAAGGGGTATTTCTTTGCGAAATTTATCGTCGCCTCCTCAATCTTCTTCCAGTCATGGAGAGCCTCGCTGAGCTTGTAGCCCGAGTCTAAAATCTTCCACGTCCAGAAGTTGGCAAAGTGAGGCGTCCTGTCGGGTTTCTTAAGCCGGATGGCGTCGTCGATAATCTTCTTCCTGTACTCCAGAAGCTCGGCAGTCGTCATGTTTCTCCCTCCCTGCTTAAGCGCTTGCCCAGCTGCGGCATATCTCAACCGTCTTCGCCGCGTTAATCGACCAGTCGTCCGCCCCTATGTATTTGCAGTATTCCGCGGTTACGGGCGCGCCGCCGACGATGATTTTTACCTTGTCGCGAATCCCCGCCTTCTCAAAGGCTTCGACGGTCGCCTTCATCGAGTCGATTGCGAGCGTCAGAACTCCGCTGAGCGCAACGATTTTGACCTCGTTGTCAATCGCGGCCTGCACAATCCTCTCCGGCGGAACGTCGATTCCAAGGTCGATTACCTCGAAGCCGGCCGCCTCAAGCATCGCCTTGACGATGTTCTTGCCGATGTCGTGCAGGTCGTTCTTGACCGTGCAGAAGACCATCCTGCCCACTTTTCCGCCGCCGCTGGTTTTCGCAAGCGCCGGCCTTATAATTTCCATCGCGCGCGTCATCAGGTCGCCTGCGAAGATAAGGTCCGCGACGAAGTATTCGCCCGACTGGAAGCGCTCGCCCACAATATTCATTCCCTCCTGGCAGGCTTCCAGGGCGGCCTGGGCGTCAAGGCCTCCTTCCTCCATGACCTGCTTCATAATGCTGATAACGCTCTCCTCGTCAAGTTCCCCCATGGCCTTTTTTAGCTCGTTTGCATCAATCATGTGCCTTCCACCCTCCTTTTTTGTTCTTGCTGCTTTGCTCTTGCACCCCGCTTTTCAGCGTGCCGGCACCCGGCCCGCCGCCGCTCCTCCGCGCCGGAGCCGAGTCCGTTGGTCAAATCTGCAGGTATGCCGCAGCGCCATGCCGCTTTGATAAGCGACTTAATGCAAAGCGCCGCGGAAAACGCATACCCGATAAACCTGCGGGCCTGCCTCGGCCATAATCCGGAGCTGTTGTACTTCCTTCCGTATCATGGATTTGTCTGTTTTATAACCATGAGATATGAATAGTTTTCGACATATCTGTCCGGCAAGCCGCAGATTCGCTACTTAAAACTATGACGTTTCCGTGCAATATACCACTACCGGTTTTTTATCAAAACCAATAACAGGTAGTTATTGGCAGTCAACAACCCAATTGAAATCGCTTTTTTTGAATTGAGCCCGCCGGCCCGCCGGAGTTCCCCGCCGCCCTCGCAAAGGCCAATATTTTCCGCGAGGCATAATGACAAACGGTTTTAATTAAACTGGTTGACATAATAACAATTTCAGGCAAAAAACAAGCCCTTCCGACCTTTACGGTAGGCAGGGCTTTATGCCATATACAATTCTATTGCCGGAAGATAAGCATATACAACTGTATTAATCTGCAGGAGACATTGTTTTGCAAAGAAGTACGAGAATTTAATACCCCCGCCCGGCAAGGGCGCATTTTTAAATCAGGCCGGCTGACGCCTCAAGCCGGTTGGGACAGCTAATTGTCAGCTTGCCGAAACTCGGGCCTCAGCACTCGTATGTCTTCGCGGCCTCGAACTCGTCCAGTATGGCCTGGTCCGGCTTTTTCGTCAAAAGCGAAACGATGACGATGGCTGCGCAGGAGAGCACGAAGGCCGGGAAGAGCTCGTATATTGCGAACACGCCGCCGAGCTTTGAAATTATCATATTCCATACGAATACCATAATGCTTCCGGTGAGCATGCCGGCGACTGCGCCCGCCCTCGTCGTCCTCTTCCAGAGCAGCGAGAAGAGCATGATAGGCCCGAAGGTGGCGCCGAAGCCCGCCCAGGCGAAGGACACGACCTTAAAGATGACGCTGTTTTCGTCCAGGGCTATGATTATACCGAAGAGCGAGACAAGCAGCAGGGTTACGCGCGAGGCTATCATTACCTGTCTGTCGTTCGCGTCCTTTTTGAAGATTCCTTTGTATATATCGCGCGAGAGCGCCGACGAGGCGATGAGCAGGTAGGAGTCGGCCGAACTCATCGTGGCCGCGAGGATTCCCGACATGACTATGCCCGCGATAAAGGCGGGAAGCAGTCCCGTGGACATGGTGATGAATATGTTCTCGGCCCCGCTTCGTGTAAGCAGCGCAGTGGGATACAGCGACCTGCCTATCAGCCCGATTGAGAGAGCCGCAAACAGCGAGATAACGCACCATACCGTCGCTATGCGCCTTGACTTCTTAAGCTCGGAGGCCTTGCTTATCGCCATGAACCTCAGGAGAACCTGCGGCATGCCGAAATATCCGAGTCCCCAGGACATCGTCGATATTATCGTCAGAAGACCGTAGCTGCCGGCCTGTCCGAACAGCGGCTTGCCCGCCGCATCGAGCTGCTGAACGCCGTCCGCCGTAAGGGGCTGGGCTATGCCGAAAAACTCAAAGAAACCCGGGATTGACTTAATATTGTTTAGAACCGCCGGGATTCCGCCCGCCGCAATCGCTCCGACAGCCAAAACCGAGCAGAGCGCAATAATCATAACGACTCCCTGGAGGAAGTCCGTGGCGCTCTCCGCGAGAAAACCTCCGAGGAAGGTATAGAGGATGACAATTATCGCGCCGATTATCATGACCGTCTGATAGCGCATTCCGAACAGGGTGCTGAACAGCTTGCCGAAGGTGACAAAGCAGCTTCCCGCGTAAACCGCGAAAAACACAAGGATGAACAGCGAGCCTATGGTCAGGATTACCTTCTTGTTCTCCTTGTACCTGTTGCTCAAAAATTCCGGTATGGTTATGGCGTTGCCCGCCAGAGCGGAGTACCTGCGAAGTCTCTTTGCAACGACAAGCCAGTTTATGTAGGTACCGGCCGCAAGCCCTATTGCGGTCCAGAAAGCGTCGCTGAGCCCGAACCAGTAGGCCACGCCCGGCAGTCCCATCAGCAGCCAGCCGCTCATATCCGAAGCCTCGGCGCTCATCGCCGCAATCCAGGGGCCGAGCTTTCTGCCGCCGATGAAGTAATTGTCGGAGCTCTCGTTCGCCGCCTTCATGTAATATATGCCTATCGCGACGACAAGCAAAAGGTAGATACACATCGCAACAAGAATTTGAATTTGCTGTCCGCTCATGCATTCTTCTCCTTTTAAATTTTTCGCCATTATAACAGAATATGGTCCGAATGTAAAGCAATACTTTGCTATCACTTTAGCACAATAATCTAATTGAATAAAAATGAATTCTTTTTTGGCGGATTCCCCCCATTTTTGCCATAAAACTTAAAAAGCGCGGGGCCAAAAACCCTGCGCTTTTACTTGTAAATTTCAAACCTAATTCACAAGCTGCCAAACGCTATTCATCCACCAAACAAAGCGCGCCGTTCGGCTTCCCTCTTCCGGCATCTTATCCGGCGGCAGAGCGCGGCTTTAAGTTTGAGCGGCGCTCTGTTTGTCCTTCTGGCTTTTGATGACCTTCAGCCTAATGAACTCCTCCCGCTCCTTTTCCTCCAGCACCTCGGCGATTCTGGGGATAGTCCTGTCAAGGGCGGGGATTATGATATTCTTCAGCGCGTTTGCGCGCTTCTGCGTCTTTCTTATTGAATAGGCGAGGCGGTAAATAGCGTTTTCAGTCTGCGCCAAATCCCTTATGAGGCTTTTTGCCTTTGAAAATTTGATATAGGCCTCGTCGAGGGCGGAGCTCGTGCCGGCAAGTCCGTAGGGCAGGGCGTCCAGCCGGGCCTCGCCGGAGATGACGGTTGGAATTTCCACGCCCATTATGCTCCTGTAGCGGAGCTCCACGCCCCTGTCCACGGGTATGGACTCGGCCACGTGCTCGACCTGCGCGTTCCCGAGCGAAATGCTCGCGTATTTAAGCGAATCGTAGGCCTCGGCAAAGGTGCTCTCGATGCGGCTCTGAATGTCGGCCGCCTGGTCGATAAGGGCCATCAGCTCCCGGACCAGGATGTTCCGCTTTTTGTCCATCAGCGTGTACCCGCTCTCGGCAAGCTCGCGGGAGCGCTTTGCGGCGATAAGATTGCTCTTCGTCGGGGCAAGTTCCGGCATATCCTGCACCTCCTTGTCAAGAAAATGCGGCTCAGCCGCGCGGTAGATACCTGTTCAGAATCTCATCCGAGACCCTGCCGAGCTCGCTGCGCGGCAGGATTGACAGCAGCCTCCAGCCCAAATCCAGGGTCTCCTCAAGCGAGCGGTCCTCGTACATGCCCTGGTTTATAAACTCCCTCTCGAACCTCTCGCCGAACTCGATATACTTCCTGTCTATCGTGGACAGCTCGTCCTCGCCGATGACGGAAGCAAGGCTCCTGGCGTCGCTTACGGCCGAGTAGGACGCGAAAAGCTGGTTTGCAAGCTCCGCGTGGTCCTCCCGCGTGAAGCCCTCGCCCACGCCGTCCTTCATAAGCCTCGAGAGGGAGGGGAGAATCGCAATCGGAGGATAGATGCCCTTCTGCTCGAGCTCGCGGCTTAAGACAATCTGGCCTTCGGTGATATAGCCCGTAAGGTCAGGGACCGGGTGGCTTATATCGTCGCCGGGCATGGTAAGAAGGGGCATCAGCGTGACGCTTCCGGGCAGGCCCCTTATCATTCCGGCCCGCTCGTAGATGGAGGCAAGGTCCGAGTACATATAGCTTGGGTAGCCCTTTCTGGAGGGTATCTCGCCCTTGGACGAGGAGTATTCGCGCAGCGCCTCGCAGTACGAGGTCATGTCGGTCATGACGACAAGGACATGGTAGCCGTGCCTGAAGGCAAGATACTCGGCGGCGGTCAGCGCGCAGCGCGGTGCGAGTATGCGCTCGATTATGGGGTCGGAAGCGAGGTTCAGGAAGGAAACGACCCGCCCCTGCGCCCCGGACTCCTGGAAGTCCTTCTTGAAAAACTCGGCGGTGTCGTTCTTTACGCCCATCGCGCAGAAGACTATCGCGAACTCCTCGTTCTCCCCCAGGACTCTGGCCTGTCGCACAATCTGGGCGGCCAGCTCGTTGTGGGCCATGCCCGCGCCCGAGAAGATGGGCAGCTTCTGGCCGCGAATCAGCGTGGCCGTGGCGTCGATGGCGCTTATGCCCGTCAGTATGCAGCTTCTCGGGTACTGGCGGGAGACGGGGTTTATCGGAGAGCCGTTTATGTCGCGGCGCTCGTCGGGGAAGACCTCGCTCAGACCGTCAATCGGCCTTCCCGCGCCGTCGAATATGCGGCCAAGTATCTCCCTGGACAGGGCGATGGTCACGGGCTTTCCGGTGAAGTGGGTGTTCACCGTCTCCATGTCTATGCCTTCGGTGCCTTCAAAGACCTGGAGCACGACCTTGTCGCCGTCGATGAGTATTACCCTGCCGTGGCGGCGGCTTCCGTCCTCGAGGCTGATTTCCGCAACCTCGTCATAGTTCACGCCCGTCACGCCTTCGAGCGCGATGAGCGAACCGCGCATTTCCGCAAGGCCCGTATATTCTATTCTCACAATCTTTCACCTCGGTTCTAAGGCTACGACTCCCTGTACTCGTCAAGAATCGACTTAATCGTGCTGTCCACCAGGTTGATGAAATGCTCTCTCGTGGCTCCCTCGCCCAAATCGTACTTCATCTTGTAAAGGGCGCTGAAGATTCCAGCCGAAGCAAGCCTGCCGACGGGTATGTTCCTCTCAATCAGCTGCTTTGCCCCGTCGTAGAGGCGCAGAATCACCTCGAGCATGAGCATCTGCTGCTCCGGCCTCATATAGGTGTCGTGCCTGTGGTAGGCGTTCTGCTGCAGGAAGCCCTGGCGTATGACCTTGGCGACCTCAAGGACGAGCTTCTGATTGTCCGGCAGGATGTCCGCGCCGATGAGCTTTACAATCTCCCTGAGCGAGCTTTCCTCGCCTAGCAGGTCGAGAATGCGGCGTCGCATCTCGGTAAAGCCCCTGCCGAAGTTCTGCTCATACCAGGGTACAAGGTCGTTGTAATACTCGGAATATGATTCTGTCCAGTTGATTGCGGGGAAGTGGCGCGCGTAGGCCAGGGAGCGGTCGAGGGCCCAGAAGCAGCGCACAAATCTCTTGGTGTTCTGGGTGACGGGCTCGGAAAAGTCGCCTCCCTGGGGGGATACCGCGCCTATCACTGTGACGGAGCCCTCGGACCCGGACAGGGTCCTCATCATCCCCGCGCGCTCGTAAAAGCCCGCGAGCCGCGAGGGCAGGTAGGCCGGGAAGCTCTCCTCGGCGGGCATCTCCTCGAGGCGCCCGCTGATTTCCCTCAGCGCCTCGGCCCAGCGCGAGGTGGAGTCCGCCATCAGGGCCACGTGGTAGCCCATGTCGCGGTAGTATTCGGCAATCGTCATGCCCGTGTAAATCGAGGCCTCGCGGGCCGCGACGGGCATGTTGGAGGTGTTTGCGATAAGAATCGTGCGCTCCATCAGCGGGCGGCCGGTCCTCGGGTCCTTGAGCTCGGCAAATTCGTCTAACACCTGGGTCATCTCGTTGCCGCGCTCGCCGCAGCCGAGGTAGACGATGATGTCCGCGTCGGACCACTTTGCTAGCTGGTGCTGCACCATCGTCTTGCCTGCTCCGAAGGGGCCGGGAATCGCGGCGCAGCCGCCCTTGCCCACAGGGAAGAGCGTGTCGATAACGCGCTGTCCGGTGACAAGCGGGCGGTCGATTGGCAGCCTCGCCGCAACGGGGCGGGGCTTTCTAATCGGCCAGGTCTGGGCCAGAGTAAGGGGCGTCCTGCGCCCCCTGCCGTCCACGACGACGGCGATGGGCTCGTCAGCCGTATACTCGCCTGAAGGCCGGACCTCGGTGGCGGTGCCGGAAACGCCGGGAGGCACCATGCTCCTGTGCTCGATTGCGCCGGTCTCACGACAGCGCGCAAAGATTTGTCCGCCCTTTACGCTCTCGCCCTCGGAAATCTCCACGCTGACCTCCCACTTCTTATTAAGGTCAATCGCGGGCAGGGTTATGCCTCTTGCGATAAACGAGCCCGCCTGCGCCTCAATGGTCTCAAGGGGGCGGGCGATGCCGTCGTATATGTTGCCGAGCATCCCGGGCCCGAGCAGTACCGACATCGGCTTTCCGGTCGGGTAGACCGGCTGCCCGTAGCCAAGCCCGGCGCTGTCCTCGTATATCTGAACCGTGGTGCTGTCCCCGCGGGCCGCGACAACCTCGCCGACGAGGCGGAGCTCGCCCACATACACCACGCTCATCATGGGCAGGCTGCGCCCGCCGCGCACGGTCACAACGGGGCCGTTCACTCCGTGTATATAGTAGCTGTTATCCATAAGCGCCTCCTTCTGCGGAGCAAGGAAATAGGAGCTTGAGTTTGCAGAAATCAGCTTCCCACCTGAAGCCCTGTAATTTCGAAGAAGCGGCTCATAAGGTCCTCAAGCGCCGTGTCGAAGCTCGCGTCGACCCTGCGCCCCGCCGACTTGCAAATCAGCCTCAGCCCGCCGAGGGAGAAGCTTCCCGTATGGAAGCTGAGGCTTACATCTGCGGACTGGGCGAGTTTCTCCTTAAGGCGCATATCCTCTTCCCTGAGGTATACCTCCGTGGAAGAACAGGAGCCGACTAGCTTAAGCGCCTTATCCAGCAGCGAGACCAGATAGTCCGGGTATTCGGGCGAGGCAACAAACTCGGCCAGCTTTTTGGCGACGGCCTCGTAGACCTCCTTCGCGCAGCCCTCGCGGTACTCAAGGAGCTTCATCCTGTTTTCGACCATATGGGCGCTGACGCGGCGGCTCTCTTTTGCGGCGATTTCGGCTATTTTCGAGGACTCGTAGCTCGCCGCTTCCGCCGAGATGGCCGCCTCCATCTCGGAAACAGCCTTCTCCTGTTCCCGGCGCAGCTCTTCCAGAATTTCATTGGCTTCGTTCTTCGCCTCGCTTATTATCGCGCCGATAAAATTGTCGAGTCTAACCGTATAATCAGGCATGGCGGCCCTCCCTCCTATATGCGGATGCCTATTGCCTCGCGGATAAGCCGGGTGATGGAATCCGGCGCCCTGCTCGAACCTTTAATCCCGGGAATCACGCTGACCAGCGGCCGCTCGGCGCTCAGCTGCATTTCCCTGATAAGGTCCGGGCAAAGGGCGGCGCAGGGCTCGGTGATAAGCAAAATCGCGATGTCGCCCTCCGCCGCGGCGGCTTTTATCCGCGCTTCAACCTCGTACGCCGTAGTCGCAACCGCGCCTTCGATTCCGGCAAGGCGCAGCCCGACCAGAGTATCCTTCTCGTCGGAAATGACAAAGTAACGCATCGCGCCCACCTATTACAGACCGGAAATAATCATGAACGCGATAAGCAGGCCGTAGAGGGCGACGCCTTCGGCCATGCCGACGAAGATGAGGGCCTTGCCGAAGGTCCCCTCGTTCTCGGAAATCGCGCCGAGCGCCGCGGAGGCCGAGGAGGCGACGGCTATGCCGCCGCCGATGCCGGACATTCCCACTGCCAGGGCGGCCGCGAGATAGCCCATTCCGGTCGCAAAGCCGTCGGAGGTAAACAGGCCCCCCGCTTCCGCTGCGGCGCTTGCAGACTGGCTGAGCAGGTAGATTGAGGCAAAGGCGATAAGCCCGAAGACGGAGCAGATGTTCGCAATAAGCGGCGCCTTGCCCCTCTTGCCCTTCTTCACCCGATAGTAGCTGACAAGCAGGGGCGCTGTGATAAGGAGAAAGAGAACTGTCCCATAGAGAATTATCATAGTCATACCTCCCATAATCAGGAAACAGGATAAAGAGTCGAACGATTCATGTGTTAGCGGGCAGAGTCCGGTAATCGATTATTCTCGGCGAAAATTTCTCTCCGCCGCCGGTGTAGAAGCGGCCGAACATCTCGTAGAAGTGCAGGCGCATGACCTGTATGCAGGCCAGAACCGCCTCTATGCCCATGACGATGATGTTGCCTATGATGACGGCGACGATGTTGTTTCCCCCGTTTGCGGTCTCGGCCAGGAGGAACACGACCATCATCATGCCCGCGTGGCTGATGGCGAAGGCGCCGACACGGAGGAAGGACACGGTGTTCGACACATAGGCAAGCATGGTTTCAAACAGCTCGAAAAAGCCCTCGATAAAGAACATTCCTATCGACTTCGGGAGCCAGTCCTTTTCGCCTTTGCAGAGCTTAGTCAGCGGCTCCGCGGCGAAGATGGCTAAAAGGGGCAGGATTATCAGGCAGACAACATAGGCCGGCGTGAAGATGTTCTTCCCGAAGGCGAACAGGGACGCGACGGCCGCCGCTATCGAAAGGTACATCACAAAGCCGGCGACGCCGTTCGGGGAGAAGAAAACCTTCCTGACGTCCCTCTGGCGGATTCCGTTTATGATGTTCATAATCATGCAAATCAGGAGCAGAACCACGCCTATCGCGACTGAAATCAGCAGTATGCGCATGGTGTTCCCGCCTTCGAGGACCTTAAAGCCGGGCAGTATGTCCTCGTAGCCGAAGACGCTGCCGTACACAAAACCCATCGCCACGCTGCAGATTCCGGTGCAGACGAGCACCCGGCCGAGCCACATCCTCTTTGCCTTCCAGAGCACAAAGCCGAGGATTGCAAGGGCCGCGCCCTGCCCGACGTCGCCGAACATTATGCCGAACAGGATGGAGTATACGAAGGCCATGAACATCCTCGGGTCGACCTCCCCGTAGCGCGGGACGCCGAACATCTCGACAAAGGGGGCGTAGATTTTCTGGAGTATATTGCCCCCCAGCTTTACGGGCGGCTCGGAGTCCTTGACCTCGCTTGCGTCCGCAAGGATGCAGGTAAAGCCTTCAAGGCTCTCGCACTCCCTTGCAAATTCCTCGGAGCCCTCGGCGGGCAGCCAGCCCATTATGAAAAAGTTCTTCCTCCTGTAGCCCGCGTAGCTCCTTATTTCGTAGGTTTCGCTCATGTAGCGCAGATAGGAGTAGCAGCGGAGCAGCTTCTCGCCTTCGGCGGTTTTAAGCTCGGAGACAAGCCGGTCAATCTCCTCAACCCGCTTGCGGGATGCCTCAATCTCCTCCTGGATTTTCTGCGCCGTCTCCTCCGCGGTTCCGGCGAACTGAATGTCCCTGTCGAGACGAATCCGCTGGAAGCCCATCGAGCCGAACACGGCGTCAATCCAGTCCGAGCTGCGGAGCAGGGCGAAGTACATGCCGTAAACCCAGTTTTCGTCCACCCCTGTGTCAATATAGAAGACGTCGTCCCTCGGACCTATCTTCTCAAGGCATTCCTGAAGATGGTTTTTCGGAAGACGGCCGTAGCGGAACTCGAGGTACCTCATATTGAGCAGGTCGCTCAGCTTCTCCTTGACACCCTTTATATAGTCAAGCTGGTGGAAGATGGCCTCCTGCTTCTCGGCCAGCTTCAGGCACTCCTCCCTCTCCTCGCGGAGATTCCCTATCGTCGAGCCTATATAGGACAGATAGTCCTCGCAGCTTGAAATATCAAAGTTTTCCTCCTCGAAGGACCGGTAGTCGGGGGCTATGCCGAGCTCCCCGAGAAGCCGGCAGGCCTCCTGCAGCGGGCTTATATAAGGGTTGTTGGCGTCAAAGGGGTTGACGACCTTGACCCTGCCGAGCGCCTCGACGGCGTTAATCGGGTGAAAATCTCTGTTTATGACGAAACGCTGTATAGCGGTGTCGACCATATCCAAAGGCCCCGAAATGGTGGCCAGGACCAACTTTTCAACGGACAAGAAACCTTCCCTCCTTTGTCGGGGCAGCGTTAAATTACGCTCTGCGGGTCTATGCCGTACCTTATCGCCTCGATAAGGCGAATCAGCTTATGGCATTCAATTTCCTTAAGCGTCAGATAGGCGTGCGGGATGCAGAGGCTGGGGGCGGAGCTGCTTATCAGCTTCCTGCAGAACTCCTCCACCGCCCGCTCGTAATAGCGCTCGATTCCCAGAGCCTCGAAGCTCTCAAAATAGCTCTTCCAGCGGGATTTGTTAAGCACGGCCATGGCCTCGGAATCCGAAGGGGCGCCGGCAAGCTCCAGTATGAAATCGTCCGTCAGCTTGTATCGGACGGGTATCAGGAGCTCCGGTATCCGTCGGGAGGGTCCTAACAGCCTGCGGAGCCTGAGCAGGTACACTATGTTCAGCAAATCCGCCTGCATGCCTATGCTCTCGACAAGAGCCTTTTTCCCGAGCCCTCCGTAGCCCTTGGCAAGGCGGGAATAGACAAGGGAGTAGTAGCGCTTTTCCATGGCGGAGCTTACCCAGGCGTAGTCCGGCAGCCCGTCTGCCGCCCTGGGCGCGCTCTTCAGTATGTCTTCAAAGACGCCGCCCTTTGTTGCGGCCATAAGCTCGCTTAAATCCCTGCTCTGCGATATCGCGTCCAGGTCCACCCTGCTGTGCTTCCTGAAAAAGTCCGGAATATCGTCGGGAGGGAGCTCGCGGGTGGACGAAATGCGCCTGAGGGCCGAGAGGATAAGCTCGTACTCGATTTTGTAGACAATGTTCAGCAGGAATCTTCTGTCCTCGCCGTAGGCGAAGCTGCAGAGCTTTTCGTACTCGCCGAAAACCTCAAGCCTCAGCGCTGACTCAAGCTCCTGCGCGCCGGGCTCGGCGGTCTTAATCCGGGCCATAGCTTCCTTCCAGCCCGGGCTTGCTTTCAGATACGCAAGGACGTCCTGGACCGAAGCCAACGAGCAGAGCTTCTGCCAGTCCGCCTCGGTCAGCATCTTGGCTCTCAGCGCGCGGACCTTCGTCGCAATCGCGCTGTACTTACTGAGGGCTTTCAGCATTTCTCCCTACCACCATGTTGAAAATCTGAGCGACATATCTGTCCTTGTTTGCGGCAAATGCGGCGCGGGCGGAGTTGAGTTCCGCCTCAAGCTTCCCGTCAAGCTCGGCGATTTGTCTGTCCGCCGAAGCCTCAAGCTCCTTCCGGGCCTTCGCAATCGCCTCGTCCGCCCTTTGATAATACTCTTTACGGAGCGTTTCCCTTCTTTCATCCAAAAAAGCAGAAAAGCCCTCCTTCAGGCGGAGCGCTTCGTTGTATATCTCCTGCGCCTTATGTTCGGCCTCCACGATTTGATGGAGTATATCGGTGGGAGTCATTTCCCTTCCCCCTCTCCCTGGGCATGATTTGCTACTTTTTTGAGAACGAATATAAATCATAGCACTTTAAACTGCGATGTCAAAGCGCAAAGAGACGAAAGTTAAGTTTTTTTCGCTTACATTTTTGGCTATATCTCGCAGACATTCTCATATTCAGCCTGAAAATGCCGGTTTTCCTCTTATTTTACGCAGTTTCAAAAAAATATTTACATTTTAGCGGGCGCGGTGGTAGACTAAGCAGGTGCGGCCATAAGAAAACATACGGTCAATTTCTCACGGGAAGCGATAACTTCGATGAAATCAGTCCTTAAGGTTGTAAAAAAAGAAGCGGTTTTGAGCGTTTCTCTGCTGCTGGCCCTCGTATCCATGGCCTTCGTGCCGCCGGACGGGAAATACATCTCATACATAGACTTTCACACGCTGATTATCCTGCTCAGCCTGATGCTCGTGATGGCCGGACTGCGGAGCCTCGGCATTTTCTCGACGGTAGGCGGCTGGCTTCTGACCAGGGCCCGCAGCGCGCGGAGCCTCTCGATAGTCCTTGTGCTGCTGTGCTTTTGCTTCAGCATGCTGATTACAAACGATGTCGCGCTCATCGTCTTTGTGCCCTTCGCCGTCGACCTGCTTACTATGGCGGGGATGGAGAAATACATGATTCGGATAATCGTGCTGCAGACCATCGCGAGCAATCTCGGCAGCATGCTCACGCCAATCGGCAACCCGCAGAACCTCTACCTGTTCTCCTTAAGCGGAATGAGCCCGGGTAGGTTTATCTCGCTCATGCTGCCATACTCCCTGCTCTCGCTCGCCCTGCTTTTAATCGCCTGCGCGCTGCTTATCGGCAAAAAGCCCGCCGCGGTGCAGCTGCGGCCGCCTCGCGCTCTTTCCGCGGCGGAGAAAAGGCGGGCCCTCGTCTATTTCCTTTTGTTCCTCTTCGCCCTGACAAGCGTCGCCCGCCTCGTTTCGGTCTACATAGTGGGAGCCGTGATTCTCGCGGCTGTTTTCCTGATGGACCGCAGGATGTTAGCTAAGCCCGACTATTCCCTTCTGCTCACCTTCGTTTTCCTGTTTGTTTTCATCGGCAGCATAAAGCGGGTGCCGGAAATCAATCTCTGGCTGCAAGGCCTCATACGCGGTAACGAGCTGATTACATCGGTGCTCGCAAGCCAGGTCATAAGCAACGTCCCTGCGGCCATACTCCTTTCCGGCTTTACGGACAACATAGCGGCGCTCGTCGTCGGCACCAACCTCGGCGGCCTTGGAACGCTCATCGCCTCGATGGCGAGCCTGATTTCCTTCAAATGCTACGGCTCTGCGCCGGGCAGGCGGAACGCGGCCTATCTCGGAGTGTTCACCCTGCTCAATCTGATTTTCCTTGCCGCGCTGCTGCTTCTGCACTTTCTTATCTGAAAATCTGAAAAAAACCCTGCGGCCCGAGCGGCCGCAGGGTTTTCATTATACCCAGAAGTCGATCTGCTGCCGAGCGCGCCGCCGACGGAAAACGTGCCGTCCGGCATCATACTTGTTCAATTGTCTGCTTTAAGCACTGAATTGTGATTCAACACCTTATGTGCGGATAGGTGTAGATTTTTCCCGCGTAATTTACCATGACGATATTGTCGCCGTCGGCGGAGACGACATACTCGGGGTTTATCGGAATCTTGCCGCCGCCGTGGGGGGCGTCAATCACAAACTTCGGGACGGCAAAGCCCGAGATGTTGCCGGTGAGGTCCCTTATGATTTCAATTCCCTTCTCGACCTCGGTGCGGAAGTGGCCAAGCCCCATGCTCAAATCGCACTGGTAGAGATAGTAGGGACGGACGCGCATCCTCACGAGTTTCAGGAGCAGCTCCTTCATCGTCTCCGTATCGTCGTTGATTCCGCGCAGGAGGACGCTCTGGTTCCCGAGCGGGATTCCGGCGTCGACGATGGCGGCGCATGCCTTCATGGAGGCTGGGGTAATCTCTTTCGGGTGGTTGAAATGGGTGTTTATCCAGATAGGCTGGTACTTTTTCAGCATTCTCAGAAGCTCCGGCGTGATTCGCATGGGCAGAACGACCGGGACTCTGGTCCCTATTCGGATAATCTCCACGTGCTCGATGCTCCTGAGCCTTGCGATTATGCTCTCGAGCTTCTCGTCGCTCAGCGTGAGCGGGTCCCCTCCTGAGATGAGCACGTCCCGTATCGCCCTGTTCCCCTCAATATAGTCCACCGCCGCCTTAAGCTCTTCCTCGCTGATTGCAAAATCCTCCTCGCCCACGGTCCGCCTTCTCGTGCAGTGCCGGCAGTACATCGAGCACATGCGGGTGACCAGGAAGAGCACCCGGTCGGGGTAGCGGTGCACGATGTTCTTAACCGGGCTGTCCCTCTCCTCGTCCAGGGGGTCATTCATCTCGTAGGGCAGCACCCGCATCTCGTCTATCGTCGGCACCGCCTGCCTCCTTATCGGACAGTTCGGGTCGACAGGGTCCATCAGGGAGGCGTAGTAGGGCGTGATTGCCATTCGGAAATTCTTTAAACAGAGGGATATGTTCTCCTTTTCCTTCTCGCTTAGACATACCACCTTTTCAAGCTGCTCAACCGTCGTAATCCTGTTTCTAATCTGCCATTTCCAATCCTGCCATTCATCGCCGTAAGGCTCCGGCTCGGGTGACGCTTCTATACTCGCTTCCATTTTCAATATCTCCTAAATCATCATCTATGTAAGAGTCCATGCCGTATCTTTTGAGAGCGCTTTTCAGAATATTCCATATCAGGGAAGCGTAATCCATCCCGTTGAATTCCGCTATCATCGGGAAGTCGCTGTAACCCGGCGCCAATCCGGGCAAGGGATTAATCTCTATGAAATAGAGCTTCCCTTCCGGGGATAGGCGAAAGTCGATTCTTGCAAAATCCTTGCAGGATAGAACCTCATAGATTTTTCTGGCAGTATTCATCATCTCGATTTCCGTATTTTCGTTTATATTCGCCGGACATTCGTACCGGACAAATTCCTTATAGTTTTGCTTGACATTATAGCTGTAGATGCTGTATCGATTGTCAGGGTTTACATAACATATCTCCATCGGAGGAAAGACCTGCGCATCCCCGCCGTTTCCGAAGATGCCAACTGTAAACTCCCGGCCCTCGATGTACTCCTCGACCAGCATATCCTCCCTGTACAGCTCGATGTTCTTCAGCACCAGCTCCCGCAGTTCCTCCCGGTTCCGAGCGACCGCGACATCGGATATCCCCTTGCTGGAGCCTTCCGCGTTCGGCTTGACAATCGCTGGGAAGCGAAAGCTCCCTCTCAGGCGGCGCTGCCCGCTGGTGATTAGCTGGCCCTTCGGCGTATTGACGCCGTATGTGGAAAGAATCCGCTTTGTCAGCGCCTTGTCCAGCGCAATGCAGAGGGTCGTCTCGTCGGACCCCGTGTAGGGTATCCTGAAGAAGTCAAGCACGGCCGGCACCTGCGCCTCGCGGCCTCTTCCCTGAGTTCCTTCGGCTATGTTGAAGACTATGTCGGGCCTCTTCCTGGCA
>Ga0134098_1000336_pt1 | contig 52583 bp, 50 predicted proteins | sample 9_3taG_FD_94456 | JGI IMG/M metagenome (GOLD analysis project Ga0134098, IMG submission 94456) | Switchgrass degrading microbial communities from high solid loading bioreactors in New Hampshire, USA - 9_31_10_142_A3 metaG | ecosystem: Engineered > Bioreactor > Semi-continuous > Anaerobic >... | reverse complement strand
TTGTCACTTCTCGGATACCTTGTATAGTTTCCGAAATCGGTATACTCATATGCGGACGCCATGTATGGCGTCCCTACATCATAGTCAACGATATTATTAATTTACGGGCAAACACTGTTCGCCCTTACATTGAAATGCATATATATTATATGCATAATTTACGGAACGCATACAATGCGTTCCGTACAAAATGAACAAAGAGTCGATATATTTATTATTGTATATCCTTTGTTACCACTACTTTATTCCCTTTTTTATTGGTCTTTAGACTATTACATAAACAAGATACAATCTTAAGACCACGTCCACTTTCATCCAACAAAAACACATCATTTATATTACTGTTGTTTGTATCAGTAGAAGAACATATTTCCTCGTATCTGTCCATTCCTTCCCCCTCATCTTCAATAATGATATATACCTTATCTTTTTTACATATGCCCGCTTTTATAAATACATGCTTACTAATATCCCCTTTATTACCGTGAATAATGGCATTTACGATGAGTTCATTTAAAATTACTTTAAGCTCAAAAATCATGTTTTTACCTAAAGATAATCTATCATTAAAAAAGTTCAATATTTTCTCAACCGTATCTCTGACGTAATAAATATCAGCAGGAATATCAATTATAAACACATCATTTTTCTCCAAATTATTCACACCTCTGCGCTTTATTACATATTCCTTTGATTATTATTACCACTCATACTTTCCCACAAAACAAAAAAGTGTTAATTAACACTTTTTTGATACATCATTTTAAATTTTTTAAGAATCTTTTTCTCCAGCCTTGAAATATACATCTGGGACACCCCCATCATATCGGCAATTTGCTTCTGCGTTTTATTTTTAAAATATCTCTGCTTTACAAATTCTTTCTCCGCATCATTTAACATATTAATACTTTTTTCTATAAAATCACGATTCTCAATTTTAACAAAACTGCTGTCTTCTTCCCCTACAACATTGTATAATGCAATATCATCATCTGAATAGGCAGATTGTTCCAAGGATTGTACAGCATTTACATTGTCCGATTCAATTACTTCCAAAATGGTTTCTTCCGGAATATTAAGATGAGATGCTATTTCTTCTACTTTAGGCGCCCTCCCCAAAGATTGCGTCAATTCATCTTTTGCCTGATTTACTTTTTGATAGATTTCATATATTCTCCTTGGAATTCGGATGATGTTTGCTTTATCTCTAAAATATCTTTTAATATCGCCTATAATAGTAGGAGTGGCAAAACTGGAAAATTTAATCCCCTTTGTTACGTCATATCGGTCTACTGCATGCATTATTCCTAAACAAGCCACCTGGTAGATGTCATCATATTCCACACCGCGGTTTAAAAATTTTTTTGCAATAATCTCCGCTATGTATAGATAGCGATTTATTATCGCGTCCCTAAGAGCCTTATCGCCAGTCCTTTTATATTCATAAAACAATTCTTCTTCAGTCATGGAATCAATATTATTTACTTCTTCTTTCATAATAAGCGCTCCTTCAAGTGCATGCTGAAACAAATAATATCCTTCTCATCATTTGTATTATCTAAATTAACATGGTCCATGATGGAATGAACGATTGCAGGACCAAATACATCATCATCATCAAATAATTTGAACCCTTCGGGCCTATATTTTTCAAATTTAAATACCACTTTTAACTCCTCAGCAGATACAATAAATCTGATAATGCATCTTTGGTTAATGGAATGTCCTTTTGTAATAATTCGATTACAAATTTCTGAAACGGCCACTTTAATATCTTCTATGTCATCTATCGGCAAACCGATTGTACTGGCAATGCCTGAAACCGTAAGCCTAACCACTCGTACCATTTCGGGCTGAAGAGTTATACATAAATCAATGGAATTTAATCCTTCTTTTTCACATTCTTGCAACTGATTCACTCTTATCACTCCTCAATAATAAAAACTTTATCTAAGCCCGTTATAAAAAATAATTTTTGGATATTACTTTTCAGATTGGTAATATAAATATTTTTGTTTTTTTCTTTTACTTTTTTTAAGACACCTACCAACACCCCTAAACCAGTGCTGTCAATATAATTCAAATCCGAACAATCAAGCCGCACATCACTTGCGTTTTTATCAACAATTTCATATAAATCCTCTCTCAATTTTGCTACGGTGGAAATATCAACTTCTCCAATAAGTTTAATTTTCACAACTTCCGGTTCTTCTTGAAAAACAACGTCTAAATTTGTTGTCATCTCACACCCTCCCTGTAATTTCAATACTTTCTATAATATTATTTTTTTGCCAACTCCTCAAGAGCTCTCCTTGCATTTTCATATTGTAACTTTTTTTCTTCATTCTGTTTTTGTTTATCCGTCATGATTCGGATAGCAGCATAAATATCATCATCTTTTATTTGTAACTCTTTTAAAAGCAAACTACCTTTTAACGGTACCGCGTATATATGAGCTTCGGTACTGTCGGTAACAGTAAATTTTACCTCAGGATTTGCATTTAAATCAATTCCGTATTGTTCCGCAACATCATCTAAAGGCTCAAAAACTCCTTGTGTACCTAATTTTTGTAAATTCTGCTTATCCACCAAATATAATTTCGTTTCTCCTGCCGCAAGTTCAACCATGATTTTTTGCTGTATAGCAATATTCTGCTCGCTCACTTCATCGGTTATGGGCAACACTTGAAAAAGTGTCTCTTTTTTCCCGTCATTATTGGTATCTGTTATGATATTGGATATTTTTTCTTCAAATGCTTGGACCAACTCATCCTTTATATAACTACTTCCTATATAAGAAATTTGCAGGTCAGGCGGAATATTATTGGCACAATCTTTAAGGGTAACGATTAATATAATAGCAATAAAAACCCCTACAAATACATGTATCTTATAGTAATACCAAAAATTTTCCCACTTCTTCTTATCGATATTGAAATTGAGCAAACTTCCCATTATTCCGTCACCTCTTAATCCCTTGGTTTCATGGTAGGAAATAGCAAAACATCCCGAATGGAATAGGAATCAGTGAGTAACATTACCAACCTATCAATCCCTATGCCCAATCCTCCTGTCGGAGGCATTCCGTATTCCAAAGCATTAATAAAATCCTCATCCATCATATTGGCTTCTTCATCGCCGGCCTCACGGGCCTCTACTTGTTTTATAAATCTTTCTTTTTGATCAATTGGGTCATTTAATTCTGAAAAAGCATTTCCCATTTCTCGTCTGGTAATAAATATTTCAAAACGTTCTGTAAAATCAGGATTATCTGCTTTTCTTTTTGCAAGCGGAGAAACCTCAACCGGATAATCCATAATGAAAGTAGGCTGAACAAGATGCTCTTCTACGAACTCTTCAAATACAAGGTTAATGATTTCTCCCCTTGTATGCCGTTCTTCAAACGGTACATTCAATTTCTTGGCAATGGATTTGGCTTCCTCATCGGTTTTATAGTTTTCAAAATCAATATCGGTATATTTCTTTATGGCTTCCAACATTGTCATTCTTGGCCAAGGCGGTGTCAGATCAATCTCTTCCCCTTGATAGGTAATTTTGGTGGTTCCTAAAACTTCTTGTGCCACATGAACTATCAACTGTTCCGCTAAATCCATCATGCCTTTATAATCTGTATATGCTTCATACAATTCGATGGAAGTAAATTCAGGGTTATGTTTAACCGACATTCCTTCATTTCGGAAAATTCTTCCTATCTCATAGACTTTTTCAAATCCACCCACAATTAATCTTTTTAAATGAAGCTCAGTAGCAATTCTTAAATACATATCAATATCAAGTGTGTTATGATGAGTAATAAAAGGTCTTGCTGCCGCCCCGCCGGGAATGGTGTTAAGAATCGGAGTTTCAACTTCTATATAACCTCGATTATCCAAAAAGTCACGAATAGCTTTGATAACCTTACTTCTAATAATAAAGGTATTTCGCACTTCAGGATTTACAATTAAATCCACATATCTTTGTCGATATCTTATTTCCACATCCTTTAATCCATGCCACTTTTCAGGTAGAGGCTGAAGGGATTTTGCAAGCAAAATAATTTCCAATACTCTTATAGAGATTTCACCCTTGTGAGTTTTAAATACTTCTCCTTTTACTCCTACAATATCACCTATATCATATTTTTTAAATTCAGCATATGCTTCTTCTCCAAGTTCGTTAAGTCTTACATATAATTGTATTTTTCCTTCTCTATCATGCAGGTCACAGAAAGAAGCCTTTCCCATACCTCTCTTTGACATTAATCTTCCCGCCACCGACACTACAGAGCCTTCCATCTTCTCAAAATGATTTATAATATCGGCACTACTATGCGTTTTTTCATACTTCGTTATTTGAAAAGGATCTTTACCTGCATTCTGTAATTCCTTTAATTTATCTCTTCGAACTCTTAAAATTTCACTCAATTCCATCTCTTGTTGTTCCGCCATTGTGATACCTCCTGTATTTCTTTTCGTATATATTCGCATATATTATAATTATATATTATATTTTTTTCTTTGTAAAACATAAATAAAAGAAAAAGAAAAATACAAAAATCGAAAAGCATAAAGAAAACGATGGGAATTTCTTTGTCCCCATCGCTTTCTTCATCGGCAGAAATTTGTCTATTTCGCTATCGATAATATTTTCAATTTAATGCTACCTGCCGGAACTTCTACATCAACTACATCCCCTACCTTCTGACCAATCAATGCTTTTCCTACCGGTGACTCGTCAGATATTTTATATTGACTGGGATTAGCTTCCGTCGAGCCTACAATAGTATATTCTACTTCTTCATTAAACTCCATATCCAAAACCTTAACCTTTGAACCTATGCTCACAATATCCGTATTAATATCCTCTTCATCTATGATTTTTGCATTCTTCAACATATTTTCCAACTGTACAATTCTACCTTCAACTTGTGCTTGTTCATTTTTCGCCTCATCATATTCAGAATTTTCCGATAAATCCCCAAAAGCCAGTGCTTGCTTAATTTTTTCAGCAATCTCCTTACGTTTCATTGTTTTTAAATACTCAAGCTCACTTTCAAGTTTTTCAAGCCCCTCATAAGTTAATACAATTTGTTTTGCAGTAGTCATTTTATGTCTCTCCTTCATACTTTATTTATATATGATTATGGAACAATATTTTATGTTGATAATATATGTCATAACCAAGTAATTATTCGTATATTCTTTACACTATGGAGTTTTATATATTATAAACAACTGTTTGTTGAATGTCAATAAAAGATTATTTTTTTACAGCTGTATTTTTCTACATATTGCTTAAAACCTCCTTATCTGCACTGGTTTTTATTGGTTTTTATTGTTTTTTATTGTTTTTTCACTGTATTTTAAAACAGAAATTTTACAATTCAATTTATAAAACTCACTTCTGATCTTCCAATAATCTTCCGCTTTTAAATCATCTATCTCTTTATTTATACCCGATAAAATGACCGCTTCTATCATTTTAGAATATTCAAAATTTTTTAGATTGTTACCTTCTTCAAAAATCTTTTCAGGCAATGCAATGTTAATGGAATCAATAAGAGTACCATAATTTATCTTATTTGATAAATGACCTTGGAGACAGAAAACAATTGTTTTATGATTTGTGATTTTTCTTAAAGTCATTTCGTCAATATCGTCAACAACAAACAGAACATTACAAAACTTTCGCTTCATTAAAGAAATATCGGAAATTCTTATGGATAATCCGGTATTGTCAAAAATATCTTCTGCATATTCTTGTGCTTTTTGCAAACTTTGAGTCACAATCGTAATATATTTTACGTAAGAAGATAATGCATTCATTAAAAACTTAGACTTTTCTGTCAACTGCTTATCAATAATCCCAACGGAAACATCTCTTATATCGACATCCATTACTTTTAACATTTTTTTAAGGATATCTATTGACAAACAAGATAATAATATCTTTCCGTCTGTAATAACAAAACCGTTTTCAGAAAAAAAATCCTTCATGTATTCCGTATGTATGTTTTTATTACCGGCCACAATAATATATTTGATATTGTTCAATATTAACATTTCTTTTATTCGATTTAATACTTTTTTCATCATAGGTCTGCTGAAAGAATCAAGACGGTGCCAGTTATACGGTACTTTTAAAATAAAAATATTGATTTCCGAATTTCTTAAACGTTTATGAACGGAATAATATTGGCACTTTTTTATATTCAAAAGAAAAATATTTACTAAATTCTGTGGAATAATTTTATCCAAAAACTTCACAACAGTGTTTTTGCTACCTTCTTCATCCGCCAGAATTAATCCGCATTGATTCATTATACCCCCCCTCACATTTTAATATAATATATAATACCTTATTATTTTATATGTAAAATATGACTGTTTTTACTCACCTTTTTTGAATAAATGCATATTATTATATATGAAATTGAGGCAAATGAGGGAATAAAGATGGATATGACAAATACTCAAAAAAAAATTGTACCATATAATAGAGAAAAAGCCATCGAATATGCCCATCGTTGGGCTTTTAAAAGAAATCCTCGATATTATGACTTCTCCAATCTCGGCGGAGATTGTGCTAACTTTGCTTCTCAAGTCATATATGCGGGCAGTAATGTCATGAATTACGATAAACATACCGGTTGGTATTATATTAATATTAATAATCGTTCCCCGTCATGGACAGCAGTAAACTTCCTATACAAATTTTTAATCAATAACTCCACAAAAGGTCCATTTGCAGAAGAGACCGATGTTAAGGACATGCAACCAGGCGATATTGTTCAACTTTCATTCAACTTGCCTAATCATTTTGATCATTGCCCTATTATTGTGAAAACCGGTACCGTTCCCGATATTAACAATATAGAAATTGCCGCTCATTCCATTGACAGGGATTATTATCCCTTAAAAAATTATGAGTGGAAGTATATCCGTTTTATTCATATTAAAGGGGTATATATGTAGAAAAGTCAACAGACTACACCTGTTGACTTTTCTGTTTCATTTGCTTTTTGTATTTCGTCATAACCCCGCCGATTTTTCCTGTTTCTTTTGCCGTAAGACCTTTCCAACCGAATTGTTTTACCTTTTCAAGTAATCCTAATTCTGCGGCTACTTCTAATTTTAATGCTTCATCCTCTTTATTCATTACCTTCTTGACATTGTTTTTCTTCATAACATACCTCCATCATCTTATAACGTTATCTGTAGTTTATGAAGAAAAGCTTTTTTTATACATCCGCTAGGACTACTCTTTACCGGTCAAGTCCTTACCCCTATCATGGATATTATTAAACGTTTCACTAAGCACTAAAGCTACCGTTCCTTTTAAAATCGCTTTTTCTCCCAAACGAGAAAAAATAATATTGCAGGATTCCTGTAAGTATTTCATACTTCTCCGCTCTACCACACTGCGTATTTCTTCCATGACTAACTTTTCAAGATTGGTAAGCCTCCCGTTAATAACAATCAATTTCGGATTGAAAGTATTAATTAAATTGGCTATTCCTATCCCTAAATACTTTGCTTGTTTCTTTACTAATTGAACAGCAATACTGTCATTTTGAGCCGCTAAACCGTAAATGAATTCAGGAGTAGGGTTTTTATGAAATCCCATCATCTCTTCAGCCATATTTATCAACCCTTGTTCCGAAGCCATTACCTGTAAACATCCATAATTTCCGCAACTACATTGAGGTCCGTTAAGGTCAATGGTTGTATGCCCTATTTCTCCCGCTCCCTCCGTTATCCCTTTATAAAGCTGATTATCAATGACAATACTGCCACCTATTCCGTAACCCACATAAACAAAGATAAAGTTCGATATATTTTGGGCCGCTCCAAACCAATTTTCTCCCAATGTCATTGTCCGCACGTCATTATCCAGAAAAACCGGCATATGCAATTCATCTTCTAAAATTTTCTTAATAGGCACGTTTTCCCAACCTAAATTAGGTGCAAAAATGGAAATACCCTCTTGCGAATTGACCAAGCCATGAACTCCGACACCAAGTCCTAATATTTTCTTTTCTTTATTAACCGAAATCCATTTCCTTAATTTATTAACAATTTTATCCAATACCGCATTAGGAGAAACATGGCGAGCGATAGCAAAACCGTCGGAAAAAATAATGTCCGCATTAAGATTTGCCACAATAAGTTCAGCTTCATTAGAGGATATATTCACACCTATTACATAATATCCGTCGGAGTTAATCTTAAGCATCACGGGCTTGCGTCCTCCGCTGGATTCTCCCCTTTCCGCTTCCAAAATAAGATTATGTCGAATGAGTTCTCCGGTAATATTGGTAACCGTTGCCGGTGTTAAACCTGTAAGTTTTGCTATTTCCGCCCTTGATATTGTCCCTTTTTCTCGGATCGTATTTAATATTAATGATGTATTGATTTTTTTAATAAGCGAAAAACTTCCCGGTACCACTTGCTTTTCCATATTTCCATCAACCTTTTACTTATTGTAGGATTTCAATGGCCTTTTGTAACTGTATATCATCTTCCTCTTTAATCTGTGAAATGCTCATTTGCAATTCTTCCGGAAGTTCTACTACAATATCAGGCTCTATCCCTTCTCCTTGAATACACCTTCCTTTGGGTGTATAGTATTTGGAAATGGTCACTTTAACAGCTGACTTTCCGTCTGCAAGAGGAAAAAGATTTTGTACAAGACCTTTGCCAAAAGTTTTTGTTCCTATAAGTGTTCCTTTTCCATAATCTTGAATAGCACCTGCTAAAATTTCAGATGCACTTGCACTGCCGCCGTTCACCAGAACCACTATAGGTAATCTGATTTCATTACTATCCGAATATTCCGTATCTCTGTTTTTATACCGATCTTCTGTATAAACAATAATACCTTTTGGTAAAAGCCGGTCAGCAATTTTGACAACTTCACTTAATAAGCCTCCTGGATTATCCCGAACATCAATAATGAGGCCTTTGATATTTTGTTTTAACAATTCGTTTAAAGCACTTTCAAAATCCTTGTCTGTTTTCTCATCAAACATTGTAATACGGATATATCCTATATTATCCGCAACAATTTTGTGTTTTATTGTTTGAAGAACAATAATATCTCTTGTAATAGTAATTTCTTTTGGCTCAGTTTGTTTATCTCTCATAATGGTAATGGTAACATCCGTACCTTTCGGTCCTTTCATCATACTTACGGCTTCTTCCAAATTTTCTCCGTAAACCTCTTTCCCATTCACCTTTATAATTTTGTCCCCGGGCAGAATCCCCGCCTTTTCCCCCGGCGTATCTTCAAAAGGCGCAACAACGGTAATCAAATTATCGCTTGGGTCTACAGATACAACAACCCCTATACCTGCATAACTTCCTTCGGTTTGAACCTTAAAATCCTCAAATTCTTTTTCATTTAAATATACTGTATATGGATCTCCTACAGCCGCCGCAATACCGGCTACTGCACCTTCTACCAACTTCTTTTCATCGACTTCTTCAATGTAATACTTTTTTATGATACTTTCCACTTCTTTTACCTTTTGATGTTGCATGACACCGTCTGCATAGGAACCAAAAATTCCATAAAAAAGCGTATTTCCTGTAAGCAAAAATAACAAACCTGTACTTACAAAAGTAGTAACCATTGTAACTAAAACAAGAATGACCGCTCCAATAAATAAAGTACGTTTTTTAATATACAATACCTCTTCATCTCCTTAATAAATATTTATTACATATAATTATATAAAAGGTAGGTTAAATAACCTACCTTTTATATATACTACATTAAATTCAAAATAATCACAAGATAGTATTTATTATTTTATTAATAAGGACTAACATAATTTAAAGGATCTTTACATACTCCGTTTACCATTACCTCAAAATGCAAATGCGGCCCTGTTGAATTGCCTGTAGAACCTACTTTTGCAATAACCTGTCCTTTTTGAACCTGGTCCCCCTTTTTTACCAACAATGCACTATTATGTCCATATAATGTTGCAATTCCACCGCCATGGTCAATAACAACACAATTCCCATAACCACCATTCCAACCTGCGTAAATAACGGTTCCACTGTTAGCGGCCTCTACCGGTGTCCCGGTACTTGCCGGTATATCGATCCCGGTATGAGCCTTATATGTTTTAAAAATCGGATGAACTCGATTACCAAACCGCGATGAAATAGAAGTCTTCCCGGGAAGCGGCCAATGCATACCGCCACCCGCATATTCCTTTTTACTTTGTTGTTGAATTCTTTTCATTTCCTCGTTGATTTCCTGCTTCAATTTTCTTTCGGCTGCTTCTGCTTCTTCATATGCTTTTTTCAATTCTTCTTCCGTTTTTGACAATCTTTTTATAAATTCCGTTTGCTCACTTTGCTTTTGCTCCATCTCTCTCTTTGCTATTTCCGCTCTGTTTTTGATTTGCTCCCGACTCTCTTGTTCTTTCTCAAGATCTGCTTTGGCTTTCTGTACTTCCTCTTTTAATTGCTTGATCTCGTTCAATCTGGTCTTATCATAACTGATAAGTTGCTTAATTATTTCCGCCCGTGACAAAAGATCAGAAAAACTTTTCGCATTTAACAATACTTCCAAATATCCGGCAGTACCACCCTCATACATGGCTCTGGCCCGCAGTTTTAGTAATTCTAATTGCTCCGTTTCTTTCTGACTGATTTCTTTCAGTTCCTTTTCTTTCGCTTTTATTCTTTCCTCGCATTCCTTCAATAATTTACTTTCTCGTTCATAATTCTCCTGAGCCTTTCTCACTTCTTCATCAATGATTTTTTTATTTTCCAAGGCACTTTTTTGCTGCTCACGATTTTCCTTCAATTGTGTTTCCACATTCTTCTTCCGTGAACTTGCCTTATTCAACTCATTTTGAAGTTCATTAACGCTTTTCGCATGTACCGAAATAAAAAGGCCTATACAATATACGATTGAAACAATAATGGCTAATATCCTATTTTTCACACCGGATCCCCCATTTACACATGTTATACACGCAAATATTTCCGAATTGAAATGGTACTTCCTACAATTCCTATTGCCATACCTACCATAATAAATATTATAAGCAATCCTTGGTATATCTCTGTAAAACTCATCAGCTTAAAAATATCAAAACTATGCGAAATCATATCCAATATACTAAGATAGGAATAGGCGATAAGTCCAAATGCAACCATTGTGCCTATAAGTCCGATAAACATGCCTTCAATAATAAAAGGCCAACGTATAAACCAATCGGTAGCACCTACAAACTTCATAATATTGATTTCCCTTCGACGCGCAAATACTGCAAGTTTAATGGTATTGGAAATAATAAATACCGATATTACTGCCAATAAAATCATTGTCCAAAAACTTACGTTTTTAATTAAATCAGTCACACTGATTAATTTATCAAATATTTCCTTCCTATTTTCAATTTTTGCAATACCTTTCATATCTTTAATTTTATTGACAACTTCCTCTGATTTTTTTATATCATTTAAAGTAATCTTATAGGAATCTCTTAAAGGATTATCTTTTTCAAAGCCATCCAACAAATCAGCATTTTCTTCCAACTGTTTTTTGAAATTCTCCAGTGCCTGCTCTCGTGTCTCCAAAACGCATTGTTTTACATTTTCATCATTTCGCAGTCTTCGCCCAATATCTTCTTTCTGTTTGTCTGAAATATCCTCATCTAAAAAAATCTGAATTTCACATTGAGATTGTATTTGTTCACCAATATAATTTAAATTGATACTAAACAAAGCAAATAATCCAAATATTACTAGGCACGCACTTACCGTACCGATAGAAGCCAGGCTCATCAATCTATGTATCCAAATACTTTTTATACCTTCTACAAAAAAATACCGAAATGTTCTAGGTTTCATACCCATACACGCCTTTCTGCTCATCACGAACAATGACACCGTTTTCAATAGCAATAACCCGCTTTTTCATCTCATTGACAATTTCTTTTGCATGGGTAGCCATGATGACAGTTGTCCCTCGTTTATTAATATCATCAATTAATCGTATAATGTCTTCTGCAGTATCCGGATCAAGATTGCCTGTAGGTTCATCCGCGATAAGTACCGGCGGATTATTAACCAATGCACGTGCTAAGGATACTCTTTGCTGTTCACCACCGGATAATTGATGAGGATACATTTTAGCCTTACTACTTAATCCAACCATTCCCAGAATAAAAGGAACCTGCCTTCTTATCTCCTTAGGGGATGCCTCCACAACCTGCATAGCAAAAGCTACGTTATCATATACATTTTTATTAGGGAGAAGACGAAAGTCCTGAAATACCACACCCATACTTCTTCGTAAGTACGGTATTTCTTTCCTTTTTAGCTTTTCTACATTAAAATTATTAACAATAAGCTCACCTGTCGTAGGAACTTCTTCTCTCATGATAAGCTTAATAATGGTAGACTTGCCTGCACCACTGGGACCTACAATAAATACAAATTCTCCCTTATCTATAAATAAATTAATCCTATCCAAAGCCTTAACTCCGTTATTATACACTTTGGATACATTATGGAATAATATCAAGAATAACACCTCTTAATTTCATCGTTAAATACACCATCATATTTTATTCTACATAAAATCCTAAAATCCCTCCTTAAGTGACACAAAAAATATTTACATTTTTATCGGATTGGACACAAGATATTTTTTTACCATCATAGCAACTTTGAAAATAATGGCATCATCAAAAGTTCTTAAATCCAATCCGGTAATCTTTTGAATTTTATCCAAACGATAAACCAAAGTATTTCTGTGAACATATAATTGTCTTGCAGTTTCACTGACGTTTAAATTATTTTCAAAAAACTTTTGTATGGTAAAAATGGTTTCATCATCTAATGCATCAATGGAATCTTTTTTAAAAACTTCCGAAAGAAACAATTCGCACAAAGTTGTAGGCAATTGATAAATAAGCCTTCCAATACCTAAATTATTGTAACTGATAATACTCTTTTCGGTATCAAATACTTTTCCGACTTCCAAAGCAACCTGAGCTTCTTTATAAGATCTGGCAAGTTCTCTAATATTGGGAGCTATAGTGCCAATACCTATTGTCACTTTTGTCATAACTTCGGTGCTAATCGTATCAACAATTGTTTTTGCAAGTTTTTCAAGACTTTCAGAATCCGTATTCCCTTTTAATTCTTTCACCAATGCGATATTATCATCATCAATATTAATGACAAAATCTTTATTTCGTTCAGGAAACAAACTTTTAACCGTGTCATAAACATGCAAAAGATTCAATCCCGTATGTTTGTGTATTCTAATTAAAAAAACAACTCGATTCACTTCCAATGCTAAATGAAGATCTTTTGCCTTCAATCCTATATCACCAGGAAGAATGTTATCAAATATAACATTTTTAATAAAATTCGTCTTATCATATTTTTCGTCGTACAACTGTTTAAGATTGGATATACTGATCATCATAATACCGCTATACGTTAAAGCAACTTCATCTTCACCCTGAATAAAGACAATATACTCCACTTTATTCCTAACTTTAAAAGCTCTAAAAGTAAAACCGTCTTTAACAACAACGTCTTTGTTTTCAAATTCTTCAATCAACTCTTCATTAACCTTTAAATGAATATGTTCTTCCGAACATGCAACAATATTACCCGAAGCGTCCAAAATTCCAATAGCAGCATGAATTACATCTTTTAACTGTGAAATAATATTTTGAAATAATCTGCTTGGCACAATAATTCCCCCAAACTTACTATATTTTTTTAATTTTTACAAATAAACTCCTCTTCTTAGACATTTATGTATAATTATAGTATACTATTTATTTCACAAAAAAAAAAGAGGAAATATATCGAAAAATCGACATATTCCTCTTTCTTTCTTATAAATTAATTGATAATTGTTCTCTCGGTATCTTTATCAAAGAGGTGAATCTTATTAGCGTCCATGGCTAGTTTTATAACATCGCCTCTCTTGGCCGTAGTTCTAGGATTCACTCTGGCAATGACATTAATACCCTCAACGACCAAATATAAGAATACTTCTGCACCCATCATTTCAACAACTTCTACTTTGCCTTCAACAACGCTGCCGGGCATGGAAGAAATATACGCTTCTTCATCATGAAGATTTTCAGGACGGATACCCATTATAACTTCTTTCCCGATATACTCCGTACCTTCCAATTTCTTTGCCTTCCATTCCGGTAGCCTAATACTGGCTTTACCGAATTCCAGAAAAATATCATCCATTCTCTTCACAACTTTAGCATTAATGAAATTCATCTGAGGACTTCCCATAAAGCCTGCCACAAACAGATTGTTCGGTTTGTCATAAAGAACCTGTGGTGAATCTACTTGCTGGATAAAGCCGTCTTTCATAACAACAATTCTGGTACCCATTGTCATAGCTTCGGTCTGATCGTGAGTTACATATATAAATGTTGTCTGTAATCTATCATGCAACTTACTAATTTCCGCTCTCATTTGAACTCTTAATTTAGCATCAAGGTTAGACAAAGGCTCATCCATTAAGAACACTTTTGGCTCACGAACAATAGCACGGCCTAACGCCACCCTCTGCCTTTGACCACCTGATAAAGCCTTAGGCTTTCTATCAAGCAAATGTTCTATATCCAGAATTTTTGCAGCTTCGGCAACTCTTCTCTTAATTTCATCCTTCGGCGTCTTTCTTAATTTTAACCCAAAAGCCATATTTTCAAAAACGGTCATATGAGGGTATAATGCATAGTTTTGGAACACCATTGCAATATCCCTATCTTTTGGAGCAACATCATTCATCAATTTGTCTCCAATATATAACTCACCTTCACTAATTTCCTCAAGACCCGCTATCATTCGCAATGTAGTTGACTTACCACAACCTGAAGGACCAACTAAAATTAAGAACTCCTTATCCTCAATGTCAAGTGTGAAATCACTTACAGCGGTAACACCACCGGGGTACCTCTTATAAACGTTTTTTAGCTTTAAACTTGCCATATCGTCCCTCCTAAATATATCAACAATAACATACACATGTACATATTTTTCTTTACATATAATATATCACATTATTTCTGAAGATGTCAGCAGAGATTTACACAAATTTAAATTTTTCATTTTAGTAACATTGCATAAACAAATTCTGCTACTCAATCACAACACCTTTTTTTAATATGATATTCGCATATAGTGCCTGCTCTCCTGTCGCTATAATGGCATAAGCTTTTTTCGCTCTTTCATAAAAAACAAACCTCTCCATGTATTCAATATCGTCGTTGTCAGGTTCATACTTATTAATAATTCTCTTATATTCCTCCCATATAACAGGATTTACATTATCCCCCGGCACTACTTCCATAAGTGCTATAGGTTTCTTAACATAGGAATCCAGAGGAAAAAATTTTAATATTGCATCAAGAACTTCCGGAACGCCATGGCCGTCACAACGTATTAATCTCTGAGCATAAGTCGCAGACGGAAAATTCCCATCGGCAATAACCAATTCATCTCCATGTCCCATTTCCATTAAAACCTTCAAAAGCTCCGGTGATAATATAGCCGGTATCCCTTTTAACATGTTTTCAACCTCCTGTTTTTAAGTATCATTTTTATTCATGCAAAAAACATTTTTATTAAAATTTTTCATATTCCTCTCATGGTAAGTGCAATCCGCTTTTTTTTGACATTTACATCAATGATTTTAACTTTAACAATATCTCCTACTGCTACTACTTCCATAGGATGCTTTATATACTTATCACTTAATTGTGAAATATGTACTAAACCGTCCTGATGTACACCAATGTCCACAAACGCTCCAAAGTCAGTAACATTTCTTACCGTACCGGTAAGAACCATATTAGGCTTTAAATCCTCAATGTGAAGTACATCACTTTGCAATACAGGCTTTGGAAGCTCATCTCTGGGGTCCCTGCCGGGTTTTAATAATTCTTCAATGATGTCTCTTAAAGTAGGAACTCCGGCTCCTACTTCCTCGGCCAACTTTTCCATATCCATCTTTAAAACTCTGTTTTTTAAGTCCGAGAGTCTTTTGTTCTTAACGTCTTCCAAAGTATATCCCATGATAGTAAGCAACTTTTCCGCAGCATCATAGGATTCAGGATGTACCGAAGTATTATCCAATACATTTTCACCATCCGGTATTCTTAAAAATCCGGCACATTGTTCAAAGGCTTTAGGCCCTAGTTTTTTTACCTCTAATAATTGCTTTCTGTTAACAAACTTTCCATGCTCTTCTCTGAAAGCAACAATATTTTTAGCAATAGAAGAATTAATCCCTGAAACATATTGTAATAACGCCGGTGAAGCCGTATTTAAATCGACTCCGACACTATTTACACAATCTTCCACTACAGCGTTTAAGGCATTTCCCAATCTCTTTTGATTCATATCATGCTGATATTGCCCAACCCCTATGGCCTTTGGATCAATTTTAACCAGTTCGGCCAAAGGATCCTGCAACCTTCTTGCAATCGACACTGCACTTCTCAAAGCAACGTCAAATTCCGGAAACTCGTCGGCACCAAGTTTTGACGCTGAGTAAACCGACGCTCCTGCCTCATTGACCACCATATACATCACTTTTCTATCCAATTCCTTTATTAAATCGGCGACGAATATTTCAGATTCTTTAGAAGCAGTACCGTTTCCAATAGAAATAATATCCACTTGATATTGAACAATAAGTTTCTTTAACACCTCCTTGGCCTCTTCCACCTTATTCTGCGGCGGCGTAGGATAAACAACCGCTGTATCCAACACTCTTCCCGTTTCATCAACCACAGCAACTTTACACCCCGTCCTATATGCAGGATCCAAACCAAGCACCACTTTGCCCTTTACAGGGGGTTTAAGCAGTAAATGTTTCAAATTTGCCGCAAAAACTTTAATTGCCTGCTCTTGAGCCTTTTCAGTAAGTTCATTTCTTATCTCTCGTTCAATGGAAGGCTTGATAAGCCTTTTATATGCATCTTCTACAGCCCTAGCTACATATTCACAAGCTTTAGATTCTTTTGATGAATGAATCACTTGACGGTTTATATAATCAATAATTTCTTGCTCGTCAATATCGATACTTACACTTAAAAATCCTTCTCTTTCTCCTCTGTCAATAGCAAGAATACGATGATTCGCAATTTTAGAAACAGGTTCCTTAAAATCATAATACATGCTATAAACGGAATCTTCCTGTTTAGCCGCCTTACTTAATAGAACTCCCTTTCGAAAAGTTATTTGTCGTATTACTTTACGATATTCGGCATTATCCGATATCTTTTCCGCAATAATATCCATAGCACCGTTTATCGCATCCTCTGCACCATATATTTCCTTTTCCGGATTAATATAAGACATGGCTACGCTATCAATATCATCAACATCTTGAGTCCATAATATTTCTGCAAGCGGCTCAAGCCCTTTTTCCTTGGCAATGCTTGCCCTTGTCCTTTTCTTAGGCCGATAAGGTCTGTAAATATCTTCAACTTCCTGAAGGGTATTAGCTTTATCAATATTGTCTATTATCTCGTCGGTTAATTGGCCTTGTTCTTCAATAAGCCTTTTTACTTCTTCTTTTCTATTCTGAAGATTTTTTATATACACAAGCCTGTCATAGAACTCTCTTAATACTTGGTCGTTTAATTCGCCGGTCATTTCTTTTCTATATCTTGCAATAAACGGAATGGTATTGCCATCATCAATAAGCCTAATGGTATTTTCAACCTGCCATCTGTCAAGCTTAAATTCCTCCTGCAGCAATTGTACTATATCCACCTGATATCACCTTCCGCAAATCCATAAATTATTAAGCTTATTAAATTATATACTTAATATGCATTCATTATCAAGCACAATTTTGCTGTTACAAATTGCAAATGTTCAAATAAACAAAATATGTATATAAAAAAATATGTATATAAAAAAGGATTTTACATTTATCCGTCGAATAACTACAATAAGTATATTAATCAGGGAGATGAGTATTCATGCGTAAACAAGCATTAAATAAACATTCTGCACACAATGATTTCTTTACTACCATTTTTAATAAAATAAAGAATCTTTCCCTTTTAAAAAAACTTCTCATTGCTTTGGACAATTTTTCTACTAAATTTGGTTATAGATTGAGAAATATAAAAATACAAACAAGAATTCGTTATTTCTTTATCGCTTTATCATTATTTTTGGTATTGTTTACAGGATTTGCTGCATACACTGCTTCCAGCGGTGCAGTGAAATCAAAAATTCAAAATTATTCCTATGAGATTATAAATCAAACAAGCAAAAACCTTCAACTGGAATTAAGTAAATACGAGACTACTTGTGAACAAATTGCTCTTGATGACATCATTCAACATTCACTAGCCAATATTGACAATATGAATTCATATGACTCTTTTATAACTGTTCAGAATATATCTACCTTACTTACAAAAAGATTTTCTTTAATGCCTGGCATCATAAGTGCATCAATACAGATTCCTTCCGGAAAACCCATTCTTTATGGCAAAAATATAAAATGGGATGAAGAAGTATTAAACAAAATTAAAAAAACCGCAGAAGAAAACAGCGGACGCATTACATGGGATACAGTTTCAATTGACGGTGCCCACTATTTTGTTTTATCGAAACAAATAAACTCTTTACAAATTCGGATTCCTTTAGGAACTTTTATACTTTTGATAGAAGAAAGACACCTTGCGGATAATGTCTATGGAAATATTAATCCCGAACTTAATATGTCACCGTTTATCATCGATAAAACAGGTAAAATTATTTCCAGTGTCCATAAGGATGAAATCGGCAGCGTTAATAAAAAGCTTATTGAAAAAATGAATGCCAACAACAAGGGTAATGTACTAAACTTATCCAAAGAACGAAAATTGTTGGCTTATAACGACATAGACGATACGGAATGGATATTAGCAGGAACCATACCTTTTTCGTATCTTAATGAGGAAGCGAGGGGGGTTTTATTACGTATTTTTATAATCGGATTTATATGTATATTATTTGGCTGGATTGCTTCCTTTGTAATATCCAAAAGTATTTCCGTCCCACTTAATCAACTGGTCATATTAATGAAGGAAGCGAAAGACGGCAATTTTTCCATCCGTATCGATGATACCGGTAAAGATGAAATCGGTGAAGTAACCAATAATTTTAACAGTATGGTCAGTAATATCAGCACTTTGTTTTCAAAAGTATTCCAGCTTGCTCAGGATGTTACAAGCAACGTTGAAAAAGTTACATTTGCAGTGGAACAATCCTATGCGGCATCCGAACAAATTGCCGCTACCATTCAGGAAATTGCGAAGGGTTCATCAGAGCAGGCTCAAGAAGTATCGGAAAGTGTTAATTACATGAATCAACTTTCAGAAGATATTAACCAAGTAAATTCAGAAGTTTTCACTGTTTTCAAAATAGTACAAGACACTCAAAAATTAAGTCAAAACGGACTGGAAATTGTCAAGTCATTGAACAGCAAAGCAGCGGACACAGGTGCAGTTACGGAGCAAATCGTAAATGACATTAATAATCTAAACAATAATATGAAAGAAATAAGAAAAATTATTAAAATGATTGTAGGAATTGCGGATCAAACCAATTTGCTGTCACTAAATGCTGCTATAGAAGCAGCCAGAGCAGGGGAAGCCGGAAAAGGATTTGCAGTAGTTGCCGATGAAGTAAGAAAACTTGCAGATCAAGCAAAAAATGCTACTGTCGTAGTAAATAACATAATTAATAATATTCAAAATCAAACCGAGCTAACTGTTTCGCAAGCCAATAATGCAAATATCATTGTTAAAGAACAAATGGACGCAGTAGAAAAAACCGATGAGTCCTTTAAAACAATTTTTAACGCTATGGAAGAAATCTCCGCTCAAATTTATAAAGTCAATGAATCCATAACAAGCATTGTAACATCAAAGGACAATACATTAAAATCCATTGAGAACATTTCGGCCGTATCCGAAGAAACGGCAGCTACTACTCAAGAAGTATCAGCAAGTTCTCAACAACAAATATCAAGTGCCGAAGCTCTTTCTAACTTTGCTAAAAACCTTAATCATATGGCACAAGAACTTCGAGAAGCCGTTTCAGTATTTAAATTTTAACGATTACATGGCATCCTACAAATGCAATAGTATAGCAATTAACAATATCGGGCGACTTTGTCGCCCCGTTTTTCATTGTATGAGATTATTCAGGATTATTTTTAAGATATTGAATTTCATACAGGAAAAACTTATAATATAGTTAATGTTTTACTGACATCGATACTATATCTATACTAAAGGGAGAGAGCACAATGAACAAAATTATATGCGAAAATTATGACAAAATGAGTAAAATGGCAGCCCAAATAGTATCTGACCAAATAAAAAGCAAACCGGATTCTGTACTTGGATTGGCTACAGGTTCCACCCCTATCGGTATGTATAAAGAATTAGTTCGTATGTTCCAAGCCGGAGAATTGGATTTTGCCAAAGTAATAACGTTTAACCTGGACGAATATTATAGAATTGAAAAAAATAACCAACAAAGTTATCATTATTTTATGAATGAGCATCTGTTTAAACATATTAATATAAATCCGGAAAATACCCATATTCCTGATGGGAATACAGAATCCGTAGAAAAAGAATGTAAAAACTATGACAACATGATAAAGAAAGCAGGCGGTATTGATTTACAAGTCCTCGGTCTAGGAATAAACGGACATATCGGATTTAATGAACCCGATTCAGAACTAATTGCTTATACTCATCTGACGCCACTTAAACAGAAAACCATACAGGCAAATTCCCGGTTCTTCAATAGCATTGATGAGGTACCAAAGCATGCTATTACAATGGGAATGGCTAATATTTTACAGGCAAAAAAAATCCTTCTTTTAATCAGCGGAAAAAATAAAGCGGAAATTGCACATAAAATTTTCAATGGAAAAATAACCACTAACATTCCTGCCTCATTTCTACAATTACACCCTGATACAACGGTTATTATGGACCGTGAAGCTGCTGAATATATAGAATTTTAAAAAATTTAATCATTAATACAAAGATAAGGAGAATCATAATATGAAGTTTCACAAAGCAAATGCTGAAATTTTTATTCCTGATAATGAAGATTTAAGTAAAGCAATAAAACGCACCACACATCTTAGCATAGCCGCACATCAAGACGATATTGAAATCATGTCTTTTGACGGCATTTTACAATGTTTTGGAAAAGAAGATAAATGGTTTACCGGGGTTGTCGTGACAAACGGGAGCGGTAGCCCAAGAACCGGCCTCTATGAATCCTATACGGATGAACAAATGCAAACGGTACGTATAAAAGAACAAAAAAAAGCTGCTTATGTAGGCGAATATGCAGCCCAGATATTTCTCCAGTATTCCAGTTCAGAAGTTAAGGACCCATTCAATAAAAATGTAATAGAAGATATATGCCAATTAATCATGGCTGCAAAACCAAAAATTGTTTATACTCATAATCTTGCAGATAAACATGATACTCACGTTGCCGTAGCCGTTCGAGTATTGCAAGCACTAAGGGAATTACCTGAAGAATACCTTCCTGACAAAGTATATGGATGCGAAGTTTGGCGTGACTTAGATTGGATGATAGACAGTGAAAAAGTCATCTTTGATATCAGTGAACACGAAAACATTGCTTCTGCTTTAATCAATGTTTTTGACTCTCAAATATGCGGCGGCAAAAACTATGATTTAGCAATGATGGGAAGACGTCGAGCCAACGCTACATTTAGCTCTTCCCATACGACAGATTCCGCTACATGTCTATCTTATGCAATGGACCTAACTCCGTTAATTAAAGATAAAACACTGAATATAAGTTCCTATGTACAGGAACGCATAGAATCGTTCAAACACGATGTATCAAAGCGATTAAAGAAATTTATGTAATCAACTATAAAAAAGGCTTCTGAAAGAAGTATTTATATGAAGCCTTTTTTGAAAATCATTGACGGAAAGTTTTCTTAAATTAAAAAATTAAAAAGTTAAAACTTTCTATTCGTTATAAGAAGAGCTTCTAACGAAGCGTTATAAGGTAGCTCTTCTTGAAACTCATTGACGGAAAGTTCTCTTAAATTAAAAAACCAAAAAGATAGAACTTTCCTATTCGTTATAAAAAACGGTACACAAATTTTAAAATTTATGTACCGTTTTTTATTTTCTTTATATATGCATTCAATTTCAATATCCATATTGCAACAAATTGTTAACTATTTGTTACAAAAGTATTACGGAATTTGTTGGAATTCACCCTTATTTTGTAACAATTTCGATGAATTGTTAGGAATCACTTCTCAAATCAATTCTATGACTTGTTATGCAATTATTTTATGTTTAGTAGACATAAAATAACTTTGCTTCTCATTATCCCATATAGTATAATGCCATCATACCGGAAACAGAGTTTCTTTATTTAAACCATACTATTGATAAAAAGTTTCAGAAACTTATGGTAACTAAGAAACAAAGGAGCGTGTTTAAAATGAATATGAAATCATTGAAAGGTATATCATTAAAAGCCACAGCATGCGCTCTTACGATTACGGCAAGCATTTTACTATCAACGGGTACTACCTTTGCTGCCGCACTTTTAAAAATAGGCTCCAGCGGCACGGAAGTATCAAAGTTACAACAGACATTAAAAAATAAAGGATATTTTAATTATAATGTGACCGGATATTTTGGAAATATTACCAAAAATGCCGTGATCCGTTTTCAGCACGACAATGGACTTGCTGTTGATGGTATCGTAGGCCCGCAAACAATAAATAAACTTTATGGTAATAATTCAACATTGTTAAAGGTTGGTATGTCAGGAACTCAAGTAAGTCAGTTGCAGCAACTTCTTAAAGATAAAGGTTATTTTAATTACACCGTCACAGGATACTTTGGAAATATTACAAAAAATGCCGTAATGGCTTTTCAGCGCGACAATAAACTTGCTGTTGACGGAATTGCAGGGCCTCAAACCATGGCCAAACTCAACAACAGTAACAGCTTGGCCGGTAATCTTTCTGAAGATATCTACTGGCTTGCAAGAATCATTGAAGCAGAAGCCGCAGGCGAAACTTATAACGGAAAAATAGCTGTCGGAAGTGTGGTAATGAATAGAGTAAAGTCACCGCTTTTTCCCAACAGCGTAAAAGGAGTAATTTTTGAATATTATCAAAATATTCCTATGTTTAGCCCTGTGGCTAACGGAACAATTTATAATACTCCCAGCCAAGACAGCATTAATGCCGCTTATGCTGCATATAACGGTCAGAAGCCTGCAGGCAATGCCACGTACTTTTTTAATCCTTCAAAATCAAGCGGTACATGGATTGTAAACAATAAATCATTTATCATTCGAATCGGCCAGCATGTTTTTTACGGATAAGCTATTATATTTGTAGGGACGCCATACAATGGTGTCCCTACAGAAAAAACAACTTAGAAATAAATATATGAACATATATCATCTATTTCATATTCAATCTCCTAAATTCCGCCTCATTAATTTGAATGTTCGCTTCATTTTTCCATTGCATAATCTGTTGTTCATATTTTTGTTGGCGGACATTTTGCTGTTCTCGTGAAATTTCCAACTGAATATGGTCTTTTACCTCTTCAAAAGGAAGTTCATACAATTCTTCTACAACTTTAATAATATGATAGCCGTAAACGGATTTTATAGGACTGCTTATTTCATCTTTTTTCATTGAAAATACAGCCTTTTCAAATTCCGGCACCATCTGACCTTTAATGACCGTATAACCGTCAGGATAACTTGCAAGCCCAGGATCTTCGGAAAATTCATGCATGAGTTTATCAAAATCTTCTCCGGCTTTTATCCTTTGATAGATATCCTGAATTTTTTTACTTGCTGTTTCCTGTTCTTCTTCTGACAACGGCATACCGTTTTTATCAACCGTTGAAATCAAAATATGTTTTGCTTTTGCCTGCCTGTATTTATCTATATTTTTCTTATAATATTCTTTCATCTGCTGTTCGGTTACATCATCTTCTACTTCTATATTCACAATTTTTCTGTAAAGCTTATTAATCAGCATCTGTTCTTTTAAAAATTGAATAAAACTTTGATCGGATAATCCCATTTCCCTAAGATTTTTCTCATATTTTTCCTGTCCGCCCCAAATGTCCACGTAATATGCCTTTTGTGCTTCAATATCCCTTAATTCATCCGTTGACAAAGTAATATTCATATTTGCAGCCTTTTGAAGCTGTATTTTATTTTTTATAACATTTTCTAAAGCCATTTGTTTAACCGTCTCAGCATCTGCCTGATTACCCGAAGCTTTCAACTGGTTATTCACGATATTGTAGTAAATTCTGTATTCTTCAAAAGTAATCTTTTCCCCGTTAACCGTTGCAATTTCCAAATCAGGAGCAGCAATGAAATCTTTGTCATTAATATAGGCTGTACCTGTTTCCGGATCCCATTCCACATTCTTATCAAGCATTTCCGAAATTGCCCGCAACGGTACATAAGTACGACCTTCATAAAGAATATTACTTGTTTGAACATCCTTCCCGTTTACCTTAATCTTAACAGAATCAAACACCACTTCGATCATGGTAGTAATATCATCTGCCAAAATGGTTGTACTCATCAATAAAGCTCCTATTGCAAATCCTAAAATAAATCCTTTTAATTGTTTTTTCACAAACGTATCCTCCTTATTTTAATATTGCGGACATTATGTAAGTATCCTATTATACTTGGTCCCTATCATCCTAATACCAAATTCCAAATATATATTTATTTCTTGGCATAAAATAATCATATCTTAGATTCTTATCCATGTCATCATTTATTCCATTGTCACTTTCCATTGGCCTTACCCATATTAGTTGAACGATATCTACTTCATGATAAACCGATGTACCTGCTTGTTCATAGACCCCTGTGGATACATCCCCGATATGATACCAATCTGAAATGATATCATCAAAATACTTTGCTTTTGCTCTTACTTTCACATGATATAATTCATACGGCTGTAAACCGTAAATTTTGGTATTCAGACCGGATGTCCAACCACTCAACCGAACGGCATTCCCTCTTCCGTCAAATATTCCGACCTGATATAAAGTACCCAAAGGATTTTTGTTACATCCCCAAAAAACCTCCAAAGTATTATCCGGATTTTTGCTTACACTTCCGTAATTCGGTTTATTCAATTCCATTACTGCACGACTGTGTATATAATTGAAAAAAGCATTGCCCAGCGCTGTTAACTCCTGCTGAGTATAATCACGAATTTTATGTTCCTGCAATATTGTATTAATAGGCCATATATCAATTTGCTCAAAATCGGTAAGTTCCTGAATCCGATGATAGATATTTTTTGTTGCTCCGCTTCTCGAATCAATATAAGAATAATTATTCATAAACAATAAAAACCTTTTTCCTGCATCATTTAGATAATAATCCGATAAAACTTGTGTAAAAGTAAGTTCTGGATTTTTTTTCATTTTACAAGCCAAATTATAAGCATCAATATCCGCCAAAATATCATCTATTGGAAAAGCACTTCCCGGATTTCCTATAATCGTTTCCGCATACTTATCATAATTTGTATTCCAGTAATATCCGCCACCGAAATAATATCTTTCCTGAAGCTCACCGATACATGTATACAAATCGCCCGCCCAACCTGCCATGTCGCTCAAAAAACTATAATCATTTGAGTTTAAATTAATATTTACGTTTAAAGTCGCCGCTAAATGTTTAAAATCAATGTTATTTCCCGTAAAGGGGTCAATGAGATACTCTCCCGAAGCATAATCTCCAAAAAAATACAAGGAACTACCGACTTTGTAATCTCCATACATTTTTCTTCTTAAATTTTCGTCCGGCGAGCCCCCAAGCATGTTCCAATATGAACCATCATAACGAAACCTTAGTTGTCTAATAAGCCTTAACAATATAAGATTTTTTTCGTTTTGAGTTTTTTCCGGATAATAAGAAGATATATAGTCCTGTAAAATATTAATATGTTTTATAAAATCGTTAAGATTACTGCTTAGTTTATATGTTTTTTGTCCTTGAGCATTGGTTTTAGAAACACTTTGGGGCAAATAGATTAATTTTAAGTAATACTTTTGATTATCAGATAAATATACTAAATTCTTATAGCCAGGCTTTAACTCTGTCTTTTTACTGTCATACAAACATACATAAAAATTCTTCGGAGGTACAAGTACATAATATCCTTCTTTCTCTACTTGAAATTGAAAACAATCAACATCACTGATATCATTTATCTGCCCCTGCACATCCCGGTCGATGTCAACATATTTTGCTGTTTCAAAATCATCGCCAAAATCATCCGTGACAGCTTCAACTTTAACAAAAAAACCAGTACAAACCGAAACAAAAACCGCCACCAGAATCAACACCAAAAAATCACGATTTAAGGCCGGTAATTTGCTCATATTCAGGGCCTCCTATTGTGTTACACCATATAAATCCTTTAACCGCTGTTTCCGTTCAAGTGCCGTTTTGACTGCCCATACCACTGCAGTAACAAACATAATATCAAAACACACACTAAAAAGGAACAAGTGCTTACTCAAGTCCCCTTCTCCATCTGCAAGCATCGGAAGCACAAATTGAATCAATCCTGATATTCCTATTAATGCATACAGTTCTAAAAAAACTCGTTCTTTTATGGTACCTGTTTTCTTATATTCAACAAACCAAACACTGTAAAAAACTATATAAAATAACACCACAAACCACAAATGATGGGGAATCCTCGTTTGTTTAATGTAGCTCCACAAACTAAATAAATTGGTCTGTTTGCCAGGCTCAAGCTGTTCTGATTTTTCGTAATTTCCTAAATATCCTTGTCTGATGGTAAATGCATTATTTGCAGTAACTTCCATCTTTTGGATAAATCTGATAGGATGCTTCAAATAAAAAGCAACAATTTTTGTATAGCTGATCTTGTCAAAAAACTCCTTTTTTAATTCCTCACTTTTGGGTTTAATCGGTACATTTTCATCATAGTACGTCTTGCCTGCCAATACCGAAAGCTTAGGATCTAAACCAAGCTCCTGCAAATCTTCTTCCGGTGTTTTAGAATCTTTTAATATTCCAAAAAATACTGCCTGATGAATATTGATATTTCTTATTTCCTGGGAAATAACACTGTATACCAGTCCTGAAGCAAGAATAAGAACTATGGTACATATAATAACCGTGTTTTTCCACAGCCAATCTTTTCTTAGCCATAAAAATCTAATTCCAAATGCGGCAAAAAGCACTACAAGCGGACTGTTTTGCTGCTTTGCACCTACAAAAAATATGGCTGCTATAAAAAAAGCAATAAGAACGGAAATTTTCGGGCGCTCACATTTCAATATATATATAGTAATAGCAACGGTTAATAATAAAAATACATAAGATGCTGCTTCACCATACAAAGAATTAAAATAGGATATGTAGCCGACATCAAGAAATACCAAAACGGACAATGCCATGATCAACCAATTAACCGGTTTATATCTGCTTTGAGTATATTTTGTAATCAAAAATAAAGAAAACAACAAAATAACCGAATAAATCACCGATAAAAACCGAATATCAAAAATTCCGCTATGGAACAACACCAAATTATTTAAAAATATTGCTAATTTCACAGGAATAATATGAGTTGTAATATAATCACCGCCACCCCATACACCAACATTTCTAACTCTATATTTACTGTGTATATAATTAAAATACTTTTCACTGTAATCATCAGTCAAATATTCAAGCCCCACCGGTATCATCACTCTATAAAAATCTCCGTTATCAGCAACACCAATAATAGGCTTTATCATTAATACAGTTGTTAAAATAACGGTTGCCAATATTACTGCGATAATTTCCGGCTTATATATTTTTTCCTTCAATTTATCATCTCCCCCTAAATACAACTTTATCTAAAAATATATCTTAAAAATAGATTTTATGCAATAGATTTAAAGCAAAAAAGACGACCCACAGGCCGCCTCTGCAAACAAATATCTTTCTGATTTTAAAATTTGCCGTCATAAAGTTTTAAAAAGAACTAATTCCTTTTCTTTTTAGCCGTTCTTTCCGACGCATTTCTGCTTCCATATAATCTTTCTTTTCTTCTTCCGTTTCAGGTTCCAATCTGGGTACCTCAGTAGGTTTTCCCTCATCATCCAAAGCTACAAATGTAAAGTAAGCCTTATTAGTAAGAATGATAGCCCCTGTTTTTAGATTTTCCGCATAGGCCTTTACCTTTACTTCCATAGATGTCCTTCCAACCCATGTCAATTTCGCTTTAAGAATAACCACCTCTCCCATACGAACCGGATGGCGAAAATCCAAACTATCTACCGAAACGGTAGCCACAACTCGATTGGAATGTCTTGAAGCAGCCATCGCACCTGCCATGTCCATCCAATGCATCATTCTGCCACCAAGTAAATTACCTAAAAGATTTGTATCATTGGGTATTACCAATTCCGTCATTTCCACTGCAGATTGGCTGGGCGTTTTTTTAATCAAGTTATTTTCCATATTTTTTCTACCCTTTCCTCTATAACATTATGCTTTATAGATATATTATTACCCTTATTTTCATAAGCTCAAAATACATTTTACCGACGCCCTCATTTCCAATTTACTGCAACATTACTAATACGATATAGTTATCACTTGATTACTATCATTCCATTGCACTATACAGCCGATATGTTCAGCAACATACCGCAATGGTATCATTGTCCTTCCGTTAAGCACTTGAGGTGCTACATCAATTGGAACCTCGGCACCATTTACAATAGTAGTCGTACTCCCAATCTTTAGCTCAATTACTTTAGAATTAATAGATAAAATAATTGTACCATCTTCTCTTTCCCAGTCAACTATTCCCCCAAGTCTTTCAATTATTGCTCTTATCGGTAATAACGTCCTCCCATTAATGATAACAGGTGATGTATCATAATCCGGGTCTATTTTTTCTTGCCTGCCATTTACGGACATATAAGGATTTCCTATCTGAACCACAATATATTTGTCTTTAACCGGAGTCTTTTCGCCAGTTGTAGGATGTCCGGTCTGTCCACAAGAATTATCTCCCCACGACCATATTGTATGATCATTACTTAAAGTTACAATATAACATTTTCCAGCTACAATTTGAGCAATATCCTTTAAATTCTTTACTTTCGTTGGAATTGAATGATCTTCTACCGTACCGTTTCCTAATTGACCATTACTATTATTTCCCCATGTCCATACCATTCCGTCTTTATCCAGTATAGCAATATAATTATCACCGGTTGCTATAGCACTAGTATCCGGTAATTCTTTAATTTGTCGTAATATTATTTTTTCTTCTGTTCCAATATTTTTAATTTCTCCCTTATCACTACTTTCACAAATCCAAACAGTACCATCTGCCTTGAGTACTACTATACTCCATGGTAATCCTACGGATAGACATGAAATATCTATAATACTGTCAAGCCCTTCAATTTTTTTTACATCTAATGTTACCACTATATTTCCATCATCCATCACATTCTTCTTGACATATTTCCACACCCATACTGTTCCATCCTTTAAACGTAATACTTTGTTTTGATATAAACCCATATCAATAATATCGGCTATCCCAGTAACTCCTTGTACTTGCGCCGGCAAATCCTCATTCACCCATATCCATGCTGTCCCATCATCCTTCAAAGCCAAATTGTAATCACCGCTTGCATGAACTTCAGTAATTCCAGAAAGAGATTCTATTTTTATTGGTATATTTCTATGTACAGCCGAATTATCTCCCCAAGCTCCACGGCAATCTCTGCCCCATGTCCAGACAAAACCATCGCGATCAAGTGCAATACAGTGATTTCTTCCTGCGTCAATAGATTTGATATTTTTTATTACTTCAACCTTTGTTAATGTTGATTTCTGTTTATAAGTACCATCTCCTAACTGTCCAAAATCATTGTTACCACAAGCCCACACACTACCATCATCTTTTAGAAATATTGTATGACAATCTCCGGCCGCAATATTATTAATTCCTGTAAAGGGAACCTTTTTAGGAACAGTAATATTGGTAATTGTTCCGTTTCCCAGTTGTCCACGATCATTTGCTCCAATTCCACAAATTGTTCCATCGTTTTTAAGAAACATATTAAAGTCATAACCCACTGATATTTCCTTTACTTCTGATATTTCATCCATTTTTTCTAAACTATCAGGAATCTTCATTAAAGATACATCTTCTGGCTGACTTGCCTTACCATGATACCTCCATGTCCACACGAAACCATCTTTATCCAAAGCCACATAAGCACCTTTATATGCTATATCTATTATATTGTTCAGTCCTTGCACCTGAAACATATATCTTTCATCATCCTTCCGAATGATGAGCTCCTCTAATTTATCATTTTCAAATTTATCATTATATTTCCAACACCAGACAGTACCATCTGATTTCACAAAAAGAATTTCCTCTCTATTCCCCCCAATAGATGAAACATCTGATAAATGCTCAACTCTAACAGGTCTTGGCCTTATCACATCATAACAACCATTCTCTCCAATATCAAACGTATTTTCCCAAATCCATACATTCTTTTCACCATTTACCGCCATAGTTATATACTCCCCAACGGTTATATAAGATATATCCTTAACATCAGGGACTTGTTCAGGAACCGGCCTGATTGCATTGTAACCTTGCTCATACCCGAAATCGGCATGAATGAATGGCCGACTCCCCATGTCCCAAACCGTTCCATCTTTCTTTAAAGCCGCAGAATAGTGAAATCCTGCTGAAATACTAACAATATCCTCTAGCTCTTTCACTTTAACAGGTATAGACTTAGACTCATTCGTTCCGTCACCCAGCTCTCCAGAATGATTGCTCCCCCAAGCCCATACTGCTCCATTCTTATCAAGTGCTAATGAATGCCACGAACCAGAAGCCACAGCTATAATATCTTTTAATCCGATAACTTGAACCGGAGCAATTCTATCTTCATTTGTGCCATCTCCCAATTGTCCAAAATTATTAGAACCCCAAGCCCACACAGTCCCATCTTTCCTTACAGCAAGAGTATGAAAATATCCTGCAGAAACGGTAATAAACTTATTTAAAATCTGTTCTTGTGCATGAATTTGTATTTCATTTATAAAAGAAAAAAACACGTAATAAAATATAATTGTCAATATAGTTATCATATTGATTAATTTTTTCATAAGCGTCCTTCAACTCCAGTCTATTAATTTAGTATTTTATTATACTTATTTAGTATATCAGAATTTTATCAATACTGTAAACATATTGTAACACTTGTTATTTCTATATATTTCAATTACCAAACAATTATTTTTCAATATTTATTCGTCTGAAAAATGCATAAAAAAAGACTTTAAGGAATTAACTGAAAGCCTTCTTTATTATGGTGCGCCCAAGAGGAGTCGAATCCCTAACCTCTTGATTGGTAGGCAAGCAGTTAATTCCTTTCAAGCTCTATCGGAATCCATCTTTAGCCCCTATAAATCCTATATTTTCTGTTATCCAATACAAGCCATTATTTTCTGTCCTACAGATCTTTTGGCCTGTATACACCTATAGTACGGCAATATTTAATTTATATCAACCTCACTTTTTCGTTTTTTTCAAATTGAATTACTTTTCCGTCTTGAATAACGAGCGTAACAGAGCCATATCTTACGTTCTTAACCAGTTCTAGTAATCGAGCCAAATCCTTATCGGAAATTGGCGAATTCTTTTTCTCATCGACTGCATATGTACTTCCCATGAACAGTCCCCCTAAAATTTATTAATAATTTTTAACCTTTTTAATTAAAAAACTACAAATCATCACAAATTAATATTATTCATATAGGATCTACCTATTTTAAATAAAAAAATACTTATTGTGAGCTTTATAGATTAAAAACACTTTCTAAAAAATATCAAATAGCCAATTCATATTATTCCGATTTGTTTACTTTAATATTATAATGAACTGTAATATTTGTCAATACTTTTTAAAATGATTTTTTATTTCCATACTTAATTTCTTTCTTCATTTCTTTTTTAGGCACTTCATCCCTTCCAACTACTGCGCATTTTTTTCCAGTGCGCATCACGAATATCCGTTATCTTTTGAATATCATCATCATCCAAGTGCCTGAACCTGAATTGTTTTCGAAGATAATCCTCAACAGGCGTAAATTCTTTCGGATTTTTATTTAGTTTAAATTCACCGTTTTCGTACTCAGCCAGATACCACAATCCGCAGTCAACTGCTTCCTTTGCTATTTCTACAGTGCTATCTGTAGCTGTGCCCCACCCTGTTGGACAGGGAGCAAGAACATGTATATAGGAAGTGCCTTCTACCTTCGCTGCCTTGTGAACCTTGTTTAAAAAATCCTGAATATAACCAACGCTTGCGGTAGCTGCATAGTCTATCCCATTTGCAGCTACAATCTCAAACATGTTTTTCTTACCGATAACAGTTCCTTTTATGTTTTTACCGGCCGGTGTTGTTGTCGTCCTTGCTCCATACGGAGTAAGTCCGCTTTTTTGTATTCCTGTATTCATATATGCTTCATTGTCATAGCAAACATAAATAACCTTATCCCTTCTGTCAATAGCTCCGGATAGGGCCTGAATTCCTATATCCGCAGTCCCTCCGTCACCTGCAATACCAACCACATGGAAATCCTTCAATCCCAGAGCCTTTGCCCCTGCAGCAATCCCCGACAACATGGACGCAGTCCCAGGAAAAGTCGAAATAATGGCATTATTAAAAAAGCATAATTGGGGATAGATAAACCCTACCGCCGACATACAACCGGCAGGAACTACTGTAAAGGTTCTTTCTCCAAGCACCTTTAAGATTAGCCTGACAACAATACTTCCACCACATCCGGCACATGCCTTGTGACCATAAAAGAACTCCTTGTCTGTGATGGTACGTGCATTGATCATACCGCTCCTTTTATCACTCATCTACCGAAACCCCCAACCCCAGGAATCGAACATGTTCTTTCTTTTTCCCTTCCATTCCTTCTTTAAGTTCAATAAATATTTCCCGTATATTATCCTTTGAAATATTTCTGCCTCCAAGCCCTGCAATAAAGTTTAACTTGAGAATATCCCTTCCCGTTTTTGCCAATGCAGAATTAACATTCGTATATACTGTTCCTTCATAGCCGAAAGATATGTCCCTGTCAATGACAGCCACAGCTTTCGTATTTCGCGTATAATGGATTATATCTTCTTCTGGAAAAGGCCGCATGAACCGGATTTTAAGAACCCCAACCTTCCATCCTTCCTCACGGAGTTCATCCACGACCGTCCGGCAAGTCCCCGTTGTACTGCCAAGACATACTACAATCATCTCCGCATCATCGCACTTGTATGCATCTACCAGTCCACCATAACCTCTTCCAAAGCGTTCCTTAAAAGCTGCATCTACTTCCCTTATTATTTTTTTTGCATCAAGGACTGCTTTATGCTGCTGATATTTGAATTCCATATTATCTGCGGGGGTGGAACTAAATCCCATGTTTTTCGGATTCTCAAAATCCATCTTGTATGGCGTATCAAAAGCCGGAAGAAATTCTTGCACTTCGTCCTTTGTAGGGAGCTCTACCAATTCGTAGGTATGTGTCAAAGTAAAACCATCTAAATTAAGCATAACCGGTGTAAGCACCTTTAAATTTTCGGCAATGGCATAACACTGTATAACCATATCCAGACTCTCTTGGGCATCTTCCACATAAACCTGTATCCAACCACTGTCAAGAAGTGACAAAGAATCCCGATGGTCGCCATAAATGCTCCAAGGCAAAGCCAATGAACGATTTGCATTCATCATTACAATTGGAAATCTGCCTCCGCTGGCATAGTGAAGGCACTCAGCCATATACAGTAATCCTTGTGAAGAAGTAGCTGTAAAAGTTCTTGCACCAACTGCACTTGCTCCTATAGCTGCCGAAAGGGCGGAATGCTCGGATTCTACATTTAGAAATCCAGCACGAATGCTTCCATCCTCCACCATCTCGGCTAACCTCTCAACTACTCCTGTCTGTGGTGTTATGGGATAAGCTGCAATCACATGAGGACTCACCAGACGAACCCCTTCTGCAACAGCTTCATTTCCTGAAAGAAAAGCTTTTGTTTTCATCCGTATGTTTCCCCTTCTCTTATCATCTGAATTACTTTTTTAGGACATACTTTTGCGCAAATTCCACATCCCTTGCAAAAAGCATAATCAATCTTAACCTTTTTATCTTCTTTAAAAATCACTCCTTCCGGACAGCACAAATAGCAGTAATAGCATGTAGTGCATTTTTCTATATGAATAATAGGTTTCTGCGTTCTCCACGTTGCATTTTCCGTTACCAAATGTCCCGCCTCATAACAAGGACCAACAGGGTATTCCCGTATATGCTTAGGTTTAATATGTTTTTTTAAAACCGGCCGATTCATACTCCTGCCTCCTTGCTTTGCAAAAATGCACTTTCCACAACCTCAATATTCCTTTGCAGCAATGGACCTTTTAGAAAATCGCCCATGCCTTTTATTACTGAATCAAGACTTACCATGTCAGATACCCCCACAAGTGCTCCGAGCATGGCTGTATTTGTAATAGGTTTTTTTAATATCTCTAGTGCTATTGACGTAGCATCAATAGTAACAATTGCTTTCGAATTATATTTTTCATACTTTTGGGGTCTATGTGTATTGATAATGATTTTTCCGTTTTTCTTTAGATCCTTTAAAAAATCTTCATGAAATAATGTTTCATCCAAAATGACAATATAATCACATTTATCAATCTCACTTCTATTGGTAATTTTTTTGTTATCAATTTTAGTAAATGCCACAACCGGTGCGCCACGCCGTTCAGGTCCAAAGGAAGGAAATGCTAATGCGTACTTCCCGCCATATAACGAAGCAGCAACTCCCAGCAGTTTCGAAGCAGTGAAACTCCCCTGCCCGCCTCTGCCATGCCATCTGATTTCTATCATAGCCTTCTCCCCTTTGCTTTAACATGCAACTGCTCCAATCGATTTAAAGCCTCTGCAAGGGTTTCTTTCCTTTTTGCAAAATGAAAACGGATAAGATGGCGGATATCGTCTTTAAAAAAGCTGGACCCGGGCACAGCTGCAACTCCTACTTCCTTCGCCAACCATTCACAAAACTCCAAGTCGTTGTCACTGCTAAACTGACTAATATCAACCATAACATAGTAAGCCCCTTGAGGAATGGTATACCGAAGATTTAATGCATCCAATCCCTTCAGAAAGAATTCTCTTTTTTCTGTATACATATCCTGCAGCTGCGTATAATACTCTTCTCCAAAATTCAAAGCAGTTACAGCTGCTTCTTGTAAGGGAGCAGCTGCACCCACCGTCAAAAAATCATGTACCTTTTTAGCTCCTTCAATAATGTTTGCAGGAGCGATCAAGTAACCTAAACGCCAGCCGGTAATGGAATATGTTTTTGACAAGGAACTGCACGAGATGGTTCTGTCAAACATTCCCGGAAGCGATGCGAAATATATATGTTTATACGGCTTATAGACGATATGTTCATAAACCTCATCGGTAATGACAAACACATCGTATTTTTCGGCAAACTCTGCAATAATTTTCAACTCTTCCAAGGTAAAAACTTTCCCTGTGGGATTTGATGGATTGCACAGAATAAGTGCTTTAGGTCCTTGCTTAAAAGCTGCTTCCAATTCATCCACATCAAATCCAAACTCCGGCGGCTTAAGCGATACATATATCGGTTCCGCTCCTGACAATATAGCATCAGCTGCATAATTCTCATAAAAAGGGGAGAATACAACTACCTTGTCTCCGGGATTGCAAACCGTCATCATTGACACCATCATTGCTTCCGTACTCCCGCAGGTAACTACCACCTGCGTATCAGGGTCAATGGGAATACCCATGAATCTTGACTGCTTTCTTGCAAGAGCTTCACGAAAGTTCGGAGCACCCCAGGTCACTGCATACTGGTGAATGTCCCCTGTCGCTACCTCTTGCAACACATTTTTTAATTCAACAGGAGGATCAAAATCCGGGAAACCCTGTGACAAATTAACAGCCCCATAGGCATTTGCAATCCGAGTCATACGTCTGATGACCGAATCTGTAAAAAATCCTATCCTACTACTTAATTTGGGCATGGCTCATGCTCCTTTCAACTCTTTCCTAAGGTCTATCAAACGTTTGGCTTTGTGGGTTGCTCTAGGCAATTCTCCCGGATTCAGAACAATAACCTCTTTAGGCTTTACACCAATACGGGTTTTTATATTTTGAGCCACCTTTTCGGCAATGACTTCCTTAGTGTCCGGATGGTCTAATATCTTCTCCACCTCCACCTTATACTTGGTGGTGAAATCTTCAGTAAACACCGTAATCCTGTATTCACCGGTCAATTCTTCCATATTACGCACCACATACTCAACATCACTGGGAAATACATTGACTCCCGAAACAATAAACATATCATCCAATCGCCCGTTGATACTGATTCTTGCATGAGTTCTTCCGCATGCACAAGGACTTCTGTCCACAGTACCAAAATCCCCTGTCCTAAACCTAATCATAGGCCTCGCCGTCTTTCTAAGGGTTGTCAATACCAGTTCCCCGTATTCTCCATCTCTCAAGGGTTCTAATGTATCAGGATCAATGACCTCTACTAAAATGTGATCCTCTGCCAAATGAAGCCCATTTCTTTCTTCGCACATTCCTGCACAAGCCCCGAAAATGTCGGAGATCCCGAAGAAATCATACACCTTTGCATTCCATAGTTGTTCAATAGCCTCTCTGGTCGCCGGAATAGAACCTCCCGGTTCACCTGCCACAATAATTCTTCTTATAGCGAGATCCTTTGCAGGATCAATTCCATTCTTCTTTGCAGTTTCACCCAAATACCATGCATAAGACGGAGTAGTCCAAATAACGGTAGGTTGGAATTCCTGCAAAATAAAGAGAAGTCTTTCAGAAGGAACAGTTCCGGCCCAAATGCACAATGCTCCAAGATTTTGTGCTCCAATAACATCAGGCCCTCCAACAAACAAAGTAAAATTCAAAGCATGAACATAACGGTCTTTAGGTCTTATGCCGGCTGCCCAAAAAAGTCTGCTTTGAACATCCTGGAACTCTTCAAAATCCTTTTTGGTAAAAGGACTCAGAGTAGGTACTCCTGTTGAACCACTTGAAGCAGAAACAAAAACTACCTCCTCCTCATCAACTGCCGTCATATCTCCTAACAATGGACGTTTTAACTGTCTCTCCCTTTCTATATGTTTATTTACGAAAGGAAATTTGCTCAAGTCATTCAGCTGTTTAAAATCGGACGGTTTTACTCCGGCTTGGTCAAAAGCTTCACGATAATACTCAGACTTATTATATGCAAGTTCAAGATGGCTTGAAAGCAATTTATACTGATAACGCTCCAACTCTTCTCTTGGCATGGTTTCAATTTCTTCATCCCAAAATTTCTTTATGCTCATCAAAAACACCCCTTAACTTATTTTCTCCATCTTAGTAAATAGTGCTCTATTCTTTCAAGGAAAAAGGTTATTCCCGTAACAACTATTCCGATAAAAATGATTCCTACGATCACCTTGGAATAATCTGCGAAATCCGAAAAATACTTTACATACCAGCCTATTCCTGAAGTTGCTCCTATCATCTCTGCTGCCGTAAGCAATATAAATGAAAGCACCAGTCCTATGGTTGCCCCACTGAAAATAGCCGGCAATGTCCCCGGCAGTATGACTTCAAGGAGCATGGACCGTTCTTTGACATTTAATGCTTTTGCTGAATCTATAAGCCTGCGGTCAATATTAAACACACCATTCAATGTATTAATAAAAATCGGCCAAAAAGCACCAATAAAAATAACAAATACGGAAGCTGCCTTAAAGGTTGGCAAAATAGCAATAGCATAAGGTATATATACAATAGGAGGAATAGGTCCTAGCACCTTGGTTAAAGGTTTTACAACTTTGTAAAGCCTTTTCCTCCACCCTATAAATAAGGCCAGAGGAATTGCCGTTACCAACGCAAGTATATATCCTCCTGCAAGAAGTTGAATAGAACTTATAAAACCTTTTATCATTTCAGGAATCTCTAATAAAAACAGTTTTACGATTTCCCCCGGTGCCGGGTAAAGATGTACATCAAGAAGATTTAGCTTGGCAGTAAACAGTTCCCATAAAAATAATATGACATAAATGATGGCAGTCACATCACCATGGGTCTCAACCTTTTCTTTGTTTTTTTCAAACAATAGCACTGCAATATAGATAAGCTCAATGAACAATAAAAGACCAATGGTATATTCACTTTGGCTGCTATTTTTGGCCGATGGCAGTAAAGCCGTAATGGTAACCAATATAAACAGTACATTGGTGATACCTAGCCATCTTTTCACATTGCTCCCTCCATTTTACAATACAACCTCTTCTCCTCCGATTTTCTGTAATAAATCATCATAAAACAAACTGATCAGCTTATTTCTTAGCTCTGAATATTCTGCAGATCTTACCAGCGAACTTCTGTCCCGTGGACGCTTAAAAGGTACTTTGATTTCTTTTTTTACTGTTCCGGGTCCTGCTGTCATTACAATAATTCGATCTGAAAGCAAAATAGCCTCATCAATGTCATGAGTTATAAATATAACGGTTTTCTTTTGGCTTCCACCTTCCCACAGTTTTAGAAGCAATTCCTGAAGCACGACCCTGTTCTTGGCATCGATTGCTCCAAAGGGTTCATCCATTAAAAGAACACCGGGATTCATTGCCAGTGCCCTGGCAATAGCTACTCTCTGCTGCATACCACCCGAAAGCTGTGACGGATATTTGTCTTTAAAATCCTTCAGTCCCACAAGCTCAAGATATTCGTCAGCAATTGCATCAATTTCCTTGCGGCTTTTATCTTTCAATACTTGCTTTATACCGAATACCATATTCTTTTTTGCAGTCATCCAAGGGAATAAAGAATAGTGCTGAAATACAACTCCTCTGTCCGTTCCTGTTCCGGTAACTTCTTTTCCGTCTATAAGAATATTCCCGTCGGTTGGAAAATTAAGTCCGGCAAAAAGACTTAAAAGGGTACTTTTCCCGCACCCGCTCGGACCAATAATGCTGATGAATTCTCCTTCGCCCACATGAAAGCTGACATCTTTGATTGCTGTATACGCAGTGTTATTATCTGTATATTGAAGCGTCACATTTTTGAGGCTTATCTTTGACATATCCATGGAATGAGCTGTCGCAAAAGCGAGCGAGTATGGAAACCCAACGTCGTCAACTTAAGGGGTCATATTATGGATACGGTTCATATATTCCTAAATCTGTATTGTTCAAGCACAGACTCATCGGCTTGTCAAATATCCATTTAGGCCGCATCAACGCAACGTCCATGTTGCGGGTGATGCTAAAAATACCGTCCGTGGTATTTTTACCTAAATGTCTATTTGTCTTCACCGTGATTCTGTAGCTCTCACAATAACGATTTACCCATATATGAACACGTATCCAACGTAGGGGCGGTTCAGGAATCGCCCATCATATTAGTAAATATTAGTAACTTAAGTTGACGACATTGCATGGAAACCCGCCCCTACATATTGCATCGTTAACATATCGATTAACAATATATTGTAAGAGGTCGGTCTCCGTGCCGACCCGTTTTATAAATTGTGCGACAGCCCCTTCTTCCCCTCCTTTACTCTTTAAATTGTGCCTTTAATTCTTTATATACTTCATCATCAGGGTATTGCTTAATTACGGAATCAAGTGCATTCTTATAGAGTTCTGTATTAATATGATTCTCAATATTAATATCAGAAGTAATGTATTGTTCTTTTTTCATGAAATCCCAGAACTTCTTAACCCCTTCTTTATTAGGATCCGGACTGCTACTGATATGCTCCCCATATGTTTCCTTTTCCAGAATTGCTCTATCAGCTTTTACGTATTTCGCTAAGATCTCCAGCGAACCTTCTTTATCGGTTTTGTAGAACTTGTATGCCTTTATTAAAGCTGCAAGCATGCTCTGATAGTCATCGGGATTCGCCTTGATTTTTTCTGTTAATGCTACCTGACGGCAGCATGGATGGTTTTCCATTCCTTCTACTTGACCGCTGTATTTTACCAGAACCAATCCCTGATCTTCAGCCATTTTCCTGAAAGGAGTCCATACAATACCTGCATCCACACTTCCCTTTTTTACTGCTTCAAGAACAGCCGCCGGAGATTCCAATTCGTTAATGGTCATATCCTTTTTCCAGTCAATTCCTGCTTCAGTAAAACCACCTCTAAAAACAATATCACCTGTTGCCAATCTCACCGTGGCTATAGTTTTTCCTTTAAAATTTTTCAAATCTTTAAAATCATCCGCTTTTTCCGGTTTAGCAACAATAGCATGGCCTTCCGACATTTGACCTCCGAAAATAGTGAAGTCTGTTCCCTTTGCAATAAAGGTTAAAGGCGGCGCCGTGCCAAAAGAACCGGCATCCAGTTTTCCTGCTTTAATAGCATTCAACCCTTCACCGGAGTTGTTGAAAAGAAACAATTCCGTGTCCAGTCCTTCTTCTTTAAAATATCCTTTTTCCTGGGCGATAAAATACAAAATATGCCCTGTAGATGCCAAATAACCTATGTTAAACTTTTTTAACTCCTTTGGCTTTTCTGTGTTATTTTCAGATACCGTTTGAGAAGTTGAACCGCTTCCTGCAGTTTCCTTCTGTCCGCATCCACTAAAAAATGTCACCAATAGTAATAGTGAAATAACGCTTGTAATGATTCTTTTTCTCATTTTTATTCAACCCCCAAAATTTTTTAATTTATATATCCTCATCCTGCAAAAGTCTCTTATAGTAAAATCCGCTTGTATAAAGAGCTGCTGCAGGATTATGACCCAATACCCTGTCTTTGGTGATAAGTGTTGTTACCGGAGCCTTTGAATATTTGATAAACAAAGAATCATGGCCGACACACAAACCAACAATAACATTCAAATCCGTTTTTTCTTTATTAAGCAATTTCGCTTGCAAGATGGGATTGCAAAGTGACTCATGGCAGCCTTTCTGAATTTTCAATTCCTCTGCTATTCCTACCTCGGTTTTGTCAATGGAACCTACCTTACAAATTACACAATAGCTTTCAAGGCCTTTCGCTTTAAGAACTTGAACAAATATTTTGGCTTCACTCATGAGCCCGATACAAGTAGCAACACCTATCTTTTTAGCACCTATCCTTTTTGCAAAAGCAATAATTTCTTCAACCCTTGTTAATTTTCCATAATAGGTGCCTTCAATATAAGCAGCTGCATGAGCGATTTTTGATACAAAATGGTCGTTTCTGTAAAGTTCATTTACTCTTTCAATTTCCCTTTCCGATACTGCGGTAGTTAAACAAAATTCAGGAAAATTTCTTTCCTGCCTATAACAGTTTAACACCCCGCAATCAGAGCAACTAAAATTTTTTCTATCATCGCTCACCCTATCACCTCCTTTAAAACATCAAAGATTGGACAAATACTTTGTCAAAATCTTTGTAATTTGCCAATTCCAACACCTCTACTTCTTTAACCATTTTCTCCATTTGTTTTCTATAATGCCGATTCAGCAAGAAAGCCTGCCCGCCGGACTTTGATGTATTGCCGATAAAATCAATCTTGCCTTCAAATTCCCTTGGCAATAGCCCTATATTGATAAGGCTTTTTGTGCGAAGATAATATCCAAAGGACCCGGCGATAAGTACTTTATCTACATCACATGCTTTTATACCTTTATTTCTGAGTAAAAATTCTATTCCTGTCCTCACTGCACCCTTTGCAAGTTGAACCTGTCTTACATCTTTCTGGGATAGGATGATTTCTTCAGTAATCTTAAATACTAGCTTTCCATCCTGCTTTACCAGCCTTTTTCTTAAGGATGCAGGTAATTCTTCTGTTTCCGGGTCAACAAACTTTCCGTTTTTATTAATAACACCGTTTGCAACAAGGTCTCCGATGATATCCAGCAATCCACTTCCACAAATTCCAGTGGCCTTTCCTCCGCCAATTACCTTAAATTCAACACGGCCTCCTTCATCCACTTCAAAAAATTCAATAGCTCCCTCTCCTGCTCTCATTCCATGGGTAATATTCATCCCTTCAAAAGCCGGGCCCGCCGCTGTCGATGTAGCTAAAAGCTTTCCTTCCAATCCAATGACCATTTCGCCATTGGTACCGATATCAACAAACAATATGATACCTTTCTTTTTATGAAGCTGTGAAGCAAGAATCCCGGAGGTAATATCTGCACCAACATAGGCTGAAATAATTGGCGGAAGATAAACCAGACCAAATTTCGAGATATTAATCTGATGTTCTGAAGCATTGAAATATTTTGCCCCCTTTACGCGGGGCGTATAAGGGAACCTACCCAGAGATTCCGGATTTGTATTTGAAGCCAGATGCAGCATACAGGTATTTCCGCTAAAGATAATCTCATAGATATTTTCTCGATCTATCCCCGACCCATGTGTAACCTTATGAATCATTGCGTTTATCTCTCGTATAAGTTCTGAGTACAGTATCTCCAATCCATTTTCTTCAGAGGCAAGCTTAATTCTGGATAATACATCCTGCGCATATCTTGCTTGTGGATTCAAGGAAGACGCCGAAGCAATTTCTGCACCATTATTTAAGTCTATAAGGGAAGCTACAAGTGTAGTTGTTCCAATGTCGACAACTATGCCATAGTTTCTCTGTGTGGTATCTCCGGGCTCAATACCTAATTCCTTCTCTTGGGTAAATATCCGGGTAATGTTCTTCTCTTTTAAATACTCCTTTTTAATCAACGGATCTATTTCTATTTCAAAACTTTGTCCTTTGCTTAATATTTTCAAAGTATTGTTCTGTTGACTTGAAAGCACTTCTACTTTAATATCTCCCATGACCCGTGCTTCACATGCCAACACATATCCTTCTGCCGCCTCCGCCCTGGAAAGTTGATGTGTCCCGGCAGAAGAGACATGATTGATAGATACTTCATCCAATTTCACCTTGCATTTTCCACAAGTCCCTATACCATTACATGGAGATTCGATGACCACGCCTATCTTACGTGCAGCCTGTAGGATAGTAGTTCCTTCCTCAACGGTAACAATTTTGTTATCAGGATAAAATTTCACTTGTGCCATCTGCTCAATTCTCCTTTACCGTTGATGTCAATGCTCGAATATTATCAATGGAAGATGACGTACTCAATCCACACGCCGGCGATATAATATCGATGCCATCCCTTAATAAGCGCTCTGTGTGTCTGGATACCTTTTCAGGTGTACCAAATTCCAGAAGAAAGGTACTCAGATTTCCCATAGTAGTAAGGGAAGGAAATTCTTCCTTTAACAAACGGAGATTTACCAAAGCATCGGTACTGATAGCATCTGACCTGATTTTCGGAATAAGAGGCTTTACTGTATTCATATTTCCGCATATATGCACAATGACAGGTGTTTTTAATGAATGTATTCCATCTATCAACTTGTTCAGATACCTTACAGCATACTCCTCAAACATTTTCGGCCCTAAAATTTCACCGGTAGCCGTTGGATCACCAATGGATATCAATGTAACCCCGTTATCGATCATCAATTTTGCATACTCAATCAAAAATTCGGTTACGTAATCAATTACCCTGTGAGCATTATTTTTGTCTTTTCTTAATTCTTTTAAGAAATTCATTGGATCAACAATTGAGGCAGCTGTACTTATGGGACCGGTCAAATTTCCTATTACAGGAATATCGGGATATTTTTTTTGCAAACGGTAGCCGGCCTGTACAATGGTGTTAACTCTTCCCTGCTTTAGAGATTCACTAATATTCTTGTAGTCAACATCCGCTACCGATGGAAAAATTTCTTTCTCAATTTTAGGTTCACATTCCATTGTTCCAAAATTAACATCACTTCCTAAAACCTCTGCTTCCACCGTCATGCAAAATGGAATCCCAAAGTTTTCGAATCCGGTATGCTGGTGCACATCCTTTGAAAGTTCAGCCATAAGCGTATCTTCATGATGCGCTTCCGGAAGGGTATGCCCTGTTTTACTCATAATTTCAACGATGGCCGCATTCATCATTCCGCCGGGGCAAATAACAGGCGGGCGATCTACCTTTTCTTTATTCAGGACTTTTAATAGTCTTTCTTTCGGGCTTAAACTGCTCATTTCATCGCTCCTCCTATATATAATCAGCATAGTATGAGTCATCCTGTGAGTAAAAGTGTCCCTTATATATCATATAATTCAATGTATCTTCATTCAGTGGATATCCGATTTCCCTTACCGTATCCATCATTGCGTGAATATTTTGAAATGGTGTCTCTGTGGGAAGGCTGCAGCCTGAAGCTACAATATAACCTTTAGGATTATCATAAGCCTTTCTTATGCATTGAAAGACAGCTTGCTTAACATCCCGTACGGTTCCCTCAAGCATAACCTCCGATGGCTTAACATTTCCCATTAATCTTACTTTATGGCCTACCTTGTTTTTCGCTTCAAAAAGGTCTGCATCATTATCAATACTGATACAATCGGCTCCAGCTGCCACCATCAGGTCCCATATTTTGTCCGTCTTGCCGCAAATATGAAGGGTTACACTTTTTCCTCGTGAGTGAATATATTCAATCAGCCTTTTCAGATACGGATAAGAAAATTCTTTAAACTGCTTCGGGCTTATGACGGTACTTGATGACATCGCATCCGTAAGACTTGGCGTACAACCTGCATCAATAATTGCTTTTGCATACCTCAGATTTGTTTCTAAAGAAACCTCACATAGCTTATGTACTTTCTCAGGGTCTTTTAGCATCAGCCTTACTAATTTTTCTGCCCCTATTAAGAATGAAGCATTTGTAAAAGCACAGGTAATTGCACCCGTTACGGGTACCTCTTTCCCTACTGCTTCTACAGCTATTTTCATCGCTTCAAGATGGTGTGGCAGATTGCCATCTTTATACGGATTCGCCGGTTCAATGGAATCAATTTTTGAAATATGATCAATTGCAGGTGCTTCCAAATACGCAGTTTCATCATCAGGATAGAACACCTTGGCTCCCATTGCCTCTGCTTGAACATAAAGATCTGTAAAAATCCTGATGATATCATACTTAAAAAGCTTATATGCTTCGATATGCGCTTTGGCAATCAGCTTGCCATTCCCTCTGAAATCAGATACCTTGACACCAATGACTCTTGCTGACGTATTTCCAATGATGGGTACACATGGCAATCTGTCAATCATCTGACCTTTACTATATGCAGTTAGCCTTTCCATAGGCGTCATTTGATCCCGTGCCATTAACCACCGCCTCCAATCAATCTTCTGGCCAGCCGCACAGCTTCTGCAGCATTCGCCGAATAACCATCCGCTCCGATCTTATCTGCAAAGCTTTGTGAAATAGGACCACCACCTACCATTACCTTGAAATCCCCTCTTATATTCTGCTGATTTAGAATGTTTATCACTTCTCCCATTCCATCCATCGTTGTGGTCATCAGAGTTGACAATGCTATGATTTTTGCATTCACCTCTTTCGCTTTTTCAACAAAATCGGAAGGAGCTACATCTCGGCCAAGGTCTATCACTTCAAACCCTGATGCCTCCAGCATTATTTTTACCAGGTTTTTTCCTATGTCATGGGTATCTCCTTTAATAACACCAATGACAATTTTATGTTTTTCACCTATATCATCTGATTTTAAATGAGACTTTAACACCTCAAGACCTGCATACATAGCATCAGAACACATCAAAAGTTCAGGAATAAAGTATTCCTCTTCTTCAAACAGTTTACCGGCTCTTTTCATTCCATCCGCCAGTCCTTGATCGATAGCCCTGTATGCATCATAGTGATTTAAAACAACCTCATTTGCAAGGATGACCGTTTCCTCTTCCTCCATATTTACTACAGCATCCGATAACTTTTTAAACAATTGATTTTGGTTTTCAGACATCCTTAGACCCCCATATATCTTTTTTATTAATGGAAAAAAACTGAAGGCTAAGCTAGCCCCTCAATAAATTGAGAAGCTGACTTAGCCTTCAGTTTGTCTGATCAGCTAAAACTCTATCTATTACTTTTTATTAATCTTCTTGGAAAAGCACTGTGGAAAGATACCTTTCTCCCGTATCAGGAAGGATAACTACGATTGTTTTTCCCTTATTCTCCGGTCTTTTTGCAATTTCAGTCGCTGCAAATGCAGCTGCACCTGACGAAATTCCAACCAAAAGCCCTTCTGTTTTTGCAATCTTTCTTGATGTATCAAAAGCTTCTTCATTTTTTACTTTAAAAATTTCATCTATGATATCTTTATTTAAAATATCTGGCACAAATCCGGCACCAATTCCTTGTATTTTATGTGGACCCGGACTACCTCCTGAAAGAACAGGAGAATCGTTAGGCTCTACTGCTACTATCTTTACATCAGGATTTTTTTGTTTTAACACTTCACCAACACCGGTTATGGTACCTCCTGTACCAACGCCTCCTACCACTATATCCACCTTACCATCGGTATCATTCCATATTTCTTCAGCTGTTGTCTTTCTATGTATTTCCGGATTGGCAGGATTCTTAAACTGTTGCGGTATAAAAGAATTAGGTGTCTGTGCAGCTATTTCCTCAGCTTTTCTTATTGCACCCTTCATCCCTTCTGAGCCTGGAGTCAAGACCAATTCTGCACCAAGAGCTTTCAATAAGTTTCTTCTTTCAATACTCATAGTTTCAGGCATTGTAAGTATGATTCTATAACCCTTTGCTGCTGCAACATATGCAAGGGCAATCCCTGTATTTCCGCTGGTAGGTTCAATAATTACAGAATTCTTGTCAATTAATCCCTTATCTTCAGCATCTTGAATCATAGCGTATCCGATTCGATCCTTTACGCTTCTGCCTGGATTAAAATACTCCAGCTTTGCCACAAGCTTCGCTTCCAAGCCTGTACTCGCATTATAGTTTGATAATTCCAGCAGAGGCGTATTACCAATCAGATCTGTCAAATTCCTTGCAATTCTTGACATTGATATCCCTCCATTTTTTATATTAACATCGCAACACATATTCCGAGTATTCCTATATGTTTTGTTTGATTACTATTTTTAGTATAATACTTCTTATATTCCCTGTCAATATGTTTTGATAAATTTTTTAGTATTCCTATATAATTACTATGTTTTATTTCAAGACAAATCACTTTCAATACATTTAAAATCCAACCATCTGACCTTTTAACTCTGTAAATCCGTAACAAAAAATTAGAGGGTATATACATCTAAGTACATACCCTCTAATCTACTGTTGGTGCGCCCAGCAGGAGTCGAACCCACAACCTTTTGAGCCGTAGGCAATTATTTGAATTTCCTACAGTCCTTATATGACAAGGCTTTAAGCTTTTTCCATTTTATGGTACTACTCAATATTTGATAAGTTAGTATATATCTCTTTTTTTTCCATATCCAAATCAGATTTACTACATGTATTTTTAAGTTGTGTATACATACGATAACTCTCCATATCCATGGTACGAATATATGGTTGTAATAAATATCTTAACGACTCTTTGACCTTACTATCATCTTTTGACTCAATGTTATCAATGTATTCTAATAGCCATTCTTGATATGGAATTCTACAAAATGGATATACCCCTTCATTATTTTTTAATAATGAAAACCATTCATCAAAAGATTCAAAACTATCTGTATAAAATCCCTCATCTGTTTTCCATGTATATTATTCTTGAAAATATGTATTCATTATCGTCATAAGTGGTTGTTCAATTCCATTGAAAATTGCATATTCCGGCGTTTCTCCATAGCCTATTTGACGCATTAAGGGAATATCTAAAGCTCTGCTCATCAATTTTGCTACATCTAATCTTGAAGCAAGATTGGTGGGAATAACATTCAAATTTTCTAAAAGACCTATCTCATGTGCAACTTGAATATATCCGTTTGGATAACCTCCTTTTGTTATCGCAAGGGGTTCATATCCTAATAGGCGAACAATTACTGTAACAACCTGTTCATAGGTAATATTTTCTTCCGGGGCAAAAATATTATTGTCATAACCTTTCATTATCCCCAGCTTTTCTGCAGTTCCTACAGCATGATATGCCCAATGGGTAGCTTCAATATCCGAAAATGACGGAAGTGCACCTACATCATTCAAATTCCGCGCCGCACAAACCACCTTAGCCATTTCAGCCCTGGTAATATAATCAAAAGGTCCAAAGGAGCCATTCTCATTTCTTGTCATGATATTTAATTTCTCCAATCGTTCAAAATCACTTTGACCGATATTATTAATTCCAACCACGTTTGTTGCAAATGCAATAACACCTGCAACGTGAATTATTTCTCCATGGCGTTCTGATGTTTTCCAATATTGCGATTCCGGTATAACAATATTTATCCATTGAGCTCTTCCATCTAAAAACCAATCTAAATCAGGTACCCCTTCCGGTATGTACTGAGGCATTATAGTGTTTTGATCTATCAGGTAAGTATTATCATCAAATTTTTCACCTTCCTTCAAATCCATGGAGTTTTTAAAAGTTATTGTATTCGTTTTTTCATCCAACTTTATGTCTTTTGCTTTCATCAACAAATCAGTATAATTTGGATCACTTACCAAATCAGATAAGGTTTTATTATTCTCTGCATGTACCATCAAACCTAATAATGTAGTTAAGATTAAGAATATACCTGTAGCTGTTATAATTTTTTGCATAATTAGGCTCCTTTCAAAAATCATAATTACTTGCTAGATAAGGTTCATTGTCTCACCAATATGTGAAACCGATGATGTAAGCATCATCGGTTTCACGTATATTGATTTTACCGGCTAATATTTGCACCAAAAAAATTATGCCCGGCTTCTCTCGAACCAAGCACTCATACCAAACTGAGCTAAACCCCGTGCTGCTTTTTCATTATAGCATCAAAATCTACTTATGTATTCTTATATTAGCGATTAATCGATATAAATTAATAATTATACGCTTCTCCATATCCTGATACTTTATATAAATCTATTGATGTAATTCTTACTACAAGATTATTTATGTTTTGATAAGGCATCGGAAAATAAATTTGTTTAGAGTTGGATGAACCATCAGGGTAATATCCTGTTACTATTTGTTCACCATAATAACCAGCAATGGTTCCATCTGAATTCAATTTCAATATTTGATAGCGAAGTTGTGCATCATTAGTGCTACCACTTGACCTCCATTGCTTTAAATTTAACGTAATTCTTTGATTTGAACTACCAGCAGAATAATTAAATTTATAACTGTCTTTGTATTGATACGTTGACATATTTGTAAAACTCTAATTACTTATTTGGTCCAGGGAAGCCGGTACAATAATATTATTTTGATTTAATGTGTTACTTGAAAAATTACTGTTTTTTAAGTCAATAGAAGTTTTATTTAACTTAGAAAGATATTCTTCTTCCTTTTTTATAGAAACTTTTACCAGTTCATCAAACTTGTCTTTTGTCACTTTTTTAAGTTCACCATCAATTTCTGCATAATATTTTACTCCATATTTCTGATATTCTTCTTTTGTACATTCTCGAACCACACCATCAATTTCTGCATAATATTTTACATCCGGTGATACTTTTTCATATGATATGGATTCATGAATTGATATACTTTTAGCAAAAATACCGATACAACCCATTAATAACATTATTATTATTCCCATAAATATGGAAACAATTTTTTTGATGTTTAACATCCTAAATACACTCCCTCTTTTTATTTTTAGATGATAATTTTGATGTTATGATACACAGCTCAATGGAATCACCCCCCTTTTGTTTAATTTTTTTATATAATATAACCTTATAAAAATTTAAAAATAATTTATAACATTACTGTATTTTATAAAACTCTCAATTATATTGCCGTTGCTAAGTGCTGTATGGGTTGTTTTTAGTTGATAACTATACCCTTTTGCAACGTACCAATCCTTTTCTAGTATTGATACATTGGAATTTGAACTGCTCGTCCACGTCTTTATCGTTCGCCAGCCATCATTTGTATATTGTTGCAATTCTATTGTTACACCTGAACCATAACCATATTGAGTACAAGTATCTGCATAACAAGTCAAACGTCCGCCACTATTTAATGATAGCTGATTCGCTGCTCTTGTAATTGCAATAAAAAACGGCTTCACCTCCTCTTGACAAATTTCATAACCTGTAGCCATATCAATGGTTTTAAGTTCAACCTTGGCACTTACACCAAAGCACAAACAACTTGTAATAACTGTTGCTCCAATTACCTTTAATAATTTTTTGTTCATAAAAAATCACTCCTTTTTAGGTTTTCATATTATATAACCAAAAAAGGAGTGAAATGTGACAATTTTTTAAAAAAATTTATTTTTTTGTATTTTCTGCTATTTTTACAAGCTCCGATGTTTCTATATTTCCTATTAACGTGAACATATATTTATCATTATGCCATACTAAAATTTTTATTGTACCTTTTTCACTCAACAGTGCTTCTACACCATTTAAAAAAATTTTTTTAAAATCTGCATTTTCAGTATCAATTGACAAATTAGCATCTACATCATTAATATTCAAAGAAAAATATAAATTGTTTCCATTTGTGAACTGTACAAACAAGTTGTTCTTGGTATTATTGGTATTTTCAACAGTAAATCCATCCGGAATATACCCAAAAGTTATATCTGCTATTTTATACGAATTATTATCAGACATTCCTTCTTTCAAATAAATATCAGAATGATTATCTTTTACTTCAATAAAAAAATTTAAAATCTTAAGCCGCCATGCCTCTACACTCATAATACTTATAGCACCAACAACAGATATAATAATGAAAAATATTGCAACTCTCTTTGTAATATCAACTATCTTTTTGCAAAATAACTTTTGTCTGTAAACTTTGAATATTTTTTGCATGTTTGCTACATGTTCTTTTGAAAACTCAACTTTTTCGTCTAAATTGTTCTCCAATTCTTTCATCATTTCTTCTTCTGCTAAAGAAACTGCATAATAAAGAACTTCATCAAAGACTTTATCAATCAATTCATTCTTGTTCAAATTAGTTCCTCCTCCATTAAAAAATTAGAAAGCATTTTCCTTGCACGCTCAAGTCTCTTTCGGACAGTATCTGTTGTAATCTCTAAAAGCGTTGCAATCTCATCTGTAGAAAGGCCATGAGCATATTTTAATAACATCACATCCGAATATATTGGCTTCATCTCTTTAATTCTATTGATAAGATATCTTAATCTTTCTTCATGGATAACTAAATCAATAGGTTGAACAGATGTATCTATGTACGTATTTTCATTTTCCTCCAAAAAACTTAGTTGCATATTTTTATTTCGCCGGTAAATTTCATACGATACATTTCTACATATAATAACCAAAAAACCTTGCGTTTTGTGATAATTATTTTCATCTATTTTATGCAAATGATCAAAAATTTTTATAAACGCCTGCTGCACTGCATCTTCCGCTAAGTGTTTATCTTTTAAAATATTATATGCTACCCGATACATAACCTCTCTATATGAATAGTACAACCTTTCTACCTTAGTCCTGTCATTCTGATTCTCGAGTGTAAAAAAAATCACTATATCGTCCCCCCGTTAGTTGTATGCTTCATATTTGAAAATTACTATAGTAACGATAATTGCATCTTCCTTATTAAATCATATTTTACATATATTTGAATTTAATATTTATTATACGACAAAATATACCAAAAAACAATTTGATTTATATTAAATTAATATTACAAATTCTTTTTTACCTTAAAACTTTCCGCCAATGAATTTCAAAAAGAGTTACCTTTAAGCACAAAAAAACCAGTAAAATCAATACTTCCATTAATTTTACCGGATAATATTTGCACCAAAAAATTATGCTCGATTTTTCCTACACTATGCATTTATGCCAACCAAACTGTATACACCAAAAACATAATACTTTTAAAGTTTTTTCTGAATATCAAAAGTTTTGTAAGCCAATGTAAGCCATACGAAAATTAGGAAAGTATATACAAAAAATTAGAGAGTATGTACATTCAAGCACATACTTTCTACCACTGATCTGGCGCGCCCAAGAGGAGTCGAACCCCTAACCTCTTGATCCGTAGTCAAGCGCTCTATCCAATTGAGCTATGGGCGCATACATTGAATTAAATATCATGTTAAATCAAGCATTCTATAAAATTATAACAAATTTCTTAATACACGTCAATGGAAAATAGTGCAAAAACAATCGTTTTCTAAAAATTTTTTTCTTATTTTATCACTGTTGTTATACAATTGATAGGTGACAAATAAAAAAAGAAAATAGACTCCAATATGATATAATGTTTAACGACCAAGAAAAACATATGTCAAAAGGAGCTATTTTCTATGAACAGTATAACATC
>Ga0134098_1000326_pt1 | contig 53416 bp, 39 predicted proteins | sample 9_3taG_FD_94456 | JGI IMG/M metagenome (GOLD analysis project Ga0134098, IMG submission 94456) | Switchgrass degrading microbial communities from high solid loading bioreactors in New Hampshire, USA - 9_31_10_142_A3 metaG | ecosystem: Engineered > Bioreactor > Semi-continuous > Anaerobic >... | reverse complement strand
GTCAGGTTCAGGCCGTACACGTCGGCAATCGGCTCCCAGTAGGCGATGCCAGATCCACCCATCGGGTCCACGCCGATGTTCAGCCCTGCCCCGGCGATGGCCTGCATGTTCACCACCGCGCCGAGGTCGCGCACATAGGGCAGCACGTAGTCATATTCGTGCGTGGTGCTCGCCCTGAGCGCACGCTCCCAGGGGATGCGCTTCACGGCGCGCAGCCCGTCGCGCAGAATCTCGTTGGCGCGGTCCTCGATGGCGCGCGTGGTGGCCGTATCCGCCGGGCCGCCGCTCGGCGGGTTGTACTTGAAGCCGCCGTTGCTCGGCGGGTTGTGCGACGGGGTGATTACTACGCCGTCGGCCAGGCCGGAGGTGCGCCCGCGATTGTACGTCAGGATGGCGTGTGAGATCACCGGGGTGGGGGTGTAGCCCAGCCCGGCCTGGAGCATCACCTCGACGCCGTTCGCGGCGAAGACCTCGACGGCGGTTCTCAGCGCAGGCTCGGAGAGGGCGTGCGTGTCCATGCCGATGAACAGCGGCCCGTTGATGCCCTGCGCCGCGCGGTGCTCGGCGATGGCCTGGCAGATCGCCAGAATGTGATCCTCGTTAAAGCTGCCCTCCAGCGACACCCCCCGGTGCCCCGACGTGCCGAACGAGACGCGCTGCGCCGGGTTGGCCGGGTCGGGGTGGACCGTGTAGTACGCCGCGATCAGGCGCGGGACGTTGATCAGAAGCTCATGCGGGGCGGCCTCGCCTGCGAGTTCATGTGCGCACATAGGATGGTCCTTTCGCAGTTAGCCAGCCGGAATCAGATCACGGTGCCGTCGGGGATGATGGCGCTCTTGGGTACGATCACCAGCCCCTCGCTTGCCACCCAGTTCTCGTGCTCCTCGTCGGGCCGGTCGGGGATGTGGCGGATGTGCACGTTGCGCCCGATGCGGGCGTTCTTGTCGATAATAGCGCTCTCGATGATCGTGCCTTCGGCGATGCCGATGTGTGGCCGCCCCAGGCGGATGTTCTCCTCCTTCTCGTCCTCTGGCTCGTAGTAGTCCGCGCCCATGATGATCGACGAGCGGATCGTCACGTTCGGCCCGATCATGCTGCGCAGGCCGATGACGGACTGCGTGATCTCCGAGTCGAAGATGTGCGCGCCATCGGCGATGAGCGCCTGGTCGATGCGGGAGTTGCATATCTCCGAGGGCGGCAGGAAGCGCGGGCGGGTGTAGATACGCCAGCCCCGGCTGAACAGGTCGAGCGGGCGGCCCCGCGAGGTCATCTCCAGGTTGACCTCGTAGAAGCGGCGGATAGTCCCGATGTCCGCCCAGTAGCCGTCAAACACGTAGCCCATGACGCGATGGTCCTTGATGGCGCGGGGGATGATGTCATGCCCGAAGTCGTCGCCGGGGAGTTGCAGCAGCTCGTACAGCAGATCCGTCTCAAAGACGTAAATGCCCATCGAGCCGAGGTAGGGCTTGTCGGTGCCCGGCAGGCTTTCCAGGCCCTTCAGCGCGTCGCCCTGCGGCTTCTCGGTGAAGCTCAGGATTTCACCGTCGGGGCTGCGCTTGAGAATACCGAAGGAGGACGCGTACTTCGCTTCGACGGGCTGAACGGCAAGCGTGATGTCCGCGCCGGTTTCGATGTGGTAGTCAACGAACTTGCGGTAGTCCATCCGGTAGAGGTGGTCACCGGCAAGGACAAGCACGTACTTGGTTCGTGCGTTCTCAATCTCGATCCACTGCTGGCGAACCGCATCGGCGGTCCCCTGATACCAGTTGGAGAACTCCTCCGACTGTTCGGCGGCGAGAATCTCGACCCAGCCCTCGGTGAAGATGTCTCGCGGCGCGTAGGTGCGCATGACGTGCCGGTGCAGCGAAACGGACTTGAACTGCGTCAGGATGGCGATCTTTTCAATGCCGGAGTTCAGGCAGTTGCTGATGGGAATATCGATGAGGCGGTACTTGCCTGCGATGGGTACGGCAGGCTTCGCGCGTTTCAGTGTGAGCGGGTAGAGGCGCGTCCCTCTCCCGCCGCCCAGGATCAGCCCGAGAACGTCGCGCATGTTCGCCATACCAGGTTGCCTTCCTTCCTCATGATGTGGATATCATGCTCTTATTATCGTGCATTATAGGCGAAATATATAGAGGGTGTACCCTGCGGCGATTGCGGCTTCCCTCAGACCATACTATAGTGGAGTGGGCTGGTGAAGGAAAATGGGATGAAACCGAGGGTACGAACCACTCGCTCGGAGCCTCAGGCTGTGCGAGCAGCGTGGTCTATTGCGCTGCCGGTAGCGATCACGCTGCTGGGGTTTGGGCTGCGTCTGTACCGGATTGATCACCAGAGCATCTGGTGGGATGAAGCGCACAGCATTTTCGTTGCACGCGGAGGGCTGCGCGCCGTGTGGGACCTCCCCCACACCGTCAGCTATAACCATCCGCCTCTGCATTATGCGCTGCTGGTCGGCTGGGTGCGCCTCGCCGGGGTGAGTGAGCTGGCCGTGCGGGCGCCCTCGCTGCTGTTCGGCACGCTGCTGCTCCCCGCCACGTATCTGCTGATCCGCCGCCTGCTCAACCGCCGCGCCGCGCTGGCCGCGATGCTGGTTGTAACACTCGCGCCGGTATACGTGTACTTCAGCCAGGAGGCGCGGGTCTATGCGCTGCTGCCCCTGCTCTACGTGCTGATGCTGGCTGTGCTGCACCGCATCTTTCAACAGGGGCGCGCCGCACCTGCCCGGCTCTGGGTTGCGCTTGCCGCCCTTGAAGCCGCTGCCCTGTTCGCGCATTACTTCATGGTGCTGGCTGTCATCACCGTGAACCTGCTGCTCGCCGCGTGGTGGCTGCGCACGCGCGACGTGCCGGTGCGGCGCTGGGCGCTCAGTCAGGGAGCGGCGGTTGCCCCGTTTGCGCTGTGGGCGCTGCGGCTTACTGCTTCCATCGAACTACTGCAAGCCGATCTTGCCGTGACGGCGGGCATCGCCGACCCCGTGCGCAGCGTGTGGCGCATTGTGCGCTTCCTGCTCGGCGGGCAGGCGGCCCATGTGAGCAGCGATGAGCGGCTGCTGACGGCGGTCGGGGTGCTGGCGGCGCTGATCGTGCTCGGCCTGCTGGCACTGGCGGCAGGGTCGGGGCGGCGCTCGCCGGTGTGGTGGCTCGTGCTGGCGACCCTCGTGCCGCTGGCGCTGGCGCTGCCGGTGTACATCCTCGTGCCCCAGACGCAGCCGCGCTACCTGCTGGCGTTCAGCGCGCCGCTGTTCGCCGCTGTCGGCGCGGCGGTGGCCGAACTGCTGGCCGGGCGCGTGTGGCAGCGGCCTGCCGGTGCGGTGCTGATGGCGAGCGCGCTCGTCACGTTCGGGCTGGGCTGGTACGCCGCCACCTTCGACGGCTCGACGTTCCGCGACGACGCGCGGAGTGTCGCCGCCTACCTCGACGCGCACACCACGCCGCACGACGCCGTGATCGTCAGCCCGAACGACTACTCCGTGCCGTACTACTATCAGGGCGACGCGGCAGTTTACTTCTCCGACGATGGGGACTTCACCTCGAAGGCCGCGCAGCTTGCCGCCGTCACTCAGGGCGTGGAGCGATTGTTCCTCGTCCACTGGCGGCCCTCAAACGTCGATTACCACGGGCTGCGGAGCTTCCTGTTGGAGCGGGCGGGGCGTCTCGTTGAGGTCCAGCGCTTCCATGGGCTGGACGTGATGGTCTACGACCTCGCCGGGCCGGTCGAAGGGCTGCCACGCTTCACGCCCGCGCAGGGGCGGGCCGGGCCGCTCGCGCTGACCGGTGTCAGCGTTGAGCCGCAGGCCACGACAGACAGCGCGGTGACAGTCGCGCTGCGCTGGCGGCTGGACGAGCCGACTGGGCAGAACCTCAAAGTTGCGGTGCGGCTGGTGGATGCAAGCGGGTATATGCTCGGCACGAGCGACTCGCTGCTGCGCCTGCCGTCTAACCTGCCCACGTCGGGCTGGGCGCCGGGCACGGAGAGCATGAGCTTCCACGTTGTGCCCGTGCCTGCGGGCTGGGCGCCGGGCGAATATGAGGTGGCGGCGACCGTGTACGACGATGCCACGCTGGAGCGGCTGGCCTGGGCAGATGGGAGCGAGACGCTCGCGCTGGGCAGCGTCGAGTTGGTCGCCGGGCAGCACGCCGACGCCGACCCCTACGGGACGTGGGCGGGTGTCGCCTGGCAACTCGCGCAGACCAGTGCGGACGGCTGGGCGCTGGAGGCCCTCTCGACCGAACCGGCAACCCCTCAGCCGGGCCGGCCCCTTGACCTGCTGCTGCGCTGGCGCGTAGAAGACAATGGCGCGGCGGGCCATCTGCCGCTGATCCGGCTGGTGCACGGCGGCGAGGTCCACGCCGAGGCGAGCGCGAGCCCGGCGATCCGCTTCGATAGCGATCTGCCTGCCGGGAGTCTGGTTATCGAGCGGCGCACCCTCGTCTACCCGCCGGTGCGCGGCGATGTGGACCTCGTGCTGGGGGAGGGCGAGAGCGGCCCGGTCGCGGCGACGCTGTGGCTCGAGGAGAGCGCGTTGCTTTGGGATGCGCCGCCGGTTGGCGTCGAGGTCGGTGCGAGCTTTGGCGATGCCGCCCGGCTGCTGCGCGCCGAGGTGGGCGAGACGGTCACGGCGGGGCAACCGTTCGAGATAACGCTGTACTGGCAGGCGGCGGGCGATAGCCCCGCGCCGGTTGATTACACTGTCTTTACCCACCTGCTCGCGGCTGATGGGCGGCTGATCGCGCAGCATGACGGCCCGCCTGCTGGGGGCGCGCGCCCGCTCTCCACGTGGGTGCCGGGCGAGGTGATCGAGGACCGGCACGAGCTGACCTTCCTCGACCCGGCGTATACCGGGCCGGCGCGCCTCGTCGTCGGGCTGTACGACCCGGCGACCATCGAGCGCGTGCTGACCGGCGAGGGGCCAGATCACGCCGTCGTGCCGGTGGAGATCGAGGTCAGGCCGTAGCGATCGGCTAAACACCCTCCGAAGGCGAGTCAGGGCTGAGTTTGACCGCCAGCCAAGCGGGTTGAAAATCCCCGTTCCATTTGCCACAATCTCTGTGGCCTCTTTTTGCCTCTGGACACGCTGAATGTTAAAAATTTTGTAAAGCCATGACGTTAAGGGGGGAATAACGATGAGCGAAGCTCCAGGGCGGGACGCCCCGCGCTGGGTGTTCCCGGCTGTGCTGGGAAGTGTCATCCTCCTGTTAGGGCTTGTACCGCTTCTCGTTAACGCGTTCGCGCCGCACCCGGTCGGCGAGGTGTACCTTGAGCCGCGCCAGATCGAGGACTTTGAACTACAGATGGCCGAGGGCGGCACGTTCCGGCTGAGCGATTACCGGGGGAAGACGCTGGTCTTCTACTTCGGCTACACGACCTGCCCGGATGTCTGCCCGACCACGCTGTACGATTTTAAGCGGGCGAAGGCGGAGCTTGGCGAGTGGGAGGATGAGGTCCAGTTTGTGTTCGTAACGGTTGACCCGGCGGTGGATACCGCCGAGCAGATCGACCAGTACCTGGCCCATTTTGACGAGGACTTCATCGGGCTGTACGGCACCGAGGAAGAACTGAAGCGCGTCGCCGACCAGTTCGGCGTGAAGGTGGTCAGTGCGGACAAGACCGCCGGGTACGGCATCACGCACACCACGTCCAGCTACATCGTCGACGCGAACGGGCTGTTGAAGATCCGCATGCACTACGGGCAGAAGATCGACCGGATCGCGAACGACATTCGGCTGGTTGCGAAGGGCCGCATCTAGGCGGCTGGGCGCACCCTGGCGATCTGCGGTCGCCCTCCTCCCCTTGCAAGCGGAAGTTGGGAGGGGGTCCCGAATCTGTTTTTAAGAAGGGCGCTGGCTCCGCACAGCCAGCGCCCTTTTCTGATTTCCAGGCGACCGGGTTGTTCCCCCCTCTCAGACGTTATTGCCCAGCGCCTGGATGACGTTATCAAGGTCCTTGTCTCCACGCCCCGACAGGTTGACGAGCAGGATCGCGTCACGCGGCATGTCGGGCGCGCGCTTGATGGCCTCGGCAACCGCATGCGAGCTTTCCAGCGCGGGCAGGATGCCCTCCAGCCGGCTCAGCGTCTGGAAGGCGTTGAGCGCCTCGTCGTCGGTGGCGTAGGTGTACTCGGCGCGCGCAATCTGCCGCAGATGGGCGTGCTCCGGCCCGACGGACGGGTAATCCAGCCCGGCGCTGATGCTGTGCGTCGGGCGGACGCTACCGTCGGCATCCTGCAGTACATAGGAACGCGTGCCGTGCAGCACGCCGAGCCGCCCGTGGACCGGGTCGGCGAAGCGAGCCGCGTGCTCCCCGCTCTCGATGCCATGCCCGCCGCCCTCCACGCCGACGAAGGCCACGCCCTCATCATTGCGGAAGGCGTGGAACAGGCCGATGGCATTGCTGCCGCCGCCCACGCACGCAATGCACACATCGGGTAGCCGCCCGGCCAGTTCGACGATCTGCCGGCGAGCCTCCCGCCCGATGACGGACTGGAAGTCGCGCACGATCTCCGGGTAGGGGTGAGGGCCGAGCGCCGAGCCGAGCAGGTAGAAGGTGCGCTCCGCATCCGCCGCCCAATCGTCAATCGCCACGTCAACCGCATCCTTGAGCGTGCGGGTGCCCTGCTCCACGGGCACGACGTTCGCGCCGAGCAGCCGCATGCGGAACACGTTGGGCCGCTGGCGGGCCATGTCCACGCTGCCCATGTAGACGGTGCACTCCAGCCCTAACAGCGCGGCGACGGTTGCAGTGGCGACGCCGTGCTGCCCCGCGCCGGTCTCGGCGATGATGCGGCGCTTGCCCATGCGCCGGGCGAGCAGCGCCTGCCCCAGCGCGTTGTTGATCTTGTGCGCGCCGGTGTGCGCGAGGTCCTCCCGCTTGAGGTAGATCTGCGCGCCGCCGAGGTGCTCGCTCAGGCGGCGGACATAGGTGATCGGCGTTGGGCGGCCCGTGTATGTCGCCTGCAGGTACTCAAGCTCCTGCTGGAAGGCCGGGTCGGCCTGCGCGTCGCGGTAGGCTGCTTCCAGTTCGTCGAGCGCCGGTACGAGCACCGGGGGCACGTAGCGCCCGCCAAACTCGCCGTAATAGCCGTGCTCGTCGGGCAGGGTCTTCTTCTGTTCGATGATTGCTTCACTCATGATGATCTCTCTTCTCCTGCTGCTACGGGTGCCCCTCGGCACCACTTGTCTCTAGTCCTACACGCGCGCTGCGCCGCTCCAGAAGGAGGGTGTCTCGCCATACGCCGTTCAGACAGCCGATGCGCTCGCGCCGACCCACCAGGCGGAAGCCGCACGCGTAATGCAGGCGCAGGCTGGCCTCGTTTTCCGGGAAGATGCCCGCCTGTAGCGTCCAGATGCCCGCCGCCTCGGACTCCTCGATCAGCGCGGCGAGCAGCGCCCGGCCCAGCCCGCGCCCGCGCGCTCGCCCGGCGACGTAGATGCTGACCTCCGCCACCCCGGCATAGACCTCGCGCCGGGAAACCGGGCTCAGGGCCGCCCAGCCAGCAACCTCCCCGCCGAGCACGGCCACCAGCCGGCAGTCGGGCCGATGTGCCGCGTCCCACGTCTGCCAGTCTGGCGCGGTCGTTTCGAACGTGGCGTGGCCTGTCGCGATGCCTTCCGCGTAGATCGCGCGCACCTGCGGCCAGTCCTCCGGCAGCATCGGGCGGATGCTCACACCGGTCGTGCGAGTAGCCTTGCCCTGCTGCATCGTTCCCTCCTGCGGAAACCAAAAAGCCTCTCCCGTTCAAGGACGAGAGAGGCTCCCGTGGTGCCACCTTGTTTGAGGCACGCCCGGTCACCCGGAAACGGCCTCCACTCTGAGGGTACAGGCCCAGCCAGGCCGATACCCCGCGCTCTGATAACGGTGCGCTCTCCGGCGCGGGCTAGTAGCCCAGTCAGGGTGTTCGCTCGCGCGACTCGCTGGCCCATTCGACACCCGCGCATGTACCGTCTTCACAGCCACCGACGGCTCTCTGAACACCGCCTGGGTGCCTACTATTCCAGGTCACAGTCGTTCTGACGCTGTTAGGTTGTTGTTCAAATGCTACCACCAACGCGGGAATTGTCAAGTAGGGGCGATAGGCTGGCAGGAAAGGAATGTGTAGGGGCGCAGCATGCTGCGCCCCTACCAGGCAATTGGTAGAGCGAGTTGACAGGTAGAGTAGGGGCGGGTCTCAGACCCGCCCCTACCGAACGAATCGATCACACATGCAAAGAACGGCGGGCGCCACAAACCCCCTCCTGACCCGCAGTCTACGGCTGCGGCCCTTCCTCCCCCTTGCAAGGGGGAGGACAACCGAGCGGCGGCGCAGGCGCGGCTCGGTTGGGTGGGGTTCAGCGGCAGCCGGCAGACACGGACCCTTATACGGTGAAAAGGTCTGCATCTGTACGGAACTATCGTATCTCCTACCCGCCGTTGAACCACCACGGCTTGGCCCGGCCCTCGATGTCCCAGTGGACGTGCTTGACCTGCCGGAACTCATCGAGGCCCTCTTCGCCCAGCTCGCGGCCCATGCCGCTCATCTTCATGCCGCCGAACGGCCCGGCGATGTTATCCACAAGCGGGTCGTTGACCCAGGCCGTGCCCGCCGGAACCTCCGTGTAGAAGCGACGCACACGGCGCGGGTCGTGCGTGTAGAGGCTCGCGCCGAGCGCGTACTCCGAGTCATTCGCCAGCCGGATCGCCTCGTCGAAATCGCGGTAGGGCGTCGTCGTCACCACCGGGCCGAACGTCTCCTCGCGCATGATGCGCATGTCATGGGTGGTATCCGCGACGACCGTCGGCGGGTAGAAGAAGCCGCGCCGCCCGCTGTCGATCTGCCCGCCCGCGAGCAGCCGCGCCCCCGCCTCGACCGCCTCCTGCACCAGTTGGTGCACGCTGTCGCGGGCGCTCGCGCTGATCATCGGTGTGACCTGGCTCTCCGGGTCGAAGCCGGAGCCAACTGCCAGCCCCCGCGCAAAGGCCGCCAGCCGCTCGTTGAACTCCTCGTAGATGCTCTCCTGCACGTAGATGCGCTCGGTGCTGGTGCAGACCTGCCCGCCGTTCAGGAAGCCCGCCCAGGCAACGGCAGGCACGGCCCGGCTCAGGTCGGCATCCTCGCACACGATGGCCGGGTCCTTGCCGCCAAGCTCCAGATGCAGCTTCTTGACGTGCCGTGCGGAAAGCTCGATCAGGCGCTGGCCGATCTGCGTGCTGCCCGTGAAGGCTATGACCGGCACGCCGGGGTGCGCGGCAAGCGCCTCCCCGACCTCACGCCCCGGCCCGGTGACGACGTTCACCACGCCGGGCGGCAGGTGGTCAAAGCACGTCTCGACCATCTCCAGCGTGGCGAGCGGCGTCTGCGTGGCGGGCTTGATCACAACCGTGTTCCCGGCGGCGAGCGCCGGGGCCATCTTCCACGCCAGCAGCAGGATGGGGTAGTTCCACGGCACGATGCAGCCGACCACGCCGTAGGGCTGCTTGATCACCATGTTAAGCTGCCCATCCGGCTCCGCGCTGGGGATGACCCGCCCCTGATCGTTGCGGGCCAGTTCCGCGTAGAAGCGGAACACCCGCGCCGACCACTCGACGTAAAACTCGTTGCGGGCGAGCAGGCGGCCCGTCTCGTATGTCAGCGTCTCGCCGAGCGCCTTCTTGTTGGCGATCATCTTGCGGGCCGCCTCGTGCAGCATGTCTACCCGTTCCTCGGGCGGGAGCATCCACCAGCCGCGGAAGGCCGCCTGCGCCGCCTCGACAGCGCGGTCCACGTCCTCGGCGGTGCCCGCTGGCACGCTGCCGACGGCCTCTTCAGTGGCCGGGTCGATAATCGTCATGCGGTCCGGGCGGCTGGCCCCGGCCCAACCACCGCCGATCCACAGTTCGTAGTCACGCATCGTCCGTTCCCCCGTCTACTGCCGCAGCGCCGCGACCGCGCGGCCAAAGATGTCCAGCGCCTCGTCGATCTCTTCCGCCGTCACGACGAGCGGCGGGATCCAGCGGATCACGTTGCCGTATGTGCCACAGGTCAGCAGCAGCAGGTTTTCGGCGAGGCAGGCCTGCTGCACCGCCGTGGCGAAGTCCTTGCCGTGATGCCCGTCCGCCCCGCTGAACTCGACCGCGACCATCAGGCCCAGCCCGCGCACCTCGCCGATGGCGTCGTGCTCCGCCTGAAGCTGCTCCAGCCCGGCGACAAGCTGCGCGCCGCGCTCGACGGTGTTCTCCAGCAGCCCTTCATCGTGAATAACCTGCACGGTTGCGACGGCGGCGGCACAGGCAACGGCGTTGCCGCCATACGTGCCTCCGTGCGAGCCCGGCAGCCAGCGTGCCATCAGGTCCGCCGGGGCGGCGATGCCGGAGAGCGGCAGGCCTGACGCCAGCCCCTTCGCCATGACGAGGATGTCCGGCGTGACGCCGAAGTGCTCGTGCGCGAAGAACTTGCCCGTGCGCCCGAAGCCCGACTGCACCTCGTCCGCGACGAGCAGGATGCCGTGCTCATCACACACGCGGCGCAGCCCTTCGAGGAAGCCCGGCGGCGGCACGACGTACCCGCCCTCGCCGAGCACCGGCTCGACGACAATCGCCGCTGTCTCCTCCGGGGCGGTCTGGCTGAGCAGCAGGTGCTCCAACTCGCGCAGGCAGAACTCGACCGTCTCCTCGTCGCTCCAGCCGTAGCGGTAGCGGTACGGGTAGGGCGCGACGAACACGCCCGGCATCAGCGGCTGGTAGCCGACGCGATAGACCGTCTTGCTGGTCGTCATCGACATCGTGCCGACTGTGCGCCCGTGGAAGGAGCCCTGGAACACGATAATGTTCGTGCGCCCGGTCGCCTGCCGGGCCAGCTTGACCGCCGCCTCGACCGCCTCCGCGCCGCTGTTGGAGAAGAAGAACGTGTCAAGTGGCGCGGGCACGACGGTCCGCAGCTCCTCGACGAGCCGCAGCATCGGCGGGTGAAAGACGATGTTGGCCTGCCCGTGCAGCAGGCGGGCGGCCTGCTCCTGCACGGCGGCGACGACGCGCGGGTGGCAGTGGCCGGTGTTCGTCACGCCGATGCCGGAGGTGAAGTCGAGGTAGCGCTGGCCCGCCTCGTCGTAGAGGCAGCAGCCCTCGGCCCGCTCGACGACTATCTGCGTCAGGTGCGTCCAGACCGGCGACAGACGCTCCTTCGCGCTGGTGATCTGAGTATCCACGTGATTCCCCCTCACTCCTGCGGCTACAGGCACTCGGTTGTGGTGACGCGCGTGTAAATATCCCGTACCTCAAGCTCCTTGAGGAAGGCGACAGGGTCGTCAAAGGCTAGCTCCGGCGGGTGGACGCCCGGCCTGACACGGCCAAGCGCCTGCCACACAGCGCCCCGCGCGGGCACGACGCCGGTCGGCAGCGCGCCCTTGCACGTCACCGTGCCGAGCCGGTAGGTGACCTCCCGACCTGCCCGCGTGCCGTGTACCTCGGTAACGATCTCCTTCACCCAGTCCGGCGGCTGGCGGTCGGGCGGGGCGAGGAAGTCCGTGCTGGGCGGGACGTAAGCCTCCATCAGCGCAAAGAGCACGTCGCGCGGGGTGACGCTCGTGCCGTTGACGTTCACCAGCTCCGTGCTCGCCAGCCCGAACTCGGCCAGCACCTTGAGCTTGTCGACCAGTTCCGGCGACATGCCCCAGTAGTTGATTTTGAAGAAGCACTCGCGCACACCCTTGTCGGCGAAGCTGAGCGGCAGCGTGGCGACCTCGCTGTGCAGCGAGAGGTGCATGGGCAGCCTGCCAAGCGGCTCGCAGAACTCGTAATCCTCGAACTCGCTGAGCGGATCGCATTCCTGAAACTCGCCATCGCGGAAGACCATCGGCTTGAGTGTCATCTCGTCGATGATGGTCGGCACGGCGTAAGTGAAGGCCATCCTGTCGGGCGGGGGCGGCTTGATGCCGTCGTAGATGCGGATGTACTCGATGGTGTCGAGACGGTCGGCGGCGTAGCGGGCCTGAAGGTTCGGTACGCCCGGCGCAGAGCCCATCCCCAGCACCGCGCTGATGCCCGCCTCTACGAAGCGGTCATGCAGTTCAAGCTGCTTGCGCGTGGTGAAGAACAGCCCGCCGAGGTCGGTGTAGTGCGTGCCCGCCTCCAGGCAGGCTTCCATCACGGCAAGGTTGGTGTAATAAACGGTGGCGTTCACGCAGGCGTCGGCGTCGCGCAGTAGCGCGACCGTTGCGGTGTGGTCACGCAGGTCCGCCTGCTGCACGCGGACCTTCTCGCTGCCGAGGGTGTCTGCGACCGCCTGCGCCATCTCGACGTTCAGGTCGGCGATGACCACCTCATCGACCGCCTCGTTGAGCGTTAAGTCCTGCGCGGCGAGGGAGCCCATCTTGCCGCCCCCGCCCAGGACGACGATCTTCATGCTGCTGTTTCCTCCTGTGTGGTGTGTGCTGCCAGCCGAACCCCACCCCCGTGCAGTTGGCGAAGCCAATTGCACGTCCTCCTCTCCGTATCACAGAGAGGGAGTATTTACGGCTAACTTCCCCCCGGAAGCCTCAAAAGGGGTAAGGTGCGGCCCTAGAACGTCCGCGACCACTCGCGCGGCCAGCGCTCGACGACGACCTTCGTCTGCGTGTAGAACTCGACGCCGTGCCAGCCCTGCGCATGCAGGTCGCCGAAGAAGCTCTCCCCCCAACCGCTGAATGGGAAAAAGGCCATCGGCGCGGCCACGCCGATGTTGATGCCCACGTTGCCCGCCCTGACCTCGCTGCGGAACTGCCGCGCGTGCGCGCCGCTCGACGTGAAGATGCAGGCCATGTTGCCATAGGCGCGGTCGTTCACCAGTGCGATGGCCTCGTCGAGCGTGCGGGCGTGCATGGTGCTCAGCACCGGGCCGAAGATCTCGGTGTGGGCGATCTCGCCGCGCGGGTTTACGTCTTCGAGGATGGTGGGGAAGACCCAGTTGCCTGCCTCGTAGCCGGGGACTGTCTTGCCGCGCCCGTCCACGACCAGCTTCGCGCCCTCGTCCACGCCCTGCGCGATCAGCCGCTCGATGCGCTCGCGGCTCTGCGGGGTGATGACCGGCCCCATCTCGACGCCCTCATCCAGCCCGTAGCCGACGCGGCGCGTCTCTGCCGCCTCGCGGATGCGCTCGCCGAACATCTCCCGCGCCTCGCCGACGGTGATCGCCACCGAGTTCGCCAGGCAGCGCTGCCCGGCACAGCCGTACACCGAGTCGGCGATGATGCGCGTCGCCATCTCCATGTCGGCATCCGGCATGATGACGACCGGGTTCTTGGCCCCGCCCTGACACTGCGCCCGTTTGCCGTTCAGCGCGGCGCGGGCGTACACGGCCTTCGCAACTGGCGTCGAGCCGACGAAGCTCACGGCTTTCACGCCGGGGTGGTCAAGGATGGCCTCGACCGTCTCACGCCCGCCGTTCACAAGCTGCACGACACCGGGCGGCAGGCCCAGCTCGTCGAGAAGCTCGAAGAGCAGGGCGCTCGTATTCGGCACGCGCTCGCTCGGCTTAAGGATGAAGCAGTTGCCGGTGGCGATGGCGTAGGGCAGGAACCACAGCGGGATCATACCGGGGAAGTTAAACGGGGTGATGGCGGCGACGACACCGAGCGGCTGGCGGATCATGTGCTCGTCGATGCCGCGTGCGATGTCCTCGTTGTTGGTGCCCTGCATCAAGATGGGGATGCCGCAGGCTGTCTCGACGTTCTCGATGCCCCGGCGCATCTCGCCGATGCTCTCGTGGTAGGTCTTGCCGCACTCGCGGGTGATGGTGCGGGCGATCGTGTCGAGGTGCTTTTCGAGCAGGGCTTTGAGCTTGAACAGGAACTGCACCCGGTCGACGGCGGGCGTGCAGCGCCACTCCTCAAAGGCGGCCTGGGCCGCCTGGACGGCGCGGTCCACATCCTCACCGCGTGAGAGGGGCACCTCGGAGAGCTTTTCTGCCGTGGCCGGGTCGAGCACGTCCAGGTACTCGCTGGCCGTGGCTGTCTGCCACGTCCCTCCGATGTAGTTCCGAAGCTGACGCACCATGCTGCGCTGTCTCCTTCTCTGGCGATGGCACATCGTGTGCCGGGGAGGATCGGCCCAGCAGCGCCGCGCCGATCCCAACAATATCTAGGCTAAAATCCCCCTTCTCCTCCTATCGTAACCACGTTTGGCAACTTGTCAAGGCAGGGGTGGCGAAATCAGCAATGGCAGCATATAGGATTGCCATTTTCGCCTGCACATGGCGATAGTATTGACTTTCTGGCAAAAGAGATGTAAGGTATCTTCAACGTCGGATTCAAGCGGCTGGTTTGGCTAATGAATGAGCTTGATCAGTTGGATTGGGAGATCATCAAACTTCTGAACGAGGATGGGCGCATGTCGAGTGCGGAGATCGCCCGGCGGCTGGGGGATGTCCCGGCGAGGACGGTCAACCACCGCATCGACAACCTCATCGAGCGCGGCATCATCACGGTGCGCGCTGTCCTGAACCCGCTCGCGCTTGGCTATCGCATCTATGCCGACGTCTTCATCGAGGTGGAGCCGGGGCGTGTGCGTGAAGTAGCCGAGAAGGTGGCGCAGTTCCCGCAGGTGAGCTACGTCGCCTGCGCCACGGGCGGCATCGACCTGAGTATTTCCGTGCGGGTGCGCAGCAACGAAGAGCTATTCGACTTCGTTGCCGAGCAGCTTGGCAATATCCCCGGTGTGCGCCGCACGGAAACCTACCTGCTCCCGCTCAAAATCAAGGACCTGGAAAACTGGATGCCCCCGGAAGCAGAGCAGGCGGTCAGCAGGGCCGGCAGGCACGGATCACGTGAGTGAACATGTAACTGGGTGGTTTAACCAACCCACTTCTGCGACCTCCGTCGCCCGCCTTCCCTTGCAGGGAGGAGACAGATCAAGCCGCGGAAGGCGGGCGGCGAGGTCTAGCTAAGGTTCGGAGGCAGCAACCTACCCAGGATCATTTACCCTTAAACGCAGAAAGGATGTTTGGTTGTGAGTGAGGGGCGCAAGCATTCACAAGCGTTATTTGAGCGGGCCGCGAAGGTCATGCCGCGCGGCGTCTCGTCGAACTTCCGCTACTGGGGGGACGACTCGACGCCGATAGCCGTCCGGGCGGAGGGCGGCTACCTCTGGGATGCGGATGGCAAGCGCTACTACGACTACCGGCTCGGCTTCGGCCCGGTGATCCTCGGGCACGCCCGGCAGGAGGTGGATGACCACGTCCGCGAGGCGACTCGTGACGGCGTCGTGTATGCGCTGACCACCGAGCGCGAGATACGTGTCGCGGAGAAGATCGTCGAGATGTGCCCCGGCGTGGAGATGGTCCGCTTTGCCAACTCCGGCAGCGAGGCCACGATGCACGCCATCCGCGTGGCGCGGGCCTACACCGGGCGCGACAAGATCATCAAGTTCGAGGGGCACTACCACGGCATGTACGACTATGTGCTGTGGAGCACCGCGTCGAGCACGATGGAGATCGGGACGATGGGCAACCGGCGCAGCCCCATCCCCGTCTCGTCCTCGTCCGGCATCCCTCGCGCCATACGTGACCTCGTGATCACCCTGCCGTACAACGATGTCGAGATCCTGGAGCAGACGCTCAAGCGCACCTGGTTCGACGTGGCGGCGATCATCATGGAGCCGATGATGGGAAACGTCGGGTCTATCGAGGCGGCCCCGGAGTTCCTGCAGGCTGTGCGCCGCCTGTGCGACGAGTATGGCATCGTCTTCATCATGGACGAGGTCAAGACCGGCTTCCGCGTGGCGAAGGGCGGCGCGCAGGAGCTACTCGGCGTGCTGCCGGACCTCGCCACCTACGCCAAGTCGATTGGCAACGGCTACCCCATCGCCGCGTTCGGTGGCAAGCGTGAGATCATGAGCATCATCGGCCACAGCGTGGCGCACGGTGGTACGTACTGCGCCAACAACGTCGGCATCGCCGCCGCCGAGAAAACGCTGGAGATCCTCTCGACGACCGATGCGCTGGAGCAGGTCGCGGAGCGGGGACGTCAGCTTCAGAAGGGCATAAGCGATATACTCGAAGCACACAGCATACCATTTGTCTTTACCGGGCATCCCAGCATGTTCGGCGTGCACTTCGCCGAGCAGTGCCCGCGCGACTACCGCGACTACCTGGCCACCGACTACCAGACGTACAACGCCATCCTCGAAGATCTGGTCACACGCGGGGCCATGCCTGACCCCGACTCGCGGGAGCCGTGGTTCTTCTGCGCGGCGCACACTGAGGCAGATATCGACGACACGCTGAACCTGTTCGAGGAATCCGTTGAAGCCGTGCTCGCCAATCACGGCTGATGAGCGGAACAAGGGGCCGGCCTGCCCATGCCAGCCAATCGCGTCTTAGAGAGAGGGGGCGCGGGTACGGGCAGGCCCGGCGACCTGCTTAACAATTGCGGGGCAGCACCTCCGCAACATCACGGACACAACCGGGAAGATCTGGACACCACCCTTGACACCAACCTCAAACGCGTTAACCTTTTCGGCTGCGGCGTGATTCGCCTGCGCCACAGCATGTGGCGATCCACTGCTTCTGTCCGGAGCGGGGGCGCTTCTCGCGAGCAGGCTTGTTCGAGAGTTCCGGCGGTGTGCTGACCGAGGTGGAGGTGTCACCGCGCGTAGCCAGAGTGCGGAGCAGTAAATGAGCGAACCGGGAGTTGAGTTAAGGAACGTAGTCAAACGCTTCGGCACGGGCCAGGGGAGCGTGGTCGCGGTAAACGGGGTGTCCCTGAGCATCCGGGATGGCGAGTTCTTCTCGCTGCTGGGGCCATCCGGCTGCGGCAAGACGACGACGCTGCGGATGATCGGCGGCTTCGAGACGCCGACCGAGGGGGAGATCTACATTGCAGGCGAGCCGCAGGGCTACAAGCCCGCCTACCGCCGCCCGGTCAACACGGTCTTCCAGCACTATGCTCTCTTCCCCCACATGACGGTCTTCAATAACGTGGCCTTCGGCTTGCAGATGCAGGGCGTGGACCGCGACGAGATCAAGCGCCGGGTCGAGGAAGCACTCGACATGGTGCAGATGGGCAGCATGGCGGACCGCAAGCCCCACCAGCTTTCCGGCGGGCAGCAGCAGCGTGTGGCGCTGGCGCGGGCGCTCGTCAATCACCCCAAGGTGCTGCTTCTGGACGAGCCGCTCGGCGCGCTGGACTACAAACTGCGCAAGGCGATGCAGTTCGAGTTGAAGCGCCTGCAGGAGCGGGTCGGCATCACGTTCGTGTATGTCACGCACGATCAGGAAGAGGCGCTCACGATGTCCGACCGCATCGGTGTGATGCACCGGGGGCGGTTGCTGCAGGTCGGCACGGCGCAGGAGATCTACGAAGCGCCGATGAATCGCTTCGTGGCCAACTTCATCGGTGAGACGAACTACTTGCGCGGGAAGGTCGTCGAGCTAGCGGGCAAGACCACGATCGGTGAGATCACCATGCCGGTTGTGAAGGTTCTCATCGAGCCGGATACCTGCATCCTGACCGTCGGAACACCCGACCTGCGCCCCGGCGACGCGGTCACCGTGGCCTTCCGCCCGGAGAAGATCCGCATTGTCGACGAGTGCGATGGACTGGAGACGAACTGCGCCAATGGCGTCGTCGCGGACCTGGTGTACAAGGGGGCGGCGACGACCTACCTGATCCGGCTGGCCGGTGGCGAGCAAATCAAGGTCGATCAGCAGAATACCCGCGCCATGTTCGACACGCTCTACCACCCCGGCGAGCAGGTGACGATTACCTGGCCGATTGCCGGTTGTAAAGCGTTCGCAGAGGAGGCGGAGGAGGACACATGATCGCTGCTCTCCAGAAACATCGCAGTTTGCAGGGCGGGCTGCTGATCCTGCCTGCCGCGCTGTTCCTGCTGGTATTCTTTCTGGCGCCGTTCTTTATCGTGCTTGGCTACAGCTTCGCCGAGCGGGGGACATACGGCGGCGTCGTGTGGAATTTTACGCTGGAGAACTACCAGCGCGCGTTCGACCCGCTGTACTTCAGCACCGTGCTACGCTCCGGGTGGATTGCCGCGCTGACGACCCTCCTGTGTCTCGTTCTCGGCTACCCGCTGGCCTACTTCATCGCCACGCGCAGCGAGAAGTGGCGCGGCGTCCTGCTCCTCGCGCTTATCATCCCGTTCTGGACGAACTTCCTCATCCGCACCTATGCCTTGCTCACCCTGCTCCGCACCAACACCGGCCTGATCAACGTCACGCTGATGAACCTCGGCCTCATCCGCCAGCCCCTACCGCTCTTTGGCAATGACTTCGCGATCTTGCTGGGGCTGGTCTACGGCTGGCTGCCGAACATGGTCCTGCCGCTGTACGCGGCGATCAGCCGCCTTGACCATTCGCTCATCGAGGCGGCGCAGGACCTGTACGCGCCGGGCAGCAAGGTCTTCCTGCGGGTCATCTGGCCGCTGACGCTGCCGGGCGTGGTGGCCGGCTCGATCCTGGTGTTCATTCCGGCCCTCGGCGCGTTCATCACCCCGGCGCTGCTCGGCGGCGGCAAGTCACTGATGATCGGCAACATCATCAACAACCAATTCCTAGCAGCGCACGACTGGCCGTTCGGGTCGGCGCTCTCGACGATCATGATCGGCATCATGCTCGTCGTCACGATCGTCTACTTCAGGATGGTGCAGAAGGAGGCCACATGAGCGCGACATCTGTTCAGGCAGCCGAAGCCCGGGCAAAAGAGCAGGTCCGCGTCGCACCTGAGCGCCGTGTACGCCTCGGCTCGGCGCTGCTTTCGCTGCACAGCGTGCTGATCTTTCTGTTCCTGTGGGTTCCCATCATCATCGTCGTGTTCTTCTCGTTCAACGAGTCGCAGTTCCTGGCGGAGTGGACGGGCTTCTCGACGCGCTGGTATGTCGAGATGATCGAGGACGAGCAGACGATCGTCGCGCTGTGGAACAGTGTGTTCGTTGCGGTCGTCTCGACGGTGATTTCTGTCGTGATTGGCACGCTCGCCGCTTTGGCGATGGAGCGCTATCAGTTCTGGGGCAAGCTCGGCATGGAGGGACTGCTCTACCTGCCGATCATCATCCCCGATATCGCTATGGCGATCATGCTGCTGGCGTTCTTCAACCTGAGCGGTATCGGCTTCACGCCGTGGCGGCTGGAGATCGCCGGGCTGCGGCTGTCGGTGCCCTATTCGGTGATCATCGGGCATGTGGCGTTCAACATCTCCTTCGTCGCGGTCGTCGTCCGCGCGCGGCTGGCCGACATGGACGAGACGCTGGAGGAGGCGGCGAGCGACCTGTACGCCGGGCCGTGGCAGACGTTCACGCGGATCACCCTGCCGATGATGATGCCGGGCATCGTTGCGGGGGCGCTGCTGGCCTTCACCCTGTCGCTCGACGACTTTGTAATCACGTTCTTCACGAGCGGGGCGGGCTTCAACACGCTGCCGGTGCGCGTGTTCGGCCTGGTGAAGAAGGGCGTCACGCCGAAGATCAACGCGATCTCGACGGTCATGCTGGCCGGGTCGCTGACGCTCGTGCTGATTGCATTGCTGTTCCAGCGCAAGGGCGGCGGCACAAAGAGCATTATGGAGATCAACCTCTAGTGTGGGCCGGCGGGCGTACGTCCCGCCTGCCCGTTTTATCCCAGTCAGCCCAAAAGGAGGAGATTTGACATGTCACGGACGCGACTGTCAGGGGTCTTGCTGCTGGTGCTCGGCCTGCTGCTACTTGCGGCATGCAGTTCGGGCGGCGGGGCGCCTGCATCGGGCGATGCAGAGGGCGCTGGCGAGGACGTGGCCAGAGAACTGCAGCTTTTCATCTGGTCGGAGTACATCGACCCGGAAGTCTACACGCTGTTTGAGGAAGAGACCGGCATTCGCGTGATCGAGAGCAACTTCGCAAGCAACGAGGAGATGCTGGCGAAGGTGCAGGGCGGCGGCAGCGGCTACGATGTCATCATCCCATCCGACTACACCGTGAGCATCATGATCGAGGAGGGGCTGCTCTCGGAGCTGGACCACAACAACATCCCCAACCTGGGCAACCTCAGCGAAGACATGCAGAACGTGCCCTATGACCCCGGCAACGTTTACTGCGTGCCCTACCAGTGGGGGACGACCGGCTTGGGCTACAACGCGGCGCAGCTTGAGGAGCCTACAAGCTGGGCGGCGATCTTCGAGCCGGACGAGAGCGCGCCTCAGTACGGGCGCGTGACGATGCTGGACGACCCGCGCGAGTCGCTGGCGGCGGCGCTGATCTATCTCGGTTACGACATCAACACGACGGACACGGCACAGCTTGAGGCGGCTCGCGACGTGCTCATCGCGGCCAAGCCGGGCATCATGAGCTATGACAGCGACCAGTTTGACGACCTGCTTGCGGCGGGCGAGTCGCTGATGGCCCACGGCTGGAACGGCGACGTGCTCATGGCGCAGGACGCCAACGAGGACATCGCGTACACCATCCCACAGGAGGGCGGCGTCATCTGGATCGACAACATGTGCATCCTGTCCGATGTGACGCCGGAGCGCAAGCGGGCGGCGGAGATGTTCATCGACTTCGTGCTCAGGCCGGAGATCGGCGCGATGATCTCGGAGTTCAACTTCTACGCCAGCCCGAACCAGGCCGCCGAGGAGCACCTTGACGCCGAGTTCCTCGAGGATCCGGCTATCTACCCGCCGGACGAGGTGCGCGAGCAGCTTCAGTACATCCGGCCTATCGGCGAGGGCGAGTCGCTGTTCCAGCGCTACTGGGACGAGGTGAAGTCCGCGCAGTAAGCGACAGCGCGGCTATAACACGGACCGTCGAAGGCCCGGTCCTTGAGCGCACTGGGCCGGGCCTTCTGTCATCTGGTGGTCCACAGATGGTACAGATTTCGCAGATTGGTAAAACCCTCCGGGCCTCACTGTGCTCGTTCGTAGAGGGGGGTCACAGAGGCTGCTTGCAGAGCCTCAAATGACATCGGGCACGCTAATACGAGGAGACAGCCTGCATGCCGTACGGCTATCACGGCAAGATCCTGCACGTTCATCTTGACGACCTGACGCTGGAAGTCGAGACGCCTCCTGAAGCCTTCTATCGCACCTACGGCGGCGGGAGCGCGCTGGGTATGTACTACGTGCTCAGGCACACGCCGCCCGGCGCGGACCCGCTCGGGCCGGAGAACACGCTTGCGCTGGCGCTCAGCGTGCTGACCGGCGCGCCGATCTCCGGGCAGAGCCGCATCACGGCGGTGGCCCGCTCCCCGCTGACCGGCGCCATCGGCGACTCGCAGGCGGGCGGGTTCTTCCCCGCCGAGTTGAAGTTCGCGGGCTTCGATGCGGTGATCGTCCACGGGCGCGCGCCGGAGCCCGTCTACCTGTGGGTGCACGACGGCGAGGCGGAGCTTCGCCCCGCCGCCCACCTGATGGGCCGCCCAACCGCCGAGGTGGAGGACATCCTCTTTGGCGAGTTGGGCGACAGGCGCATCCAGGTGCTTCAAACCGGCCTGGCGGGCGAGAACGCCGTGCGCTTCGCCGCGCTGATCAACATGGCGAACCGCGCCAACGGGCGCACCGGCATGGGCGCGGTGATGGGCAGCAAGAACCTCAAGGCCATCGCGGTGCGCGGCAAGCTCCGGCCTGTGCTGTATGACGGCAAGGGTCTGAACCAACTGGCACGGCACGGTGCGCAGATCTTCCCCGAGTCGGAGTGCAGGCCGCTCGGCGAGCTGGGCACGGCGGAGATCGTCGAGGGACAGCAGGATGTCGGCGGGCTGCCCACGCGCAACTGGGCGAGTGGCGTCTTCGAGGGGTGGCGGGCGCTCGACGGCAAGACGATGGCCCGCGAAATCCTCAAGGAGCGCGATACCTGCTACGCCTGCACCATCCGCTGCAAGCGGGTGGTCGAGGTGACGGACGGCCCGTACCGCGTCGATCCGCGCTACGGCGGGCCGGAGTACGAAACCGTCGCGACCTTCGGCTCCTACTGCGGCGTAGACGACCTCAGGGCGGTGGCCTACGCCAACCAGCTCTGCGGTATGTACGGTATGGACACGATCTCGTGCGGCGCGACCATTGCCTGGGCGATGGACTGCTTCGAGCACGGGCTGCTCACCACCGAGGACACGGACGGGCTCGACCTGCGCTTCGGCAATGCCGACGCGATGGTGCAGATGGTCGAGAAGATCGCGCGGCGGGAGGGCTTCGGCGACCTGCTGGCGGAAGGCTCGGCGCGGGCGGCGGAGATCATCGGGCGCGGCACGGAGGAGCTTGTCGTCGCGGTGAAGAAGCAGGAGGTCCCGGCGCACATGCCGCAGGTCAAGCAGTCCGTCGGGCTGATCTACGCCGTCAACCCGTTCGGCGCGGATCACCAGTCGCACGAGCATGACCCCGGCTATGAGGACTACCCTGAGCGCATGGCGCAGATCGGGCTGACGGACCCGCAGCCGCCGCTCGTGCTGAACGAGGAGAAGGTCCGCTTTGCGCTGACGACGCAGTACGTCTACAGCGCGCTCGACAGCCTCGACCTGTGCCAGTTCGTGTATGGCCCGGCGTGGCAGCTTTACGACACCGAGCAGATCGTCGAGGCGGTGCGGCTTGTCACCGGCTGGGAGGACTTCACCGTCGAGGAACTGCTGAAGCTGGGGCAGCGGCGGCTGAACCTGCTGCGAGCCTACAACGCCCGCGAGGGCATCGGGCGGGAGGATGACCGGCTGCCGAAGAAGCTCTATCAGGCGCTGACGGGTGGCCCGACGGATGGCGTGAAGCTTGACGAGGTGGAGATCGAGCAGGCCAAGGAGATGTACTACCGTATGGCGGGCTGGGACCCCGCCACCGGGAGGCCCACGCGTGAGACGCTGGAATCGCTGGGCCTCGGCTGGGTAGCGGAGGTCGGTGAGGGGGCGTGAGGGCTCCGACGCCTTAATTGACATGGCTGGCCTGTGTGGTGCATCTGCGGGGGAACCCCCTCCGGACCTCACTGCGTTCGGTCTTTCCTCCCCCTTGCAAGGGGGAGGAGCAAGCCGAAGGCTTGCAGGGTGGGGGTTCTACCGATGGGCTACCACTCAGGTGTAAGCAAGACAGCGTTATCCAGTTTATTTGAGCCAATCTTACACTTTATTCCCCACGCGGAGCGACGCCAACACAGGAGGAAACAACGCACGTGAGAGCGCACTGGATCAATAACGAATGGACGCAGGGCGAGGCGACGGGGACGATCCCCGTAGAGAACCCCGCCACGCAGGAGATCCTCGACGAAGTGCCCGACGGAACCGAGGCGGACGCTCACCGCGCCGTCGAGGCGGCGAAGGCGGCCTTCAGGGAGTGGCGGAAGCTCTCCGCCGTCGAGCGGGCACACATGCTGCACGAGGTCAGCCGCCGCGCCCGCGAGCACTGGGATGAGCTTGTCGAACTGCTCACGCTGGAGCAGGGCAAGCCCGTCCCGGAAAACGAAGAGGAGATGGAGTGGACGGCGGACACCTTCGACTATTACGCGGAGCTGGGCCGTCACATCCGGGGGCGGGTCGTGCCGTCCGGCGAGCCGGAGACGCAGCTTAACATGGTGCTGAAGGAGCCCTACGGCGTCGTCGCGGCGATCATCCCCTGGAATTACCCGATGCTGCTGATGGCCTGGAAGGTCGCGGCGGCGCTCGCGGCGGGCAACACGGTCGTGATCAAGCCCTCGGAGCTTACGCCGCTCACGACGCTGCTGTTTGTCGAGAAGTGCATGAGCCACCTGCCGCCCGGCGTGGTGAACGTCGTAACGGGCTACGGCCAGCCCGTCGGGGAGGCGCTCGTCAAGCACCCCGACGTGCCGGTCATCGCCTTCACCGGCTCGCTGGCGACCGGGCAGCGCATCAGCACGCTCGCCGCGCCGATGATCAAGCGGCTGCACCTGGAGCTTGGCGGCAAGGATGCGTTCGTCGTGGGGCCGGATATTGACGTTGAGTCGACGGCGAAGGCGCTGGCCTACTCCGCGCTGCTTAACGCCGGGCAGGTCTGCACGTCGAGCGAGCGGGTGTACGTCGCCGGGAACGTGGCCGGGCAGTTCGTCGAGGCGCTGGTAGAGGAGGTGAGCCGCCTGCGGCTGGGGCCCGGCATCGAGCCGACAACCGACATCGGCCCGATGATCGGCGATGCGTACCGGAGCAAGGTCGAGCGGCATGTTGAGGACGCGCGGCAGAAGGGCGCGCGCATCCTGATCGGCGGCAAGCGCCCGGCGCATCTGGAGCGGGGCTACTTCTACGAGCCGACAGTGCTGCTGGACGTCAACCATGACATGCTGATCATGTCCGAGGAGACATTCGGCCCGGCCATCCCGCTGATGGTCTACGACGACTTCGATCAGGCCATCGAGTGGGTGAACAGCAGCCCCTACGGGCTGGGCGCAGTGCTGCGCACGAACGACATGCGCCTCGCCAAGAAGTTCTACGAGGAGGTGCGGGCCGGGACGATCTGGATCAACGACCCGCTGACGGATAACTACGCCGGGCCGTTCGGCGGCATGAAGCTCAGCGGCAACGCCCGCGAGCTGGGCGCTGAGGGGCTGGAGAGCTTCCTTGAGACGAAGCACGTCCACTGGGACTTCTCCGCCGACCCGAAGGACTGGTGGTATCCGTATTAGAGGGGAACACCACCCGACGGGGCGCAGGATGGAAACCCCTGAACCTCCCTTATCGTCGCTGCGCTCCGGTGCGTCTCGTTGAATATTAACAAATTATTCTGGCAATGTTGTCGGTGGCTCGTCCGTAAAGTGGCGGCGGAATCCCTACCCAACCTCGCCGCGCCTGTGGCGCCGCTCAGTGTGCAGTTGGCACAGCCAACTGCCATTGAGAAATCGCTCTGCGATTTCTCTACGCCTCCCCCTTGCAAGGGGGAGGTGGCCGGAGGTCGCGAAGCGACCGCAGGGCGGAGGGGGTTCGGCAGGTGAAGCCACACCAGTTGCTGAGTTAATTTGTTAAAGAGCAACAAGGGGGACGGGTGGGCCGTCAGGCCCGCAGGGGGCCGCGAGGAATTTGACTCTAGGTTAACATCACACAAGCCAAAGCAAGGAGCACGACATGCGAGCGTTAGTTCTGGGCGGTGCAGGCGCGGTGTGCAGCGAAACCACCCGCGACCTCGCCGCAACGAGCGACTTCGACGAGATCGTCGTCGCGGATTATGACGTGGCAGCCGTCGAGGCGTTGCTGGAGGAGATCGGCGACGACCGGCTGACCGCGCTGAAGTTTGACGCCAACGACGTGGCGGCCATGCGCGAGCTGTTCCCGCAGTTCGATGTCGTCGTGAACGGCCTGCCGTTCAAGTACGATTACATCGTGAACCGCGTATGCGTGGACGTGGGCGTGAATGGGCTCGACCTCTCCAGCGAGGACCCGCAGTTCGCGATGCACGAGGAGGCCGCCGCCAAGGGCATGATCTTCATCCCCGGCGTCGGCGCGACGCCCGGCACGACCAACGCCTTCGCCCGCAAGGGGGTCTCGCAGCTTGACGAAGTCGAGTCGATTCAGATCTACTTCGCGGCGTTTCGCTGCCTTGCGCCCGCGCCCGGCCTGATGCAGACGACGATCTGGGAGTTCGACCCGGACGAACCGCAGCGTCAGGAGGTTTACTGGCAGGATGGCAAGTGGGTGCCCGCCCCGCCGCTCTCCGGCGAGAAGCGGGTGCGCTTCCACGGCGAGATCGGCGAGCAGTCGGTGTACTTCGTCCCGCACGACGAGGCGTACTCGATGCCGGAAAGCTGGCCGACGCTCAAGCATGCCAGCGTACGCGGGTGCTTCCCGCCGCACGTCATGAACATGATGGCGCTGCTCAAGGAGGCGGGCGCGCTCAGCAAGGAGCCGCTTGATGCGCTCGGCGGGCGCGCGCCGGTTGACATGGTGCGCGACCTGTTCCTCGCGCTCGACTGGTCGAAGTGGAACCCGGTGTGGGGCTACGGGCTGGTCGTCGAGGTGGAGGGCACGCGTGACGGGCAGCGGGTGCGCTACACGTATCGCAATGAGCACCCGCCGCACGCCGAGTGGGGCGGCTCGCGGGCGTACTACAAGTGCGTGGGCATCCCGCTCTCCATCGGCGCGCAGATGATCGCGCGGGGCGAGGTCGAGGGCTGCGGCGTGCTGCCGCCGGAACAGGCGCTGCCCGCTGACACCTTCCTCGCAGAGCTGGCGAAGCGCGGCATCACGTACCAGGAAGAGGTCGAGGTTCTAAGCTAAAAGGCGGATGCGATGAAGGTTCTCCGAGTCAATGTGGGGAGCGGGGCGGTCACCACTGAGGACGTGCCTGAAGGCTGGCGGCGGTACGGCGGGCGCGCGCTCGTGGCGCGCTTCCTGCTGGACGAAGTGCCCGCAACCTGCGATCCGCTCGGCCCGGCCAACAAGCTGATCTGGGCGCCGGGCCTGCTCGTGGGGCACATGCTCAGCAGTGTGGACCGCATCTCTGTGGGGGGCAAGAGCCCGCTCACCGGCGGGGTGAAGGAGGCCAACGCGGGCGGCAGCACCGGCATGCGCATGGCGTGGCTGCGGCTGTTCGCGCTGATCGTCGAGGGCGGGCCGCCCGCCGATGGCGGCTGGAAGGTGCTCGTCGTCGGCGAGGACGGCGCGCGTCTGGAGGACGCCTCCGACCTTGCCGGGCTGGACCTCGCCGCGACGGGCGAGCGCCTGCGCGAGCGCTACGGCGACCGCATCGCCGTGTCCGCCATCGGCACGGCAGGCGAGCGCCTGTACCTCTCGGCGGGCATCACCCACATGGACAAGGACCGCAACCTGACTCGCATCTCGGCACGGGGCGGGCTCGGCGCGGTGATGGGCTCGAAGCGGCTGAAGGCCGTCGTGTTCGACCATCCCCGCGCTAACCGCCCCGACGTCGTCGACCCGGCACTGTTCCGCGACGCCTCACGGCGCTACCTCAAGGCGCTGCAGGCGCACCCGCAGACCAGCGAGGTCTACACCTACTTCGGCACGGCGGCGATGGTCAGCATGTGCAACCTGCACGCCGGCGTGCCGACGCGCAACTTCTCGCAGGGGCGTTTCGAGGGGGCGGAGAAGATCAGCGGCGACACCATCCGCGACCTGAACCGCAGCCGGGGCGGCGACATCTCGCATGCCTGCATGGCGGGCTGCATCATCAAGTGCTCGAACCAGTACGCCGGGCCGGATGGCGAGGTGATCGTCACGCCACTGGAGTACGAGACGATCGGGCTGATGGGCTCCAACCTGGGCATCGACGACCCGGACGTCATCGCCCGGATGAACGCGGTGGCGAACGACATCGGCGTGGACACGATCGAGGTCGGCGCGGCGCTGGGCGTCGCCGCCGAGGCAGGCTGCATGGCCTGGGGCGACGGTGAGCGCGCGCTGGCGCTCATGGAGGAGGTGCGGCAGGGGACGCCCCTGGGACGCATCATCGGGAGCGGCGCGGCTATCACCGGGCGGGTGCTCGGCGTGCGGCGCGTGCCGGTCGTCAAAAACCAGGCCATCAGCGCCTACGACCCGCGCGCCATCAAGGGCACGGGCGTGACGTACGCGACCTCTCCGCAGGGCGCGGACCACACCAGCGGGCTGACCATCCGCGCCAACGTGGACCACACGAAGCCGGAGGGGCAGGTCGCCCTCTCGCGTATCACGCAGTACAAGATGGCGGGCTACGACTCGCTTGGCGCGTGCATCTTCGGCGGCTTCGGCATGGACGCGGCTATCGCGCGCGACCTCGTCGCCGCGCAGTATGGCTGGGACGTGCCCGACGACTACCTGACCGCGCTGGGGCGCGAGACCATCCTGTTGGAGCGCGAGTTCAACCGGCGGGCGGGCTTCACGGCGGCGGATGACCGCCTGCCGGAGTGGATGACGACCGAGCCGCTGCCGGAGATCAACACCGCGTTCGACGTGCCCGCCGAGGAGATGGACGCGATCTTCGACGAGTAAGCCCGCCGCCTACCCATACACCTCCGGGTTGACGCAGTGCGGCAGGCGCTCGCCGCGCAGGCCCGCGAGCAGGTTGTCGGCGGCCATCTGCGCCATGCGCGTGCGCGTCTGGATGCTCGCCGAGCCGATGTGCGGCAGCACCACGACGTTCGGCAGGGCGAGCAGCGGGTCGTCGGGCGGCAGCGGCTCCGGGTCGGTCACGTCAAGCCCGGCGGCAGCGATCTGCCCCTCGCGCAGGGCGTCGAGCAGCGCCGCCTGATCGACGACCGGCCCGCGCGCCGTGTTGATCAGGATGGCGGTGGGCTTCATGCGGGCGAGCGCCTCCCGATTGATCAGGTGGCGCGTGTCGTCCGTCAGCGGGACGTGCAGCGTCACAAAGTCGCTCTCCTCCAGCAGGCGGGGCAGGTCGGTATAGACCGCGCCAAGCGCCTCCGCCTCCGGGACGGGCTTGCGCTGGTGGTACAGCAGGCGGCAGTCAAAGCCGCGCAGCCGCCGCGCCACGGCCTGCCCGATCCGACCCATGCCGATAATGCCGACCGTACTGCCGTACAGGTCCGGGCCGGTCAGCTCCATCGGACGCCACGTAACCCACTTCCCCGCGCGGACGTACTCGACGGCTTCGCACAGGCGGCGGGCAGTGGCGAGCATCAGCGCCAGCGTGAGGTCGGCGGTGGTTTCCGTCAGCACGCCGGGCGTGTGCCCGACCGGGATGCCGCGCGCGGTACAGGCGGCCACGTCGATATTGTCATAGCCGACGGCCATCTGGCTGACGACCTTCAGGCCGGGCCCTGCCGCGTCGAGCACCTCCGCATCGACGGTGTCGGTCAGCAGGCAGTACAGGCCATCCGCGCCGGGGATCCACTCCAGCAGCGTTTCGCGGGGGATGGGGACGTCCTCCTCCCAGATGCGCAGTTCGGCGTGCTCGGTCAGCGCATCGAGCGCGGGCTGCGGCACGCGGCGCGTCACGACGATATAGGGGCGTTGCTGCTCGGCCATGTTCTGAACCTCCTGCCCGGTGGTGAGTGCTGGAAATCATCATAAGTGAGGCGGCGCGATCATGCAACGGAGATGATGCTAAATCCCTTCCTGTCCCGCAGTCTACGACTGCGGTCCCCCTCACCCTGGCGCGCTTTCGCGCGCCGCCCCTCTCCCACTGAGGGGCGAGGGGCTGGATTCAGGGTACGATGCCCTTCTCCCCGCGTGGGAGAAGGGTGGTCCGAGCCGCCGCAGGTAGTTCGGGCTGGGATGAGGGGGCTGAGGTAGCAAACTTAGGAGACGCCGAAATCAACCCGCCCCGGCGCGCGTTGCTGTGAGGTAAACGGCTGTGGTATGATTTGGGGCAGCCGGGGCGCAGGACACCGTATTTGCCCGGCATGAAGGAACTGGCAGATGCGCTACCTGATTATTTCCGATATTCATGCCAACCTGACGGCACTTGAAACCGTCCTGAACGACGCCGGCAAGCTCGGCGTCGATTATGATTTCGTGTGGTGTCTCGGCGATGTGGTCGGCTACGGGCCGGACCCCAACGAGTGCGTCGAGCTGGTGCGGAGCATGCCGAACCTCTGCCTGGCGGGCAACCATGACTGGGCCGCGCTGGGCCGCCTCGACGTGCGCACCTTTAACACCGATGCCCGCCGCGCCGTCACCTGGACGCGTGACACGCTGACCGACGAGAACCTGGCTTTTCTGGAGGCGCTGCCGACGACGTTCGTGCTGGGCGACTTCACGCTGGCGCACGGCTCGCCGCGCGAGCCGGTGTGGGAATACATCCTCGACCCGGCGATTGCCTCGATGAACTTCCCGCACTTTCAGACGCCCACGTGCCTCGTCGGGCACACGCACACTCCGGTGATCTTCGAGCAGTTGAACGGCGCGGGGCAGGTGGCATCGATGCCGCCCGAGTATGGCGAGCCGATCAGCCTGCGCGGCACGCGGCGCATCATTAACCCCGGCTCGGTCGGGCAGCCGCGTGACAGCGATCCGAGGGCGGCGTACGGTATCCTCGATGCCGAAAAGATGACGTTTGAGCACCGGCGCGTTGAGTATGACATCGCTGCCGTGCAGGAGCGCATGCGCCGCGCGGACCTGCCTGACCGGCTGATCCGCCGGCTGGAGCACGGCTGGTAGCCGCGCCCCACGAGAACACGAACGGCCCCCACCATCAGGTGAGGGCCGTTTTTGGTTTATTTGTCCACAGATGACACAGATATCACAGAGATGATGAACAGATTATCCACGAATGACACGAATGGCACGAATGAAAAGTATCAAAATATTCGTGTCATTCGTGCCATTCGTGGATCACTTAATCTCTCCTTTTCCGTGTCATCTGTGCTATCTGTGGACTCTACTCGCCCGGCACGTCCTTCGCGCAGCGCACGCCCGCGTCGAAGTGCGCGCCATCGGGCGGCAGGTAGGTGTGGTTGCGGTTCGTGATGCGCTGGCGGAAGCCCTGGTTCCAGAACGAGCCGCCGCGCGCGATCTGGTTGCTGCCCTCCTCCGGGCCGGTCGGGTTCTCGTAGGGGGAGTTAGCGTAGTAATCCGCCGCGTACTTGTCGTACACCCACTCGTAGACATTGCCGAGCATATCATGCACGCCGTACGGGCTTACGCCATCCGGGTAGCTGCCGACCGGCACCGTACCGTAGGCCGGACGCTCGTTGTACTGCCCGATGCCCCACATGAAGTTCAGCAGGCCGGGGCGGGGCGGCTCCTCACCCCAGGGGTAGGTGCGGCCATCAGTGCCGCGAGCGGCCTTCTCCCACTCCGCCTCAGTCGGCAGGCGAGCGCCGCGCCACTGGCAGTAGGTGTTGGCGTGGTTCCAGCTCAGCCACGTCACGGGGTAGTTATCGAATTCGGGGTTGGTGAAGTAGTCCGGGTAGAGCGAGGGCCACTGCGGATGGCTCGGCTCGCCGCAGCAGTCCTGAAACGCAGGCGGGTCGCACACGCCCGCCTCGACGCAGGCGCGGTACTCGGCGTTCGTCGTCTCGTACTTGTCGATGTAGAAGGCGTCAAGGTAGACGGTGTGCACCGGGCGCTCGTCTGGCAGACCATCGTCGCTGCCCATGATGAACTCGCCCTCCGGCACGAGTACCATCTCCACGCCATGCGGATCGATCAGCGTTTCAGGGAGGCCCGTTGGGGTCGGGACGCTCGTTGGGGTGGGCGGGGGCGTCGGGCTGGCGGTCGGCTCCGGCGGATCGGTCGGCGCAGGGGTAGGCTCGGCAGGCGCGTCGGTTGGCGCCTCGGTGGAGGTCTGCCCGATGTCGGCGACGTCCGCGCCAGGCGCGGCGGGGGCACAGGCAGCCAGCAGCAGGGCAAGCACGACAGGGACGATGAGTCGAATCATTCACACAACCTTTTCGCTATACAACGACAGGTACTCCGCGCCGGATTATACCAGACCCGCCAGAGACGGCGACAGGCGGGGGTATGCCTGTTATGTGGGGCTCAGCCGCGACTAAACGTCACGGCTGTCGATCTAAATCGGGCAGGGCCGCGACGTTTAGTCGCGGCTGTAGCGGCTGTGCGGCGGCTTGATCCTGTCTCCTCGCCCCTATCCCTTGACAGGCGCGGGCAACCTGCTATGATTGGAAGCAGAACAAACGCAGTTTGACAACCGATGACGAACTCCTGTTGAGGTGCTCGTTACCCCGGATGGTAGAGCACAATGGCGAAGCTGGTGAAGGCCCCGCGCATGGCGCGGCCCAGTCCAGCGCTGACCCGCAACTGTAGCTGCACGGCGTCTGTAGGACGCCTGCAGGAGCCAGGCCGCCCGCCTCAACAGAGTTTCCGACCTTCGTGGAGGGGGGTTGGGGCTGAGGCGCGCGCCTCGAGTCGGAAGCCTGTTCGCAGCGGCGGACGGGCCTTCGCAGGAATCCCCAACCTGGCCAGCGGCCAGGTTTTTTGTTCCCCCTGATCCCTCTGCCACGCACTGAGCGAGACGGATAACCCATGCAGGCAACCCGTAACGAGGGCGCCAGCACGTTCCTGCTGGCGTCCAGACCCATCAACCAGCGAGTCATCATCCTCGGCGGCGTGCTGCTGTTGCTGCTCGTCGTCGTGATGATCGTTTCGGCGGCCCACGGCGCTGCGCAGATCCCGTATGCGGACGTGGCGCGGCTCATCCTGCGCGGCCTCGGCTTTAACGTCGCAGTGGACGTATCCACCAGCCAGGCGACCATCGTCAACCAGGTGCGCCTGCCCCGTATTGCGGTCGGCGCGCTGGCGGGCGCGGCGCTGGCGGCAGCCGGGGTGACGCTGCAGGGCACGTTCCGCAACCCGCTCGCCGACCCCAGCATCATCGGCGTGAGTGTCGGCGGGTCGCTCGGCGCGGTGGTTGCCATCAGCCTGGGGCTGGCAAACAGCGGCCTGTGGGTGCTGCCGATCTTCGCCTTTGTCGGCGCGATGGGCGCGGCGCTGCTGGTGTACGTGCTGTCGCTTGCCAACGGCAAGTCCCAACCGGCGACCCTGCTGCTCGCCGGGGTGGCGGTCAATGCCTTCCTCGGCGCGCTGATCTCGGCGCTGCTGCTGTTCACCAACCAGTTCCCGGAGCTTCAGGCCATCCTGAGCTGGCTGATCGGCGGGCTGAGAGGGCTGGGCTGGGCGCACGCCGGGGCGATCGCCGGGCCGGTGCTCGTCACGATTGCCCTGCTGTTTGCCTTTGCCCGCGACCTGAACCTGATGCTGCTGGGTGAGGAGACCGCGCAGGGCCTCGGCATCGACGTGGGCCGGACCCGCTTCGTGCTGCTGATGCTGGCGGCGCTTGCGACCGGTTCGGCGGTGAGCATCGCCGGGCCGATCGGCTTTGTGGGGCTTGTCGTGCCGCACATGCTGAGGCTCATCGTCGGGCCGGACCACCGCCTGCTGCTGCCCGTCAGCGCGCTCGGCGGCGCGGTGTTCCTCGTCGCCACGGACACCATCGCCCGCACCATTATCCAGCCCGCCGAGCTTCAGGTGGGCATCATCACCAACCTGCTCGGCGCGCCGTTCTTCCTGTATCTGCTGTACCGCAACCGGCGGCTACTGCGTTCGCTGTAGACATGAGGAGGAAATACACCGCCATGAAACGCCATCATCTGCTAATGCTGCTGCTCGTGCTGCTGGCACTCGCCATGAGTGCATGCACGCCCGCCGCGTCCGAACAACCGGCTGCCACCGAACAGCCCGCCGAGCCGGAAGGGGGCGAGGAGGCCGGAGCCGAAGACGCCGCCTTCCCCGTGACGGTCGTCGATGGGCTGGGCACGGAGGTCACGCTTGACGCGCCGCCCACGCGCATCGTGTCGATGACGCTGGGCACGGACGAACTGCTGCTCGACCTGGTGGGGCCGGAGCGGATAGCCGCGATCACCTATCTCGCCTCTGATGCGACAACGAGCAACATCGCCGGGCGGCCCGAACTGGAGCAGATCGGCGCGACCGTTGAGCCGAACCCCAGCCCCGAGCAGATCATCGCGCTGGAGCCGGACCTTGTGTTTGTCGCCAGCTTCACCGACGCGACGGTGATCGAGCAGCTTCGCAGCGCGGGCCTGACAGTTTTCGCGGTGGGGTCGTTCAACTCGATTGAGGCCATGCAGGAGAACATCCTCACCATCGGTGAGCTTGTCGGCGAGCCGGAGCGCGCCGCCGAATTGGTTGCAGAGATGGACGCCACGCTTGCCGCCGTTGAGCAGGCCGTGCAGGGCGCGGAAGGCGAGCCGCCGAGCGTGCTGTACCTCTCTACGGGCGGCTGGGTCGCCGGTTCCGCCACGACGGTAGACGACATGATCAACCGGGCGGGCGGCACGAACATTGCCGCCGACCTTGTGGACTGGAACCAGATCAGCGAGGAAGCGCTGATCGAGCTGAACCCGGATGTGGTCGTGCTCTCGCCTTATGTGACGGATGAGGAGTTCGCCGGTAACCCGGCTTTCAGCGGGATGGCTGCCGTCGAGGCGGGTCGGGTGTTTGCCATCCACGATGCGTACATGAGCGCCACATCGCATTACATTGTGCGCGGCGTCGAGGTGCTGGCCCACCGGCTGTACCCGGACCTCGTGCCCGCGCCGGATTATCTGGATGAGGGGTAACATCATGATAGAGACACGGCACGCGGCAGGGCCCGGCGCGCCCCTGATCGAGGCGCGGAGCGTCTCGGTCGGCATCGACGGGGTGGACATCCTGCGCGGGGTGACAGCCGAACTGCACGCGGGCGAGCTTGTCGGGCTGATCGGGCCGAACGGCGCGGGCAAAACCACGCTGCTCAAGGCGCTCGGCGGGCTGATCGGGCTGACAGGCGGGGAGGTCCGCCTGCTGGGCCAGCCGCTGACGGCGTACTCGCCCCGCGAGATCGCGCGGGTTGTGGCGCACGTGCCGCAGGTGACGGTGACGGAGTTCGCCTTCACAGTCAGGGAAATCGTGCTGATGGGCCGCAGCCCGCACCTGGGCCGCTTCCAGCTTGAGCAGGCGTCGGACCGCGAGATCGCGGCGCGGGCGATGGCCCGCATGCACGTGGACCACCTCGCCGACCGGATCGTGACGACGCTCTCCGGCGGTGAGCGCCAGCGGGTGTTCATCGCGCGGGCGCTTGCCCAGCAGCCGCGCGTGCTGCTGCTCGACGAGCCGACCGCGAACCTCGATGTGAAGCACCAACTGGACGTGCTGGAGACGGCGGCAAGGCTCGCCCGCGAGGAGAACCTGGGCATTATAGCCGCCATCCACGACCTGAACCTCGCCGCGCACTACTGCGACCGGCTCGTGCTGCTGGAGGCGGGCCGCGTGCTGGCGGACAACGCGCCCGAGGCCGTCCTCACGCCGCAGAACCTCAGCACGGCGTTCGAGGTGCAGGCGCACGTCTACCGCGATCCGTACACGCAGGGGCTGAGGCTGTCGCTCACGCGCAGCGGCAACGGGCACAGAGAGCCGGTGCAGGCGCAGCATTCGTAGGGAAAAAGCAGGGGGCAGGTGCGATGGTACGCCTGCCCCCTTTGTGTATGCTAACGGGTTTCGCGGGTTACGCGCCGCTCGGCACCCAGATGTTCTTCACCTGCGTGGCGTGGCGCAGGAACTCGTGTCCCTCGCCCTGCTCCTTGCTTGTCCAGTCGCGCGGCTGGCCGTAGCTCACCCAGGTCTGCTTCATGTTGGTGGCGGAGAGGTACTCGACAAAGTAGCTGCCCTCCGCCGAGCCGAAGTACCACATCGCATCGACGTTGTCGTGCTCGACCAGCGTCTTGGTGAGATGATCGCGGTCCCCGGTGACGATGTTGACCACGCCGCCCGGCACGTCGGACGTATCGAGCACCTGGTAGAAGTCCGTCGCTGCCAGCGGGTGCTTCTCCGACGGGATCACCACGACGGTGTTGCCGCGTGCAATCGCCGGGGCAACGAGCGACACGAACGCCAGCAGCGGGTACTCGTCCGGGCAGGCGATGCCCACCACACCGATCTCCTCGTTCAGCCCGACGGTCAGCCCGCGCAGCGTCGTCTCCTGGATCGTCCCGCCGTACTTGTCAGCCCAGGCTGCGTAGGTGAACAGCCGCTCGACGGACAGGTCAACTTCCTCGCGGGCGGATTTCAGCGTCTGCCCGGTCATGGCGGCGATGCGCCGCGCGAACTCGTCGGCGCGGGCTGCGAGGTTCTCCGCGACGTAGTACAGTATCTGCGCCCGGTTGTAGCCGGTGCGCTTCGCCCAGTCGCTGGCCGCCTTGCGCGCCGCCTCGACCGCATCGCGGATGTCCTTGCGGTTGCCCTCGCCCACCTCACCGAGGATTTCGCCGCGCGGCCCGGTAATCACACGGGCATAGGTGGCGTCGGGCCGCTTCTGCTTGCCGCCGATGTACATCTTCGGCGTGCGGTCGATGGCGTTGAACCCGCCGTTTGTGGACGTGCCGCCGTTCAGCGGCGCGGGCAGCGCGAAGTCCGGCTTTGCCCACTGCGCCAGCCGCTCCTCGATGTCCTCCGGTAGTTCGGGGCGCGGGCGGGGCTCCCACGCCGGGCGGACGTACTCGAACAGCCCTTCCTTCCCGCCCTCGCGGCCAAAGCCGCTCTCGCGGTAGCCGCCAAAGCCCGAGGCGGCGTCAAACAGGTTTGTCGAGTTGATCCAGACCGTGCCCGCCTTCAACTGCCGGGCGATGTCGATGGCGACGTTGATGTCGTCGCTCCAGATGCTGGCTGCCAGCCCGTAGCGGGTGTTGTTCGCCAGTTCGACCGCCTCCGCCGGGGTGCGGAAGGTCATTGCGACCAGCACCGGCCCGAAGATCTCCTCCTGCACGACGGTTGCGCTCGGCTCGACGCCCGTGAGCAGCGTCGGCGGGTAGAAGCAGCCCTTCTCCGGCAGGGGGATGTCCGGCTGGTAGACGGTCGCGCCCTCCTCAATGCCGCGCTTCACCCAGGAGTCGATGGTTTCGCGCTGCTTCTCGTCCACAATCGCGCCGATATCGATGCCCTTGTCGAGCGGGTTGCCGACGCGCAACCGGTCCATGCGCCACTTCAGCTTCTCGATGAAGCGCTCGGCGATGTTTTCCTGCACCAGCAGGCGCGAGCCCGCACAGCAGACCTGCCCCTGGTTGAACCAGATCGCGTCGACCACCCCCTCGATGGCGCTGTCGAGGTCGGCATCCTCAAACACGATGAACGGCGACTTGCCGCCAAGCTCCAGCGAGAGCTTCTTGCCGGTGCCTGCCGTCTGCCGCCGCAGGATGCGCCCGACCTCCGTCGAGCCGGTGAAGGCGATCTTGTCAACGTCGGGGTGCTGGACGAGCATCGAGCCCATGCGGCTGGAGCCGGTCACGATGTTGACCACGCCCGGCGGCAGCCCGGCCTCGGCGACGATCTGCGCGAAGAGCAGCGCGGTCAGCCGTGTGTATGAGGCGGGTTTGAGCACGACGGTGTTGCCCATCGCAATGGCGGGCGCGATCTTCCAGGCCAGCATCAGCAGCGGGAAGTTCCAGGGGATGATCTGCCCGACCACGCCGACCGGCTGGTAGTCCGGCAGTTCGGTTTCCATAAGCTGCGCCCATCCGGCATGGTAGTAGAAGTGCCGCGCCACGAGCGGCACGTCGATATCGCGCGACTCGCGGATGGGCTTGCCGTTGTCCATCGTCTCCAGCACGGCGAGCAGCCGGGCGTGCTTCTGGATGTGCCGCGCGATGCTGTAGAGGTAGCGGGCGCGAATGTGTCCGGGCGTCTTGCTCCATGTCTTGAAGGCTGCCCGTGCGGCGGCGACCGCCGCGTTCACGTCTTCCTCGCCCGCCTGGGCGGTTTCGGCGAGCCGCTCGCCCGTGGCGGGGTTGATGTTGGCATAATACTCGCCCGTGCTCGGCTCCACCCACTGGTTGTTAATGAACAGCCCGAAGCGGCGCTCGTGCTGGTCAAGCCACGCGTTGGCCGGGTCTGCCGACTCAGGCGCCGGGCCGTACTCCATCGTCTCGAAGTATTCTTTGACGCTCATTGTGCGCTCCCAGAAATTGTGCGTCCGCAGTTAAGGCGCGTTCTGCCTGGCTGGCCGCCATCAGCTAACAGGGATGTGGTGCGCTGCCGCGTAGCGCCCCGTAACGTGGTGCGAGAGCTGACGCTCGATGTCGCCGAGCAGGCTGCTCGCCCCGAACCGGAACCAGCGGTTGTTCAGCCACTCGTCACCCAGCTCTTCTTTGATCAGGATCATCCAGTTCAGCGCGGCTTTGGCCGTGCTGATGCCGCCCGCCGGCTTGAAACCGACCTTGTACCCGGTCCGCTCGCGGTACTCGCGGATGGCGCGGGCCATCACCACCCCCACTTCGAGCGTGGCGTTGACCTTTTCCTTGCCGGTCGAGGTCTTGATGAAGTCCGCACCGGCCATCATGCACACGACGCTTGCCCTGGCGACGTTCTCCAGCGTGCCAAGCTCGCCGGTGGCAAGGATGGTCTTCATGTGGGCGTCGCCGCAGGCCTCGCGGAAGGCGCGCACCTCGTCGTACAGCGCCTGCCAGTTGCCCGTCAGCACGTGGGGCCGCGTGATGACGATGTCGATCTCCCGCGCGCCCGCCTCAACGGACTGCTCGATCTCGGCAATGCGCTGAGGGAAGGGGTTCAGCCCGGCAGGGAAGCCGGTCGAGACGGCGGCAACGGGGATGTCCGTGCCATGCAGCGCCTCCAGCACGTCGCGTATGCGGGCGTGATACACGCACACCGCGGCGACGGTCAGGTTGTGGTCAATGCCGAGCGCCTGCAGGAGGTCGGGGCGGACGGGCTGCTTGGCCTTGGCCGCGAGCCGCTGCACACGCCCCGGCGTGTCTGCGCCCTCCAACGTGGTCAGGTCCGTGCAGGTAACGGCTCGCAGCAGCCAGGCCGCCTGCCAGTCCTTCTTGATCGAGCGGCGGGTGCCGAGCGTCGCCGCGCGGCGCTCGACGGCGCTGCGGTTAACCGCGATGTCCTCCACCCAGCCCATGTCGAGGGGAATGCCCGGGTTGCGTTCGTCATGGTCCATCGGGTGTCTCCTTAATCCGTAACGGTTGTTCTCTCACTCGTGCCAAACGCGTTCATGCGGCAGTATCACACAGCGCGGGGTTGGCATTGTCGTTAAGCTCGCTTGATCCTCGGTAGGCCAGCCGGTTAACCCCCTCTAACCTGCTCCGCTCGGTTTTTCTCCCCCTTGCAAGGGGAGATGGCGGGGTTCGCGCAGCGAACGCCGCAGAGGGGGTTCCGGTCGTTTCTCGTCGCCGGTTTTTTTAATATTTCAACTATCTCAGATTATAGCACGTCGCTGGTTCAGGCGAGCGCGGCGGGGATGAACAGCAGCAGCGCGCTGACGCACACCTGGCACACGAGCGCCGCCGACAGCCCGTAGCGGGTGCGCACAAAGCCGTAAATGCCCGCCAGCACCGTCATGAAAATGGTCGTCGCGGCGAGGTACACGGGCTGGTCGAAGGCGGCGGGCCAGTACATCACGATGCTCATCACCATTGCGCCGAGCAGCGCCGCCCAGAAGCCGCGCCGCTCCAGCAGCGCCCCGCGCAGAAAGAGCGTTTCGGCAAGCGGCGCGAGCAGCACAACCGTCTGGAACAGCACCGGCAGCGCCATCTCACCGAACAGCACGCTGACCATCGACGCCAGCACCGGGCGCATGAGGATCAGCAGCGGCAGGGTAAAGACCAGCCCGAAGCTCGCGCCCCAGCCCAGGTTGGACGACGCCATCTCACCGGAGGTGCGCGGCGAGTCCACGAGCGTCAGGAACGCGCCGAGCACGAGCAGCACTACCCACAGGATGGTATAGCGGGCGAGCGGCTCAAGGTTGATGTAGCTGGAGCCGACGCCCAGCGCCAGAAACAGGATGAACGGGTACAGCGGGTCTACCCGCTGCCCGATGGGCAGCGAGGCGGCTTCTGCTGCGGCGAGCGCCTGCTGCATCCCGCGAGTCAGCGCGAACGGCCCGTCGTCGTCTTCGTCCTCCTCGGCAGGCAGCAGCAGCCGCAGCCGGTAGAACTCCGGCGGGGGGAGCAGGGGGTGCGATACAGGGGGGAGGGGCGGCGTTGCGGGCCGGATCAGGGCGCGAGTGTTCAGCGGCAGCCGGGGCAGCGGCGCGAGGCTGTCCTCCACCTCCCCACCAAACGTTATCGGGGTGGCGGGGTGTACAGAGTAGTCTTTTACGTCGCCCGCCTGCTGCATGTCCACGCGCCTACAGCGCCTCCCTGATCGCCTGCAAGGTGACTTCGACGCGCTCCGGGGTGATCCAGTAGTGCGTGACCGCGCGGAAGTTGCGCTCGCCGGTCACGTCGAGCTTGATGTTGTGCTCCGCCTCCAGCCGCGCCGCAAGCGTGCGCGCATCAAAGGGCACGGACTCGTCCAGCGAGAAGAAGACCATATTGGTGCATACCCGCTCGACATCTACCAGCACCCCGTCGATCTGGCTCAGCCCTTCCGCCAGCCGCCGCGCGTTGGCGTGGTCCTCGTGGAGCCGCCCGGTCATCTTCTCGATGGCGATGATGCCTGCCGCCGCGAGAATGCCCGCCTGCCGCATCCCGCCGCCGAGCATCTTGCGCGTGCGGCGCGCGCGGTCGATGAACTCCGCCGGGCCGCACAGCACCGAGCCGACCGGCGCGCATAGCCCTTTCGACAGGCAGAATGTGATCGAGTCCGCCGGGCCGGCCAGTTCGCTCACGTCCACGCCGAGCGCGACGGCGGCGTTCCAGATGCGCGCCCCGTCGATGTGTAGCAGCAGCCCGTGCTCGTCGCACAGGGCGCGCACCGCACGCGTGTACTCCGGCGTGAGCGGGATGCCGCCGACCGTGCCCTGCGTGTTCTCCAGTTCGACAAGGCGCGTGAGCGGGTAGTGAATATCACTGCGGTCGCGGATCGCGTGGCGGATGTCGTCGAGGTCGAGCGTGCCGTCTGCCTGCACCGGGATGGTATACGGGTGCACCCCACCGAGCGCCGCCGCGCCGCCCACCTCGTACTTGAAGGTGTGCGCCGCCTTGCCGACGATCATCTCGTCGCCGGGGCGGCAGTGGGTGAGGATAGCAATAAGGTTGCCCATCGTGCCGCTCGCGACGAACAGCCCTGCCTCCTGCCCCATACGCTCGGCGGCGAGTGCCTCCAGCCGCTTCACGGTGGGGTCGTCGCCCCACACGTCATCTCCCACCTCGGCGTGGGCCATCGCCTCGCGCATTTCAGGCGTCGGCCAGGTGACGGTATCGCTGCGCAGATCGATTGCGTCCATGCTGTGCCTCACGTTGTCGCGTTCACCGTGTTCCGAAAGTATACCAGAATAGCGGGCTTTTGCAGGCGGGGGACGGAATCGCGAGAACCCCTCCAGCAGGGTTCGCGCAAGCGAACACCGCCGGAGGGGGTTCTGGGAGCCGCGACGTTCAGTCGCGGCGGTGATAGTTCATCCCTAATAGCAGAGCGGGTAACAGACTAAGTAGGGTCGCAGCATGCTGTGCCCCTGCCAGCGGAGAACCCCATCACCAACCGACTGTCCCTACTCCTACAGGACGTCTCGCCTAGTACTTCCTCACAATTGCCCGGTAGATCTGCGGCTGGCGGTTCTGGATCGTCTGCCGCTGCTCGCGACACCTGCGCACCTCGTCGAGGTCGAAGCGGGCGACGGTGTAGCCCTCAAGCGGCTTTGTCTTCGGTGCGTCGTCCTTCTCCGGCTCCTCGTCCTTCTTGTCGTCGTCGGCCTTGGCGTCGGGCTTCTTCGGCTTCTTCTCAGCCTCCTCCTTGACCTCCTCCTCGCCGGGCAGATGCGCCAGCACCTTGCCCGTCGGGCCGACGACAAGGCTCTCACCGCCGAACTCGATGGTCACGTCCTCGCCGACACGGTTCGCCGCCGCGACGAAGCACGAGTTCTCGATGGCGCGGGCCTTGACGAGCGTGGTCCACTCGTCGATCTCGTCCTTCTCCCAGTTGCCGAGCACGGCGATCAGTTCCGCGCCGTCGAGCGTCAGGCTGCGCGCAACCTCGGGGAAGGCGAGGTCCCAGCCGAGCATCAGGCCGACCGAGCCGAACTCCGTCTCAAAGACGGGCATCTTGTAGCCCTCGCGGAAGGCCATCCGCTCCTCGCCGCGCAGGTGCGTCTTGTTATAGTGGCCCAGCAGTTCGCCGTCCGGCCCGACGAGCACCGCCGCGTTGTACAGGATGCTCTCGATCCGCTCCTTGGCGACCATGCCGAAGGCCACGTACACACCAAGCTCCTGCGCGCGCTGCGAGATCAGGTTGACGGTTGGCCCGGGGATCTGCTGGGCAAGCTGGGTGAAGCGCACGCCAAGCTCGTAGCCAGTGGTCACCAGCTCAGGGAAGACGATCAGGTCTACCTTCTGGCGGCTGGCGATCTGGGAAATGTAGTCGGACATCTTGACGAGATTGTCTTCGACCTCGCCAAGTCCGGGTTTCATCTGGACGGTAGCGACAGCGATCTCGCGCATGTGTGCTCCTTAGGTTGCTGGTGGCCCGGCGCTCGCCGCATTCAGTGGGTGGAGGGCGGCGCGTAGCTGGTCCGGCGGCGGCCTTGCCGGGCTGTGATGCTAGGTCAGAATAGAACGTTTGTTCCTATTGATTATACCCCGATCGCGCGGGGAACGCCCGCAGGCGCCCCGGCAGAACGGGCGCGCAGCACCACCCGCCCGACGCGCGCGGCGTGGAGGGGTGGCGATGCAGCGCCCCTGAATTTAGTCAGATTGGCGATGGCTGTCAAGCAGCGTTGGCTACCGGGAGGCCGCCGTCAGCATCTCGAGGAACTGCTCGTTGGTCTCCGTCCGGCGAAGCTGGTCGATGAGGGCCTCGGTGGCGGCGGCGGCATCCATGCCGGCACCACCCGGCGGCGGGGCCATCATCTGCTGGAGCATGCGGCGCATCAGCCATACCCGCTGGAGCACGTCCGGGCCGAGCAGCAGTTCTTCGCGGCGCGTGCTGGAGCGATCGATGTCGAAGGCCGGGAAGATGCGGCGCTCCTGCAGCTTGCGCGACAGATGTAGTTCCATGTTGCCCGTGCCCTTGAACTCCTCGTAAATGACGTCGTCCATACGGGAGCCGGTATCGACCAGGCAGGTTGCGATGATGGTCAGCGAGCCCCCTTCCTCGATGTTGCGGGCTGCGCCGAAGAAGCGCTTCGGCGGGTACAGCGCGCTCGGGTCGAGGCCACCGGACAGCGTGCGCCCGCTCGGCGGCACAACCAGGTTGTACGCACGCGAGAGGCGGGTGATGCTGTCCATCAGGATGACCACGTCGCGTCCGCTCTCGACGAGCCGCTTGGCCCGCTCCAGTGCCATCTCGCTGACGCGCACCTGGTTCTGCCACGTCTCGTCGAACGTCGAGGCCACGACCTCAGCCTCGACCGAGCGATCCATGTCGGTGACTTCCTCGGGACGCTCGCCGATGAGCACGACCATCAGGTGAACTTCAGGATAGTTCTCGCTGATGGCGTTGGCGATCTCCTTGAGGACAGTCGTCTTACCGGCCTTCGGCGGCGAGACGATCAAACCGCGCTGGCCGCGCCCGATGGGCGCGATCAGGTTCAGCAGCCGCGTCGAAAGGATGTGCGGGCGCGTTTCGAGGTCGAAACGGCGCTCAGGGAAGATCGGCGTCAGCCGCTCGAAGTGCGGGCGGTTTTTCGCCAGTTCCGGGTCCATCGAGTTGATCGCCTCGACCCGCAGCAGGCCGTAGTACTTCTCGTTGTCCTTTGGCGGGCGCACCACTCCGATGACCATATCGCCGGTGCGCATGTTGAAGCGTTTGATCTGCGTCTGGCTGACGTAGATGTCATCCGGGCCGGGCAGCAGGTGGTCGGACCGGAGGAAGCCAATACCATCCTCAATGATCTCAAGCACACCGCCTCGCAGCTCAAACCCCTGCTGTTCGGCCTTATGACGCAGCAGCGCGAGAATTAAGTCCTGTTTCTTCAGACGACTGAAACCGGCAATATCGGCCTCTCGGGCCAGCTCACGCAGCTCCGAGAGAGTCATCTGTTCCATTTCGGCAATGTTTATTTCTTTCATGCTCTTCTACTACATCTTCAGTTTAGTTTACCGGTTGTATGTGGTCTGCCGCTGCGTCAAGCGCGGCGACTTCTTCTCCCGTGAGGGCCCAGCCGATTGCGCCAGCGTTTTCGTCGGCCTGGCGCGCGTTCTTGGCACCGGGAATGGGTAAAGCCCCTTTGGCGATGACCCAGTTGAGTGCAACCTGGGCCGGTGTCTTGCCGCCGTGAGCCGCGCCGATGGCGCGCATGCGCTCGAGCAGCGGTTCAAGGTTGAGGAGAAGCCGACGTGGGTAGCGTCGCCCCCGCGCACCCGCCGGCGGCTTCTCCGCCGAGTATTTGCCCGTCAGCAGCCCCATGCCGAGCGGGCTGTAGGCAATAAGCGTGACGTCCAGTTCGCGGCACAGGTCCAGCAGCCCGTTCCGCTCCGGCCCTCGCTCAATCAGGCTGTACTCCACCTGGTTCGAGGCGAGCGGCACGCCCCGCCGGGCAAGGGCTTCGTAAGCCCGCCGCATCCGCTCCGGGCCAAAGTTCGACACGCCCACAGCTCTGGTTAGCCCCAGCTCGACACAGTCGGCCAGGCCATCCATCATCTCTTCGAGGCTCATCAGGGGTGATGGCGCGTGGATCTGGTAAAGCTCTACCTGCTCCATCCCCAGGCGCTTCAGGCTGCCGAGCAGCGCCCGGACGACTGAATTCCGGCGCAGGCGCCAGGGGTAGGGTGCGAACTTGGTAGCTATCGCTACCCGGTCGCGCGCGCCCGCCGCGCGGATGAACTCGCCGAGCAGCCGCTCGGAGCGGCCAAACCCGTACAGCTCCGCCGTGTCGAAAAGCTGGATACCTCTATTAACGCTGATCTCGAAGGCCGTTCGCAAGTCTGAATCGGTATATCCCCGCCCGTAACCCCAGACGAGGCGGTCACCCCAGGCCCAGGTGCCGATCCCGATCTGACCCACCTCCGACCCGTTTGGTCCGAGACGGAACGCCTTCACATTTCGTTGTTCAGTCATAGTGATGATGCGGTATCAGGTGTAGATGCACTCCTGCTGAGCGGGGGTGTCTACCAATACGGATCGTGAGCGCCACCTGTAGCGCTGGCAGCATGTCGAGAGTTTGCAGTCTGCTCGTCTGGCTTGTCTGCTCGTCCGAGTCCGGGCGGAACGTGCTACGGGTCCGAGGTGCTATGCGGACAGTACGATCTTCTTAAACGGATCTCGGGTATGCGGTCCGCAGGACCAACCATGTAATGCTGGGTAACCGGTGCGAGTGAGCAGGAACAGTCAGCGAAGCCAAACGCGACACATCGACAACGCGCAAGCGTGGAAGCGGCGTTGTACTCACGCCAATCCTTTGACGTATGATGTGTTCTCTTGTTCGAGTCTATAGCAGGGACAATCAGAAGTCAAACTCGCACGAAAGTATACCACTCTGGTGGTTAACGGTCAACAGGCATGGCTCGCGCCGGGGTAGGACTTCAGGACTATTTGTGGGCGCGTTTGAGACCATTTGCAGCCGATTATGCGGTGCAAGAGGGAACCGGAGCCTGTACACAGACGTTATACAACCGGGGAGGCAAAGCCCGCCCCGTATGTGCTACGCTTGATGCAAGAAGGTAAAGTGGAAAGAGACAGGCCATGAATTGGAGGAAAGCTACCCTCCTGGCAGTTATCGTCACGCTTCTTGTCGTGACTGCATGCAGCGGCCCGGCTGTGCCTGAGACGCAGGCGCCCACCACCGCGCCGGAAACCGACGGGCAAGCCGCGCCGCCCACAACCGTGCCCGATACCGAGGTTCCGCCGCCGACTGTGACGGCGATCCCACCTGCTGATACGGCTGCCCCGCCGACGGATGCCCCGCCGACCACGGCGCCGACCACCGGCCCGACTACCGCGCCCGCGACCACCGCGCCGACTCAGGCGTCGGCTCAAGTGACGACTCAGGCGGCGAATGCCGAGCGCGTCTCGTTCAGGGCTGGCGCAACGTCGGCAGTTGTTACCGGCGACCTCGGCGCCCGTGAGACGGACAGCTACGTGCTGCGCATCCTTGAAGGCCAGCTCATCGAGGTGAGCGTCGAGCCGCAGAATGCCGTCCAGCTTGTCATCTATGGGGCGGATGGGACCGTGCTGCGCAGCGGCATGGGCGAGGGCTCGTTCTTCCGGGGTGTTGTGCCCAGCACTCAGGACTACATCATCCAACTGACTGCCGGGGAGCAGGCTGTTTCCTACACGATGAACATCCTGATCCCGCAGCGCGTCTCGTTCGAGACAGGCTCGACGGCAGCGGTCGTTACCGGCGACCTCGGCTCCCGCGAGACGGATAGCTACGTGCTGCGCGTCCTTGCAGACCAGCTTGTTGAGGTGAGTGTGGAGCCGCAGCAGGGCGTCCAGCTTGTCGTATACGGCGCAGATGGGACCGTCCTGCGCAGCGGCATGGGCGAAGGCGCGTTCTTCCGCGGGGTTGTGCCCAGCACTCAGGACTACATCTTCAGCGTGTCCGCCGGGGAGCAGGCGGTCTCCTACACGATGAACGTGCTCATCCCTGAGCGCATCACGTTTGCGCGGGGCGCAACCTCGGCGGAGGTGTCGGCCCGCCTCGGTGCGACGGACAGCCATCACTTCGTCATCCGCGCGCAGGCCGGGCAGACCATGCGGATCGACGTGACGCCCGATGCTGGTGTCCAGACGTCGATCTACGGCGTGGACGGCTCGGTGCTGAAGAGCGGTATGGGCGGCGGCCCCGACTTCGAGACGGAGTTGACCATCAGCCAGGACTACATCATCCATGTGCGTTCCGCCGACCAGCCGGTGAACTTCACGATGGAAGTGGAGATCGAGTAGCAGGCCGGTTTGCAACCTTCTGCGGCCCCCTGATAGGGTCATGGTAGTGGTAGTCAGGTATGGATAGGAGCAGTGTAGGTATGAAACATAGGTTTTTGATCGGCATACTCTTGATAGCTGTGCTGGCACTCGCTGCCTGCGCCCCGGCCAACGGTGAGGTTGGCGGCGAGCAGGGGGGCGACACCGGCGAAAGCCCGCTAGCCCCCGCCCAGCCGGATCTGACCGGCACATCGTGGCAGCTTGAGTCGATGCTGGGGCAGCCGCCCATCGAGGGCACCACCCCCACACTGGCGTTCACGGATACCGAACTCGTGGGCGACACCGGCTGCAACCAGTACACCGGCACGTACGAGCTTGACGGCACGGCCTTCACCGTCGGGGATCTCATCCAGACGGAGATGGCCTGCCTTGAGCCGGAGGGTGTGATGGACCAGGAGTCCACGTACCTCTCGACGCTGGCGAGCGCCGCGAGCGTCAACCTGGTAGACGGGCAGCTTGAAATCCTCGACGCCAACGGTAACGTCATGCTGACGTACAGCCAGCAGTAAGCCGCTCACAACAGGAAAAAATGAACCCGCAAACTCACATTATGTTGGGGTTGCGGGTTCTTTTTATGCTATACTACGTCAAGCTTGAAAACTGAGATCAAGCCAATCACGGAGAATCATGGACGACCAACCTCCCAGTAAGAGCAAATTACAACTCTATACGCTCTGGTAGGAGCGTCCCCCGGCTGATCTCTGCTTCTAGATAAGCCTAGTGGCGCTCCTGCCCAAGCACATGGAAAGGAGCGCGGCTATGGCGCCTCATATGACCCCTGGTCTGTATGAAGTACAGGCGCGCGTTGAGCAACTGCTTGAAGCGCAGGACTTCAACGGCCTCCTTGAGTTCCTCCGCTCGCAGCACCCGGCGGATATTGCCGACCTGCTGGAGCTGCTGAACGAGTCGCAGCGCGTCGAGATCTTCCAGCTTCTCCAGGTGGATGTCGCCGCCGAGGTGCTTGACGAGACGCTCACCGAGATCACGCGTGAGCTTGTCGAGGCGATCCCCGCCCAGCAGGTGGCGGACCTCCTCGACGTCATGCCGATGGACGACGCGGCGGAGATCCTCTCCGAACTGCCGGAGGACCGCGCGGACGACATCCTCGAGTTGATGGAGCCCGAGGAGGCTGCTGAAGTCGAGGCCCTTCTGGCCTACCCTGAGGAAACGGCGGGCCGTCTGATGACGACCAACGTCGCCCGCCTCGACGCCACCTGGACGGTTGCGGAAGCCCTCGACTACATGCGCAACATCGACCCCGATGTCGAGACGCTGTCATATTTGTACGCGATCAACGGCAACGGCCAGCTTGTCGGCGTTGTGCCCATCTGGCGGATGCTGACCTCTCCGCCGACGCGCCGCATCAAAGACATCATGGAGCCGGATGTCATCTCCGTCAGCGTCTACACCGACCAGGAGGAGGTGGCGCGGGTTGTCTCGCAGTACGACTTCTTTGCTATTCCGGTGGTGGATCCGGACGACCGGTTGCTGGGCATCATCACTCACGACGACGTGATCGACATCCTGCAGGAAGAGTTCACCGAGGACGTGCAGCGCTTCGGCGGCTCCGTCCCGCTGGAGCACACCTACCTGAGCACGTCGATCCCCGCCATGGTGCGGAAGCGGGTCGGCTGGCTGCTGCTGCTGTTCCTGACGGCGACCCTCACCGGCGCGGTGATGCAGCTATTCGAGCGGGAGCTTCAGGCGGCGGTTGCGCTGACCGTCTTTATCCCGCTGCTCATCGGCACGGGCGGCAACGCCGGCTACCAGATCACCGCGACGATGATTCGCGCGGTGGCGACGGGCGAGGTGCGCTTCTCCGACGTGTGGACGGTGATGGCGCGCGAATTTCTGACCGGCCTGCTGCTGGGCGTCATTATGGGCAGCGCCGGGCTGGGGATGGCGCTCTTCTGGCGGCTGCCGCTTGAACTGGGGCTGACGGTTGCCGCCGCGCTGGTCGCGCTGGTGCTGTGGGCGAACATGATGGGGGTGCTGCTGCCGATCATCGCCGCGCGGCTGCGCGTGGACCCGGCGGTGATCTCCGGCCCGGTAATGAGCACGCTCGTCGATGCCACCGGCCTGCTGATCTACTTCTCGCTGGCGCGGGTGATCATGAGGCTGTAGGAGTCCGGCGGCCTTAAGTTTGCGGGCGGTAGGGGCGGGTCTAATGATGCAGTCGATGCGAAGCATCGCGCATCACACCCGCCCCTACACGTGTCACACCTTGGGAGCATTGGAAGAAGCCTGCCCCCACCCCTATTCGGGCTTGCGTGCCGTCAGCACCAGCCGCCTGGCCTCGTGGTCATAGGGAGATCCGTTCAGCCCGCCGTACGTGTGGATATTCTCAAAGCCCACGTCGGCCAGCAAAGCCTTCAGTTCGGCTGCGCTGTACAGCCGGTGCGACAGCGGGAACTCACGCTTCTCACCGTCGCGGATCAGAATCCAGCGATTCTCTATCCATGACCAGTCCTGCTTGATGACCCGCTCCTCCAGCACCAGCGAGCCATCCTGAAGCTGATTCCAGTCGCGCGGCTGGAAGATGCGGGCTAGTACCTCTTTGCCCATCAGGTCCATCAACAGCACCCCGCCGGGCCGCAGCGATGTGTAAAAGTTCTCAAGCACCTTGACGTCGTCGGCGGGGTCCTCAAAATACCCGAATGACGTAAACAGGTTCACGACGAGGTCGAAGGCGTCGGCGCGCTGAAAGTCGCGCATATCAGCCTGCAAGAACTCGATCTTCAGGCCGAGGTCGTCCGCCCGTTCCTGCGCCCGGCTGAGAAACGCCGCCGTGCGGTCTACACCGGTGACGATGCAGCCGAGCCGCGCGAACTCCAGCGAGTGCCGCCCCACGCCGCACGGCATATCCAGCACGCGGATCGGCGGCTCCATCCCTGCAAGTGCGAGCACCTGCTCCACCTGCATCGGGGCAATCTCCCAGGCTCGGGGCTGGAACAGCACCTCGGAGGTTGCTTCCCACCATTCATCCAGTTCGTGCCACGTCATCGAAAGGGGTTTCCTCCTGTGTGTAGGGGCAGAACAATCCTATCTATATACTATACAGGCGGAAGCGGAGGATGTGAATACGAGAAGGGCTGCCCCGACCGGGGCAGCCCTCGTGTTGTCTGGATATGTGTTTGATGGTGCGGATGCTACTTGGCGTAGTCGACGGCGCGCGTCTCGCGGATGACCGTGACCTTGATCTGGCCGGGATACTGCATCGTCTCCTCGATCTGCTTGGCGATGTTCTTGCTCAAGCGGATCGCCGCCAGGTCGTCGATGTCCTCCGGCTTGACGATGATACGCACCTCGCGGCCTGCCTGCAGGGCGTAGCTCTTGTTCACGCCCTCGAAGGAGTTGGCGATCTCCTCCAGCGTGCGCACACGCTTGAGGTAGCTCTCCAGGCTCTCGCGGCGTGCGCCGGGCCGCGCCCCGCTGATCGCATCTGCCGCCTCGACGATGATGGCCTCGACGCACTCCTGCTCGACCTCGTGGTGGTGCGACTCGATGCAGTTCACGACGGCAGCCGGCACGCCGTAGCGGCGGCAGAACTCCGCGCCGATCTTCGCGTGCGTGCCCTCGATCTCGTGGTCCATCGCCTTGCCGATGTCGTGCAGCAGACCGCCCATCTTGGCGATCTCGACGTTGGCGCCAAGCTCGGCGGCAAGCACGCCCGCCAGCCGCGCTGTCTCGACGGCATGGGCAAGTTGCTCCTGCCCGTAGCTGGTGCGGAACTTGAGCCGCCCCAGCATCTTGATCACCTCGCGGTGCAGGCCGCTCACGCCCGCGTCGTATGCCGCACGCTCGCCCTCTTCCTTGATGACCTCCTCCACCTCCTGTTGGGAGGTTTCGATCAGCTTCTCGATGCGGGCGGGATGGATGCGCCCGTCGAGGACGAGCCGGTTCATGGCGCGCTTGGCGACCTCACGCCGCACCGGGTCGAAGCTGCTGATGGTCACGGCTTCCGGCGTGTCGTCTACGATCACGTCCACGCCACTCGCCTGCTCAAAGGCGCGGATGTTCCGCCCGTTGCGCCCGATGATGCGGCCCTTCATCTCGTCGTTGGGCAGGGGCACCACCGAAACGGTGACATCCGACACATAGTCCGACGCGACGCGCTGGATAGCCAGCGCGATCAGTTCACGGGCGCGCTCGTTCGCTTCGGCGTTGAGTTCGTCCTCGACCTCGCGGATGCGGCGCGCCATATCGTTTCGCGTCTCTTCTTCCACAAGGGCCAGCAGGTGCTCGCGGGCCTCCTCACGCGTCATCTCGGCGACGCGCTCCAGGGCCTGCATGCGCTCGGCCTTCAGTTCTTCAAGCTGGTTGCGCTGGCGGTCGAGCGCGCTCTGCCGCTTGTTGAGGCGCTGCTCGCGCTCTTCGAGCTTCTCAAACCGCTGGTCGAGCTGCTCGCGGCGCTTCTGCAGGCGATCTTCCTCACGATTCAGGTCGGCGCGACGACGAGCCAGCTCCTTTTCCATCTCTTCGCGCTGCCGGGCGATCTCGTCGCGCCCCTCTCGCAGTATGTCCTCTGCCTCATGCCGCGCCATGACGATGATGTTCTGGGCTTCCTGCTCCGCTGCGATGCGTTTGTTGTGTTCAATCCGCGTGAACCACGTATACGCGGCAGCAGCGCCCAGGGCCAGGCCGGCGACGGCAGCGACCAGGACTAACCAATTGAATGGCATGAATCAAACCTCCCCAGCATTGGTCATGTCATGGAGAGTTGGTCTGGGTCTGGATCTCATCCCAGAGGCGATCCAGCACATCGCGAACAACCCCGTAGGCGAAACCCCGCCGGGAGAGGTATCCGCCCATGCGCTTGCGAAACTCGGCCTCATCGGCATGGGCATAGCGGCGGACTTTCGCCTGTGCCGCCCGGTAGGCGGCATCCTGTTCGTCCAGGTCTGCGAGGACTCTGTCCACAACCTGGTTCGATACACCTTTCTGGCGCAGTTCGTGGCGAAGCGCACGCGCACTGCGCGGGTTGAACCGCTCTCGATTGTCGACCCAGTAGCGGGCGAAGGCTTCATCATCCAGCAGCCCGGCCCGCTCCAACCTTTCAATGACCGTCTCTATTGCTGTGTCGCTAAACTCTTGTTTACTGTCACGTAGCTTGCGCCGCACCTCTTCGGCGCTGCGCGGTCGGTGGGAGAGGAGGTTGAGGGCACGCTCGTGCACCACTTCGATCTCGTCCAGCGCTTTGAGTCGGGCGATATCCTCATCGCTCAGCGTCTGCCCCTTCTTCAGTTTGATGGCTTCCGCCAGCGCCAGCCCGAAGGCAAACTCACCGTCGAGATAGACGTTGACCCTTTCCTTGTTGCGCTTCTGGACGACGAGTGCCGTAATCGTGCCTGCCATCCTCTGCCTCATCACAATTGCATGATGGACTCATAAAATAAACAGCAGCCGTGGCGAAACCACGGCTGCTGAGCCCTCCAAAGCTTTGCGGCTATCGTCTGGCGATAGCTGTGCATATGCGGCCCAAACCCGATCAAGAGTTGGGACCGTGACCGATTCAGTTGAATGCGCCTCAGTCCACCCGACCGGAGGCCGGGCGGAACCGTTCATCATCCAGTTTACGATCCATCCCCGCCCGGTGGCGGGCGAGGTTCATTGCCCGAAAGCTTACAGAACCCAGCACGGCGCGTGGTATTGCGCCGATCAGTTTATCCTGTTTATTTCGCTATATTATATAGCTACTCTTGTCGCACAGCGAACACTGCTGGGTTAGTTTTTGGGCAGAATTAGTCGATTTCTGCCAAATTCCTAGGCGTCCAGGTCGATATCCCCATCCGCCGACGAGAACACAACCGGCGAGAGGCTGTACGTCTGCCGGATAGCCTGGTCCAGCTCCATGACGACTTCCGGGTGCTCCTTGAGGTACTGCTTGGCGTTCTCACGCCCCTGGCCGAGCAGCTCGTCAGTCGCGGCGTAGCGGTAGAAAGCGCCCCGCTTCTCGACCAGCCCAAGCTGCGTTGCCAGGTCGAGCACGTCGCCCTCGTAGCTGATGCCCTCGCCGTACATAATATCGAACTCAGCCTCGCGGAAGGGGGCGGCGACCTTGTTCTTGGTCACGCGGACGCGCGTCCGGTTGCCGATGACCTCACCGCCCTGCTTGAGGGCCTGGATGCGCCGGACGTCGAGGCGCAGGCTGGCGTAGAACTTCAGCGCCCGCCCGCCGCTCGTCGTCTCCGGGTTGCCGAACATCACGCCGATCTTCATGCGAAGCTGGTTCGTGAAGATCATCGCGGTGTTGCTGTGCTTGATCGCACCCGAGAGCTTGCGCAGCGCCTGGCTCATCAAGCGGGCCTGCAGGCCAACGTGCGAGTCGCCCATTTCGCCCTCGATCTCGGCGCGGGGCACGAGCGCCGCAACCGAGTCCAGCACGATCACATCAATCGCGCCAGAGCGCACGAGCGCCTCGGCGATCTCTAGCGCCTGTTCTGCTGTGTCCGGCTGGCTGATGTAAAGCTCCTCGATGTTGACGCCGATTCGCTCGGCATAGATGGGATCGAGGGCGTGCTCCATGTCGATGAACGCACAGATGCCGCCCAGACGCTGGGCCTGTGCAATCACGTGGAGGCAGAGGGTTGTTTTACCCGAGGACTCAGGGCCGTAGATCTCGGTGACACGACCGCGCGGGATGCCCCCCACGCCAATCGCCAGGTCGAGAGACAGCGAGCCAGTCGGGATGACATCTACCGCTAAATGGGAGGCTTCGCCCAGGCGCATGATTGCGCCGTCGCCGAAGCGCTTGGTCAGTTCCTTTAACGTCTTCTCCAGGGAGGCCAGGCGGCCATCGTCAGGCATCTACGGATGCTCCTATTTTACCTTGATTTTATAGTACGAGTGTTCTATATCAATGTGAGTAGTTTACAGCAAGAGGGCTAAAAAGGCAACATCTGCGAGGGGAAGATCGGGCTTTCTGGCGGTGCTGTCGAACGGCTGACGCCGCCCGGTTACGGCTCTGGTTCAAGCTCCAGCAGGACCATCTCCTGCGGGCGGTCGGCCCCGCGAAGCTGGCGCGGCGGCAGTTCGCGGACGGTCACGGGAGCGCCATCCGGCAGACCCTGCGCCAGCACATCCGGCGAGGCGACGATCTGCCCGTCACAGGCCAGTTCGACAAGCCGGTGCGCGATGTTCACCGCCTGCCCGACCATCGAGTAGCTCATGCGGGAGCGCCCGCCCACGTGCCCCAGCACCACCTGCCCCACGTTGATGCCGATGCCTATCCCGACCTCCATGCCGCGCGCCGCCCAGCGGGCGCGCACGCTGCGGAAGCGGCGCTGCATGGCGATGGCCGTCGCCAGC
>Ga0134098_1000318_pt1 | contig 53990 bp, 44 predicted proteins | sample 9_3taG_FD_94456 | JGI IMG/M metagenome (GOLD analysis project Ga0134098, IMG submission 94456) | Switchgrass degrading microbial communities from high solid loading bioreactors in New Hampshire, USA - 9_31_10_142_A3 metaG | ecosystem: Engineered > Bioreactor > Semi-continuous > Anaerobic >... | reverse complement strand
GATCCACTCCTTAGCATTTATTTCCCTCCGATTTTTTGGTGTTGTTCATCAGAGGGATAATTCGCCAGGAGTGGGTCATTTTCTTTCCGTTACTACTGGGTCAATTATATACCGTCGTTGACACATATTCCCCTTTTGAGTACATTTCTCTAATGGATTTGGTTTCCTCTATCCATTTATCTATGCCTACTTTTTTTATTCTGCAAAGATTATACATTTTTTTAGTAGGTCCAACAATGGGCATTTGTAAAATTGCTTAAAAGTTTAAAAAAATCTATTATACATTCCCTGATATTGTTATTGTTTCATATAGAAGGTCACCCCCCTTGTTTGGAGTCTTACATTATATGTAAGTTTTGAAACTAAAAAAGTTCTGATAAAATGATTTTCAATAATTGGTGTTGACATATGTTGATATAGCTAAAAAGCTTACACAGCAATGCTTTGCCAGTATTTACGGGTATTTATATTATGTAAACTCAGGTATAATGATAAGGTAGCATGCAATGTAAAAACAGGGAGTTAATTATATGGCTAATTTAATGGATTTATTGAAAAACAAGGTATGGAAATATCTTCACTCATAAGACCATAAGGGACACTCTAACCAATGAAAAGTACATTGGTACATATTGGACTTACAACTTGCAAGGGTTGTTGACCAAAGGCTAATTGATAAAGAAAACCAGTTAAAATATAATTTACAGAAAATTGAGGAAGAACTTGAAAGACTTATGGAATCTCCCCCCCAATTCCCGGGCAGGCCGGGCCCTTCAAAGCAAGGGGAATCTGCTCCTTTACAGGATTATTGCCGGAAAATTATGATTTCACGCATGAAGCCAAGCTTTCCGGCAATAATCTTGTCTAAAGCTTCTTCGTATGGGATGAGAGCCCCTGTTCAAACCCGTAAAATTATTTACACTCTCTTTCCGACTAAACTAATTATTAAAAGCTTATATTTATATATCGCTTACTTTTTGTACAATCCAGTTTTATTATCAAACTATTATCAGCTAAAGTATATGAATCCGGTATAATTTCTTTCACAGAATTAACTTTAATAATATTTTTATCATCAGTTTGAATTGACGCTTTTTCATTAACAGCTCTGAAAATCAAAGTAATTGGGCTATAGTTTGATTTAATCTCCGCAAGGATATCCCCATCGTTACGCTGAACGTTTATACTGATTTCATTTCCCATATCGTCAATGTAATGGCATTTGGCAGTACCTGTTACAAACAACATGAAGCATAAGTTTTTGTATGTGTCAAGCCTGTTTGACACGTGATCGAACAGAGAGTAATTACCGCCCAAATTTAACGGAATCACGCTGTTCTCTTTTACAAATACCGGAATTTCGTCCAGATTGGCTTTTACTCTGGTGTCCAGAGGTCCTTCAAATGTTTCTCCGTTAAACAGATTCAGCCATTTCCCTTCAGGAAGATAAACATCTTTAACAGTACTGCCTTCCTCAATAACAGGAGCAACCAATAAATTATCACCGAAAAAATACTGCTGCCAAAGATCTATGCAGCTTGGGTCATCAGGATACTCCAAATGCATAGTCCTCATCATGGGAATTCCTGTTTTACATGTATTAGCAGCCTGCATGTAAATATACGGCAATAGGTTCATCCTCAAATCCGCATATTTCTTATAAATTCGGATAGCACGTTCATCTCCGGTCCTTTCTGCAATATTCCAAGGTGTTCTGTCCTGGTTGAACTGCCCTTTTGTTTCCGCATGATATTGCATTATAGGGCAGAAGGCTGCCATTTGCGCGGAACGGACATACAGTTCCGCAGTTGGTATATCTCCGTTAAAGCCTCCCAAATCCCAGCCCCAGAATGGAATTCCTGACAAGCTGCAGCTTAATCCTGCTTTTATGGATGCAGCAAAAGCTTTATAAGTTGACCGTTCATCTCCTGCCCAGTGTAAGGGAATTTTCTGGGCACCCGTATATCCGGCTCTGCTGAATGTGATTCCATCTTCCCCTTTATATTTTTTTACAAACTCCTGGTAACTACCTACATACAGATTCGGATACAGATTTCTCATTTCACTTCCGGTAGAGCCATCATAGAACAGAAGGTCGCTGCCATATATACATTCCCCGCCATCAGTTTTAAAACCGTCTATCTTTAAATCCTCAAGGAGATATTTTCTTTTATTCATCCACCATTCTTTTGCAGCCGGATTTGTAAAATCAGGAACCAAACTTCTTTTGAACCATTCAAAGCTTGGGATTCTATACGGTTCTCCGTTCTTATACTTTACGCAAAAACCCTTTTCAAGCATAACTTTTTCATCTTCATCTCTTTGTGCGTGAGCAATCCCGTCCATATATTTCATAACCGGCGCCTGCCACAACAGTATCTTAAGGCCTTCATCATGTATGTCCTGAACCATTTTTTTCGGATCAGGCCAGCGCCCCCATGCCGGAAATGTAAATTCCTCTAATTCAAAAAATGAGTTTCCGTCTTTAACGTCATATTGCGCATCATTAAAAATGTAATAAGTAGCTTCATCACTCCATTGCTCAAGTACAATAACGGTAGAAGGAATTTCATACTTTTTACCCAGAGCAATTTGCTTCATCACTTCTTTTTGATTATCCCAGTTATTACTCGACATCCATGGGCCAAAAACCCATTTCGGCGGAAGTTTTGCCTTCCCGATGGTATCTGTATAACTGCCTATTACCTCTTTCGGGTTGCCTGTATACAAATACATATCCAATGCTTGATTTTTGCTGCTTAAGTCTACCTCAAGCTCCATGAGATCGGATAATTTTGTGCCGAATCTGTAACGGGCATATAACGGCGTATCCAGATAAATACCGTAACCTTTAGAACTAAGCAGGAAAGGCACAGGTATGTAAGTGTGCAGCCCTTGGTCCCTATACTGATTATAGACATAGTTGTCAACTTCCAGACCTCTGTATTCAATATGTGAGTATCTTTCACCAAGACCGAATATTTTCTCATCTGACGCCATGTTTAAATTAAAGCGTACTTTGAAGACCTGCGAACTTCCGTCTGTAAGTATATCTATAAAACCAAGTCTGTTATTTTTTTGATAGCTTTCCAGTATGGTATTGTTATTGGAGTCATTGAGGCTGAAAGATATCTTTTTATCATTGAAATTAAGCTTATTATTACCAAAATTTATATCCGTAGTATTGATTGATTGATTCATCACGTTTTTTACAGTTATCCAGTCTTCAAAACAAAAGGACCATTTCAGCGTATTATCATTTACCTGGCTTACCTTCAAACAAGGTACGGGTTGATTATCATTCGCAGCTTCAAAATATACCGAAAATTCATTTTCACCTTCAACTATTCCTTTTACCTTTGATAAAGTATGCCATTTTCTGACTGCAAAGCTGTATTCACCGGACCTTATTATTTTTTGTCTGTCAGAAACTTCAAAATAATATGTAATTCTATCTTTGTAGCTGAAACTACCAATTTCCGTTTCCCAGTATTTTTCCCCTTCGGAGGAAGTTTTGATTCTCATTCGTGATTTTTGCTGAGTACCGCCATTTACTGTATATACAGCATTAACAACCTGTTCTTCATCAAATGGTTGTGTAACGGCTTTTAGTATGACATTTTCACCTTCCTCGGGTTGCCTCGGAAATCTCTCAATTACCGAGAAAATATATTTGTTCTCCGTTCCCAAAGGATTGTGAATTATTTGTATACCCGCACCGATATTGGTACCTTGTTGCTCTTTAAGCCTTATATTCTGCTGAGCTATCGCATAAGCAATATAAGTGAAAGGTTTCTCTAAGCAGTTAATATCCTGTACTTCTCTCCAATAATTAAAGTATAGTTCTTCTTTATAGCTTCCCAAATCCAGTTCATATAGTTTTCCGTCTCTCTGCCAGACAGCCTCCACTTGTTCCAGCAACCATTTGGCACGTCCGATATCTCCTCTTTCCGAATAGTACCAAGACAAAAGACAAGTCAGGTCATTCCTTATACAGCCTCCGTAATATGTGTCATTTTTGCTCAGTCTGGCACCTTTTGATACCAATTCCCTTTCAACAACCTTTATAGTTTCAACAAGTATCTGGTTTCCTGCATCCATTAATCCAAAGGGCACGGATATGAGACATATATCGCCCCTTATGTCTTCCGAACCAAGTTCGCTCAAAACCTTACCTTCCTTGAGGCACTTTTTAAACATAAAATCCTTAATTTTGAACATACATTGTTGCGCAGTATCATTTTTCAATAAGTTGTTGACTGATTGGAGTGCACCATAGGCAACGGCCAGATTGGTAAGAAAAATTCCTTCCTGGGTTTCTCCAATCCAGTTTGCTGTAGGTTTTTGCCAGTACAGCTCAATATGGCTAATCACGTTAAGCATGAGATTTTTCGTTTTTTCAGGTATTGCCATGTTATCTGCTTTATTGAAATATTCTCCCGTTATCCACAACCAAAGTATTTCTTCCGTGTAGGTTGAGCCGGAATTTTGGATTTTTTCGGCTATAGAATCTATCAGCCTTGCAGCAAGTTTTGTATTTCCTTCTTTCATCAGATAATAGCATAGAAATACTGAATCTCTGATGCCTATTTTTTTACTATTAAATTTAATATGCTCATCTTCAAAATCAAATATTGAAACAGGATTAAATTCTTTATTAGTCCGCATAAAATTCCTCCTGCGCATCTAATGAAATAATCTCTTCCTTACCTTTCGAAAGCGAAACAGGCTGATTTGCTACAATAATTTGTAATCCATCAGCTTCTCCTCCCTCATATGTTACTGCAACAGACTTTGAAGAGGCAGATACTTTTAGAAGACACTGATGATAATACATTTTAAAGCTTATTTTTTCCCATTGTTTCGGAATACGGGGATTTATTTTTAAATTACCCTTCTCTAATTCCACGCCACAAAAACCGTTAACAACAGCCTGCCAGCTTGCCCCCAAAGCTGCGAAGTGAATTCCTTCAGCCTGGGTGTTTTGCATAATGTTATCAAGGTCTAAACATACGCTTTTCTTAAAATATTTATAAGCTTCCTCCAACAAATTTAATCGGGCGGCAAATGCAGCATGGGTTCCGTAGCTCAAAGATGAATCATGGGCTGTTATAGGTTCATAATAATTCCATGCCGCCAATTTTTCCTTGTTATTAAATTTATCCGGAAACAGCAACATTAAGAGAATTACGTCAGCCTGTTTTAAAACCCTGTATCTTTGTAAACGGTCATAGCATATTTTCCTGTATAACGGTTGGTCTCCTTCCTTCACGCCGCTCAGATCCAATGGTTCCAGGTTCAGGATATTGTCATCCTCCAAGTAGAGGGATTTATCTTTGTCATAATTTATGACAACTTTCCCGATAATCTCATCCCACTGCCTGACTTCATCTTCTTTGAAATTAAGCTTCTCGGACAGAAGCTGATACGCTTCAGAATAACATTCTTTTATCTTTTTAATAAATTTCTTGGCAAGCTGCATATTGTGTACAGCCATCATAACTGTAAAGAGATTGTTATTTACAACACCCCCGTATTCATTGGGACCTTTAACAAACAACAGATTATAACGGTCTTTCCTGCTGTCATATGTAAACCTGCTTTTCCAGTATCTTGATGTCTGAATAAGTATCTCTAACCCAAAATCTCTCATGAATTCAATGTCATTGGTCGCTTCATAGTAATGATTTATCGCATAGGCGATATCGGCAGTTATATGGACCTCACTAAGTCCAATATCCCAGGTATCACACTGGTCTAATCCGTCTATGGCACTCATCCATGGATATCTGGCGCCTTCAAGGTTCTGCCTTCGGGCGTTTTCCTCTGCTCCTTTTAAGGTGTGATAACGGTATAAAAGAAGGTTTCTGGCTGCCTTCGGATTGGTATAAATATAAAAGGGAAGCATGAATATTTCCGTATCCCAAAAATAGCATCCCTTATATCTCCCATGCATTAATCCCCTTGCACCGATATTTACGCACGGATCATTTTCTGCATTGGTTTGTATAAGCTGAAATATGTTATATCTTATTGCTTTCTGGCAGTTGCCGTCGCCGACAATCTCAATGTCGCTTATTTCCCATTTTCTTTCCCAGGCGGCGGCATGATTTTTAATCATCGCAGCCACTCCTAAATCCCTCGCAGTTTTTACTGATTGAAGCACTTGATCCTCCAGGCTTCCAACATACCTGTCCCTTGATGTCCAAACACTGATGAATTTATTCAAAGTATAGACTTCACTTTTGGAAGCTGAGAAGGTAAATCTATCGGCAACATACTTTTCCTGCTGTACAATGTTTTTTTCAGACTTAAGGATACCTCCTCCATGCCTCAATTCTGATGAAAATCCTTCATATACTCTTAAACCTGTTTCGGTTGTTTTTAAGCGTATAACATGAATATCACCGGAATAAACAGCCTTTCCATCCTCCGCTAATAATCTGCAAAAATTAGCGCTGGTTTTTAGCTGGTCATCATCAATCACATTGTTCCACACATCAGCATCAATTCCGGTTTCTATGACGATCTCCCCGGAATAGTTGATTGGTGAAATATTTATGCTCAGTATTGCATTATGTATTGAATCAATGCTTAAAATCCTGGTTGTCTCTATTAAGGTCTCGTCTCCCTGCTTGTTCTTCCATATTAATTTTCTTTTTAATATTCCTTCTCTCATATTTAATTCTTTATTATACTCTAATACTTCTCCCTGTTCCGGCACAAACCTTTCACCGTTGATAAAAATGCGGGTATGCCAAAAGTTCGGTGTATTTACCATATCCGTCTTGCCCGGCATATAATAATCGAAAACACCGGCTATAAAAGTATTAATTTCATGTTTGGCATCCTTTATTTCTTCTTCATCAAATCCTCTGACGCCCATATAGCCATTACCTAATGCGAATATGCTTTCATAAAATTTCTTGCTTTGTACATCAAAATCTTTTTGGCTTATAATCCAGCTACTCATATAGTCAACTCCTCACGCTCATACATAAGAAATCAATATCTACTTTTCCTGTACTTTCGAAAATAAAGTCAGCATAGTTTTGCAATTCCGAATTTCCGATGCCGACAGCAATCATTCCTGCGCGTTTTGCTGCAATAAGACCGGCTATTGAATCTTCTATAACAACACAATTTTCTGGATTTGCTTGAACTTTTTCCGCTCCCTTAATAAATATTTCAGGATCGGGTTTCCCGTTCTTGATATAATTTGCATCGACGATGTAGTCAAAGTAATTTTCTATTTCAAGCCTTTTAATTATAAAAGATGCGTTTTTGCTTGCAGAAGCGAGGACGGTTTTTAACTGCCTGGTTTTTATATTCTGAAGCAGTTCCTCTACTCCCGCATATAGGTCTTGGGGACCTAAAGATTCTATCATTTCTTTGTAGTATGTATTCTTAATTTCGGCTAATTTTTCTTTTTCCTGCTCGCTATAAGAATACTCGCTTGATTCAAGAATAATCTCCAGGCTCTCCTTTCTGCTGACGCCTTTTAATCTCTGATTTATGGATTCATCAAAATATATACCTATTTCATCAGCAAGCTTTTTCCATGCCTGATAATGCAATTTGGATGTATCTGTCAAAACTCCGTCAAGATCAAATAATATGCATTCAATTTCCCTCATATTGATGCTCCTCAAAGAAATTTATCGCCTTACCTCCCTGTTTCATTTCCCCTTTTGCTCAAAAAAAGCCCGATATATTGCATATGCCAAAAAACCTGCACACGTGGCAAAAGCCTCGCCGGTCGTGCACTCACCTGTAGTCTCATCAACGCTCTCGCAGGCAATTCCGTTATCCATTTTCAATACAGGCAATATATCAAGGAATTCTTTTTTTCTTCCACATATCAGGCTGTTAGCTATGCTTAAAACCCATGGGTGCGGAGCATGCTCACAGCCAATTTCCGCTATTCTGCAGTTATGAAACGAAAATTTATATTCCGGTCTGCGTATGTGCTCAATTGTGTTTTGATAAACGGGATTATTTTTATCGCAAAATCCGTAAAAAGGCAAAAGCTGCAGACTTCCAGGCGGTTCATCATATATATTCCAATGTCCGTTAAGATCAACTGACCAGGCAAACATTTCCTTATCAGACAGTTTCACAACACAATTATCCCAAATAGCCTTTTCAACTTTAGCGGCTTTTTCAAGCAATTTATTGCTGAACTCAATCCCCTCAATATCTTTTAGCATTTCAGCAAGATGCAAAAGTGTCTTCCATACCAAAACATTGTTATACGTCAGATAGGGATAGATAATCATGTCATCGGTAGGTTGCAAAAAGGTTTCGTAAAGGTCGATCTCGCTGTGTTTTTTTGAATCAAGGATATTTAAAATTTTCCTTAAGCCTTTCAAAATATAATTTTCATTAAGAATCGTCATGTCCCCGGAATAGCTAACATAATTATGCAGAGCAATGACAGGAGCACACAATTCATCCAGCTCGAAACCGGGCTCCAGCAAAGTACCGTCAATATAGCGGCTGTGGATTCCGACGTTTCTAATTTGTTTTGTAAAAACATATTCTAGTATATTTCTTGCATAATCCGCATCAGTAATTAAAATCGAAGGGAAACTCCATAAAAGACTGTCTCTGTCCCAATAAGCCGCACTTACATAATATCTGGGACTTCTCGATGTAACTAAAACAAATTCTTCAGTATCCAAAGCTATGCCTGATGCATAAAAGTAGTTAAAAAACAGATTTCTGTTGAATAACCTTTCTAATTCCTTGTTATCACAGGTTTTCTCACGGCTTAACAACCATCTGCATGTATCCTGCATTACTTTTTCAAAGCCTTTTCTCATCATTTCCTTTGCAGAGGTCGCAGCACCCACCTCTTCAATGCCCAGTCCCCAGTAAAACACCAGTTCACGGGATTCACCGGGATGCAGATGAAAACTCTTGGACAATTCATATCTGATTTCGTCATTTTGATGTTCAAAGATCTCATTGTCCATTTTTTCACTATATATCGGAGCAATGGAATATAAAGTGACCACACTTCGAAAATCCATTACGAAACTGTTATTCCAGCCGCTTTTATATATATATTTGCTTCCGTTCATTGGTTTACTTTCATTTATCGTATGAAGACAGTTTTTCCAGCATCCCTTCAAACCTGTTGAAATATCAACGTCCTCATTCCCCTGATTCGTTACACTTAATTTATAAATAAAACCTCTTTCACCCACAGGAGCAAGTATTACGCCTGAAAATACCACACCGCCCCATTCTGTTTTAAAACTCGGAATCCAGTAATACATATAGTCCCATTCTAAACTTTCCATGGGCATATTCTTCCCGGCTACTCTGCAAAACGGGCGCATAAGCTCATCTCCGGGGCTATTACCTCCACGGATTTCAATAAGCCCCTTAAATCCCATGTGTAAAAAATTTATAGAGCAAATGGAGGCATCCGATTCTCTGATTTCGGGTATTGATATCATTTCATTACCTGTAGGAATAAATTTTTCTCTCATTAGTTTCATACCCCATTCCAGTTTATCACTCGCAGATTTTATCAACTTGATTATATTTAGCCGTTGTAATATAATTGATATAGTTATGCAAAAGAAATATTCAATTTATAGATGGTCGTAATAAATACGGCCATCTATAAATTTGCTAATTATTTTGCAGTTTGGTAAATTTAGCATAACGGTTAAAGTTTTAGTTATAATTTAATATGTTTCATTTATTTTGAGATTGAAAAATTATTCAAACAGTTTTTCAATCTTTTCTTTTGCCGCATCAAGCGCTTCCTGTGCAGTGACTTTACCATACTTTGCTTTTTCCAACTCATCGCCTAACACTTGCTGTAACTCAGCCCATTTTTCAGGTATAGGTCCAAGAGGAGGTAATACCAGAGAGTCAAGAAGAGCTGTTGCAACCTTTTTATGCTCCGGTGGCGTCTTCTCATAGTATGCCTTCATGACATCATCATCATTAAGTACAGGGATGTTCCAGTTCGCTTCAATCCTCGTATTAACTACAAAAGGATCTATGGCCATATATTTCATAAATGTCCACGCTGCTTCATCTTTCTTACTGCCTTTATACATAACCAATCCGTTGGAGAAGAAGTGATGAGCTTTTTGAGTATTTCCAGGTTCAAGTATTATATCCCAATTACACTTTGCATTCTTTTCAAATTCGCCAAACTGCCATGTACCGTTTCTGAGCATGGCAATTCTGCCCTCCTCAAATGCACGCCAGTCAGCATCAGGTTGAGTATAAATATCGCTTGTGAAAGGTGGTTGGACTTTGTATTTATACGACTTATCTAACATCCATTGAAGAGCTTCTACACATTCCTTACTGTTAACAGTCACAGTCTTGCCGTCAGCCCCCCATATGCTTCCACCGTTTTGTGCGATTGTTTTGTAAAACTCATATACCTGAAGCGGAGAAACAGTTCCCCATATACCCTTACTTTCATCTGTGAGCTTCAGAGCCGCCTCCAGCTCATTTTCCCAGGTCCAGTTTTCATTTGGGTATTCCAGGCCTTTACTGTCAAAAAGATCCTTGTTGTAATACATGATACAGCCGGTAAAATCCGTGCATATTCCCATCTGCTTTCCGTTGTAATTGTATGCGTCATATGCAAGCTTCTTCATGTTCTCCGTCTTAAAATCCTTGTCATTTGCGACTATATCAGTTATATCTTTCAAAAGCCCCTTCGATGCATACTGTGCAAAATTCTCATAACCGACTTCAAATACGTCAGGCGCTTCAGATCCGGCACTTAACATTGTGTTAAGCTTTGTGTAATAGTCACTATACGCAATGATTTCATAATCTACAGTTATATTTGGATACTTTGTCTGGAAATTGTCTATCATAGACTTTAGCACATCTTCACGTCCGCCGTTTGCTGAGTTCTGTATGAATTTTATCGTTACAGGTGCATTGGGTGTGTCAGATTTGCTTTCTCCTTTAGCTTTCCCGCTGTCATTTGCTGCCTTTTCGCTTGTGCCAGACCCACATCCGGCAAAAAGTGCCGTCACCATTAATAAAGCAAGCAACATTGCAAGAATTCTCTTGGCCACTATAAATTCCTTTCCCCTTTTTGATAAAAGAATTTTTTCCTTCATAATAAATTCCTCCTTTCTTAATTAGTAACTGCTAATAGCAAGACCGCTTTATTTAGCTGCTCACCTCCTTTACATAAGGTAAAATTTTGCCTAGCCTTTTATGCCACTTTGTGCAAGACTTTTGATAAAGTATTTTTGAGCAAAGAGATATACTAAAAGTATTGGTACAGTACTGATTACATTGCCTGCCATAAGAAGATTCCATGCAGTTGTCCATCTTCCTTGCAGTTTGGAAAGTCCAAGAGGCAACGTTGCGAGCTCTGTACTGCTTGTGATAATTAACGGCCAAAGGAAACTGTTCCATGATTCCATAAATCCCAGTATCCCAACCGTTGCAAGTGCTGGTTTACATAAGGGTAATATTATCTTAAAAAATATTTTAAAGTGAGATGCGCCGTCAACAGTTGCAACTTCCGACAATGAATCAGGAATAGTTCTAATGTGCTGACGCATGAGAAATATTCCCAGGGCATTGTATGTACTTGGTAAAATTAGTCCCAGATATGTGTTTTGCAAGTTCAAATTAACAAATATCCTATAAAGTGTAATCATTGTGAGCTGTTTTGGAACCATCATAGTAATCAGAAACAAGGTAAACAAAATTTCCTTCCCGGAAAACTTTATTTTTGCAAATACATATGCCGCCATGGCACAAAATAACAGCTGCAAGAAGGTTGACGTAAATGAAACGAAAATACTGTTAAGTAAAAACCTGCTGACAGGAAACAATTCACTTATTGTTCTGAAATTATCGAAATTAAACTTTGAAGGCAACAATGTAGGAGGCATTTTTATTACTTCTACATCATCTTTAAAAGCTCCCATGAACATCCATAAAAAGGGGAATATAAACACTGCGCTTAATAAAATGAATATAGCATGCAGCAGGATTCTCTTGGCTCTTTCTTTACTATTTTGTATCATAATAAACCCACCTTTTTTGCAAAACATTCTGAATAAGGGTGACAACAAGGATTATTACAACCAGCAGCCAAGCCTGTGCACACGCAAATCCGACTTTGCCCATTTGAAAGGCATTTTCATATATATTCAGCACGATGGTCCTCGTACTGCCGAAAGGTCCTCCCTTTGTCATTATATATACCTGATCAAATACCTGAAATGATGAAATGAGTGAAGTAACTATCAAGAAGAAAAGTACCGGAGTTAAACATGGCAGCGTAATATGGGACAGCTTTTTTATACTATTGGCACCGTCAATTTCTGCACTTTCATAGTACTCATCAGGTATATTCTGTAACCCTGATAATAGAATTACAGCGGCATATCCCACATCCTTCCATAAACTGGCTAAAATTATTGCCGGCATGGCAGTGTGTTCATTCTGGAGCCAAGGGAGACCGTTTATACCGATAAGGGACAGCAAGTAGTTAATAATACCGCTGTCCGGACTATACAGCCATATCCATATAAGAGAAACTACCACCCAGGAAATAACTACAGGCATAAAAAATATTACTCTGTAAGCTCCTAATCCTTTAATTTTAATATTCAGCAGTATGGCAAGCATTAATCCAAAGCAAATAACCAGGGGAATATACCCAACTACATATTTGAAGGTATTAGCAATGCCTTTTATGGAGTTTTCATTGAAAAAAATATTATAATAATTTTGTAACCCGACAAATTTAGATTCTGTCAGCATATCCCAGTCTGTTAAACTTCTAAATGCAGAACTTATTATCGGAATTATGTTGAATACTACAAGGCCAATGAGACTCGGGAGAAGAAACACCAAAATTACCAACCCTTTGGCATATCTGTTTTCGCCAGCCATAACCTCACTCCTTTATATTTAAAGCTTGCCTTATCTACGTCTCATTAATCCGCTTCACCGTTTCTCTTTCTATTATTCGCAGGGGAAGTATTTTTTCTTTTGGCTCGCTGTGTCCTCTTCCTTCAATTAAATTAATAAGCAATTCAGCGGCTTTTACTCCTTTTGCTGTGATATCCTGTCCTACTGTTGTCAACGGAGGCAGTGTAAATTGCAAAGCCGAGATATTGTCAAATCCTATTACAGATATATCTTCCGGAATTTTTAAACCGCTTTCCGTCAGACCTTTGATAACCCCCAATGCCATCAAATCGGCACTTGCAAATACAGCCGTAACTTTTTTATAATTTCGGGCAATGTCTTTTCCGGCTTTATAACCGTATTCATAGCTTACCAAACCATCAAATACATAATCCGGGTTATAAAAAATGCCTCTTTCACTCAAAGCTCTTTTATAGCCCAAAAATCTTTTTTCATTAACTCCATCCCGCTTTATACTTCCCGTAACCAAAGCTATATCCCTGTGACCATGTTCAATAAGATATTTTGTGGCAAGGTAACCTCCGTATTCATCATCAATTCCTACCCTGTAAAAATAGTTGTCACTTATATAGCTGTCAATTAATACAATTGGTATTTGCGCCTGCTTTAGTTCTTCATAAAACTGTTCCTGATAAATACCCATGATAATTGCGCCATCCAGGTTTCTCTGAACCGATGTATCAAGATAACTCTTGCCTTTATCTACTCCTGACAGGAGCATATGATAACCGGCTTGCCTTAGTTTTGATTCGATTCCGCCAACAATTTCACTATAAAACGGATTTGTAAGTAAAAGCTGCGATGTTTCTTCTGTCTGAGGAATTATCACACCAACTAATTGAGACTTGTTTTTAACCAGACTTCTTGCCGTTAAATTAGGAATATAATTTAATTCCTTTATTGCTGCCTTAACTTTTGAAACAGTTTCCTGAGATACTTTGTGCTCCTTACCGTTTAACACATAAGAAACTGCCGCCGGACTTACACCAGTAGCCTTTGCGATATCCTTCACCGTTACTCTTTTCATATCATAAATAACACCTCTTTAGTTATTCGTTTAACCTTGCGCACATTTTTTGTCTTCCGTTTACAAGTAAAAATGTAATTAATGTCTAATTTAGAAATTCATTTTTACACCGTAAAACTAAATCAAAGCAACCCCCTTGAATAAGACGATGCCGTGAAAACAAAGCAGAAATTAAACATAGTTCAAAAGTCTGTACGGTAAGTAATAAGTTGTTATTTAATCTTCACAAAGCGTACTTGTTATGTTAAACGTATAACCTGCATTTTGATAATAACATATATTGCTAAAATACGCAAGTATTTTTAGAAAAAAATTATACGACAAATATCACTAAATTTGTAAAAAATAATTCAAGGGTTGGGTGAAAATTTAAACTCCAGTATAAAGTTAAATTCACCTACTGTACCAATTTCGACCGCATTTGCATCAGGATAAGTCTGAATGTAGTTAAGAAAATCCTTATAAGTACGTCCTTTAAAAACACATCGATAATCTCCGAAGGATGTGATTTAGAAATCTTGTACTTTACCTTTCTGGGAAGGTCTAAGTTTTTTACAGAAAAAGCTCCTGCCGCAAGAGTGTTATCACTCCTATAATTTGGGAATAATAACACCCTGCTGCTCATCATTTTACATATTTCTTTTCCGAACTCATTGCCCCGCTAAAAACTGTAGATTCACCACCTGCCTGTCCTCTTGTCCCCCGTCATTTCTTTTCTTATCACTCATCTACATAATTTGAATTGGTATTAATAAATAATTGAGTTTCATCATCAAAATAATACAAAAAACAACCATCTTATTCTCAGCACCGCCCGGCGGCAATACCTGTTTATATGGTATTTTTTATTCCTTATTTCTCTTAAGCCTCTCCTGCATGTCCATTATCAAAAAGGACAGCTGTAGCTGAAATATGGTATTGGCATCGGTAAAATCAAGCCCTGTCAGTTCGACAATCCTTTGAAGCCTGTACTTTGTCGTATTGTAATGGACAAACAAGGCCTTGGAAGTCGGAACAATTTCCAATCCATTTGCAATATATGCTTTTATGGTATCCAAATACATATGGTATTTGTCGGCCTCTATCTCCTGCAAAATCCTTATAGCCGGGTGAATCAACGGGGTCAGATCCTTCTCGTTTGCATAAGTAAGAAAAACGTGCTGGAGGATGATATCCGAATATTTGATGATAGGCTGGTCAAGCTGCAGCTTCCAGCCGGTATGCAGCGCATCACAGGCTTCGCGGTAGTGCTCCGGCAGTGAATAAAGGTCATGGAACATCAGACTGACACCGGCACGGCAATTGTAAGAGTTTAGCAAGGCTTCGAAATTAGCCCACTCGGATTCGGTAAAGAGCTGCGTCGTTTTGGAATCATAAAGGGCTACCAGATGCCCGTCGTAATATACGATATTATCCCGGCCCATAAAGTTCTGAAGCTTTCGCTTGAATATAAATGCTTTGTCCTTGTCCTGCAGGAAGTAATCCTTCATTTCAATTACAATCAGCGACAGATTGTCATACAGCTTCAGATTGAATTGATGCGCCCGTTCATCTATCGCATCGTGATCATACAATTTTTCATTCAGCAGGGATATCAAAAATGATTCGATAAGCGGAGAAGAAGAAGCCTGTTCTGTATGATGATTAATCAAAAATTGGGCAAGGCAATTTCCTATAAGCGTAATAATCTGCTGGTCGGTTTCAGATATTGGCTTGTTATATGCCAATATTTTTAGGTATCCGACAGGAGTATTTCCCGACAGGATTCGAAAGACCAGCTGATCATGATTCAATAAGCCCTTTTCCCATATCAAAAGGGGCTTCTGGGAATATTTATCCTCTTGGCTGAATCTATCCATCATTACCGACTGAACATATTCCTCAGTTACATATCCCTTCGAAAGCGTCCATTCCCACAAAGGTTCATTCCTGACGGTATTGCCGCCGGCATGAGCTATGAAACAAAGAGCGGCATCTACCAGTAAAAGCGGGTTTCCAAGCAGTTCATATCCAAAATCAAGCACTTTCTGCAAATTGGAGGTGTTTTTATTCAACTGCATTAATTTAAATGCGCATTCCGATATGTATGCGGCGTTGTCAAAGTAATCCTGCACCGAGTTGAGCAGGGCGACAATATCCGTATCGGAAGGAAAATATATGCACTTGCATTTTGAATCCGGAGAATCATAAGCAGGAGTGTCACTATCCTTCACCAACAGGAACTTTATCTCCTTGGCAGGAGGAAAAGGCGGCAATTGTGAAGTCTTTCCTATATAGATACAATCTGTATGGAACTCTTTCATTCCGTTATTAAGCAAACGGAAAGTGCGAACTTCGTCATCACCTTCATACACTGAAGTCGGCTTGAAATCTGAAAGGGATTGCAACAAGCCGCTTATTTTTACTGCCATAATAATTCCTCCGTAATATCCACTATATGTTAATTATATAACAATCAATTTAAACAAACAAGGCAAGATATATTTTGAGCTGTTGGTTTCCAAGTATACGGAGACAAAAAAAGCAAAAATTACCGCAGGAGTTCCCTCCCACAGTAATTCTTGCTTATGATATATTTGCTGCAATGATCATGATAAGTTTATTGATAGTTGTCATATATAGATTCAAGTACCGTAATTACATCCTGCTCGGTGACTGTTCCTCCGAAGGACATGCACAGAGCTTCCTGGTAAATCATCGGTTTTGCAGCCATTATCTGTTCCTTTGTAAAGCCTTGTTCCTTGAAAGAAGGAATTCCTATTTCCCTGCAGAGCCTTCTGACTGCATCGGCCGTTGCCTTTCCGATATCTTCCGCTTTTTCCGACTTGAAGGCAACACCCATAATCTCCCCGATTTTCTTCATTTTTTCAGGATAGGTCTTTGCCGCAAATTCTATGATAGCCGGAGTTGCCAATGCACAACATACGCCGTGAGGAATGTGATACATGTGCCCTAATGCATGAGCTGTCGAATGTCCCATATGCACGCCGGATTCATTGAAGGAAATACCTGCAATATTGCTTGCAAAGGCCAGATTCTCCCTTGCTTCCATATTGTTTGTGTCTTTTACCGCCACAGGCAGCCATTTTGATATGATGCGGATGGCTTCATAGGCCAGCAGGTCGGAATGGGGAGTGTTCTTTGCTTCGGTCAGCGACTCATTGGCATGTGAAAATGCATCCATTCCTGTAAATGCCGTAATAAATGGCGAACAGCTGATTGTGAACTCAGGGTCTACTATTGCGTAATCAGGCGGGCAAGGAAGCCCTATTTTGCACTTATAGGTTTCGGAAGATATAACCGATACGAAGGTGCTCTCAGAACCTGTTCCCAATGTTGTAGGCAGCAAAAGCAATGTAATCGGCTTTACGGCAAATTTTTTCTGGCCCGTTATATAAAGCGCGATTTCCTGCAGCACCTGGTTGCCATTGGGGATTACCGCAGCAACAGCTTTTGCACTGTCCAGAGCACTGCCGCCGCCAACGCCTACGATACCGTCAACGCCCTTTTCCCTGCCTATGGCAGCCGCTTTTTCTACTGTATAGTCAGGGCAATCCGTTTCCACACCGTCCCATATTGTTACTTCTATTCCTTCTTCTCTGATAGCTTTAGCCACTTTTTCGGGATAGCCAAAATCTGCAACTCCCTTGTCGGTTACCAGCAGCACTTTCGTCATGCCCAATTCTTTTGCTTTCTTGCCTGCCTGCGATGCAGTGCCTCTTCCGAAAAGCACAGGTGCTAATTGCATATAAATTCCTGATTTCAACATATCACATTCCCCTCTCACCGTTTATTTTCAATATAACTCGAAAGATTCTTTATGCTAACTCAAAAGCTTCTTTGTATCCGCTGCTTATTGCCCCTTCAATACGTCCTGCTTTTGCAGTGTCTCCAAGCAATATCACCTTGTCAAAGGTCTTTTTTATTTCTTCCACCATTTCGGTGTTGGGAGTTGTTCCCAGCGATAATACCACAGCGTCGAATTCAAAGGTCTTCAGCTCTTTAGTGTCTGTCTTTTCCAAGGTAACAGTTGTTCCGTCAATTTTCACCAGCTTGTGCTTAGGATACAGTTTTATTCCATGTGCCTTAACTCTTCCCATGACATCAATCAAATTCTGGAAGAACAGTCCAGGTCCTATCTCGTCAGCCATTTCAAATACGCTGACTTCATTTCCCTGAGCACCTAGAAACTCCGCAGTCTCGAGCCCTGTCATACCGGAACCTATAACAGCTACTTTCCTGCCTTTGAGAGTAACTTTCCCGCTCAGTACATCAATCGGCGTGTAAACCTTTTCTCCGTTAATCCCGGGGATGGATTCAGGCATTATGGGATTCGAACCCTGAGCTACAAACACTGCATACGGATTTAATGACTTCAGTTCCTCCAATGTAGGAGCGTGATTAAGCTTTACTTCTACACCCAGCTCCTCCAACTGGCCTTTTTGATAATCAATAAGCCATGCTACTTTTTCCTTCTTCGGCGGTTTTGAACCATATACGATCTGTCCGCCCACTTCGGACCTCTTTTCAAACACAACCGGCTTAAATCCCCGTTTTGCCAATATACGGGCTGCCTCCATACCTGCCGGTCCGGCTCCGATAATTGCTACAACACGTCCGTTTCCGTCTTTTTTCAGGCGGTCATCTCCATATTGATTTTCTCTGCCTCCCTCATAGTTGATGGCGCATGCCATAGGTATCTGGCTTATATCGCAAGCCATTAAAGTTTCCATGCAGTACAGGCAGGAGATACATTTTCTTATGGATTTTTCCTTTCCTGCCTTTGCCTTGTTCGCCCATTCAGGGTCGGCAAAGAACTGTCTGGCAGAACCTATAAAATCAACTTTTCCTTCATTGAGTATTTTTTCCGCGTATTCAGGTTCACGAATAACCGCAACACCTATAACCGGGATTGAAACCGCTTCCTTTATCCGGGCAGGAATGTGGATTTTCCATCCCTGGTCGAACCCTACCGGTTCCCATGCCGTGTTCATTGTCTCATATATACCGCAGCTCACGTCAATAGCATCAATTCCTTTAGCTTCAAGGTGTTTTGCTATCTTTACGCCATCCTCAAGCTTAAGCCCCAATTCCGGATGTCCCACATATCCCATCTGTTCATCTGCGGATATCCTTACTATGATTGGGTAGTCTTTTCCGCATTCTTTGCGGATTCCGTCAATTATCTCATCCAGGAATCTCATGCGGTTTTCAAAGCTTCCGCCGTATTCATCAGTTCTGAGGTTTGTGTATGGGCTCAGGAATTGATTGATCAAATAACCATGGGCTCCATGAAGTTCAACGGCATCTATTCCTGCTTTCTGCAACCTTTTAGCTCCCTGTATGAACCTGTTGATGGTATCTTTGATTTCCTCTTTCGTCATCTCATGGGTCGGCTGGTGAACTGCCTGACACTCAGTGACGCTTGGCGCCTGCATTGTAGTATTTCCATTTATGGCCGCTATTCCCTGGCGTCCCGGATGGTATATCTGGACGGCTATTTTTGAACCGTATTTGTGAACCTCATCTGCCAGCCTTTTCAGACCTTCAATATGTTTGTCGTCGTCCACCGCCATCTGACGGCAATTGCCTTTTCCAATTGCCAGGTTGACACAAGCGCACTCTGTAATTACAAGGCCTACACCTCCCTTTGCCCGTGCTCCGTAAAACGCTATATCAGCCTCAGATACACAGCCGTCAGGCTCTGCCAGATGGTTTCCCATTGCAGTCATGACAATCCTGTTAGGGACAGTCATTTTCCCAATATTTTTGGGTGAAAATAACTTCTCGTACATATCCTTTCTCCTTTCATCAGATAATTAAGCCGCTTGCTTATTTTTCTTGATACCCCATACCAGCATCACTGCAGTTAAAACGGCAGCCAGTACTGCACCTACAATAAAGCACATAAAGTTGACATTGATGCCGCCGCTTATTGCTGCTGAGATCGGGTTGACAATATACGGGCAAATAAATTGTCCGAAGTTCTGCGCACAGGTTACGACTGAAATTGCCATACCTGCTGAAAATGCGTCCACCGACGTACTTGCGTTGACGAATATGCCGGCCATAACTGCCGATACAGCCATTCCGACTAATATGCTGGCCACATGGCATATGAACATGTTATTGGCAAAAGCTATGAGCACATAAGAAACTGCCAGCATGAAACAGCCTATTGCAATTGTACAGTTTCTCGTCATTTTGGCAAGGTTTCCATACAACAAGCCCATTATAATACCGCCTATGGCGAAGAACGCCAGGCCCAAACCTGAATCCGTAGCAGTACCCAGATTCTTTTCAGTAACAAGGAAGGACAGCGATATCGAATATATCTGTACGCCTATAAACAGTATAAACATAAACAATACCCAACCCCATGTAGCACCTGTAAGCCTTGATTTCTGCGTTTCACCCGTTGTAGTGGCTTTAACCGGTTTGTTTTTCGGAATTCTGGTTGCCACTAATATCAATGCCACAACTGCAAGCAGGTGTACGTAGAATACATAGTTCCACTGTATGTCTGCCAGCCAGCCCCCTGCAAATACCATAACTGCTGCGCCCGCCATCTGGCTTGCCTGCAAGGTTCCCTGCACTTTCTCCTGTTCAGCTCCGCTGAAATGCTCTGCAATTATGGCCGTACTGACCACCTGGCATATTCCTACGCCTACACCGAATACTGCTCTCATAACTAGTATGGCTGAAAAGGATGTAATAAATGCCGGGACTACGCCTCCAATAAGAAAAAGAATTATTCCTGCCATTGCAATGCTCTTCTTTGGGATAGTTTCCATCAGCTTGCCTACTATTATCGTGGTGGGAATAATTGCGATACATGAAATTGATATAAGATTCTGAATCATGGTCTGTGATACATTGGGGAAGTTAGCTCCTATTGTTGCCAGAGAGCTGGATATCCCAATAACCCCCATCATCAGTAATCCTATACCGTAAATTCCCAGCTTGATGCTACTTTTTGTGTTCTCCATGAATATCCCTCTCCTTCCACTTGTTAATTTAGCTTGTATAAAAATTATAGCACCTTAATCCCTCAGGCCACATCGTCCAGAAGTGAAATTGTTAAATTATTAACATTCAATATTTTGCATTTTCTTTTTGTTATATGTTAACAATTTCACAACCTGCATTTGCAATATATTTCAATAAAAAAGCACCTAATAATACCTGCCTTGCTCCTGACGAAAATACTTTGACCCGGACAATCTTAAAAGAACCTTTCGGGCCGGAATGTTTCCGGAAGGCAAAGCTCCTCTCCCTATTCAGCAGACACAGCTTGCCGGCCATTGAAGGCGGATTCAATGAAAACATGAATGACCCCAAGGGTTTCGGCTCATGGAAACCAAATACAGAGATACAGGTGACGGTTTAGACATTTATATGAAGTTTAGGGTAAAAATGCTTTTGGTGCTTTAGCGATCAATGGGCTGTGTGAAAAGGGGTCCTTTTCCTTTAAAGCCAACATATAACACAGGAATGTCAGTTCAGAAATTTCCAGCCCCTTGCAAAACGCTGTCCTGCCAGTATACAGCATATTTATAGCTTTAACTTTATGAGGCCTGGGGGATAATGCCGGTAGTGAACTGAATATTATATATAAATGAACTGAATATTATATATAAAATAAAAGCTGAGAATTTAACCTCAGCTTGTGATTCATCATAACTGGTTTGATAATTATAATATTTTCTATTTTTGTTCTTTTAATTTCTCATCTTGCTCCCTAACATATTCCCAGTATTCAGAAGGCGTTTTTTCTTTTTCAACCACATCTAACTCTCCAATTTCAGCAAGAGCTTTTATTTTTTCATTTACAAATTGTTGAAAACAGTTAGGGAGATGATTTTTATAATATCTATGTATTGCTACACATTTTTGACATTTCCCATGCCATTCACACTTAACCTTTGGACATGAGCACTTTAAGTTTTCAGGGTTCTTCAGAATATCTCTGATCTCTTTCACAACCTTATTATAAAAGACCTCTTTTGACACCATAATAATCCGCCCCTCCGTTGATAACAAAATTTTATTGGAAATGCTAATATATTTTTATATATATTACATAATATCCTGTTTAGTCAACAATAAAATACAGGTTTTTTATCATTTATCGTATATTCGATGTCTTCATTAGCCCCGGCATTATTTGTATTTGGAGCTTGTTGCCCATTTCTGTCCACACCCTGTCAATCCTAAAGCAAGCACCTGTATTATTCCGGTAACTACTTTTCTCATTATTTCAGCCTCCGCTTATAAACTTACTGCATTTTCAACGATATTGTTTGCAAAAAGAAGGGCGATATAACCATATCTTTAATTCCTGCAGCAATGTACCGGTTTGCCGCCAATGACAAGCTCTCAGGAGCAGATTTATGCTTCTGTTGGTGCATGTTGCAACTGGAGACAAAAAGGGGAGAAAATTAAGCTTTTCTCCCCTTTAACTGACTTTAACCGGCTTATCGGAAGGTATTGGAAATACTGTGCAGTTGGTCTGCCATTTATGCCTGTCAACAGCCCTTTGCAAATAAATTACGATTTTACGGAAAGTTTGCTTTCAATATCCTCTTGAGAAAACTCATACCAAACTGCATCTTTTTTCTCGATTTGTTCGTCAATGAAAGCATCATACTCTTCTTTTGTAACTTCTTTATCGCCAATGAAATAGGATATGATCAAGTCAGCATCACCTTCACTTGATTTAATGCAGCCTAAAACGTCAACACTATAGGCATCTGGTCCAAATTTCAATTTCCCAACCCCATTATCTGCAGCACCGCTTGAATACATAAATGTTCCGTCAGCTTTTAGCCCTGTTAAACTTCTGTATGTAAAAATGTATCCATAAACCGTATTATTCATATAATGCAGGACTTCATAAAAGGATGGCAGGTCACCTGATGACAATTCAAGAACAACCTCAGGTGTATTGTCGCCATCCATGTCAAGTACTGCAAAGTGGGTTGCTTTGAAAGTAATGTCATAAATTCCGTTGTTGGTTAAAAAATCATTCAGGTATAACTTTTTCTTGTCATCGGTGCTGAAGAATTCAGCCTTGTTCTGCAGTACTGCTTTATATGCCCCTAATGGTGAATTATCAGCTGAAGCCTGTACTCTTTTAAGCTCGAAAAACACACCTCCACCGGATAAGATCAATGTATTGTTGTCCTTAATAAAGAAGGTGGCGCCGTTTCCTTTTGCATCAGCAGCATCTATCTGTGTTATAGAGTCACCCGTAATACCTAATTTATCAAAGGTAACTCTATTATTCATTTCAAAATCCTCTTTAGATATGACTGTTTTTTTATAATCAGGATTAACTGCCTTATTATTTAAATATTCTGCCTTATCCCCGAAGCATGTTGCGCTCTCTTTTGAAAATGTCAGCTTCTTGCCTATTATAGCTTTTATGTCATCATTGCTGTAGGTTGATGCAGGTGCAAATGCCAATTCTTTTACAATTTGCCATTGGCCAATATAAGGTTCTTCGACTGCTTTTTTGTCAGCCGGTTTTTTGACAGTTGAATTATTTGTGCTGGGTGTTTGCTGTGGTTGTTGTGTTTGTTCTGCTTGTTCTGTTTGTTCTGTTTGAATAAATGTAGAACTGCTTGGGGTGGTCGTGCTCATGTCCTCCGAGTTTGCGCTTGTATTCTTGCTCTCTTCAGACCCACTGCAGCCGACAAATGCAAATGTCAAAGCCAATATTACTGCAAACAAAATGCCTCTTCTCATTTTATAAATCAGCCTTCCTTTATAAATTTTAATAATATCATATTATTGTATTTAAAACATTATCGCATAGGTTAGACTTTAAAGAAATCCAAATTGTTCCGGTTTTTTTAATTGTCAATTCTATCACCCTCAACAGCCTTTTCTTTTTTTGAATTCTGCAAGGTTCCCTTGGCTCTAATTTCTTCTTTAATGGCTTTACTACCGTGCCTATTTCACACTGCATGTGCATAAGATATACGCCTTTTTGATTGATATATTCCTTTTTGCTGCTTCCGGATTTTCAATATTAAATTGTAACTAAAATTATTTTGAAATTTGCAAAATTAATTTTTTACTAACAAAATTTAATTGTTTACACGCTGACATTGTTGTATAATGTCGGTGATAATTTTAAAATTGATATCTTTTATATAGGCAGGATGATCAATCTGCCAGGAGAGAATCTGTCCGTCCTTTGGCTCAAAAGCCCGGCAGCTATATTATGGAGCAATGCCGGCAATGATGCAGGAATTGCAGGATAAACCTGATAATAAAGAAATTGTAGTTGAAAACTGTTGCAAAAAGCTTGTTTCAATGTTGCATGAATAGGGCTTATCTATAATAATTTAATATATCCGAGGTGCGAAAATGATGGAACTAAATACTCAATCGAGGAATCAATTTGCCTGGACTTCTTTTTACATGGAATTTGCCGACAAACTGTTGCCATATAAAAATAAAAGGCCCCAGCTTCTCGAGTTGCTAAAAAGTGTTTATGAAGATTTAGATTTTGATTATCCACTTAAAGAAAAAGAAAATAACAATATGCCTATTGACGACATTTGTCCCTTTACCGTATTTGGCTGTTTTAATAAAGGACTCAGCGATAAAAACCGCATTGCTCTGATGAAAGGCATGGGCAGCAGGCTCGGTGTTAAAGCTTCAGTGCCGACAGAATTTGACGGCATTCCGGTACTGATGAACTTAAGTGCTCGGTTTTTCGGCAATAAAGCGCAGCGGAAAGAAGATGACATTTCCAACCTCTGGGACATGTTTGAAGCCGGAATAAACTATGCGGATAATCCGTCAGAAGCCTCCAAGTCAGCATTTATATCCTGTTATGACAAGGTAATAAAGCAGTCTGGCACTAAGTGGAATTTGACTATAGGGCTGTATTGGATACGTCCATTTTCTTATTTAAACCTTGATAAGCAGACCAGAAGCTATCTAACACAAGACGGAACCCCTTATTATGCAAGCATTGCCAAGCTTTCTAATTTAAAAAAACTTCCCGGCGCAAAAACCTATTTGGAGCTCATCGCTGCATGCAAAGAAGTTTTTGCAAAAAGCGACAGCCCCCATCACAGTTTCCCCGAATTGTCCCAGGCAGCATATGTTATAACAACTTCGGGGGCTCAGAATAAAGATGGCATTTCAACCGCTAAAAATAAATTAGGCTGGATTTTTCAGGGTAACCCCAAATATTACGATGTCATCGGTGCCATTAAAGACCTTGATGTTATAACATGGAGCGTAAAGCAACACCAGAATCAGATCAAAAAAGGCGACCGTGCGTACATATGGGTTTCAGGCCCTGAGGGTGGTATTGTTGCCTCCGGAGTCATCTTATGTGACCCGGAAATCAGAGAAAACGACGAGCCTGACCCCTATGCCGTTTCCGGCAAGATAAATACAGGAGAAAGTCCTGTCGTGGATATTAAACTAAAACTAACGCATAAAATAACGGATGCTATCATCAAGAAAGAAGATTTATTGGCAGATGAGCGGCTGAAGAATATAAGTATTATTAATTTCCCCAATGCTACAAACTTTAAATTAACTTCCGAACAGGCTGATGTCATAGACAGCATTATCAACGGAACCTATGAGCCTGTGGAGCCAAAGGATACAGAAGAACCCACGCCATCGGCTTCTTCAAGGCGATACTGGATTTATGCACCCGGTTACAATTCTTCCAAATGGGAAGAATTTTACTCCCAGGGAATCATGGGCATCGGTTGGGATGAAATGGGCGACCTTAGACAATATCCCAGCAAAGATGCCATGAAAACCAAAATGAAGGAACTGTACGGTGCAGAATATTCTTACAGGAATTCAGCCCTTGCCACATGGCAGTTTGCCAATGACATTAAAGCCGGTGACATTGTTTATGCCAAAAAAGGCATGCATAAAGTCATCGGCCGCGGCATAGTTGAATCCGACTATATTTTTGATGCCGGACGCGAGGAGTATAAACATATTCGCAAAATCAAATGGACCCATAACGGGGAGTGGGAACATCCGGGGCAAGCCGTCATGAAAGCCCTTACCGACATTACTCCCTACACCGATTATGTGCAAAAACTGGAGGCCCTCTTTATTGATGACGACTCCGCAGATATTATCGAAGAAAAAGAAATTGTGTACGATCCCTACACCGCGGATGACTTTCTCAGTGAAGTTTTCATGGATGCCGAACGTTACAATACATTGGTTAACCTCTTAAAAAACAAGAAAAACATCATCCTACAAGGCGCACCCGGTGTCGGCAAAACTTTTGCCGCCAAAAGACTGGCTTTTTCCATGATGGGGCAAAAGGACACAAGCCGGGTTATGATGGTTCAATTCCATCAGAGTTACAGTTATGAAGATTTTGTCATGGGCTTCCGCCCGTCCAAAGACGGGTTTGAGCTTACACACGGGCCTTTTTACCAGTTCTGCAAAACAGCCCAGGATGACGATGAACGGGACTATTTCTTTATCATTGACGAAATCAACCGTGGAAATGTAAGCAAAATTTTCGGTGAGTTGATGGTGTTGATAGAAAAGGAAAAACGCGGTGAAGAACTGCGCCTGCTTTATTCCAACGAGTTATTTGCCGTTCCCAAAAATGTTTATATTATCGGCATGATGAATACCGCAGACCGCAGCCTTGCCATAATCGACTATGCCCTTAGAAGAAGATTCGCTTTCTTTGAGCTTGAGCCCGCTTTTGACTCTGAAGGTTTTAAAGCAGCCATGCAGCAGGCAAACAATCCTAAGCTTAATGCGCTGGTCGAGCAGATTAAGGCTTTGAATGACTTCATCAGCAAAGATGAATCTCTGGGAAGTGGATTCAGAATCGGCCACAGTTACTTGTGCACCGATGGGGAAATAACTGATGAATGGTTGGAAACCGTGATTAAATACGAGCTGCTGCCCCTTTTAAGGGAATATTGGTTTGATGAACCATCCAAAATCGAGCAGTGGACAAAAAGGCTGTGTGGTGTTTTGGATGATTAGGATTCAGAACATCTATTACATGCTTGCTTACGCTTTCCAGGTTTTAAACGAAGATAGCTATAAACATGTGGCAACAGAAGAATTCGAATACGCCTCCGATTTATTTGCGGCAATTCTCGCCAAAGGTATCACCATTCAAATCAAAAGAGGGCTGAGCAAGGAGTATGTCGGCAAAACAGAAGCCATTAGGTCACCTGCCGGAAAAATCAATGTCTCTGCTTCTGTAAAGCAAAATTCCATGCTTAAAAAGCAATTGGTCTGTGATTATGATGAGCTTACAGAAAACGCTTATATGAATAAAATACTCAAAACCACCGCAATGCTTTTGATTCGCTCTCCCGAAGTATCGGCGCAGCATAAGATGGCCTTAAAGAAAACTATGCTCTATTTCAGCGATGTTGATGAGATTGACCCTCGCAGGATTCAGTGGTCGGGCATCAGATACCACCGGAATAATGCTGCCTACAAGATGCTGTTGAATATCTGCTATTTGGTTATCGAAGGTATGCTCATGACCGAGCAGGACGGTTCCTGGAAACTGGCACGCTATATAGACAACCAACGCATGCATAGGCTTTACGAAAAATTTGTGCTGGAGTATTATCGCAGGCATTACCCGCAATTCAACGCCTCTGCCACCCATATTGACTGGGATGTGAAGAGCGGGGCAATCGAATATTTGCCGGCTATGATATCAGATATCACTCTCCGGTACAAGGATAAAACCCTCATCATAGACACCAAATACTATGCACGTACGATGCAGACAAACAGCTTTTACAACAGCCGGACACTCCATTCCCACAACATGTACCAGATTTTTACCTATGTAAAAAACATGGATGCCGCCGGCTCCGGCAACGTAAGCGGCCTTCTGCTTTATGCCAAAACCGATGAAGAAATTGTGCCGGACAGCGATTATATCATAAGCGGCAACCGCATTAGTGTCAAAACCCTCGACCTGAACACTGAATTTTCCAACATAGCCAAACAACTGAATGCCATAGCGGAAAAGTTCATGGAGTCTTCCCCGGCTCTTTTATAAAACTCTCTCTCATAAAACTCTTGAATGTTTATTTTTTGTCGCCGGTTACAGACACTCATACAGGCGCAAGACAGTCATGATGGACTGTTCCCTGGTATAGGCGACTAAGGGGGAAAACATATCGTCTCCCCTTCCGCCATAACTCGGATGCCGGAGTTGCCTTATAATTGTAAACCATTCTTTAAAAATCTAGTTGACAATTATGTCCCGTTCATATATACTTCAATAGGTACCTAATCATTGTTTTTAATGATTGGCAGCGATACCCATGGGGTTTTCATTACTCTAAGGATGCCTTGTTTAAATTCAAATTTTTATGGAGGTCTACATGAAGAATTTGGCAAAAGAAATTATCGCGGGCAGGCGTCTAAAAAGAGGGGAAGATTTCAGCTTTTTTTTGAGTGCAGGTTTACAGGAGCTGCTTGAAGGCGCTAACATGATCCGTGAGGCATTATGCGGCAATAAGGTTGATCTTTGCGCCATTATCAACGCCCGTAGCGGCCGCTGCAGTGAAAACTGCAAATTCTGTGCCCAGTCTGCTTATCATCGCACCGGAATCAAGGAATACGGATTCTTAGACCCTGATGTAATCGTGGAAGACTGCAAAAAAAACGAAGCCAACGGTGTCCACCGTTATTCCATTGTTACCGCCGGCAAGGCCTTGACAGGCAAGGATTTTGATAAAGCCATCGAGGCATACAAAAAAATGCGTAAAGAATGCAATATTGAGCTTTGCGCTTCCCACGGCCTTTTAACCGAAGCACAATTTGTCCGTTTAAAAGAGGCCGGCGTTTCAATGTATCATGAAAACATAGAAACCTCCAAACGCAACTTTCCTAACGTCTGTACCACCCATACATACGAAGATAAAATTCACGCCATTAAGCTGGCGAAAAAAGCAGGCCTCAGAGTTTGCTCCGGCGGAATCATCGGCATGGGGGAAAGCTGGGATGACCGTATAGATATGGCCGTAAGCCTATCTGAATTAGAAATAGACTCCATTCCCATCAATGCCCTGATGCCTATTAAAGGCACCTGTTATGAGAATTTGGAGCCTCTTTCCGAAGATGATATTTTAAGAACAATCGCTATTTTTCGCTATATCAATCCTACCGCATACATCCGCATGGCGGCAGGCAGAGGCTACTTTAAAGACGGTGGCGCAAAGGCTTTCCTGTCCGGCGCCAATGCCACCATCACCGGCGATATGTTAACCACCGTAGGCACTAATACCGCCCAGGACAAAGAAATGTTGACCAATTTAGGTTTTGATATTTCAAACAAAATTAATAAGATTGAAGGCAAGGCAGGAGCTTTATCATTTTGTGGAGGGAAATTAGTATGTTGAAGATATTCTACGTTGGAATAGGTGGATTCATAGGCAGTGCGTTAAGGTATATAGTATCCGTGCAGGCCCCTAAATTTCTGGGGACTCAATTGCCCTACGGGACTTTAATCGTCAACGTGGCAGGAGGAATTCTAACAGGCTTAATAATGGAAATCAGTCTGGCAACACATTTCATTTCACCTAATTTCAGACTTTTTCTTGTCACTGGAATTATGGGAGGGTTTACGACATTTTCCACTTTCAGCTACGAAACGATTAACTTTTTTGTAAGCGGAAACCATATATTGGGTTTATTAAACGCCTGCTTGAATTTGCTTTTAAGCCTCGGCGGTGTAATATTAGGTAAATTCGCCTCCCATATTTTTATCGACGCATGACCAAATCGAAGACTGATATCATTAACACAGTGCGTCCTTTGTCCGGACGCACTGTGTTTCGGTCAAATTCCCATTCTATACAGGTCCTCTCCCATTTAAGCAAATTTAAACCAGAATATTACGCCATCATCAATGTTTTTAGCACCATAGGAAAATTTATACAGTTCCAGAATCGCCCGGCAAATAGAAAGGCCAAGGCCTGTGCCTTTGGTATTGCTGCGTGCTGCATCAGCTTTTTTATATGGCTGCCATATCTCGTCCATCCTTTCTTCAGGGATGTGGCTGCCGCTATTATAAAATTCAAGCATACAGCCGGATATCCTTATGCAAATTTCGCCGCCGTCGGGAGTATTATCCAGCGCATTTACAAAAAAGTTGTCGATAACCCTTTCAATCAGAGAAGCATCAGCCTTTATAACCGCATCCCCTTCAAGGTGCACCCTTATGGATCTTTCATTGCAGACTTGGTCATAACGGTTAATTATTTCTCTGCACACCTCTCCAAGAGGCACAGCCTCAAACTTGATTTGAAGGAAATCTGACTCTAACCTCGATAAATCAAGCATCTCCCGGATTATCTTATCCATGCGGTCCACATTGGCCTGTATGCTGGCCGCATAACGTTCCCTCTTATCCGTATGTACATTTTCCGCAAGATTTTGCGCATATCCCGAAATAATACTTAAAGGCGTCTTCAGGTCATGGGCCAGAGCGTTTGTCATTTCCTTTCGGTGTCTTTCAAGTTCTTCCCTCTTTTTATAGGTTTTATAAGTTTGGGACGAAAGTATAAGGGCTACAACAATAAACGTTATAAAGCAACTGCCCCACACAAAAGCCAGGGTGCCTGCGCATCTGTCCAACAGATTGACCTCACGGGCGAAAGCTGTCCAGAATTCACTATAATAGCTATTATCGCCCGTCTCTTTTACAGTATTTTGATAAGGAAGTACCAGGTAATAGCGATATGTTAACAAATTTACCCTTTCGTGTGAAACATATCCTATCCGTGCCCCTTTAACAGATTCCTCTAGCTTTTCTTTATTCAGCACCATGTTGCGCAAACTTATCTGTTTTTCGCTGTCAGGATAATACCTATTAACAATGGCTATGCCGCCGTGTTCAAAATATGGCAGACCTTTTACATCTTTATAGCCTGACTCATATATGATATCATTTGAATTTGTTCCGCTGCTTGACGTCACATTTCCGTATTTATCAAAACTCGTGGCAAACATCGGGGTAACGCTTATTTTATCAGGAATGACCATCTCATTATCAAGCCAAAAGCCTTCCAGATTGATTAAATACCCTGTAAGATCTCCTACCTTTTTTGCCTTCGGACTAGCATATAAATAACTTTCAAGCTCTGCCACTTCTTTTTCGCTAAACCAATCTTTCGGGTTTAAATATGCGTATCCTATATATCCTTTGTTCCCTTCTCTATACTCCGTATAGCTGCACAGCCAACCGCCGCTGGTGTTAAAAATCACATTGTAATCCTCCGTAAATATTGCCAGTTCTGTACCCAAATAGGTGAAAAAAGGTGATTGCCTGACCAATTCCTTTTTTATCTTAGAAACATCAGCAATACGATTTCTACCCTCGATGTTATCCCGCAGCACATCTTCAACAGCATTATTCACCTGAAAAGCGAAGGTCCGGAACTCCAAGCTCTCCAATTTATTTTCCTGAGATACAAGCAATATGCTGAAACCTGCCATAAGCACCAGATATGTGCCCAGCAAAGCGGAAAAGATGCGTATATATATTTTGCGCTTTGTTTTATTTTCTTTCAAATTTTACCCCTCCAATTTGTAACCCCTTTTGAACACGGTTTTAATCTGATCTGAAGCATCGCCCAAGGACTTTCGCAGTTTCTTCACATGATTGTCCACCACCCTTTCATTGCCTTCAAAATCATAGCCCCAAACCCGGTTTAAAAGGCTTTCGCGGCTCACCAACCTGCCCCGGTTTTCCATTAATATCTTTAAAATCGCAAATTCCTTTGGCGCAAGCATAACTTCTTCGTCATTTACAAAAACCGTGCAGCGGTATGGATTCAGCTTTATTCTGCCTGCTGTCATCACTTCGTTTATCACCATGCCTTTTGTGCGTTTTATCAGAGCCGTAACCTTTGCATAAAGCTCTGCCAGAGAAAAAGGCTTTGATATGTAATCATCGCACCCCAGGTTATATCCGTGCAATCTATCGCTTTCACCGTGCCTTGCGGTTATAAAAATGATAGGGACATCGCTGTTCTTTCTGATTTCCCTGCAAATTGTAAACCCGTCAACCTCCGGCAGCATTACATCCAAAATCACCAAATCATATTGGTTCTCAATACATTTTTGCCGGCCTTCGCTACCTGTCTTGGCAGACTCTACGCTGAAAGTCCCTCCGCTTTTATCGGCAAAATAGTCTGTGATGATTTCTGTTATTTCCGGGTCATCTTCGACTAATAAAAGCTTAAAAGCCATTTTTTTCACCCCTAAGTGTAGATTAGCACACAAATATATCCTTTCTGTATCCTTATAAAGCTTTTTTATATGCAATTCTTAGATTTTAAAAATCTTCTTAAATCCCATCGCCTTTTTTACCCTTTTTTCAAAAAAACCCAATAGCTCGCTAATGCAATTTTAACAAATCTGAGGCATAAATATCATTCATAAGAAACCTTTTGACAGAAAATGTGTGCGGCGGCTTACATTTTACTAAAAAAGATCGTCCAAGGAGTTATCTTAGCCATCTGGAAACATGGCTTTAATAAAATATAAGCCTTCGACGTAGCTTGCATCGCAGCGTCGAAGGCAAAGGTGACATTGAATATATTTTACTAATGAAACCTACAGCGCCTTTTTCAAAAGTGATGGCCACCTGGATATAGTTGCCGCCGGTTTCAAAAAAACCTCTTCCTGCACAGCCTACTCCATACATAGAGCACCTGCTTAAACCATAGCTGTGCTGCCGCTTTCAACGACTTTGGAAAACCTATGGACTTTGGCAGCAAAACCGCCGCCGGGATACCTGCCGGTGTCGCCTGTAAGAATCATACCACAGCGCAGGTGTCAAGGTTGCTTCGCTCAATACTTGATACTTGTATTTGCATTGACGTTTCAGGGACCGTCCACGCCCTCAGTTGTTGCCGTGCTGTCCCGCAACAGTCCGATGAGTTTTTCATAAAGCCCATCGTCTATGGGGCTATAGAAACTGTCGGTCCCCATCTGCATGACCGCCTTGCCGTCCAGCAGGTAAGCATAATAGTCGGTTGACGTACCATCGGAATAGGTGGCGCGCAGCAGATAACATTCTTTCAAGGTTTTAACATCAACACCCGGCCACGCGGCGGATTTTAACATATAGTCCATAATGACGGTTTCGGCAAGCCGGGCGCTGTCGCCGGACAGCGGCGATATAATACGAAAGGCTTTTCCGTCCACGAGTTGGATAAGCGTATAGGAGACAGAGCTTTCCACCGGCTGGAGCCCCTGACCGCCTCCGCCTGTTCCCACGCTGACAATCTCATAGGCATCCTTGCCAACTTTTTTCACCCGTATTTCCAAATAATTATCAGACCATGTTCCTTTTCCCTTTGCACCGTATCCGGGATTTACGTAGCTGTCGTTATCAGTTGTGAAATCATAATTCAGTGAAACGCAGAACTCATTGATATCACCTGCTAAAAGAGAAATATCATTCAGTTTATATGAGGCTATCCGTTCATTGACAGGCGTCTTTTCGCTGGCCAGCAAGGACATATATTCATTGAAAGCGGTTGTTCCAAGCTTTATGAGGTCTGTTTCCCCACTCTTAAAGGAAAGCGCTCCATTATTCAGAGCCGGTTCATGATTTTTAGGGTTTGCCATCAATCCAACCCCCACCACCACAACAACTGCCACCGCCGGCACAATAATCCAAAATGGAGGCTTTTTGTAGTTTAGTACGTTTTTTATGCGTCGTTTCACATTCCCCTCGCCGAAAGCAAGGGGACTTCCATTCAAGATGTGGCCGCCTGTTGCAAGGGATAAAAGGGAAGTGGAATAGGCTTTTTTGATTTCGGCACCCATCTCCTCAACAACCTTTTCATCGCAGGAAAGCTCCATATCGCTGCTCATCAGCAAAAAGGCAATCCACACCAAGGGATTAAACCAGTAGATGCTCAAAACAAAAAAAGCAAATGGTTTTACCACATGGTCAAGCCTGCGTATATGCGCCTGCTCGTGCCGGATGATATATGCCTTTTCCTCCTCTGCCAATCCGGCGGGAATGAAAATCCTCGGCCTGAAAATCCCCAGCACAAATGGAGTTTTCAGGTTATCGGCCTGATAAATATTTTGCTCAACATGCTGCGCGTTTTCAAGACGTCTTTTTAAAATCAGTACGGAAGTAATGCTGTAGGCAAGCATCACAAAAATGCCTAAAATCCAAATATATGAACTTATCAGTATATATGCAGGCGCGGTGGAATGAGGCAAGGCACTGCCCGCATACGCATCAACTATGGCAATGCCGCTGTCGATTTGTGGGCTTTGCCGGTAAGCTATATCATAGGGAATAGGCGCGGCACTTATGGGTAAAAGACTTACCATGCTCTCAAAGGAGAAAGGACAAAGAAGCCTAAATGCCACAACACTCCACAGGGCATAAGAAATGACTTTGGGCGCTTTTTTAAGAGGCAACCGTATAAGCATTATAAAAACGATCACGTAACTCGCCGTAAGACTCATATTCAAAACGTTAAGAAACAGCTTTTCCAAATTTACCCCTCCTTATGCTCGTCAATCAGCTTTTTCAACTCCTCGGCCTGACGATTGCTAAGCTTTTTATCTCCAATAAAAGCTGTAAGAAATTTAGGCAGCGACCCTCCGAAGATATCTTCAACAAAGCGCCTGCTCTGCTTTGCGTAAAACTCATCCTTTTTTATCCGGGATGATACTACCGCATTCTCGTTTTGAAAAATACCTTTTTCACACAGCTTTTTTAAAACTGTATATGTGGTGGATTTCTTCCAGCCCATTTCCTTTTCACACAGTTTCACCAGTTCGCCGGAGCTGATTGGCTCATGCTGCCAGATCAAATCAGCAAATCTCGCTTCGCTTTGTGCAAGTTTGTAGTTTTTCATATTTTAAAGCCTCCTTGGTCTATTATATATCGACCTCAACATTAATTCTATACTTTATAGACCAGAATGTCAATAGTTGGGATAAATAATAATAAATAGGTTCCTATGCATCTCAAAGGCTTTGAAAGAGCAAAAAAAATAAGGCGGAAAATATTTGTTCGCCCCTTTGGGTATAATCATATCTTCTTGGCTAAATCCATAGTTTTAAATTCTTGTCTTTAGCGATGTATTCTCATGAGGTGGTGTAAAGCCAGAAGTAATTTTTAACATACTTTTTACCTCAATAAACTTGTTAGTCTTCATCCGTGGTAGCATAAGCAACTGATGAATAGTCGCTGGTACCGGTGCTGTTATGAGCTTTAACTTTATAATAGTAGGTTTTGCCAGCTTTCAAACCGCTGTCTGTATAACTTGATGTTGAGACAGTAGCTATTTTTGTGTACGTCCCGGAAGATGAAGTCGCTCTGTAGACATAATAAGATGTTGCTCCGCTGACAGAATCCCAGTCCAGGAATATTTCATCACTACCTTCTGCTGTTGCAGTGAGATCATCCGGTGCAGGCAAGGATGCCTTAAGGTTACTAAATCTCCTTTCCAATGCCTGTGTCAGACTTTCAGCTAATTTGCTTTTCATTTCATCAGCCTGAGTTTTAGTAATTATGCCAACTGTTAATGCGTCATCAATAGCATCTTCTATTCTATCCTCCAGCTCTGCCAAAAGATCGGATTCACTGATATCATAGCTTTCAGCAATTTCAACCAGTGTGCTGCCAGCCTGTAATTCATCAATAATAGTTTGTTCATCTACATCTAAAACATCTGCTACCAGAGATATAATGTTAAAGAACGGTTGCTGTCTATCCTGCCTCCCATTCTGTGGTCCTAACTGCTGTTCAGGAGGTAGCCCTTTATTCTGCTGCTCATCTTCCAACCGAAGAAATAATCCATTCTGCTGGCCATTCTGTCTGTCAGGAATGTAGAATTGAAGGAATATGTTCAGTATCGACTGGCCCTCCATTGGTGTTTGGAAACCTGATGTTTGAAAACCTGGTGCTTGTGTTTGAAATCCCGGTGCTTGAGAACCTGGTGCTTGCGTTTGAAAACCTGGCCCTCGTTGAGGATTTTTCTGCATGGGAGCAGCATTTGCCACTGTAGTGCTTAATGCCGTGCTCCAACCCAGTAAGCATACTAAAGTTAAAGCACTGATAAACTTTTTTTTGTTAATCTTAAACACAATACAACCCCCTTGTATAATTTATAAAAGCATATGTAATATTTGCTAGTTTTAGTTTACTGGAAAATTTTCCGTAAAATCTCCGCAAAATTGTGGCGAAATTTAGTCAATTAAGTAAAATTAATTTACAATCTTTGATATAAAAAAAGCTCCCATCATGGTTAAGGACCTGTGAACTTGCAATTATCAATGCCTGATTTGAAAAGTGTTCACAGACAATATAAAATATTGCCGGAATCAGCTTATCCGGCAGAAACACGAATGTACAAAAAATGTGGGAGCATCCCCCTCCCGCATTTTCAAAATAAAATGTCCTCTAAGCAAAACACGGCATATCGTCAAAAAACATCAAAGCCATTTATATCCTATAACCTATGCCACCAATAAAAAAACGCCTTATATGTATATATTGCACTATATAAAACATATAAGGCGTTTTTGTATAATATTCAATACAATTTGCTTTAAGTCATAATTTTACTTAGCTGCTTTTGCGGCGGCAACAATTGCGGAAACATAGCCATGGGTGTCTGCCAGGGTGGCGCCGCTTACCGCATCGACCATCTGTTCATTGGTCGTCGTCGAGAGGGTACCCTCCAGTTCCGCTATCGTCTTCCCGCTTACATAGGCCTGGATAGCGTCATAAGACTTGTCGATGGGTACTGTCGCACCCGCCTCTTCCTTCATATGCCCACTGTAGTATACTGTGTTTGCCCTCTTGGACGCCAAAACAAGGTTCGGGTCTTTGAAATTGGCACCAAAATCTTTATCGGAATTCGGAACGCCTACCGCAACATCCTTGCCCATAAACTGGTAATCATCTACTATAGCAGCGACGATTTTATCCCCCGCCACTGCTGCTATCGCAACGGTGAAGCACCTTGTCCCGTGAGCGGCATATTCCACTTTCCCGATTTGTATCGTGGTCTTCTCCGAAGTCGTGGCAGCCGGTGTAGTAGAGGCCGGAGCATCAGCGGCCGGTGCAGGTTCGGCCGGTGTAGGTTTGACAGGATTCAGCTTTGCAAGAGTTTTGGGGCCCACTATTCCGTCAACTACAAGGCCGTTTTTTCTTTGATAGTCTTTAACCGCAGCTTCGGTTTTCCTTCCGAAGATGCCGTCAACCTTAAGATTATACCCTTCCTTGTTAAGCAGTGTTTGCAAAAGCTTAACATCTCCGCCATACGAACCAAAGGCAAGCAAACGGGTTATCTCTGTAGCTGTCTCATATGTAGGTTGCGCCTTAGGTGCAGTTGATGGTTTGGGTTGGGTTTGGGTTTGCTTGGATGGGGCTGCCGCTTCTGTAGCCGCTGAAACCACATCCACTCCAAAGGAACCCAGCTTAGCACTGCCTATGGCAACTGAAAGGAACAATGCGGCTGCTAATCCATAGCATACCAATCTTTTTACTTTGGTTTTCAAGAAAATATCCCCCTCTCTTAAATATATTTTTATTTCATTTTTAAATTGATACTTAATATTACCACGGAGAAAAATGCTCTGCTGTCACTTTAATAAACCGGCAGCCTCGAATGTTGAGTATTAAGCTGACAGGAATACTATTGCTATTACGATGCTGATAATTATGCTATGACAATCAGACAATTATATTATAACAACGGGAAGCTTAAAAGTACATATAGTATTTGGGAAATATTTCTCAAATTTCACATAAAAGAAACCTAAACAAAATTTTTCCATAGTTAAGAGGCATCCGTCATGGATGCCTCAGTCTGGAAACCAACCTATCTATGCATCAGCTTTTTAATGCTTAAGCATCTGTCAAATAGCATCTTCGTTTGTGTCGCCCGTCCTTATTCTGACAACTTCTTCCACATTGTAGACAAAAATCTTACCGTCGCCTACCTCACCTATCCTTGCAGCATCTATTATGGTCTTTTTGACTATGTCAAGTTCGGAGTCCTTTACCACGATATCCAGCATAACCTTTGGAATCAGTTCAAGCCGAAATTTTTCTCCCCTCCATTGGTGAGTGATACCCTTTTGTGTGCCGTGTCCCTCAATTTCAGTGACCATCAGTCCTTTACAGCAAGTCTTCTCAAGAGCATCCAATACATCCTGAAGCTTTTCGGGTCTTATGACTGCTTTAATATGTTTCATACAACAATCTCCTCCTTCTTGTTGCTGGCCTTTACCCCCTTGCCGTCGAATTTCAGCATATCAATAGAATAAATGGGTTTACGCGCCACGAATTCGGGATAAGCAACATTGCCATGCTCGAACACGTCCAAGCCCTGTATTTCTTCATGAAGCGGCACCCTGATACCGATGACCGCTTTTATGAGCAACCAAAGCAGCAATGACGCCGTGAATACGAATGCCCCCGAAGCCAGTATTCCCAGAATCTGGTGCCCCAGGAGGGTGAAACCGCCGCCAAAGAACAGCCCGTTTCCTGTCTCAACCCCTGTAATTTGATCCTGGGCAAAGAGACCCACGAAAAGAGTGCCAAGAATACCGTTTACAAGATGAACCGACAGGGCGCCTACCGGGTCGTCAATCTTAACTCTGTCAAAGAATATGACGGAAAAGACCACGACTATTCCTGAAATAGCACCTATAATTATGGAGCTTCCAACGCTTACAAAGGCACAACCGGCAGTGATACCGACAAGGCCTCCCAGGCATCCGTTGATGCTCATTCCCAGGTCAGGCTTCCCTATGACCAGCCAGGAAGTGATGGTTGAAGTCAATATGGCAGTGATAGCAGCCGTGTTGGTTGTAACCATTATATGGGCTATGGCACTGGGATCCGCTGCCATCGTCGAGCCAGGATTAAATCCGAACCAGCCAAACCATAGGACGAAAGCGCCTATAGTTGCAATTGACAGATTATGGCCGGGGATGGGATGAATCTTGCCATCCTTTGTATATTTGCCGTACCTTGGCCCAAGGGCCAGGATACCTGCCAATGCCGCCCAGCCTCCGACGGAATGAACTACGGTAGAACCCGCGAAGTCAAACATGCCCCTCGCCTGAAGGAAGCCTCCGCCCCAAATCCAGTGCCCGACTACCGGATAGACAAACATGGTGAGCAAAAATGAGAAAATGATGAAAGATATGTATTTGATCCTCTCTGCCACCGCACCTGAAACGATGGTGGCCGCTGTCCCGCAAAACACCAACTGGAAGAAAAACTTAGCCCACAAAGGGATCCCAGCCCAGCTCAGTGCGCTGTATACCCCCTGGTAAGCATCACCCGTCGCCGGAGAATTGTCAGCTCCCCCGGCGAACAACAGCCCCTTTAGTCCGATAAAGGGCGTCCCGTCACCAAACATGAGCCCGAACCCAATAAAAAGGAACCCCAGTGATGAAACCGCAAAAACTATGAAATTCTTTGACAAAATGTTTACCGTGTTTTTAGCTCTTGCAAATCCGCTTTCCACCATTGCAAAGCCAAGGTTCATAAAGAATACCAGCACTGCAGCGATAACAACCCACATGGTATCCAGTATGACTTTCATGTCCATAATTATTGCCTCCCCTCTAAATATATTTAAAAATAGTAAAGGCGTTAATCCATCTACCTTGACGGAATTAACGCCCTTGCTAACAACAATAAAGGCGTTACCCAAAGCCTCTATGCTTTGCGTAACGCCTTTGCTATAGCTTTATATTAGCACAGGATAAAATGAAAATCAAGTAGTGCTTAATAAAATTTTCCCAATTCATGGTATCAGCTTCATACAGCAATCATACACGGCCTTTGAATAAATGTTCGGCAATCAAAGTTCCTTAAACCCTTGTCTTATACGGGTCTCATAATGAATCTGCCGCGACAGGCCTGCTTTGCCGGAAGCTGAGCAGCATCCCCTTGCAAGCCATATATATTATATCCGGCAGCCTCAATCTTTGTTCTTGAATAATACCCGTACCCCCTGGGGTGTATCTTCAAGTATAATTCCCATGCCTTTGAGCTTATCCCTTATCTCATCCGCCAGTTTCCAATTCTTCTCCTTCCTTGCCTGCTGCCTCTGCCTTATCAGCTCCTCAACCATGGGATCCAGCTTCTCCTCTCTCTCCTTTTGCAGGATTCCCAGCACGCCGCCAAGTTCTTTCAGAAGGTTGAAGCAAAAGCCTGTCAAATCCTTTGAAAGGCCTGACACAGCACCGACCGAAGTGTTGATCTCTTTGACCATCTCAAAAAGCACGGAAATCGCATCTGCCGTATTCAGGTCATCATCCATGGCATCAATGAACTTGCCCTTCAGTTCCTCCAGCCTCTCCTTCAGCTTGACCTCCTCGGGGCTTGGCTGCTTATCCTTTGCCGCATTTGCTTCAAGGTACCTGAGGTTTTCCAGGCATGTGTACATCCTCTCAAGCCCGTTCTTCGCCTGTTCGAGGAGCTCGGCGCTAAAGTTTATGGGGCTCCTGTAATGAGCGGACAGCATGAAAAACCTTATTACCTCATAATCAAACTTCTTGGCTATATCCCTTACAGTAAAGAAATTGCCGGCAGACTTGGACATTTTCTCGTTATTTACATTGATGAACCCGTTGTGCAGCCAATACCTGGCGAAAGGCTTCCCGGTGGCCGCCTCGCTTTGGGCTATCTCATTTTCATGGTGGGGAAATATCAGGTCCTGTCCTCCGCTATGGATATCTATGGTATCGCCCAAATACCTGTTGGCCATAGCAGAGCACTCAATATGCCAGCCCGGCCTGCCTTTCCCCCACGGGCTGTCCCACGCCGGCTCTCCCGGCTTTTGGGCCTTCCACAGGGCAAAATCCATCGGATCGCGCTTTCTCTCATCCACGTCTATCCTGGCCCCGGCTTCAAGGTCTTCCAGGTTGTGATGGGACAGCTTGCCGTATTCTTTGAACTTTTTGGTGTCAAAGTATACATCCCCGTCTACCGCGTAAGCATATCCCTTCTCTTCCAGCTTTTTTATCAAATCGATTATGGCATCTATGTTCTCGGTGGCCTTCGGGTGCACCGTAGCTTCCTTTATTCCGAGGCCTTTTGCATCGACAAAATACTCCTTTATAAACTTATCGGCCAGCTCCTTTACAGTTATGCCTTCTTCATTGGCCCTTTTTATCATCTTATCATCGATGTCTGTAAAGTTCTGGACAAACTTTACCTCGTAGCCCCTGTATTCAAGATATCTCCTTAAAGTGTCAAATATGATAAAGGGCCGTGCGTTTCCTATGTGGAAATAATTATATACCGTAGGGCCACAGGAATACATTTTCACTTTTCCATCCTCAAGAGGCCTGAATTCTTCCTTCTGTCTTGTCAAAGTATTATAGAGCTTCATACTGATCTCCCTTCAGGCAAAATTTTAGTCGCTCAGTTTGCCTTCCTGATAAACATTATATTCAAACAAACTTCCACGGGACTTTCCTATCAAAATAATATCTTCTGCTTAACATTTTGTCAAATAGGGCATACTTATATTCACCCATTGAAGCTTACCCGCATATCATGTAATATAAGTTATAAGATCGAAGGTGGTGTTATGGGCAACTTTAAAATTGGGGACATCGTCGCAAGAAAATCTTATGGGTGCGACATCCTTTTTAAAATCGTCGGCATAGAAAATAACGGAAAAGAGGACATAATAACCCTCAAAGGCATAGCCTGCAGATTGGAGGCGGATGCGCCGGAATGTGACCTGGTGCTGCAGTCAAAACAAAATGCACAGGAGCATACCAGGAGAGTGCTGAGGGTATAAAAATCATCTTCTTCAAAATCCGATACGCCCTGATAACGTCCTCTTTAGCCCTGTCTCTTTTTCAGTTCAGCCTCAAGGTGCTCAATCCTTAAAAGCAGCTTGCACAACTCCTGGGCGACAGGGTCGGGTATGTGTATCTGATCCAGTTCTTCCGACGGCGCAATTTTTACGTTGCCTCTGCGAACCGCCCGTCCCGGAACACCCACAACCGTAGTATTGGGTTCCACTTCCCTGAGCACGACGGCGTTGGCTCCTATCCTGGAATTGTCCCCGACCTTGAAGGGACCGAGTATTTTTGCTCCGGCGCTTATTAAAACATTATTTCCGATTGTAGGGTGCCTTTTTCCTTTATCCTTTCCCGTCCCGCCAAGGGTAACTCCGTGATATATAGTGCAGTTATCCCCTATTTCCGCAGTTTCTCCGATGACCACGCCCATACCGTGATCAATAAACAACCCTCTTCCGATTACAGCGCCGGGATGAATTTCTATACCCGTGATAAACCTGGAAACCTGGGATATCAGCCTCGCGATGAAAAAAAGCTTTTTCTTGTAAAACCAGTGAGCAAACCTATGGAAAAAAACCGCATGAAACCCAGGATACAGCAGTATAACCTCTAAAACGCTTTTAGCGGCAGGATCCCTCCGCGCAATTGATTTTGCATCTTGTATCAATTCTTTCAACATATCTCAAACCCCACAATTTCTAAAAATTTTGCGACAAATTTTACTGGTTATATTATATGATTACCACCCGATTACGCTTCCAAAAACATGGCATATCTATAGTATATGTGCATTTTATCAAAATTAAATTTTAATGTAAATATCCCAGTCATACCTTATAATCCTATAAAAGTTATCGCATGTTCATCACATTCGGCGGCTGTTTTCGGATTTACTGGATATATCGCTAATATTTGCTCCCGTATAAATATTAGTTTATTAACAATACTATTAATAGGTCATCAACAGCTAAAACTGAAAGGATGTGATGAAATGGCTGAAAATTATGTAGATGAAAAAAAAGAGACATTTGGTATAGGTCATTTTTTTATCAGATGGGTGGTTGGGGCTATAGTACTGGCAATTACCGCATTTTTAACCCCCGGCTTTTCAATATCAGGAATATGGTCCCTTATACTGGCTTCACTCGTCTTGGCAGGGCTTGACTACCTTGTCTCAAAAGTGGTCGGTGTCAATGCGACGCCCTTTGGAAGGGGAATAATAGGGTTTATCCTAGCAGCGGCTATCATTTTTATAACCAAGTACATTGTGCCGGGATACGATGTAACAGTGCTGGGGGCTATAATAGGCGCACTGATTTATGGAGTTATTGACCTGATAATCCCCGGAAGGGCAATGTAAGCAGGCAAATCCACTATTAGATAAAATACTCCGCATTATTGCTCTTTGCCAGTTTCAAAAAGGATAGAGGGGAATTCTGCCCCTCTATCCTTTTTGAGACCGGCTATAGATGTTATTTCATTGACCTTCCATTTCTTCAAGCATTCTTTTTTCTGTCTCTTCCGCTCCGGGGAAATCGAATTTTTGTGGCGGGAAGAACTCGTCAACCGGGAACTCTATCGTATCAAAGAGTTCGCACGGATTCTCTTCAGTTGCAGCTATGCACTTCTTGTGAGGAACACAGAAGTCAAAGGCAGGTATAAGCAGCTGTACGAATCTGACGAGTTTGACGATTGAGAACAGCCCGATGGAGGCCACAACTCTCCTGCGGGGAACTTCCACCAGTTCGCCGCTGACAACATCCGCCTCATCCTCTTCGTCATCATTGAAGTTATTAGTGCTTCTCCTGCGCACCGCGGCAGCCACATTGCTCGGAAGCCTGTCTGTGCTGCGGCAGCATTCAAACAGCTTATCACGGATGTCCTGGATCCTTGCGCTCAGGCAGATGGGCTCCGCCACCTCAACTTTGGATATGGGGAGGTTATCCTGCTGCAATCTTGTAGGAACATCAAAATCGCCTTCTACGAAATGCGATTTGAATATCTTGACATTGCCTTCAGAACCGAAAAGTATGACCTTTTTGTCAAACAGCACTACCCCTGTGAGAGTGCGGATTTCCGGCATACCGCTTCTGACCGGCACAAAGAAGTCAAGAGTTACCGCTATGAAGAACTTGATGTCTACCGTAAAAAAACCCCTTTTGAAAGGAACCGGCTCAATATCTGTGAATACGTCCAGGATTTCCGCCTTTCTGCACTTGACATTGATAGCCTTTCTTATCGTTCTGTTTATAAACCTCTCTTCTTGCGGAGAGTCGGCAAAGAATAGCACTTCCGCATCTTCGATACAGTCTTTCTCCTTGCATGAATCATATACTTTTTCTACCTGTATGCACACTGCTTCCTTGATCCTGTGCAGGTCCCTCTCGTTTATAAGGCCGGAAACCACTCTATCATGCTCTAAACCCATGTCTTTTATCCTCCTTCATGAATAAATTTTTTGATTTCCTTTCAATTACATAATATGTAATTTTAATTATTTGGTGATAAGTCTGAATAAAGTTTTACACCGTTAAACAATATTGAGATGCTGACATATAAATATAATATATAAGTTGAAAATGGTGGTGTGGGAAATGTATAATTCTGACGACATACAATATATATTAAAGCAGTCTTCCGGGAAAATATGGAATTTTTATTATGATGATAAGCTTGGGCTCTGCTACAGCCTGCTGACCAGGCGCAATACCTGGACTGAACCGGCATCGCTGCAAAAACAGGTATTTAAAAACTTCTTTGCGGATATCGACAGGGAAGACAACTTTCATATACTTTTTCAGGATAACAAGGGCAACATTTTTTATTCACTGCTAACTGAAAAAAACGTGAAGACTTCACCCATATTAAACAGCAAGTCCCCCACAGCTTATAACAAGTTCCTGCACTTGATACCCTTCAAAAATGAGGTGCACTTTTTCTACGTGCTCCATCACGGCAATTCCTCCATCCTGGCCCATCAAACCTTAAACGGCGGAGCTGTAGGCGCGCCAAAGGTCATAGACTACGTTCCTGACAGCATATGCCCCTATTCCGTTGCTGCAGACAAATCAAACAATATTTATGTATTTTATCAGGCATCCGACGGCAAGCACATGCAGGTAGGATACAAAAAATATAATTCCTCCCAGAAACATTGGGCAGAATTCACTCCTGTAACAAGGTATGCAGGTGATTGCGAGTTCCCCAGGGTAATAACCGACAGCAACGATATTATACATATATGCTATCAGAGGCGGGCGCCAAAGCAATATGAACTGGTATACCAGCAAAAAATACCCGATAAAAACATATGGACAAACGAGCAGATTATTCATTCTTCCTCCTACCCTTTTGAGAATGCGGTTGTCATATGCCTCAATGATGCCGTCATCGTGTACTGGGTAAGGAACGACGTAATTTACTACAGTGCTTCAGACAACCAGGGCGCTGAATGGAGTAAACCGGCAAGGTACAACTTCCCTTCGGGAAGGCAGTTGATGCACCTGTACTACAAAAGCAACAGCGACCATGAAAAGGCAGCCATCAGAGATGTTCCCGGCTCTTTTATCAATGGCTTTAAAATGGCCTTTTACCACGAGGCTACGGACAGCCACGCCAACCTCTCTCCTGAAGAATTAAGGAACATGATCCTCGAAAGTCTAAAAATGCTCAGAGGAGGCATTGAAGAACTCAAAGAATCAGATGAAGGCATAAAGGAGGACATCGCAAGGTTAAAACTTGCCCATCAGAACCTGGAAAAGGACATGGTAAAATGCTCGGTCAAGTTAAACCTCATAGAAAACGAAGTCAATCAGCTGAAATCGCTGGCCAGCAAGCTTGACGACCGCCGGTGGGCTACCGAGGACATCAAAGGCAGCCCTGAAACCGAACAGCCAAACACAAGGGATTTAAAAGCAAATATATCGTCGGATATACTTAACAGCGCCGCCCTGCAGGAACTGTTCTCGGATATCCGGGACCTTAAGAGGCAAGTAGACGGGATAAAATCACAGCTTAACGCCGAAGAAAATGTGGGGCGATAAAACCAGAAAAGGGACTGTTAAAAACAGTCCCTTTCAAAAGAGGTCCCCAAAATGCCGTTCCCCTATATTTTGACACCTAGCCCACTGCTAGGTGGGTGTCCTGCTAGAAGCTTCAACCTTCCCCCGCCGTTGCACCCGGTTAACCGCCGGGTGTCGGAATTAAATTGGGGCCTGACATCCGCCTCTAAACACCGGACTCCCTTATAATTGATGTAGGTTCAAAATTATAGGTTTATCCGTGCATTTCAGGATTATTCGCGTCCTTTTGTAAATTAATTATATCATCCTACGTTTTTGCCGAACAACAAATCCTATTTGCCTTTATAACTATTGAGCAAATCATATTTCAATCAACCTTCAAAATGCTCCGTTATTCAAACTTTTTGCCGCTGGCGGCTAGTAAATTTATCCAAGCTGTAAGGCCCTCAGAATATGCGCTCATACTTATTCTTTGCATATCCGGGAATAATTTTGTATATTTCCCTGATGGACAGCCCGTTGGCGCGCGCCTCGCTGACCACGAGGTCCTTAAACTCCATGGGAAATTTTAAGCAGTAGCCGCAGCCGTCTTTCGCAATCTGGCACGGAGTCGACACAACCTCGAACACGTAGCCTTTCTTCTCCAGTATGCTGCAAAGATGAAAAACATAATTGCCCGAATCGAGCATTGCAAGACAATACATCCAACCATTCCCCCAGTCCTGGTAACTTTAGAAAACCTGTTCACCTTCGTTTTCAATACCATAATACTGGGGGTGCTTTGTAAATGTTACCCGGCGCCTATCTTATTTTCCCTGGCGTAGTAAAAAAGGTACTGCTGCGCAAAGCCTGCAAGCTCTCCAAAATAATCCCTTGCAAAGTCCTGGATTTCCTTGAAGGAGGCTCCCCTCTTGAAATAAAGCTCCTCCATCACCCTTTTTACCCATACATCGGTGGGAAATACATCATATTTTGTACCGCTGTACAAAAGGGTGCAGTCAGCCACCTTGTTTCCCACTCCGGGAAATTTTGTAAGCTCTTTTCTCGCATCACGGGTTTCCAGCCCTGAAATGCTTTTTAAATCGACCACCCCATCCCTTACCATCTGTGAAGTGCCGACAATATACCTACACCTGAATCCCGCCTTGCAAAACTCAAGCTCTTCCACCCTTGAACCAGCCAGCCTGTCCACGCCGGGAAAAGTATAATAGCTTTTACCCTCTAAATTCACCTTATCCCCGTATTCCTTTGACAGTGCGGCTATCACCTTCATTATCATAGGTATCCTGTTGTTGGCGGATATTATGAAGGATATAAGCGTTTCCCACAGGTCCTGTCTTAAAATCCTTATCCCATGCCCAAAAGCTATGGCCTTCCTCATTATCTCATCCTTGGCCAGCCTAAGCTTTATTTCCGAGTAGTCCCTGCCGAGGTCGAAATAATCAAACCATATATCGGTGAAATCCTCCAGGGTGGAATTGGTTATCTGCAGTACACCGTCACAATATCTGACGTTTACAGCCTTTCCCTTTGCAACTCCGTCATAGCTCCCATCCTCCTGCCTTATCCACCTGAAGCACTGTCCGCATTCAAATATATGGACAGGATCAAAGTCCTTTACCTTTTCAACCAAAACCCTGTTATTTTCTTCGATTACGTTATAGCCTTTATATTCCAATGATCTCACTTCCTTTGCTCTATATATTCCCATATTTCTATGTTATAATTATAAATATTTTAAGTCTTGAAAGGAAACTGCCTATGAAAGATAAAATATACACCATACCTGTAACCGACGCCTTCACGGAGGAAGGCGAGTGCCCTATGTGCACGCTGGAAAAAAAGCTTGAAGACGAGTATATCGATTATTTTCTCGGTCCCTCTCTCATGGAGCCGGACAACAGGATTGAAACCAACGACAAGGGTTTTTGCCGCAGGCATTTTCAGCTCCTTTACAACAGGCAGGAAAACAGGCTGGGTCTGGGACTGATGGTGGATTCACATTTATGCGAGCAGAACAGCAGGCTCAGCAAGCTTTATGAGCGTAAAGCCTCCTCCATCAGGAAAGATGCGGAAGCTTCAATGTTTAAAAACATATCCAACAAGATTTCCTCAAAACAGACCGAAACCGCAAAGTTTATAGATGAGCTTATACAGCAGCTCACCGGCCTGGAAAGCAAGTGCGCAATTTGCGGCAAGCTGGACTATACGATGGACAGGTACGTTGATGTGATCCTTTACCTATGGTTCAAGGAAAAGGACTTCAAAGAACTCTTCAACAGCAAAAAGGGCTTCTGCCTCAGGCATCTCAGGCTGCTGCTGGAGGGTGTCAAAAAATATCTGAACCCAAAGGAAGCAGCCATGTTCATAGACAACCTTATGCCCCTGCAAATCAAAAACATGGAGCGGCTGCAGCAGGAGGTAAACTGGTTCACAAAAAAATTCGACTACAGGTACAACGACGCTCCCTGGGGTAATTCTAAAGACGCCCTTCCCCGCAGCATACAAAAAATTGTGGGGCTGTGTGATTTAAAATAAAGCTTCCTTGATAATGGATTTCTCCCCTTTCATATACGTACACAACAGGTGCACCAGGTAAAGGATGCACAAGCCTGGTGCCCATCCTTCCCGCCTCATCACCTGATAAAACAGGCCTATGTCCCAAGCAAGGCTATCGATAAAAACAGCGTCATCGGCACTTAACCGCCGCCCCTGATGGGATACCTGAGCCAATTGAACAGTTAGTTCACATAATTTTATGAACATGAGAACTATTTTTCCCCTCCGGAAATATAATAAAAAATAAGGAAAGATAATGAAACAACCTCAAAGTTGATTTACTCGCATATTTGACAATATTAAACCTCGGGGGAGATTTAAACTTATGGATCCAAATTTGATCATTCAACCCTTTCCTATTCATTTTAACTGCAATGATTACCATGTGATGCTGTTTTTTAAAAAGCATCCAGAATACGAGTCCATTGAAGCAATGATAAATGACCGCGGAGAAGCTACGCCTTTTATCCGGCTTATAATCACCCGTCTTGACGGAACCCAGGTGGACCATATCAATAATAAGGATACGGCGGATATGCTGAAAAGCAAAAAAATGAAAAGAGAGGTCCATTACACCCCTATACAGTATGAACGCACCGAAAAAGGCGGCAAGACCCATATCGTTCTCAAATTCACTTCATTTAAAGGCGAAAACATCCTTTTCGACTTTTATGCCCTTAAGACCTCAGACAAATACGCAGGCCTGATCGATCCCGGCGGCCATTCCGCCCATACGTCCCTGCCGGTCATGTATCCTGAAAGGACCACCCTTGCGGGCCCTAAGAGCAAAATAGCCATCAACGGCGTCGAGTACGGCGTTCCCGTAAAAGTGTGGATACCTTTGTTTTTTAAAGGTATGAAGGGATACTACTCCGAAATGTTCAACATCGGCGTATTCAGGGCAGGCGAGGAGCGCGTAAAAATCCTCCGGGCTCCTGAGAGCCTGAAAGCAGGAGAAAAATGGATTTATGAATCGGCCAATCAAATCTTGACCTATGAAATCAAGAGCGTAAGAGGCAATACCCTGTCCATATCGAAAGAAGACGAAGCAATCACGGTAGAAATATCAGACGACAGCTTTAAAATCAAAAAAATTTCCCTTTATTCTCCTTCAAAAGAAAGCGAAACTGCCGGGTTTTCAATTGAGTTTACGCCTCCGTTGCCTATTTCACCTGCTGCCGGATATAAGCGCAAAGCGGAGACAGGCTTCAGCATCTCCATCGGTAAGCATACATCATTAATGATCGGCACTGCAAAAGCTGAAGGGGAAAATAACACAGTCAGGCTGACCCTTTCACCTTCCCTGCCCGAATGGGCTGCCAAAAGGCCGGTTTCTACGGCAATCGAGGAACGTGACGGCGAATTCATATTGAGCACAGGAATAGAATATTAAGAAAGCGGGGATTTTCATCATGAGCTATTCAATATTTGACGGAACAATGGTTGATATGGCATGGCCTGAGCTTGAAAAAGCCATCAAAGAAGGGTCCGTCGTGCTGCTGCCTACCGGGGTCATCGAAGAGCACGGGCCCCATATGAGCATTGGCGTTGACGCCTATTTAAGCTATCTTGTATGCAAGCTTACGAAATATGAACTTGAAAGAAGGAACATCAAGGCGCTTATAGCACCTCCGTGTTACTGGGGAATCAATAACGTGACCGGATCCTTTCCCGGTTCTTTCAACGTCAGAGAAGAAACCATGAAGTGTTTAATACATGATATACTCGCTTCTTTAAAGCGCTGGGGCGTGACTTATGTATTCAACATAAACTGGCATGATGATTACCGCCACTGCCGCGCCCTTATTGAAGCGATAAGCGAGGCCGGTAAGGCTATAGGTATCAAGGCTTATTCGATTATTTCAGGTGCTCTTGCCGGGAGGCTTGGCCTTGAGGGCGATAAAAGCAGTGTCTTAACATACGAATCCCCCTTTCCCGTACAATCCGGCGCCCGGTCCGGCCCCAAGGGCCTTGATATCCACGCCGGTTCAGGAGAAACAGGCACAATGGTAAAGTATTTTCCCGACGAGGTCGACGTGGGACTGGCCAGGAGGCTAAAAGCTACAGACCTTACCCACGAAGACTTTAGGGTGTGGAGAAAAGGCTGGGACGACGCCATGAAGATAACACCCCTCGGCTATCTTGGGGATCCGGCAAATTTTGATGCTGAAAGCGGAAAGCAATATGTGGAAGGGCTATGCAAAATTTTGGCGGGAGTGATCGAAACATTTCTTAAAGGCAACTATAGCCCTGAAAATCATGTAAGAAAGGAGAGTTAACCATGTCATCCTGCGGCCCCATATCATCAGAGCAAATCACCATACTGTCCACCCTTATAGGTGTGCTGCTGTCGGAAGATCTGAATGTAGATGAGCAGAATATATTGGGAAATATTCTTATTAATATCGGCCAGGCCCTTGTGACAATAGCATCCCTGGAAGCCATCCAACAGTTCCAACAGAACGGCAAGCAGCAAAACCAATTAATATGTAAGCAGCTTGACCAGCTCAACTCGCAGATAAACCTGCTCAAGCAGCAAATTAAGAATTAGCCGGAGCACTGTTTTATGGACTTTAAAAGGTTGTAAAAAACCCGGCATGTCACTGCCGGGCTTGCAACCGGTTAACCTGGTAAATCGCCATCCAGTATCCTCCTGATTTGCCCTGCCAGCGCGGCAGGATCTTGATGCTGGAAGACGTTTCTTCCTATTGCCACTCCCCTGGCGCCGGCTTTTACGGCATCCGCAACCATCGCCATGAGGTCGGCATCCGAAGACATTTTAGGCCCTCCTGCGATAATCACAGGTATCTTTACGGAATTTACCACCTCCGAGAAGCTCTCAATACTTCCGGTATAATTCACTTTGACGATATCTGCGCCAAGTTCCTCAGCCACCCGGGCCGCGTGCTTGATTTTAACCGGGTCATACTCGCTTTCCTTGGAGCCGTCCCTTACATACATCATGGCCAGCAGGGGCATGCCCCAGTATTCACATCGTTCGGCAACCGTACCCAGGTCCTTCAGCATTGAGGATTCCCCGTTGCTGCCGAGATTTACGTGCACCGAAACGGCAGAGGCTCCCAGCCTGATGGCATGGTATACCGTCGTCACCATTTCCTTCCTGGTAGGGTCAGGGGATAAGGCAGTGGAAGCCGAAAGATGAACTATAAGCCGGCAGCCCTTTGGACCCAGGTAGTCTGAAACCTGTCCCACCAGGCCTTTGTGGACCAGCAGGGCATCAACCTTGTCGCTTACCTGCTTGACAACAGGCGGTATATCTTCAAGGCCTTGGACGGGGCCTATCGTTATGCCGTGGTCCATCGGTAATATGAAGGTCCTTTGTGAATGTTTAAATAATTCCTTTAACCTCAACTCTTTTCCATTCAAATCCCATCCCTACCTTTCAATTATCGTCTCATCCACCTTTATGCCCACATGTCGGCCCGGCTCGCACACATACGCCAAAAGCTCATCACCCGGCTGTATCATAGTCGCGTTTTTAGGCTTACCGTCAGCGCCCATCAACCTTATATGCCAGTCATCCTGTACAATCACGTTAAGCTTGCTGCCAGCGGCCTCCCCGCTTATCAGCAGCAGGGGCCTTACTTCGGTCTTAATCCTTCCCACCGTAAGGGTGCGCGTTTCTCCTTTTGTGTTCACACACAGCACTTTGCTTCCCGCTGCAAGGTCGGTGATATACTCTGCGGTATTTTCAGGCATCCATATATATGAGTGGACAGCCCCGGCATTCACCCGGAAGGGCCGCAGGTTCATATAGGGCAGGAAGTGGGTTTCGGAACAGACAAATATCCCCCCTGCCGAGGTTGACCCGACAATCATTCCCTCATCCTGGGTCATGAGCCCTGTGGTATCTATGCAAGACCTCATGCCCATCCCTATATGCCTCACCTCGTTTACCTTCAGCGGATGCAGCTCAATCTTGTCGGTGTATCCTTTAGAGAGATAATTATTGACTTTTACAATCTCGGATATATCGGTGGTGGAAAGCAGCACCCCGTCACTTCCCTGCTCCATGACGCCAAAGACCACTTCCATATCCTCAAAGCTTTCCACCTTCTTCAGCAGAATGGTTTTGCCGTGCTGGAGCCTTGCTATTATCAGCTCAAGGGGTATATTGGTAGGCAGGTCAAAATCCACCAGCACATAATCGTATTTTGAAGCCTCCTGCCATGAGCGCTCCAGGGCTTCCCTTCCTTCCACCGGGAAAAAAATACATGTCTTCAGTTTCTTCTGCTTTGCCAGCTCAAGGAGCTCCTGGTCATCAGACATGACCGTCTCGCCTTTTTTTACGGCCTCAAGGTCCTCCTTTCTCGAAATTTGTGTTATGAATTCCGTTTTGAGGGGATAACGGCCGTCTTGGCGCTGCCCTACAGTCAGCAGGACTTTGCTTATACTTGAGTTGTTTATGAGCCCCCAGATATCATGGCGGTCCAAGGGTATGTGCCGGCCGTCAAACCATATCTCTCTTGAATGCGTCCTTTCAATCTTATCCATCAACTTCAACTCCATTTAAAAATTTTTGTAGGTTCTCATTGCTGAGCAATGCTTAATTTAATGCCGGTTATTTGGGGAAGACCCTTGGTTTAGCCGAACTCGAAGGTTTTCCCAAATACACCCACATTTATCCGGCCCTTGCGGTTAAGCCCATTTATATAAGCGCCGGATTGAACTGCTACAAAGGCTTTAGACGGTTTCAGCCGGTAGCAGCTCAATTTTCTGCTTTTCTACCAACAATATATGCAGATTCTTGTTATTATGTTAATTATTTATGTATATTTTTTAGTGGCATTATTATCACACACAGTGCGGCAATTACATATATTAATAGCGTAGCCACATTATATAACCAATATTATGTAATTTGTATTATGTAAATATAAACAGCAGTTAATTATGCAAAAGGAGGTGTTATCAGTGTTTGTCACGTTCAGCATAGGTGCTCTGGGTCCGGGCGCTTCCGAGGCAACCCAACTTAAGGAAAAAATAGAAGAGCTCTTGGAGCAACATGGATTAAAAGGAAGCATCCAGGGTAATGGTTTTGAACAGTTTGCCCAATACTCCGGTAACTATAAAAAATAAATCCTCCTCCATGTGTTTTTATCTTGGAATCCCGCATGCTTATTCGGCATACGGGACCTTTTTATAAATTGACATGTTGTGTTGGCTTGAAAGTGGGAGTTATAGGTGCGTACTTAGAAATTAACTTGTTGTGCCGGGGAACATTGATTGCTCCGGAGAAGCTTTCAAAGCACCTGCCATAATCAGTGCCAAACAGGGCAAATTTTTGGGTCGGCACTTAGAAGTCTCTTTCTGCTGGTCTTTCCGGTGTTTTTACTAAATTCGGGCGCCCGGCAAAAATGCTTCGAAGCGCGAGGCTCACCTTCACAATAAAGGCCACCCGCCTTGCCGGCACAGCAAATTAATATAAAATCATAACCACCCGTACAACGGGCGGTTTGCTCTACCCCTATAAGGGGATGTTACCGGCCAGCGCCTAAAGACGCTGGCTTTCACTTTGTTCAAGCCACCTTGCCTTTGCCTCTTTTGCCGCCCCTGAAGGGACAAATGTAATACCG
>Ga0134098_1000283_pt1 | contig 56811 bp, 48 predicted proteins | sample 9_3taG_FD_94456 | JGI IMG/M metagenome (GOLD analysis project Ga0134098, IMG submission 94456) | Switchgrass degrading microbial communities from high solid loading bioreactors in New Hampshire, USA - 9_31_10_142_A3 metaG | ecosystem: Engineered > Bioreactor > Semi-continuous > Anaerobic >... | reverse complement strand
GAAAGCGGCGCCCGCGCACGGCCGCCGATTACCCGCTGGTGCCCGGGGTAACGGAAATGCTCTCAAGGCTGGCAGCTCGTTATCCGCTGGCCGTGATCAGCGCACGTGATGAACACACCACCATGGACTTCCTGAACCACACCGGACTGATGCCCTTCTTTCACTGTGTCGCCACGGCCCAGACCTGCCGGTACACCAAGCCTTACCCGGATCCGATCCATTGGGCGGCAAGCAAGATGGGCGTGTCTGCTGCAGAATGCCTGATGGTCGGAGATACCACGGTTGATATACGCGCCGCGAAGGCAGCTGGCGCCCAGGCCGTGGGTGTGCTGTGCGGCTTCGGCGAAGAAGCGGAACTGCTGCGCAGCGGCGCCGACCTGATCCTGCCGGTCACAACGGACCTGACTGGTGTGCTGCTCGAATGCCCAGCCGAATGAAGGCAGGTTCGCCGGCACTGCTGTCCCGGGAATGGTTCACACAGGCTATTGCTTTTTCCCAAAAGCGTGCATATAATTAATCTGCCATGTCCCTCAAGCAGCGCGCAATCCTGTTCATGGCCCTGATGCTCATTGCCCTGCCGGCAGCGACACGGCTGACGGCTGCCCAGAGCCTGGACGAAGAATACTTTACAGAAACAGGACATATCGTCAGGGGAGAGTTTCTGGAAAAATATCGTTCTGCTGACGATCCCGTGCTGGTGTACGGTTTCCCGATTACCGAGGCCTTTCACGACCAGCTCAGCAACCGGATCATCCAGTACTTTCAGCGCGCCCGCTTTGAGTTTCACCCCAACGAGCCGGAAGGCCAGCGTGTCAAAATTTCACCCCTGGGTAAGTACCTTTACGAACCGGGGGATGAGCTGCCGATCCCGGGCAGCAATCCCGCCTGCCGGGAGTTTCCAGAAACCGGGCATCGGGTTTGCTACGCGTTCCTCGAATTTTACGAAAAGAACGGTGGTCAGGAACAGTTCGGACTTCCGATCTCTTCCTTTGAATCGCACGAAGGCCGCATCGTTCAGTATTTTGAAAATGCCCGCTTTGAATGGCGCCCGGATTTTCCGCCTGGTCAGCGCGTGGTCCTGACCGACCTGGGCACGCGGTACTTTTACATTCGCGAAGACCCGCGCCGCAGAGATCCCGTTGTTTCAGACAACCTGGTGCCTACGATCACAGAGCTGAAGGTGCAGGCATTTACCGATCGTGCTGTACTGGGGATGCAGGACGAGCAGACTATATCTGTGATTGTGCGGGATCAGAACCAGCGGCCGGTGCCGGACGCTCAGGTCAGCATTGTGGTCCGCCCGCCGCGCAGCGCTGAGGGTCAGTACATCACCGGGCTGACCGACCAGAACGGTGTTGTACGCTACACCTTCCCCTACAAGGCTGGCGACGTAGGCCTGGCAGAGATCGCCGTCACGGCGCGTTACCAGGATTTACAGGGAGAGACGCAGACCTCATTCCTTATCTGGTGGTGAGCTGTATTCTGAATACGAATGGAAAAGTGGTTTGCAGGTCGTGCAAACCACTTTTATTTTTGGGTTCTCGTTGACTGTGTGACTTCAACCGGTGCGAAGCTGGCTCAACAGGCTCAGGTAGTCATTCTTGTTGTCCGGGTTGAGCGCCAGGATTGCTTCCACAGCCCCAATCGCTCCGGCGCGGTCGCCGGCCTCAAGACATGCTTCCCCAAGCTCATCATAGACGCGAAGGGCGTCCGCTTTACGCCCATTCAACCGGTAGGCGTCTCCAAGGCGGGAGCGCAGCGCGTTGTGCTGCGGGTAATCGGACACCAGCTTTTCGAGGAAGACCACTGCCTGGTCGGCCCGGTGCACGCCTACAATATAGTTTATATAATTGTCGACCTCCGCAAGCGCGGCCTGCTCCTGACCCAGGCGATAATTCAATTCAATCAGGCTCAGGCGCGAGGGTTCGTCATCGGGCTGCAGGGTGCGGATCTGTTCGAAGATGCGCAGCGCCTGCCGCCATTCCAGGCTCTGCAGGTCTATATCAGCCATCAGGTGCAGGATCTTAACGCGCCACTGGCGGTCCACCCGGGGCTGCTGGGCCAGGCGCAGCGCTTCTTTATATGTTTTGCGCGCCATCTCCAGATCTGCCAGGTTGTAGTACACCTCGGCCAGGTGAATATATTCCTGAACGGCCTCTTCCAGCTGGTCACGGGCGACCAGCAGTTCAATCAGGCGCTTGCGAGCATTCAAATCCATGGGGGCAAGCTGTGTGACTTTACGGTAAAGGTCCACCGCGCGGTGAATCTCACCGCGTGATTTGTAGGTGCGCGCCACAACGATGTATTTGGCCACCGCCTCCGCCAGGTGATTTTCTTTCAGCAGCAGGTCTCCGATATAGGTGTGCAGGGGTAAATAATTAGGCGCCTGCTCGAGGGCGAAAAATGCTTCCTCCATAGCCGTGTAGAGCTGGCCCTGTTCGGAAAGCTCAAAGATCTTTCCAATGGCCTCAAGCATCTGGCTGCTGCTGGCCTCGGTCAAAATCTCGGCGAGCGGGACAGGGAAGCGGCTTCCCCGCCCGGGGAGCTGTTTGCGCGCCCTTTGCAGGTTTTCGATCCAGTCGGCGCGCAGCAGCAGCTCACTGATGGAGCGGCACAGGCGGCTCAACTCCTGCTCGCTGGTTTCCTGACGGTAGGTTTCAATAATCGGTTCGTAAAGCTGGCGCAGGTCATCAGCGAACTGGGGATCAACAACCTGAGAATCGGCGATCTTAAGTGCTTCCAGAAATTCGAGAGCGGCTTCTCGCACCCGGTTCATCTGCTGGTAAAGCGAACCCAGCAGCAGGTGTGCGGCGAGGGTGAAGGTGGGGTTGCGCAAAGCCTGCTGCAGGCTTGCAACCGCTTCTTCCTGACGGCCAATTTGGGCCTGCAGATAACCTAGGTTAAAGAAAGCTGCAGCGTGGTCCAGGCCGGCTTCGATGGCGCGCTCCAGCTCTTCTGCAGCCTGTGCGTACTGCTTATTCGTCTGGGCATCGACCATCTGGTTCAGATGAAGCACCACCCGGGTAGAGTCAAAGTTCTGAGCTGCAGTGCGGGCACCGCGCAGGATCGCACTGATATCCTGACGCTGCTGGTCTCCCGCTTCTTCTTCGTCGGTCACATCGAAAAGGATCGCGGCCAGTGTGGTGAGGGCCTTCTGGCGAGCCTGGGAGATGGGGTCACCGTTATCCTGGTTTTCTTCATTTTGCGGCGCTTCGAGCTGCCTAACCTGCGACATGCGGTATGGGGCTGTGCCGCCGCGCGGCCGCTCTGGCGGGGGAAGCTGCTGTCCGGCATTGATTAACGCCAGGGCATGGACGGCCTCTGGGTGGTTGGGGATGAGTTTGAGGGCTCGCTGCAAAACCTGCTGGGCTTTTCCGGTTTCGCCTCTGCGCTGCAGCAGGCTGGCAACCGCCAGATATGAGCTGACGGCCTGTTGGTTTTTTCCGGTGCGCTCGTAAACGAGCGCCAGGCGAGAGTGAGCCTGAAGGTTCTCCGGATCGTCGCGCAGCACGCGCTGCCAGTTTTCGAGGGCTTTCGTAATATCGCGATTTTTGATATACAACTCGGCTGCCTGCAGCGAGGCACGGCTGGACAGATCGAGCTCGCCCATCCTCTCGTACAGGATGGCGATGTTCTCCAGTGGGATCGGGTCCTCGGGAGAAATCTGGGCTGCTCGCTTGTAGCACTGCAGCGATTCGTCAAACTCCTGCAGTTGAAATAAGGCCAGGCCCAGATTAATCAGGGCCTGCGGGTGGTTGGGTTTCTCCTCCAGCGCCTGACGGTAAAAGCTGGCAGCCCGGTCCCACTGCTGGTCCCAGGCCGCGGAATGCCCCTGGTTCATGGCCTTTTGGAAGAGTTCCTGACGTCCGTTCATTGCTCACTCTCTGTAATGGCAAGATTCAAGTCGATGTAAGCTCAACTCTGGATGGTGTGTTAAACCTCGATGGGTGTCATTTCTCCCCAGGTCAGGCCGTAGCGTGCATCTGTTTTAAGCGGTACGATCAGCGAATAGGCGTTTTCCATCGCATCCTGTACAACGGCGACCGTTTCTTTCAATTCTCCCCGGGGGCATTCCAGAACAACTTCGTCGTGCACCTGGAGCAGCATCTGGCCTGAAAGGCCGGCCTGCTGCAGCGCGGTGGGGATGCGCAGCATCGCGATCTTCATAATATCCGCAGCCGTTCCCTGTACAGGCGCATTGATGGCCTCGCGTTCCTCGCGGTTGCGGATGTTGCGGTTGCTCTGGTTTTTCAGGCCGGGGAAGTAGCGCCGCCTGGAAAGCAGGGTTTCCACGTAGCCCTGTTCGGAAGCCATGGCACGGACGTTGTCCAGGAAGGCTTTCACACCGGGGAACTTTTTGAAATAGGCTTCCATGAAGTTCTCCGATTCGGCCAGGGTCAGGTCGGTGTAGCGCATTAATCCGAAGGCGCTGATGCCGTAAATCAGGCCGAAGTTGATGCCCTTTGCCCGGCGGCGCTGTTCGGGGGTGACCTCGTTCAGGGGGATGTTGTAAATCGCCGCAGCCGTTGTGGCGTGGATGTCCTGCCCGGCCTGGAAGGCGGCAACCATGGCTTCGTCCCGCGACATATGAGCCACGATGCGCAGTTCGACCTGCGAATAATCCACGCTGACCAGCACGTTGCCCGGTGAGGCGACGAAGGCATTGCGCACCTGGCGCCCCAGCTCCGAACGGACCGGTATGTTCTGGAGATTTGGATCGGAGGAAGCAATCCGTCCGGTCACAGCGCCGGTCTGGCTGAAGGATGTGTGCACCCGGCCGGTGCGAGGGTTGACCTGCAGCGGCAGGGCATCCAGATAGGTGGATTTGAGTTTGGCCAGCTCGCGGTATTCGAGCACCCAATCCACCACGCGGTGCTTACCGCGCAAAGAATCTAAAACGCCGGCGGCTGTGGAATAGAAGCCGGTCGATGTTCTGGCCGTACGGTCAGGCGGCTCCAGCCCCAGGCGGCCGAAGAGCACTTCGGAAAGCTGCTGCGGTGAATTGATGTTGAAGGGACCACCGCAGGCATCAAAAATCTGCTGCTCGATCTCAGCCAGGCGCTTGCTGAGCTGGTTCGACATCTCGGCCAGGAAGCGTGTATCCAGAGCAATGCCGGCCATTTCCATATCAGCCAGCACGGTGACCAGGGGCATTTCTACTTCTGTGAACAGCCGCTTTCCCTGGCATTCTTCCAGTTCTTTATCCAGCTCGGGCATCAGGCGCAGAATGACTTCCGCATCCTGGGCGGCATAAGGGGCTGCAAGTTCGATCGGAACTTCAGCCATCGTGATCTGCTTCTTCCCTTTGCCGATCAGCTCCTCGATCTGAGTCATGCGGATATCCTGGCGGACCCAGGCCAGGTTCTTAAGGCCCAGATTGCGTGAATTGGGGTTAATGACCCATTCGGCAATCATGGTGTCAAAAGCCAGAGGGGCAACACGTAAGCCGTGACGCGCCAGCAGTACGAAATCGTATTTCAGATGGTGGCCGACTTTGGGGATCTTTGGATCGGTCAGCGGACCGCGCAGGGCCTCGATGACATCTTTCAATGGAAGCTGCTTACCATAGTGGTGCCCGACCGGGATGTAATAACCGCGGCCGGTCTCGGTTGCCAGGGAAATACCCACCAGGTCGGCGCGCATCTGGTCTGTCGAGGTGGTCTCCGTGTCAAAGGAGATCACCTGAGCCTGCGACAGACGCTCCTGAAGTTCCTGGAGCGCTTCCGGTGTATCGACTACAACGGTTTCGATCGAGGCCGTAGCCGGAGGCTTGGATGTGCCCATCATGGTGGTGAGCTCAACCTGGGATTCGGCGCCAAACAGCGAAAGCTGCTGTCCACCGGCAGGTTCTCCTTTACCGTAGCGCTGTTCCAGGGCGGTCAGGCGCGGCATCAACGAGCGAAATTCCAGCTCGCGGAAAATTTCTTCCACCTCAGCAGGGTCGAACTGCGAGGGGCGTGCCCGTTCGAGATCAAAGGGGATCTCCAGGTCGAGTACCAGGCTGGCAAGCTTCTGGCTCAGGTAGGCTGATTCGCGCCCTGCCTCGAGTTTTTTGCGAACGCCGGCAGGCAGCTCGTCCAGGTGAGCGTAAACCCCGTCCAGGGTGTCGTATTTCTCGAGCAGGTTGATCGCCGTTTTCTCACCGATGCCATCAACTCCGGGGATGTTGTCGGACTTGTCGCCTACCAGGGCCTTGAGGTCTACCACCTGATCGGGGCGAACCCCCATGTATTCCTTGACGTCTTCGGGCAGGTAGTCGCGGGAGTCGGAAAGTGATCTGCCGGGCAGGCTGACGATAATGCGGTTGTCCACAAGCTGCAGCAGATCCCGGTCACCGGTAATGATCTTGACGCCCAGGCCTTTTTCGACTGCTTTGCGCGCCACACTTCCCAGAATATCGTCCGCTTCGTATCCTTCGAGCTCCAGCCGGGGGATGTTGAAGGCATCGACGAGCTGGCGGATGCGCTCGATTTGAACCCGGAGCTCGTCAGGCATTTTTTCGCGTGTGCCTTTATATTCCGGGTAGATCTTGTCACGGAAGGTCAGGCCGGTGTCGAAAGCGACAGCCAGATAATCGGGCTGTTCCTGTTCCAGCAGGCGCAGCAGCACACTGGTGAAACCATAAACACCCGCAGTAGGCTCACCGCTGCGGGTAGCGAAAGTGCCGGGGTTCCCTTTGGTGATGGCAAAAAACGTACGGTAGGCCAGGGCATGGCCATCAATCAGATACAGAGTTGGGGGCATGCAAAACCTCTGCAGTCGATCTGCTTTCCTTTAATAACCGGCGCGGCTCCGCTGCGCTGCATACCGGCAGCACAGGGCAGTCCGGGGGAATTAAACGGATCTGAACACGGGCGGCAGAGTAGTTTGCGCTGAAGAACAGATTGCCATGAAGTAAGTCTATCATGGTGACCGGGTGGGTGCAAGTTTCTCATTTGTAAAGTGTTAAGTTGACAAGCAACTTTTCTAATGATATTCTAGCTGCAAGATGGGGCATGCCAGGCGATTCACGACGGCTTCATTGATATTGGTGTTCCTGCTTGGGGGTTTGGTTCAGGCATGGAGATCCGTCCGCGCTCAGACACCTAACCGCCAGACGACGATTGTCGTGCCCTATACCGAGCACGAGTGGTGGTTAATCCGCTGGGAAGATAACAGCATACAGTGCCGCATACTGGTCGATCATGAGGGCCTGCCGCAGAGCGGTGAGGTCCTTACTTTTTGTGGGTCTGAGCTGCACGCAGAGTGGCAGACAACCCCGGCCTGTACAATCACGGATGCTGAGGCGGGTACTTCGACCTGTGAAGGACTGTATCTTCACCTGGTCTCTTCACAGCCCCGGGAACGAGATGTGATCATTGAACTGCCGCCCCCGGTCGTCTACGTATCACTGGAGGGATGTTCGCCGATACCTCCGGAGAACCGCTGTACCGAGATGCCTTCGCTGCTGCTGACTGCCGAAGAGCCGCTTCCGAATGAGCAGATCACCTTTATCGAGGGCTTTATCGACGGCAGGCATTTCCTGTGCGAGGGTGAACGCTGCACGCTGGAACTCTTTGCCACCCCTATTGAGGGGGTGCTGGTTGAATTCTGGGCGCACTCCAGCTACGGCGACCAGAGCGAACGCTACACGGCTCAGGTCCGCGTGGTGGATACCGGGGTATCGAACGCCCCGGGGAGCGGCGGGTGGTATGTAGACGTCATCAGCAGCCAGTGGCTCGGCGAGCAGCTGGCTACCTGCGCTCATATCTGGAATGCTTTCCCGCCGGTCGGAACACCGCCCTCCTGGCTGTCCACGCCTACCGAACACGAACTGCTGGCTTCAGGGGAACCTTACTTTTACCTGGCCGGACGCTTGATTGCTCAGGGTGCTGTAGATGTCTCCGCATGCCCGACGGGCGGTCTGCTGCCAAATGGGTATGCAGACGCCTGCGGCCTGGAAAAAGCGCGTCCCATGGTAGAAGAGTGGCAGAACATGTTCGACGCGCGTCTGGTTGAAGTAGCGCAAGAAACCGGAGTCCCCGGGCAGTTAATGAAGAACCTGTTCGCTCAGGAAAGCCAGTTCTGGCCCGGTGTATTCCGGGTGCCCTACGAGTTCGGGCTGGGACAGATTACCGATCACGGTGTGGAGCCGCTCCTGCTGTGGAACAAGAGCTTTTACGAGCAGTTCTGCCCGCTGGTGCTGGCGGAGGATGCCTGTGCAGAGGGCTATCTGGGGCTTAATGCGGAGCACCGGGCTCTGCTGCGGGGCGCCCTGGCGACGCAGGTGAACGCCGACTGCGCAGAGTGCCCGCTGGGAATCGACCTGACCAATGTCGATTTCAGCCTGTCGTTTTTTGCCCAGACCCTGCAGGCGAACTGCGAACAGGTAGCCCAGATCGTGTACAACGCATCCAATCAAATTGCCGGCTCGGTGAGCACCTATGAGGATCTGTGGCGCTTTACCATTGCAAACTATCACGCCGGCCCGGGCTGCGTATCGTATGCCATTCATTCCGCCTGGCAGACCAGTGATTTCCTGACCTGGGATCATGTCTCCACACAGTTCACCGAAGCCTGCCAGGGAGCAGTGCCCTATGTGGAAAAGATCACCGAGTACAGGCCGCCCGGTGTGGATGTGGGCGAGGTCGAGGATGTCCCTTCGCCATTTGAAACGCCGCCCTCAGGGCAAGCAACACCGCCCCTGCAGCCCACTCCCACAGTTGACACTTACCCGGGGCCGCAGCAGACGCCTACCGTCCCTGCCTACCCACCACCGCTGCCTACCCCGACCACAGGGCCGTATCCGTATCCTTAGGACGGGTCTCGCATTCCCTGCGGTGCACCGGCACGATCCCTGAATATCTGCGGGCAGAAGCACCGGGAAAGTCTTACGAAAAAAAACACAGGCGTTTCTGTGATCAGAAACGCCTGTGTTTTCATCTCTGCCAGACTGCCGCCTGCTTATCCGGTCAGGCTGCGCACCAGCTCCAGGAACTCTTCCCATTCTTCTCGAAAGAAGTGCAGGGTTACATTATTCAGCTCCAGATGGTAGGTCACCTCACCATCGGGCTCTTCCGCGCTCCAGGCCAGATAGTTCTCTGTCTCGGCAATGGTTTCGGTTTTTGGTTCGTTTTCTTCTCTTGTCACAGCAAGCCTCCTTATTAGTAACCGGGCTTAGAAGCCCTCCCAAACCGGCGACGGGGCCGGTCATAACGGCTCAGGGAAGATAGGACCACGGGTTGATAAAGCCGCCCAGATAGCGGATTTCGAAGTGCAGGTGCGGGCCGGTCGAATTGCCGGTGCTGCCAGAGTAGCCGATGATGCTGCCCTGCCCGACACTCTGACCACAGGAAACCCGGACTGAACTCAGGTGTGCGTAGAGGGTCTGGAAACCGTTCCCGTGGTCGATCATAATCATGTTGCCGTAACCACCGTAAGCCCCGCCCGCGAAGACCACCACGCCGCTGTCGGAGGCGTAAATGGGGGCCCCTTCACCGGCAGCAATGTCGATGGCCAGGTGCCCATCCCAGAAATCATTGCCGGAGAGGGACTGGTTGGCAGCCGGCCATATAAAGGTGCCGGTGCCGTATGCACCCTCATATCCGCCCTGGCAGGTGCCGGGGCCGTACAGATTGGGGGAGACGCCCGCCTTACCGCGCGGGATAACCGGAATGACCCACTGGCGGAACTCGCGTTTGCCGCCCGGGATCAGGATCTCAGTCCCGGGTTCAATGACCGGGTTGGTAAGATCCAGGTTATTCCCGGTCCAGTTCAGAATCGCCTCGGGATCGGCTTTGAACTGAGCGGCAACCGACTCGAGCGTGTCCCCTTCTTTCCACTGGTAAATCACCCCGTCCTCGGGGGGGATTTTTAACTCCATACCGATAGAGAGCAGATCGGGGTTGTCGTTCAGTAAATCGTAGTTCGCCCAGAGGACGGTCTCCGGAGATATGTCAAACCGGCCGGCAATTTCAAAGACCGAATCGCCAGCGACAACGGTATACGTTTGTACCTCTGTCGGCCGGCGTTCGGGAACATCAGTATGTAAGTTGACCTTCCGGGTAACAGAATTTACCAGCCTGACCGGCTGGTATAAAGGTAAGGAGGCCTGATCATTTCCCCCGAGCGGCTCCACCAGAGAAAAATTCGCTTCGGAATCGAGCGGTGCGGCCGCCTGTGCCGGGCCCCGGGCTGACAGTTTTTGCCAGCCCAGGTAAATGGCCGCACATACCAGCAGCAGGGCTGCAATCCAGCCGATCACCGAAGCGACCCGCTCCCCAGGAGCGGGCGCCGGCGAAGCTTTATCGTGCATTATTAACCCTCGGTGAGAGTCTCCAGGAACTCGATGTTGTTAGCGGTGCGCGCCATGCGCTGCAAAATCGCTTCGGTTGCTGTGGACGGATCCAACCCTGCACCGTGCGGCGGGGGGGTGACCATCTGGTCATACATGCGCCGCATCGTCCATACACGTGGGGTAATATCGGGGCCGAGCAGCAGCTCTTCGCGCCGTGTGGACGAGCGCTCGATGTCGATGGCGGGGAAGACGCGCCGTTCCTGCAGGCGGCGGGAAAGATGCAGTTCCATGTTACCGGTGCCTTTGAACTCCTCGTACACCACGTCGTCCATGCGGGAACCGGTGTCGATCAGACAGGTGGCGATGATGGTCAGTGAGCCGCCTTCTTCAATGTTACGCGCGGCGCCGAAGAAACGTTTGGGCGGGTAAAGAGCGGATGGGTCGATACCACCGGAGAGGGTCCGTCCGGAGGGGGTGACGACCAGGTTGTATGCCCGGGCCAGGCGGGTGATGGAGTCCATCAGGATGACCACATCACGCCCGACTTCCACCAGACGTTTGGCCCGTTCAAGCACCATTTCCGCCACCCGTACATGCGATGTGACCGGCTCATCGAAGGTGGACGAGATCACCTCTGCGTCCACGGAACGGTCCATATCGGTCACCTCTTCCGGGCGCTCACCGATCAGTGCGACCATCAGATGCACTTCCGGATATTTGGTTGAGATCGAGTTGGCAATCTGCTTGAGGATGGTGGTTTTACCTGCTTTTGGCGGGGATACGATCAGACCGCGCTGCCCGCGCCCGATCGGCGTCACCAGATTGATCAGGCGTGTGGCCAGGGTATGCCGGTCTGTTTCCAGATCGAAGCGCTTATCCGGAAAGATCGGTGTCAGCGATTCGAAGGTGGGCCGGTAGCGGATTTCTTCCGGCGGCAGACCGTTGACATTTTCCACCTTAAGCAGGCCGTAGTGCCGCTCTGATTCGCGCGGCGGGCGCACGTGCCCTACGACCAGGTCACCGTTTCTCAGATTGTAGCGCCGGATCTGCGATTGGGAAACGTAGACGTCGTAGGGCCCGGGCTGGTAATGACCAGACCGCAGGAATCCGATGCCCTCGCTCATGATTTCAAGAATTCCGCCGCGCAGTTCCAGGCCCTGCCGTTCGGCTTCGGCCTGCTGGATGCGCAGGATCAGATCTTCTTTTTTCAGGCGAGTGGCGTTCTGGATATCCAGGTCCTTCGCCATCTGTCTCAAAGCAGAGAGGGATGCATTTTCCAGTTCAAGGACTTTCATGGTGATACTTCTCTTGTTCTAGACCTTATGTATAGAAGATGGGGGTAAAGATCAGATGAAGCCGACGCTGCAGATGCCGGACCGCCCGGCCACAGCGATGATGGCTGAGTTGGTTGGAAGAAGGAGCAAAATTAATTAGAAGAGGGGAATTCGCAATTGCACCTTTATGGCGGCATGCATCCAGACAGGAGGCAAACCTTTTAGATGCACGCTAGCTTTGTGTAGGCTGCATCAATGATGGATCCTTGGAAGGTTGAGTTTACCGTATTGTAATTCAAAGGCAGACAGTACCTGAATTGACGTTCGGATAACTTCCCCTGACAGACAAGATTATACACTATATTTACAAAATTGACAAAGAGGAGTTGAATTTTTATCCGAATGATCAAATTCAATAAACCGGACATCATGGTATCCGCATCCGGCGGCTCTGTACCTCCACGCAGCATATGCATGCGAACCGGATGACCAGCTTCGATGGATGAAATCACTCTCCAGGCAATAAGACCTCAGGCCGGGCTTTCATCCTGGTGATCGTAGGGAAGCGCTTTTTGCCGGTTGAAAGCCGCCAGAATTGAAGAAAGTGAGATGCCGCTCATCTGTACGATGAAAATACCAATCACCGCCAGGATCATCCCGATTAACTGCTGCAGGTTAAGGTTTTCACCCAGAAAAATCCAGGCCAGGATGGCGATTTGAACGGTCATGGTGTTGTTGATCAGGCTTGATTCAACCGCAGATAGGGTGCGCAGGGTGTGATTCCACAGGGTGAAGGCGAAGGCAGTGTTGATTACTGCCAGCCAGGCGATGATGATCCAGTGCTGCAGGCGCAGGGGGGGCAGACCCTGAATAGAAATACCCGCTGCAAGCAGCAATACCGCCCCGATTCCCATGCTGATGCAGGTGATAACCAGGGGATGGATCTGACCGCTGCGGTTAATACCCCGGCCCATGATGGATGAGATGGCATTAGCCACAACACCGACAGTAACAATCAGCAGACCCAGGACCTGACTCTGGGGGATGATGATGGGGTAAAAATAGATCAAAATTCCCAGGATGAACAGCGCTGTTCCCATCCACTGCAGCACTGTCAGACGTTCGGTCAGGAACACGATGCCCATCAGCGCCACCAGAATGGAAGTGAAATTCAACATCAGGCTGACGGTGATGGCCGGTAGGTAAAACAGGCCTGCGAACTGCGACCCCTGAGTCACACCATACAGCAGAGCCCCGAGCAGAAGCAGGAAAGCCCAATCCCGGCGGGACAGCTTCTTGATCTGACTGCGGTAAGGCTTACGCAGCACCAGAGGCAGCAGGCACAGGAAGGCCAGCATATAGCGCAGCCCGGCGAAGGTCAGAGAAGGAATATCCTCCAGGCCTATTTTGATCAACACCCAGGAAGTGGACCAAAGAAAGGTGACCAGCAGGGCCTGGAGGACTGCTTTCCAGTGCGAGGATAAATTAATTGTCACTACGAGAACCTCATATGCCGGGCTCTTTTTTTCCGGTTTCGAAAGGGGCTGTTGGGCCTTAGCTGCCAGCGTACCCTACTGGTTCTCTAACAGATAGTTCAGGGCGTACTGGGCATCGATGTACTTCGGGTTCTCCTCCAGTGCCTGGCGGAAAAGCTCAGCGGCCTGATTATATTTTCCTTCACGGAATAATCCCCAACCGCGCCACAGCAGCGCCTCTTCTGAATTAGGGGTGCGTTCTAAAGCATACTCTGTCAGCGCCAGCAGGTCGGCGTTCCGCCCGCCGTGGAAATAGGCCATGAAAGGGCCAAACTGGTAGCGCAGCATGCGCTGCGGCAGACCCAGGTTGCGGGCGGTGTCGTATGCGAGTGCAGCCTGGGTGTAGCGCTCGAAATACACCAGGTTAGTCCCCAGATTAAACCATGCGAAAGCATTATCTGGGTCGGCTTCGGTCTCGGCCTGAGCGATTTCCAGGGCATGCTGGCGGTTCACGTCAGGATCCCAATCGGGCCCAAGGATCTCTTTCACCGTCTCCTCCATCTCTGGAGGGTAAATCAGAATGTAAACCCGGTTGAAGCTCTGCCAGAGTTCATCCAGTTCGTCGTAAGAGATCTTCTGATCGGGTCCGTAGTAACTGTCCTGGCCGGTAAAGGTCTGGGTTGCATCATCATAGCCGGTGAGCAGGTTGTAGTGTGCCGCCCAGTGATCGTCGTTGGGCCAGTACGACTCTTCGAAGTAAAAGCTCTCTTCGATCATGACCGGGATACCGGCTGCCAGGAACTGTTTCAGGAGCTCTATATTCCCGCCCACGCGATATTCCGTGCGCAGCCAGCCCACGAAAGTGCGCATGTAGTAGGCGATCTCCTCGACGTTTACGTTGCGGTCTTCGCGCAGTGGTTTTATTTCATCGGAAATTGTGAACTGGTCGCCCTCCCAGCCGTAATAGCGCAGGTACATGGCCAGTGTTGCCGGACCACAGTTATTGATATCCTGCTTTTCCCAGGCGGGTGCCTGCAGTGAGACCGAGGAGGGCAGAGGGGTGGGCGAGGGGGTAGGCGTGGCTGTGGGTCCCAGGGTAGGGGTGTGATGGATGGTCGGCGATGGTGTGGGAGGATTAAGCGTCACGCGCACCTGGGGCTGCGGCAGCGGCGTGGGCATGGCAGATGCCGGCCGGATGTAACCGCGCAGATAAGTAAGGGCAAAATCGACTCGCCAGGAAAGCCGCTCGTGGATGGGCGGCAGCTGGTAGAGCATGACGGCCAGCACGATCAGCACTGGCAGCAGCATGAGCTTAAGTCCACTTTTCTTGTGCATGGCGGGTATTGTAACATCGTTATCACGACAGGTCCCCTGGCATGAAGGGCTTCCGGACACTACTTAAGTTTCTTTTAGATTTGCTGTATACACAGCAGCCTGCTTTCGGTTATACTATGTCCTTTGTGGAGCTCCTTAAACGGGAAGCAAACATTCCGTGTTCTGGCTGCCGGAGCACAGGCAAAATTCAGGATCATCTGCTGTCGTTAAGATATAATACCGGACATGAAATATCATATTTGGACTGCTGGTTGTCAGATGAACGTCGCCGATTCCCAGCGCGTGGCTTCTGCCCTGGAGCGCATGGGGTACCGTGCCACGCGCCGGGCTGAAGAGGCGGATGTCATTGTATTAAATACCTGTGTTGTGCGCCAGAGCGCAGAGGACAAGGCATACGGCCGGCTGTCTTCACTGCGGCCGTTAAAAGAACAGCGCCCGGATCTGGTGATCAATTTGATGGGCTGCCTGGTCGGTGTGAAGGGGCATGAACGCCTGAAACAGCGCTTTCCTTATGTCGACGTGTTTTCTCCGCCGTCAGACCCAGGTCCGCTGATTTCCCATCTCACGCAGGGAGAGACTCGCGCTCTGGAGCAGAAGGAGACGGAAGCACGTTTTGCCGCCATGGACGGCGAGCTGATCTTGCCCGTCGAAGAACGGGGAAAGCTGGTCGCCACGCATGTCCCGGTGGTGCTGGGCTGTTCGCATGCCTGTACTTTCTGCATCATTCCTTACCGGCGAGGCGTGGAGCGCAGCCGGCCGGTGGGAGATGTGGTTGCAGAGGTGCGTTCACTGGTCAGGCAGGGCGTAAAAGAGGTTACACTGCTGGGGCAGATTGTTGACCGCTACGGCAAGGATATCCCCGATGGTCCTGATCTGGCTGCGCTGCTGCGCATCATCCACGAGGTGGATGGGCTGGAGCGAATTCGCTTCCTTACCTCGCATCCCAACTGGATGACCGATGAACTGCTGGATACGGTGGCAGAACTTCCCAAAGTAATGCCGCACATTGAGGTGCCTGTACAGGCCGGCGACGACCAGGTGCTGGAAAACATGAAGCGCGGTTACACCGCCGATGATTACCGCCGCCTGATCGAGCGCATCCGCCAGCGGATACCGGGAGTGTCGATCGCCACAGACATCATCGTCGGATTCCCTGGAGAGACCAGCGAGCAGTTCCAGCGCACCTATGACCTGCTGGCCGAATTAAAACTGGACGTCGCCCATCTGGCTCGCTATTCCACCCGCCCCGGTACGGTGGCGGCACGGCGGCTTGGTGATGACGTGACCGAAGAGGAGAAGTGGCGCCGCTTCAGAGCGCTGGAGGAACTGCAGGAAGGCATCGCCGCAGAAATCAATGCGCGCTACCTGGGACAGACGGTGGAAGTGTTGTTTGAAGATAAGGTGCGCGGGCGCTGGCGCGGCCGCACCCCCACTAATAAACTGGTATTTGTTGAATCCAGTGAGAACCTGCGCGGCCGCATCCTGCCGGTGCAGATCACCTGGACAGGTCCCTGGTCCATGCAGGGGGCGCTTCCCACCCGGCCGGTTTTTGAGCAGTCCGCTGAGGTGATTCCGCTCTCCGCGTAATCATTCTTCCTCGACAACCGCAGAAATAGAGGCGGGATGACCCTGTCATCCCGCTTTTGATTTCCGTGCCCGACTGCACAATAGAATCCCTTGCCCCTTTTTCTCCTTTGCGTTACGATTATGGCGCAGATGAAAATGAGAGAAATATCTTCAAAGCAAATTGCTTTAATGCTGGGGGATGTACTGGCACTGGCAATTGTCACCCTGTTTGGGTTTGCCAGCCACGGCACCGTCGGAACAGCAGGGGCGCGTATGCTGACCACCTTCCTTCCACTGGTGGCTGCCTGGTTTTTTGCAGCTTCCATCTCCGGGGCTTTTGATATGGACAGTGTCAGTGATCCGCGCCAGCTGTGGAAGCCTTTTCTGACAATGATCCTTGCCGCGCCCTTTGCTGCCTGGCTGCGCGGAGTGATGCTCAATGCTCCTGTTCTGCCGCTCTTTGTCCTGGTGCTGGGCGGTTTTGGTGCACTCGGCATTCTGCTCTGGCGCAGCCTGTTCTGGCTGCTTACGATGAGAAAGAGTTACCAAAATGGATGAGAGCGCATTGATCGCCAGTGCGCAGCAGGGGGACCTGGATGCGTTCAATCGTCTGGTTCTGGCCTATCAGGATCTGGTCTTCAGCCAGGCGTACCGGATGATGGGTGAGGCAGAGGCTGCCGAGGATATTACCCAGGAGGCTTTTATTTCAGCCTACCGAAAGATTGATTCGTATCGCGGTGGTTCTTTCAAGGCCTGGCTGCTGCGCATCGTTACAAATGCCAGTTATGATGAACTGCGGCGCCTGAAGCGCCGTCCAACAACTCCACTGGAGCCCCTGGACGAGGATGATGATGAAATCGAGTCCCCACGCTGGCTGGCGGACCCTGGCGAAACGCCCGAAGAGGTGGCGGAACGCGATGAACTGGGCAGGGCGCTGCAGCGGTGTTTAGGGGAACTGCCCGAAGAGTTTCGTTCCGTTGTTGTGCTGGTTGATATGCACGGGTTAGATTATGCCGAAGCTGCCCAGTCGATGGGGAAACCACTGGGCACCGTCAAGAGCCGCCTGGCCAGGGCGCGTCTGCGCTTACGAGATTGTTTGCAGGGCTATTGGGAACTTTTACCGGCCTCGCTTCGTCTGGTAGATGAGAGTTAATAACCATGACGAGACAAATTTCCCCTCGAGAATGGGAAGCCTTATCGGCCTACCTCGATAGAGAACTAAGCCCCAGAGAGCAAGCGAAGTTAGAGAGCAGCCTGGAGCGATTCCCTGAACTGCGTTCGGCACTCGAAGATCTGCGGCGTACCCGCCTCATCCTGCGCAGCCAGCCGCTTCTGCGCGCTCCGCGCAATTTCACGCTGACTCCGGAGATGGTCGGGCAAAAGCGGCCGGCACCTGTGTCGCGTGCCTATCCGTTCTTCCGCTTTGCCTCTGCTTTTGCGGCCATTTTGCTGGTGTTTGTTCTGATCGGTGATCTCTTTACCGGTGCCCCAATTTATACGATTCAACCCCAGGACCCACAGATCATTGCAATGGAAGCCGCGCCCGGCGCTGCTCCAGAGGTTGAAGAGGATGCGCGCCTTTTTGAAGCTGTTCCTGCAGCAGGCGAGATGGAAGATTCCGGGGGTGAAGTGGAAAGTTTCAGCTTGCCTGTAGAGAAAACCCCCGCTGAAGAAACCCTCGCAGCACTGCCAGCGCCAGAAACAGCCAGTGGTACCAGTGAACCAGAATTTGATACAATGGAAGCGCCGGCTGAACCGCCAGACAGCCAGCTTCAGCAGCCTGCTCCCAATGACAGAGGTTTTACAGATACAGCTGCTGCTCCTGACCAGGTTCCGTCCATCACTCCGCAAACGGTGCGAATCATCGAAATTGGACTGGCGATTGCCGCCCTGCTGGCCGGCGCAATTGCCCTCATCCTTCGCAGGACCATGAGCTGATGCTCGCCGATGTAATAAGGTTTTGTCCCCAGTGCGGGACAGCTGTCGTTGAAGAAAAGCGCTTTGGCAAACTGCGCCCGATTTGTCCTGCCTGCGGATGGATCTATTTTGCCGATCCAAAGGTCGCCGTTGCTGTGCTCATCGAACGCGGCGATCAGGTACTGCTCGTGCGCAGGAACAACGATCCCCAGCGCGGCCTGTGGACTCTCCCGGCTGGTTTTATGGATGCCGGCGAAGACCCGGTAGAGGCCGCGCAGAGAGAATGCCTGGAGGAAACAGGTTTACAGGTCCGGGTGACCTCTCTGCTCGATGTGCTTTCCGGTCAGGAACATGCCCGGGGAGCGCATCTGGTTATCTTCTACAGGGCTGAGCCTGTTTCAGGTCAGTTAAAGGCTGCCGATGATGTTGACCGGGCAGCCTTTTTCTCGCGTTCTAATCTTCCCCCCCTTGCTTTTAATACCACCAAAAAAATTTTAGCCGCTACCTCTTAACGTTACCATCGCCGGTTTTTTCCCCCTTTACCAATTTTCTTGCTCTTTTCCTCGTAACAGTCTTCGTAACGTTTGGGGGACATGGCTGGTGTATAAACGTGAAGAAGATTGAATTTGGCTGCTTTGGGCGATGGGAAGCTCCCAGAAGGAGAGGGACCGATAAGGGTTGGAAAATAATTAAATCAACATAAGAATTATGGTAAACTGAGGCGAATTTCTCCGATTTCTGATTTATAGCACGTGAGAATAAACATCACACCCATACATGATTGTCTGAAGGAGAAGATGCGATGAGCACAAAAGTATTCAAACCGGTGGTTTTCCTGCTGCTTCTGGTCATGCTGGTGAGTATGGCCTGCAGCTTCGGTTCAGGCAGCACATCCACCGAGGAGCCCGCGGTTCCAACCGAAGAAGTCCAGGTAGAAGAGCCGACAGAAGAAGCACAGGTTGAACCAACTGAAGAGGCAGCCGCTCCTGGCGCAGTAGCGACCCTGCAGGATGTCAGGAAAGCAGTTATTCAAATCGAATCCCAGGGGACTTTTATTGATCCCGAGTTCGGTCTGGTGCTGAACGGCGCCGGCCGCGGTTCGGGCTTTATTATTGATCCTGAGGGTATTGCCATTACGAACAACCATGTCGTCACCGGAGCCGCGCTGCTCAAAGTATGGGTGGGCGGAGAAGATGAACCTCGCAATGCGCGGGTGCTGGGAGTTTCCGAGTGCTCCGATCTGGCGGTCATTGACATTGATGGTGATGGCTATGAATATCTCGACTGGTATCAGGGCACAGTCGATGTGGGCATGGATGTTTATGTCGCCGGGTTCCCTCTGGGCGATCCGGAATATACGCTGACCCGCGGCGTGATCTCCAAAGCGAAAGCATCGGGTGAGTCATCCTGGGCCTCGGTCGATTCTGTCATCGAATACGATGCGACCACCAATCCCGGCAATTCGGGCGGTCCGGTCATCGATCCTAATGGAAAAGTTATTGGCATCCATTATGCAGGTAACAGCAGCACTCGCCAGGCTTATGGTATTTCGAAGGATATTGCTCTGCGAATCATCGATGATCTGCGCGGCGGCAGGAACGTTGACACCATCGGTATCAACGGCCAGGCTGTGTACACTGAAGACGGTACGCTGACCGGCATCTGGGTTTCTTCGGTCCAGTCGGGCTCTCCGGCGGATAAAGCGGGGATCCAGGCCGGTGATATTGTCACCATGCTCGAGAACCTGGTGCTGGCGACCGATGGTACGATGGCGGATTACTGCGACATTCTCCGCAGCCACCAGCCCACCGATACCTTGAATGTTGAGGTCCTGCGCTGGGCCTCCGGCGAAGTCCTCACCGGCCAGATCAACGGGCGCGAGCTGAGCACAGCCTTCGTTTTTGACCCGGGCACCGAAACCGAATCACCTTCTGACCCCGGCACCGGCTCTGGAACCACCATTGTCAACCCTTCACCCAGCGGCTCGGGTGACTTCTTCTACTACACAGAGTTCGATGATGATATGTCAGACTGGGGCTGGTTTGTGGCGCTGGGCGATGACGATGCTTTCACCGCTAAGACCATCAACAGCCGCCTGCGCTTCGAGATCAATGAGACCGATACCTATACGTACATGATTTACCAGCCCTGGCTCTATGACAATGTGCGTATTGATACCACGGTTGAGAACCAGGGGCGCAACAATAACAACGTGAGTCTGATCTGCCGCTACTCCGAAGACGGCTGGTATGAATTCAACGTTGCCAATAACGGCGAGTGGAACATCCTGCGCTTCGACCAGAGCAAACTCAATCGCGGGGAATGGCCCTGGGTAGCTCTGTACACCGGCGGCACCACATTGATCGATACCAGTCAGGGTGCAGTCAATATTTACACCGCCATCTGCGATGGGAATGAGCTGACGTTGGGCATCAACGGCGTTGAGATCCGCACGGTCAGGGACACCTTCTTCAAGACCGGGCAGGTCGGGCTCTCAGTGTCTTCGTTCAATGTCACCCCGGTGATTGTGGAGTTCGATTATTTCAGTGTAACCGTTCCCTGAACCCATCCTGCAGTTTCAGAACAAGGCAGGAATCAAAGCGCCCGTGGTAACCCACGGGCGCTGAATTTATTTAAACCGGGTGTGCGTGAGGCTGCGGCTGGCGAGGATCTATTCCACTATAAACTCGATCGTGATCTCGTCTCGATTACCGGCCCGGTCGATGGCGACCAGGCGCAGTTCGTGATCCCCGGCTCTGGCCCGCCAGGGCGCAGCGAACGGCGGTTGGGTCAGCGTCTCGACCCTGCGGCCGTCTACGTAGAATTCCACCTGCCCGATAGCCAGGTTGTCTTCGGCGTTGGCCAGCAGGGTGATATACCCACTGGATGGGAGTTCGATCGTCTGTCCATCATCCGGGTAGGAGGGGCGCACACTGGGCGCCTGGTTGTCTACTGATACCTGCAGCACAGCCGATTCGACGCTCCGGTCCTGGCGTACGACCAGCAGTTGAACGGCGTACAGGCCATCCAGCCCTTCCGTATCCCACTCCGCCAGGATCCCATCCTGAACCGGCTGCGAACCATCCTCCCCAATCTGAACCCAGCGATTGGGGTTTAGTCCCTGCCCTACCTGCACACGGTAGAAATCAAATCCTTCGCCGGCAGCTGTACCCTGAATGGCAACCTGGCCGCCCACGTAGGCAAACATCTCGGGCGAGTCGATGTGAACGTCTGGCGAGAGTCCCTGAGGAGGGATGGGGTCATAAGACTCCGGGGGAATTGCTATCCCTGAAGTGTGCGCCCACTCCTCCGCCTGTTCGGGAACCAGCATATAAACCTGCTCGTCAATCAGCTCCGAAGGCGTGAACAATGTTGCCAGGCGGCCTGTTTCACGATTGATCTGCAGCTCCTGATACAGATTGTCGCGCTGAACCGGTTCGTTCCCCTGCAAGAAAACTTCGCTGACGACCGATGGACAGGATGCCGTCGGCAGCAGGCCGGAAGGATCGCAGACCTCCACCGTACTGATTCCCGCAGGTGCATCCCAGCCGGCAGGGGGAAGATCGCGGCTGGTGTACTGCATGATGGCATGCCAGAGTGCGGCAGCCGCGTTCACCGGCAGGCGCTCAGAGAGCTCAGTTTCCGCTGCGGATGCCTCTTTTTCAGCGGTTCCCGTCAACTGTCCCGGTCCGGGACCGGCCTCACGGCCCACCCAGACGGTCACCACCCGCTGGGGCGTGTAACCCACCGTCCACGTATCCGCACCTCTGGCGGTCTGGCCGGTTTTAACCGCAGCCGGCCTACCGATTTCTAAGGGATTGGGATGTCCCATGCTGGGCCAGCGGGCGGCTTCGTCACTGAGCACATGGGTGATTAAATATGCAAGCTCCTGGTTCAGCACCGGCTGGCTCTGGGGTTCCGTCCAGTCCAGAATAACTTCTCCATCCAGGCCGGTGACACGCAGCAGCGCAGGAGGCTGCAGCAGGCCGGCGCCGGACTGCGCTGGCTGGCCAGCGGAAAAGCCCTGGTTAGCGAAGATCAAATAGGGCCGGCTGGCCTCCAGGATGTTGAGGTTCCCCTGACTGAGTGTAGGGGATGATAATGAAAACTGGATCGCCCCCAGCCCCAGCTGGTGCGCGGTGGTTGCTGCATTTTCTGCACCTACCTGTTCCAGCAGCAGTGCTGCAGGCACCAGGTAATCGTTCGAAAGCGCCACGCGTAAACGGGCTGGCCCGTGGTAGCGGCCATCAAAGTTTTGAATTTGCACATCAGAAGCTGGCAGCTCACCGGGGATATCCCACACGAGTGAACCAGGGCTCATGCCGCGCGTGAAAGCGGTCAGGTAGACGATTGGAGTAGTCAGTGAGCCGGGATCATGCGTGGGAAGCTGGGTTTGCCCGGGCAGCAGCCTGCCGGCTGGCTCCCTGTTCGAGGGCGGCTGGCTCACGAGAGCCAGAATCTCGCCGCTCTGAACATCATGCACGATCACTTCAGCGCCCAGCGTTGCGGTCTCATCTTCGGCGCTGCTCAGAACCGGCAGGGTGGGAAGAAGGCGGGCTGCCTGGCAGGAGGCAGGTTCAAGCGCACCCTCTGTCTGGGGGGGGGTCAGGCGGGAAAGGTGAACTGCCACGGTGCAGATCACTTCATTCTGCAGGTCATAATCCAGCGTCGTGAACACCTTCATACCCCCGCGCTGGTAGTTGGTCCCCGGGAGCTGCGCCTCCAGCTGCCGGACCGCCAGTGAGGTGAAGGCAGCAAACGGATCGTGTTCATCAGGTTCAGGCTGGTGGAACACAAGCTTCTGTCCCGCGGCCTTCCGGGCCATTTCCTGGTCGATCAGCCCCTGGCCGGCCATTTTTTGCAGCAGTTCCCGGGCCTGCGCAAGGGCAGCGTCACGCTGCTGGCTGCCGTGCAGTTCAGGCCGGTCGGCGATGACTGCCAGATAGGCGGCTTCTGCCAGGGTAAGGCCAGCAGCGGATTTGCCAAAATACACCCGGGCAGCGGCGTCGGCGCCGTAGACAAGTTCGCCGTACCAGGCGCTGTTCAGATACCATTCGAGAACTTTTTCCCGGCCAAAGTGGCCGGTGACCTGCCACGCCAGCAGCCGTTCCCGCAGGGCAGTGCGCAGGCCAGGAGGTTCGTTGTTCAACAACAGGCTGGCGACCAGGCGCCCTGCGATTGTGTCATGCTCACCCGTGCGAAGCGCGGAAAGAAAAAACCCCGCATGCGACCAGAAATCGGGATCCACAGCAGCGATGGTGGCTGAAATCAGCGCCGGTGAGAATACATCCTCAGCCTGGGATGCATCCGGATTTGATTCTGGCAGGGTCAGATAGCGGTGCCCCTGTGCGGCGGGGTGTTCAAGGGTGAGCAGAACATGCTCGCCGCTGCGGTCGTATAACACGGTTGGCTGTAAAAGCCTGCCGTTGGGGGGATCTAACAGAGCAGGGAGGGTTTCGAGAGAGGGGAGGCCCTGTGAAATGTCCGCATAAATCAGGGCCGGAATCAGCAGCCCGGTGAGCAGCAGCAGGCTGCTGAGCAGGCTGGCGGCCACTCCGGCGCGGTATCCTGAACGCACCCGGGACGGTTTGCGCCGGCGGCTGCGCATGGCAACAATTTGAGGGACGCTGGGCATAAAGGAATTTTACAACGGATTGGAGATTACTGTTGTGCGCTTCTCCACGGATTCGAGCAGTTCACGGGCAGACTGCAGCGTCCCCTCGCTGACTTCACCCATCATCTGGGCCAGCTCCACCACGCGTGCCTGTCCGGTCAGTTCTTCGACCTGAGTGGATGTACGGTCGCCCCGGACCAGTTTACGCACCTGATAGTGCTGCTCACCGAAGGCGGCCAGTTGAGGCAGATGAGTGATGCACAGCACCTGGTGCTGGCGTGCCAGTGACCAGAGCTTCTGACCCACCACGGAGCCCACGCGGCCGCCGATCCCCTGGTCGATCTCGTCGAAAATCAGGGTCGGGATGAGATCCGCCTGGGCAAGGACGTTTTTCAAAGCCAGCATCAGGCGCGATGTTTCACCGCCGGAGGCGATCTTCGCCAGCGGTTTGAACCCTTCACCCGGATTGGGGGCGATCAAGAATTCAACGCGTTCCAGCCCGTTGGCGTCAAAGGCGACCCGTCTGCCGTCGGGCAGCAGCACCCCCTCAGGATCATCGCGCTGCTGAAAATCAACCGTAAAGCGGGCGCCTGACATCTGCAAATCCTGCAGTTCCGCTTCTACGGCGCGCGAAAGTTCTGCGGCTGCCGCGTGGCGTTTCTCAGAAAGGGCCTGTCCTTCCCTGGCAAGCTGAGCCAGAAGGGCTTTTTCCTCTTCTTCCAGCTCGCGAATGCGATCCTCCGCATGGGTGATCGCCTCGAGCTGTTTGCGGGCCTGTTCGGCGAATTCCAGGATTTCAGGGATCGAGTCGCCGTATTTTCTTTTCAGGTTGTGGAGCAGGGAGAGGCGCTCTTCCACCTGATCCAGACGTTTGGGGTTGAACTCGATGCCCTCCAGGTAGGTGCGCAGGGTAGCGGAGAGGTCGCTCATGCTGTCCAGCAGGATTTCAGCCTGTTCCAGCAGGCTGGACTGCGATGGATCCAGACGCACCAGGGCATTGAGCGCCGAAACCACCTGGCCCACCAGGTCAGTTGCCGCTGGCGATTCGGGCGTCCCCTCATCGAGCGCCAGCAGGGCCGCCTGAGCCTGGGTTGCCAGTCCTTCAGCGTTTGCCAGGCGGTTGCGTTCATCGCGCAGCTCTTCTTCCTCGCCTGGTTTCAGGCGGGCCGCTTCGATCTCGTTAATCTGGAAGGAGAGCATGTCACTGCGGCGGGCGCTGTCTTTTTCGGCCTGGTGCAGTTCGGCCAGTTCTCGCCGCAGCGACTGCAGCCGGCGGTAGGTGCTGCGGTAGGCCTCAAGCAGGTTTTTCAACTCGCTGTCTCGCCCGGAGGATGCGTAGCTGTCCAGCATACCCAGATGCTGGTTAACGCGCAGCAGGGAGAGGTGCTCCGACTGCCCGTGCAAATCCACCAGATACTCGCCCAGTTCACGCAGCAGGGAGGTATTCACGCTGCGCCCGTTCACACGCGCGACATTGCGACCGGATGTGCGTATTTCGCGTCCAATCGTGATGTATTTGTCGTCCTCATCCAGCAGATCCTCGCGTTCCAGGATCTCGATAATGGGGGCGTACACAGCGGGCGAGAGATGGAATACGCCCTCAACAACGGCCCGGTCTGCACCGCTGCGCACAAAGGTGGCGTCGGCACGGCCACCGAGCAGCGTTTCGACCGCGTCGAAAATAATCGATTTGCCGGCACCCGTTTCACCAGTAAATGTAATTAACCCTGAACGAAAGTTCAGCGTCAGCCGGTCGATTATGGCGAAATTCTCGATATTTAACTCGGTAAGCATCGTGCTCTTACTTTCAGGGATCTTACGATCCAATCAGCTTTCATCTACGCCCGATGTGCTTCCTCAGGCGATGTAAAGAAACGATACTCCTGATAATTGTAACGCCTGCTGCGGCCGCGAGCCAGTTCAGCAGGCTGGAGTGAAGTGATGATTATAGTTGAATCCCGCTCAAACGGTAGTACACCGAAGAAGTTACCAGGAAAATATAAAGCCCCTGCCAGATCAGAGCGAAAAGCCCGGCGCCGCTGCTGGAGAGCAGCATGTTTATGATCACTGGAATGATAGGGAGCACCGCCCCCAGCACGACCGCGGCAGCAGTGAGTTGAAACAGCCTTTTGGCACGCCGGCGCTGTATCACGCGGCGAATGACCTCGGCAATGACCACACCAGCCACTGGGGCCAGCAGCAGGGTGAAGAAACCCAGCCGCGGCACAATCAGACTGCCGATAAAGGAAAGTACGCCTCCCAGAACGATGGCGAGCGGGTAGTCAAACCAGCGGGCCGTTTCGAACACCTTTTGCTGCCCGCGCACGCATTCTTTGCAGCGGTAACCGGTCGGGGTCAGGCGGGCACATTTTGTGCAGATGGGCCGGTCGCAGCGGTTGCAGCGTAAAGAGGTCTCCACAGCAGGATGGAAGGCACAGTACTGAACGTTCACTTTCTCTTCGATCATCGGTGATTTCCTGTTGAAGGGTTTTGATTCATATGCACCGTCAGATTGCGGTAAAAATAACCGGGGTCCTGATAGCGCACAAACTTAACGGTATGTTCGCTGGCAAATACCTCGACCCGGTCGCCATCTGCCATGCGAATGGGAACCTGACCATCCACACAGAGCGCTGCCTGGTGGTCGGTGTGGACGATGATTGTGACGGAAGAACCTTCAGCAAGGACAATTGCCCGGTCGATCGACAGGTGCGGAGCCACAGCGACCAGCAAAATGTTACGCAGTTCCGGAGCCAGGATTGGGCCGCCGGCTGCCAGCGCGTAGGCGGTAGAACCGGTGGCCGTGGCAGCGATCAAAGCGTCGGCAACATAGGTGGTGAGATAGCGCTTATCAACATGCGCTGTGAGCTGTACCGGGCGGATCATCTCGCCGCGTGTGACTACCACCTCATTGAGAACTTCCCAGGTCCCCAGGCGTTCATCGCCGCGCCACTGCTCGGCGCACAGCATCATACGTTCTTCCAGCCGGTATTCGCCCTGCAGGATATGCGGCAGCGTTTCGCGCCAGTGCTCCTGTTCGATCTCGATCAAAAAACCAAAGCGGCCCAGGTTAATGCCCAGAATGGGCACACCGGAGGGACCGCATAAATGCCCGGCGCGCAGCATGGTCCCATCCCCGCCAAGAGCAATCAGCAGATCGACTTCGCCCATGCTGACCTTACGCCGCAGCGCTTCGTCATAGAGCAGGCCGTAGATCGTGGATATGCCCTGCTCGTTCAGGAAAGAGACAACTTCCTGGGCGACATTTGCGGCTCTGGTCAGCTGCGGGTGGGCCGTTACGGCAACACACTGGAATGGAGAGGGTTTCTGGGCCATACGAATCAATTATAAATAATGGCTGCCGGTTTTGGCGCCGGGATTAACGTAAAGCCTCTCCGCAGTCCGCACGGTAGCCGCAGCCCCTGCACAACAGGGTGTTGTCGTGGGAACGGTGAACTTCTTTCCGCCGTTCCTGCCTGCGCATCTCCTCCAGCAGATCCAGCAGGGCGTTTTCCAGCTCCGCGGTGTAGTCTATACTGAACGTCCGGTTGGGGTAGTGGAGGATGCCATATGGAGGGCGTACACCAAACTCTCTTTCCACCAGGTAGCAGTACGCGGCCAGTTGATAGATGTGACCATCGTACGGCGCTGCAGCAACCCGGCTGGACTTCACTTCCACCGGTATGACCAGACCGCCTTTCTGGACAAGATAATCCGGTCGTCCGGTCAGACCAGCAGCCGCATCGTAAAGCGGCTTTTCCACTGGTTTCCAGCCGCTCGTATCGGTGTAAATGATGCGCCCACCCGGAATTCCGGCCTCGCGCTGGCGCCGCTGCGCGTACCACAGCAGGAACAACGCCAGGGCGAGAAGCAGGGCAGCAAACAGGATCAGAGGGGGCATGGAGAAGGATGCTCAGATTTACAGGAGGAGGCCTGTCAGATATACCGCGGTTAGAGCCAGCGCGGCGAGGAGCAGGAAGTAAGCCAGAATACGAACGCAGCCCGCCACCATGACCGTCCGTCCATGCCGCTGGTGCAGTTCGGTTCCGCTGACCATCTCGGCCTGATTTTGGGAGGGCACCCCCTGTTTTTGAAGCCACCACGCCCGGTGGCAGTAGACAAAAGCCCCAATTTCAGAGGCGCGAATGGTTTTCAATCGTCGATCTGCATCCGCATCTGGTTTTCCAGGCGTTCCAGGCTCTTTTCAAGCTGTTCCTGCCGCAGGCTGATGGTCATGTCGCCGCGAGTGCGTTCGGTCACCCCGCGTACGATATCGGTCAGCCGCCGCAGGCCGCCGGTGATGGCATCCGGATAATCCATGGTGACCAGAATGGCGTAGATATCATCCATGCAGCTCAAGAGTCTTTCGGCTTCCTGGGAATGGCCGCTGCGCAGGATATCCAGACAGCGCCGGCGCAGTTCACCGGCCGCCTCAGCCAGGCCCTGCAGGTAGGTGGCATATTCCACTTCCAGTTCCTCGGGTGAGGGCAGCGGAGCATTGGTGATCAGAGCGAAGACGATATTTGCCTCGGCGTACTCTTTGAGTGCATCCTGGGTATAACCCGAGTGGTAAAGGTCCGGAAACGTTGCCAGTTCGCTGCGAAGCGTCTCCGCCAGGCGGCGGGCGGTCCCCAGTTCCTCGAGCGCAAGCTCGCGCTCATCGCGGTGGATGGCGCGTATGGCGTTGGCACAGTGGCGGGTTAGGGTCCGGGCTTGAGAAAGCGCGCGATCACGGGCAGCAGTCCGTGTTTCTAAGGATTTGTGTACCCGTTCAATGATGACATTCAGTTCCTTCATGAGATTGACCTACTCCTCCTGCGGAGGGGATTCAGGCGGCTGCTGTGGGCTCTGCGGAGGCCGGAAAAGGAAATCGGCCAGCGAGGTGGTACCGGGGACGGAGATTTCACCGAAAGCGGCCTCATATTTTGCCAGGTTCTCGGCCAGGGCGCGGTAAAACAATTTGGCGCCCAGCGGCGACATCACAATGCGCGAGCGCACCTGAGCCGGTGAACTACCCGGAAGAAGATGAGCAAAATCGAAGACAAGCTCCGACGGTGAGTGAGCAATGCGCACCAGGTTCACATACTCCACCTCCAGGGAGGAAGGCACCTCCAGAGGAGGAAGCTGGTGTGAAGGCCGCGGAGGTTTGGTAGACATAACTTGTCCTCCTGAAATGAGGGTGACTGCTTTCCATAAAAGCAGTCACCCCATATTGTCGATTGTTGGTGATTAAAATGGGATTTCGTCGGGCTCAGAAAGACCGCCGCCAAACGTATCCGTGGCCTGGTACCCACCGTCGTCGTCATTACGACCCGACAGGAAGCGCACCATCGATGCGGAGACCTCAAAAGAAGCGCCCGGACCGTTCTGCCCCTGCCAGACACGGGGTCCGCCTGTCTTAGGATCGGGGATCAGGCGACCTTCAACCAGCACTTTGCTGCCTTTGCGCAGGTACTGATTGCAGACCTCGGCCGAACGACCCCAGGTGGAGACCCTGAACCAGATGGTCTCTTTCACCTGTGTGCCGTCAGAAGCGGTGTACTGCCGGTTAGTTGCCACGTTGAAATTGGTGACAGCCTGACCGCTGGGGGTGTAGCGCATTTCAGGATCGCGGCCTAGATTTCCGACAAGGATGATGGTGTGGTACATGTTTCCTCCAGTTCCGGCAGGGGGGCCGGTTTTTCAGTCCGGATGTCCGCCACCCGTGATCTTCTTTCACTTCCCTGCCGTTTTCAGAACAATTGTACACAACTTTTTGCAGGCTACAAGGGGAAAAATTTCCTGTTTTCCTTGAAATGCGGTTACCGACGCATTTGATCCCATTCTTTGACCTGCTGGAACAGGTATTGCAGGGGGTAAAGATCGCGCACCGGAAGATTGAGGTTGGGCGTGCGTGTGTGATGGTATTGAAATACACGGCTGCCGGCCGGAAGGCGCTGCGCCTGCTGAAGATACTCTCCACGCGCCATAAACCCGGTCAGGAAAATATCCATTCCATAGATCCAGATGTTTTCCCAGGCTTCCGGGGCGATCAGGTAAGGTTCTTTAAAGAGCGGGCTGGAGATGCCCACACGTCCTTCTGGCGGCTGTGACACATGCAAATAGGAGATGCTGTAAAAATCCTGCTGCACCGGAGTGCGCCTCAGCGGCTCCAGGGTGATCTGCTCTGTCTGAAATCGATGATCCCGATCCTGCCCACCGAGTTCCACCTGCAGGGTGTGGGGGATATCGGCCTTGAGTGCCAGCCCGCCCAGAGATTGCCAGGTTTCGGGACGGGACCAGGCCCGTGGAAAGGGGTGGATGAGATAGATCAATTGGCCGGCTGCCACGAGGCGAGAAAAATCATCCAGGCGGGGAGCGATGAGCCCGGTGACAAAAGCGAAGATGTACAGATCATGGTTTTCGAAGCGGGTATTCGTCGCCTGATCCAGCGGAACGAGGGCAGAGGCATCCAACAGGCAGGAAGGGTCGCGGTTGAGTTCGCGGATGCGGTTTTTATCAGAAATGTGGTAGCTCTTGATGTCGCAGCGCCGGCCGCCAAGCGCCAGATCGTAATGGTCCGGGTCTGTAAAGTGGGTCGTGCCCAGGTTGTCGTGCGGGATTCCCTGTGCGGAAAGACGGCGCCGGAAAGCGAGCTCCACTGCCTTGCCGATTACAATCCGGCGCATACGGTGTGCAGCCGATCCGCCCATGCGGTTGTACGTGTAAGCCAGCGAGCGGCAGGCGTACGCGATCCCCGCCAGGGTCAGGTCAGGGGTATAGTCGATACGAATAAAATCGGAGGGGGTAATCATAGGCCCTCAGATCTACTATACCAGTTTTTTCGATTTTATGTTCTATGAATCTCCTGCGAGCCGCTCTGTTATTAGCCGGTCAGTGAACAACCTCTACAGGGCTGTCTGCTTCAGCATTCAGCCAGGCAGTTACGCTTTCTTTTAGCTGCGTATTATCAACCGCTGCAATATCCAGGCGCTGTGCCTGGACGAAGGTAGATAAACTGGCCAGACCGCGGGCGAAGGCGCGGGCATAGGCCGCTTTGTCATTTACGGCATTTGCCAGGCTGTCCTCTTCCCAGTACCCTTGGATGACCAGTGTTCCGGTGCTGCGGTCGAGTTTGGGGTCCAGGCGGGCTACGAGACGGTCACCGAACAGGACCGGCAGGGTGTAATAGCCCCAGCGGCGCGAGGCAGCTGGCTTATAAACTTCCCAGACATATTCGAAGTCAAAGATCCAGGATGAGCGCCCACGGGCGCTGACGATGTCCAGAGGGGCGAGAAAAACGACCTCCTCCTGGGTTGTGGTACCCACCGGATTCCACGCTGCGGGCACCTCTCCGGCTTCCAACTGCTCCAGATTGGGGCAGTCTTCACTGAGCACAAGCCAGTCTTCCCGGAAGCCTTCGATGCGAACGCGTGAGACTGCACCGGATTCCATAAGCTGCTGCAGACGGGCAAGCGCTTCTTCAGCGCTCATCCTGCGTTCCATGTAATTGGTAAATACGCTTTTCCACCGGCGCTCTTTCAGCAGCCCCAAATACGCGATCAACTTGCGTGCAAAATAAGCTTCGGATTCATCCCGGGTGACTGCGTAATTAAATTCGGGAGGAGCAACACGATCGCGCAGGTCGTAGACCCGCTCAAAGCCCTCCCGGTGGTGGATCATGACCTCACCGGTGAGCCAGAGGTAGTACAGCGCCAGTGATGTATCTTTCCGGCCGCGGTAGCTCTCCACGCGTTTGTTGCCGCTAAAATCTCGATTACCCAGAGGGCCGTTTTCCTGCAGCGCCGCACGCACTTCCCGAATCACTTCCTGATTTTCCTCGGCGAAACGCTTCCAGCGCTTTTCCTGTCCTTTGTTCTCCATTATGGTCCGCCAGTAGGGCAGTTCGGACATTGGATAGATAAAAAGTCCACCCCCATAATCAAAAAACAGGCGGTCCTGATAGAGCGCTTGCTGCAGATACTCAGGCCGGTAGCCGGCGACACGGCTCCAGAGCACGATATCGTGACTGCGCGCGACCACATTTAAAGGGTCCATCTGCACGGCTTCAACGGCTTTCAGGGCCTGAACCGTGCCCTCTTTTCCCGACCAGCGCCGGCCCGGCCAGAGACCCTGCCTGCCGAGAATAATCCTGCGTAGCGTTTGTTTCGAAATTTCGATTGTTTCCATATTTTCCCCATTAAGGAACCGGTTGTTCTGCTCCATTAAACCACAGCATAAACGAAAACTGGCTCCAGATAGAAGAGACAGTTATCAAACCGGGTAAAGCTTGAAGATGGGCTGTAAACTCAGGGGATACGCAGCGACTGCCCCGGGTGCAGGCGGGTGATATCAACAATTTGCGGGTTGGCTGCTCGAATCGCTTCCACCGTTACCCCATAGCGATCGGCAATTTCTCCGATCGTGTCTCCCGGGACGACGATATAGACGCGATATGCGTCCTGTGGGGTGGGGCGCAGGATGAATTCCGGCACGTTGAGAATTGACCCGGCCGGAAGGGGTACATCCGGATCAATCTGCGGGTTGGCCTGAAGCAGTGTAGATTCTGTGATTCCAAAGCGCAGTGCAATTGAACGCAGGCTATCGCCGGGCTGGACAATATAAACGAGCGGTCCACCAGGGGAAAGCGCTTCATTCAGCGGCCGGCCGTTGACCAGGATATCGACGGTTTCGATATCATCGAACTGCAGCGCAGTCTGCTCAAGCTGGGCCTGGATGCGGGCAGCATCGCAAACCCCATCGATGGCAATTTCACCGGTCAGGTGAATGCGGGCGTGCTGCCCGCTGACTTCTACATTTTCAAGAGCCAGGCTCGAGCGGTGCAGGGCATTGTACAGGCCGGCAGAAGGTGAGGAACCCTCTAAAGAGAGCAGGGCATTCAAGACGCCTGCGAGCGGGGAGCCCGCCTGACTGGCATCGACAGACACCGGTACGAGCGTATCGCCGCAGGCGATCGACTCACCGCCGATACTGGCGCCGTTCATCGCGATCAGGTACAGCCGTGGATTATCCGGAACCGTGATCCCGGTTAATGAAGATGCCTGCGGCACCCCACCCGTATCCGGCAGAATGGGCGAGGCGACCTGTAAAGGTGGATCAGGGACTGCGCTGGTGTCCTCCAGGGCGACCACCGGTGCAGGAATGTTCAGGACCTGGTCGGGGTAGATCAGCGATGGGTTCTGAACACCGGGATTGGCTTCGACAAGGGCCGCCACAGTGGTGTCGAAGCGCTTCGCGATTGCGCTGAGCGTATCACCGCGCTTTACCGTATAAGTATCTGTGCCCAGGGAGTCATCTCCGCCGCCGATCCCCAGACCGGGTCCATTGTTTGGGACGACCGCGCCATCTCTGCCTGCGGACGGTGTGCCTCCATCGAGCAGACCATCGACCGATGTGATAAAAGCAAGGAAGAGAAGCAGTACCAGGAGGATGAATGTGGCAGCGAAATTGAACCCTCCTGGACTGCGGTAGTCGTTATCCAAAGCAAACCTCCATTAAATAACCCCCAATGGATCCTGCTTGCTCAGTATTACAGGAACAAAGAGAAGAGCTGTGCGGTTATTTCTATTATAAGTGTAGGGTGGAAAGATAAACTCAGCGTTGGACAGGGATTAAGGGAGAAGGAATGTTAACAAATACAGCCGCAGGCGACAATTGCCTGCGGCTGTTCTGATCTGCAGTGTATGTTTCAGACCAGGTCAGGCCAGATTAGCTGACCGACGTGAGGGTCTTATACATTGACGATATTAGGCACAATGACCGGCCTGGACTGCGTCCGGTGGTAGAAGAAATCCTGCAGGGTTTTCTCCACCTGTTGGATGCGGTCACGTTTCTTCGCCCGGCTGCTGCGGCGCAGGCCGCGCTGAAGCTCTTTGATTGCGGCTTCGATAATTTCATCGGATTCATCCGGATGCAGGAAGCCGCGGCTGATGATCAGGGGCTTTCCGGCCAGTTCGTGGCGCTTGTTGATCGGCAGGCTGACAATCACGACCCCTTCCTGGGCCAGGCGTTCACGATCCTGCACGACGCTGGCGCCTATCTCGCCCACCAGATAGCCATCGACGTACACATCCCCTGCTGGGACGGCGTCCTCAAGCCAGGCTTTTTCGCCGTCGGTCGTCCAGCAGGCGCCGTTTTGCAGGATGAAGATATCCTCCTGCTTGAGACCGGTCTCCTGCGCCAGGCGGGCGTGCAGGTGCAGGTGACGCAGTTCGCCGTGCACCGGCAGCAGGAAGCGCGGCTGCACAGACTGCAGCATTACGCGCATATCCTCCCGGCTGCCGTGCCCCGAGACATGCACCGTGGCCAGCGAGCCGTATATAACGTTCGCACCGCGTGCAAACAGATGATTGAGCATGCGGCCGACATCTTCCTCGTTGCCCGGAATGGTGCCACCCGAGACAATGACCGTGTCGCCGGCGTGAATCTGGACCTGTTTGTGCTCGCCCAGAGCCATGCGGTTGAGAGCCGAGCGCGGTTCGCCCTGAGAACCGGTCGAGAGGATCACCAGCTTGTGGTCCGGTACCGGGCTGCGGACGTCGACCAGCAGCCCCTTCGGGATCTGCAGGTAACCGAGCCGGCTGGCCAGCTCGACATTTTGTTGCAGGCTGCGCCCGGTCAGAGCTACCCTGCGGTTGTACTTATGAGCCAGGCGAATGATCTCCTGCAGGCGCGCCAGCAGCGATGAGAACGTAGCGATAATAATCCGCCCATCCCCGGCACCGGCGAACAGTTCGTCCAGTGTATCGGCGACCAGCTGTTCGGTCGGCGTGCGTCCGGGGCGGTCTGCATTGGTACTATCACCCAGCAGCGCCAGCACGCCGTTCGGCGTGAGCTGGCGCAGGCGCGCCAGGTCTGTGGTGCGGCCGCCGGTGGGTGTTTCGTCGAGCTTATAGTCGCCGGTGTGCACGACCGCGCCAACGGGCGTATCGATCACGAGCCCGACCGAATCGGGGATCGAATGCGCCACAGCAAAGGGGCTGATTTTGAACGGGCCGAGCTGCAGTGTCTGTTTATCGGTGATGACCTGCAGATTGGCATACTCCAGCACGCCCATCTCTTCCAGTTTCTGTTCCACCATCCCAATCGTTAGAGCTGTTCCATAAACCGGAACGCCATCGGGCAGGTGGAGGTTTTTCAACAGGTATGGCAGGCCGCCAATATGGTCCTGGTGGCCGTGGGTGAGCACGATCCCGCGAAGAATATTCTGGTTTTTCAACACATAATCGAACTGCGGCAGCACCAGGTCGATGCCGTACAGGTCGCTCTCGGGGAACATTACCCCGCAGTCAACAATAATCTGGTTGCGGCCGTATTCAAGAACCGTCATGTTCTTTCCAACTTCCCCCAGGCCGCCCAGGGGGATAATCTTTAAATGTTTACCCATGGTAATTACAATATTTCCTTATTACTTCTAAGATTTACTGCCCCCATCAGGGCCCTTTACCGGGCCAAAAATCAGCAGTATGTTTTACAGCCTGAAAAAAGGCTGGTGTATGGTCAAGTTCCACGCACGTTCACAGCCCAATACCATCTGTTCCGGTATGGCAGTCTGAAGGTTTCTGAATTCTTTGCGAGACTGGGGGTCGGGCGGGGAATAGTCAGAATCTTGCAGCGAAGGCGTGAACGTTTATCAACGATATGATGATACCACAGCTTTGTTAAAAAACAATATAAATTATCCGAATTCCATCAAATCGGATCAATGTGAACAAGCGCACTTCAACCGCAGCGTTTATTTCACACCACGCGATCGTTGCGAAACTGCAGGCAGTAATGGTGGAACGTGTTGCTCACCCAGGCGTTGCCAAGCCCGTAAGGCGCCAGGCGGATATCGCTCTGGCACCAGATGCGTTCATCTTTTAAAGAGTACGTCTGGTCCAGCCTGCGGGCCAGGTCCCAGGCCAGCGGGTAAATTTTCCCGCCTTTCTTCACATTCTTGACGATAATGGTGAGGTAGGCCCGGGGTTTGAGGAAAGGCCGCATGGCTTCATAGATGGCAGCCAGGCGCTCGATAAACTCATCATAATCGGTAATATTGCCCAGGTCCTCGGGGTCATCGGAATAAAACACATCCAGATCGGGCGACTGGCGGCGCTTTTTCTGGGTTTCGGCGCCGCGTGCGCGCAGCATATCCCAGTAAGGCGGCGAGGTGATTACATAATCGATGGGGGGAATGTGATGGGTGCGCACCAGGTCGGCAATGCAGGCCGCGTTACCGGTGATGACTTCAGCGGTCAGGTTTTCAACCCCGGCAGTGCTGCCGTTCGAACGGGCAATGGCCGCCCTTTCTTCTTCCAGCACCTGGCGGGCTATTTCGGCATAACCGGGATTGAGTTCAATACCGTAACTGTGCCGGCCGCAGCGCAGGGCAGCCACCAGCGCACTGCCTGTACCGGCCATGGGATCCAGGACCACCTGCCCGCTTTTGGTGAAGAATTCGATAAACTCCTGCGCCAGCGTTTCAGGAAACTTGGCGGGATGCCGGATCACATCCTTCCGCCGGGGCGGGGGGTTGTGAACAAACCACGATTTCTGAAACTTTAACCAGCGTTTGGGGTCGAGGTCGTTAAGTCGGTTGCGAAACGGGCGTTTTGTCATGGTCCTTTTATGCTGAATGAAACTCGATCGTATCTCTTTCTAGATTCCGGAGAATACAACTGGCCGCAGATGGAACGAACTGCCGGCTAACCGATTTCGAACACCTCCAGAGCGGAGAAATTGATCGTCACCGGGGTGTCGCCGTTGGAACGGGCGAATACGCCGATCGTTCCAGATGGCAGAGAAGGATCCTCTACAACAAAGACCTGCTGCCCATTGACGAAAAAGGTCAGTTCTTTCCCCCGGGCCAGGACGCCCAGGCGGGAAATGCTGGGTGCGCCGGGCGGCACTGCGCCGCTGTAGGTGAGGGGATAAGGAGAGGATGCCCGGCCTGAGAAAAACTTGTCCAACCGCACCTGACCGCTGCAGTTCAGACCGAAACGGTAGAACTCAAGATTTTCATTCACCCTCAGAAGCAGTCCGTACTCATCCCCTGAACGGCACAGGTTGGGGCTGGCCGTGATCTCCAGATAAAAATCTCTCAGGTTGGTCTGCTGGCGCAGACTGTACAGGTATGCCCCCGGTTCAGAAATGGCAATCGTCAGCTCGTTCTTCCCCAGGGCAGCGCTTCCAGAGCCTGTCTTCCCCAGCGACCAGAGCTCGGGGTCGCTGAAGTCATCGGAAAAAATCACATCACCCACCACAGGGCGGACATCCACGGTGGGCGTAATCCTTATCGCCGCCGTGGGCGGCGGTGTGTAAGTGGCCGTCGGTGGAAACCAGACGATCGTTGGTGTCGCTGTCTCCGTAGGCGCAGGCGGTGTATCGGTAGCAGTCGGTGGCAGCGGCTCCGCGGCTGCAGTGGTACAGCCGGTTAACCCGACTGCCGCCAGCAGGCTGATCAGGACTGCCAGCGACGGCAGAAGCGAGAGGTTTTTCACGGTTAGCTCCGGACCACGGTGCGTTGGAGGGCGGGAGTTAATATTGAGAATGAACCCAGGCACCCGTAAATCGTACAGCGAGGTCATACAGCAGTCCATCTGTCCGTTGATTTCTTTGCGTAATTGATAGAGGTGACAGGTGGGCCGGGTGATGTAAAATAATCAACACACCCATTCTAGCATAAGATCCAGAAGGAGCGTATACATGCGGAAAAAAGGCATCCTGATTACGGGAGCAGCCGGTGAGATTGGTGAAGCGCTGGTTCATGAGCTTGCCCGGCAGGATGGGCAGCAGCTGATTACCCTGGATTTAAAACCGCTGCCTGAGTCATTCCCCCGGTCTGTTACGCACGTGCAGGGAGATTTGCTGGACCAGGATTTGCTGGCACGGCTGGTGAGCGAGTACGAGATCGACACGATATTCCACCTGGCAGCGCTGCTGTCTACCCGGGCGGAGTTCACGCCCGAGGCGGCTCACCGCGTTAACGTAGAGGGAACGCTGAACCTGCTCAAGCTGGCTTCGGACCAGTCTCAATGGCGCGGCGAGCCCGTGCTTTTTATGTTCCCCAGTTCCATTGCAGCCTATGGGATGCCGGATCTGGAGACGAAAGCCCGCATCCCGATGGTACGGGAATGGGAATGGAACTATCCTCGCACGATGTACGGCTGCACCAAGCTGTACTGCGAACTGCTGGGGACCTACTACTCAGAATACTTCCGCCAGCTTGCCGCCGATGCACCGGTCATGCTCGATTTCCGCTGTGTTCGCTTCCCCGGGCTGGTCAGCGCCTTCACTGTCCCGAGCGGCGGGACGAGTGATTTCGGTCCCGAAATGCTGCATGTCGCCGCCAGGGGAGAGCCCTACGCCTGCTTCGTGCGCGAAGATTCCTGCATTCCGTTTATGGTCATGCCCGATGCCATTAAAGCTCTCCTGGAACTGTCGCGAGCCCCGGCCGAGAAGCTTACTCGCCGGGTTTACAATGTGACCAGCTTCAGCCTGACGGCCGGACAATTCCGGAATATGGTCCTGCGCTATTTCCCTGATGCCCAGATCACCTTCGAGCCAGATATTAAGCGCAATGGAATTATCGACAGCTGGCCATCCAACATGAGCGATAAAGCTGCCCGGGAAGACTGGGGCTGGAAGCCTGATTATGATCTGGAGAGGGCATTCACTGAATATCTGGTGCCGAATATCCGCAAACGCTACCAGGTATAACGTTCCGTAGACCTCTCAGCCTGCCTGACATTTCCTTTTTAAGTATGGCCTTTTTGATACCTTATTGCCATAGATCTCGCCGGCAGCAGCGGAAATAACAAAAAGGCCGGACTCCATTTGAACGCTTTTCGTGCTGCTGAGCAGGCTGTGCACAGACGGTATAATACGCCCGGCTGTGCACCGGCCCCAGCATCCGGAAAAAGCATTAAAAAGGAGAAAGCATGTCTCAATCCCTGAGCGTTGGTTATATTGGCCTCGGTTTGATGGGTAAGTCGATGGCGCGTAATATTTTACGGGCCGGTTTTCCCCTGGTCGTACACAACCGCAGCCGGGGGGCCGTCGATGAACTGGCAGCCGAAGGCGCTGCAGCCGCTCATTCACCAGCCGAAGTCGCCGCACAGGTCGATGTGGTGATAACCAATCTGCCCGATTCGCCCGATGTTGAACAGGTCGTTCTGGGTCCACAGGGCATTATTGAGGCCGCACGGCCGGGATTAATTTATGTGGACCATTCCACGATTAAGCCAGCGACGGCGCGCAAAATCGCTGCAGTACTGGGTGAAAAAGGCGTCGAATGCCTGGACGCCCCGGTCAGCGGGGGAGATATCGGCGCACGAGAAGGTACGCTGACCATCATGGTCGGGGGAGCGGCCGAAACGCTGGAAAAGGTGCGACCTGTATTTGAGGCCGAGGGAAAGACGATCACCCATGTGGGAGAAGCGGGCGCGGGGCAGATCGCCAAGGCAGCCAACCAGATCATGGTTGCCGCTCAGATGGTCGCCATGGGCGAACTGCTGGTGTTTGCCCGCAAAGCGGGAGCAGATCCCCGGCGGGTGATCGAAGCCATTCGCGGAGGTGCGGCGCAGTGCTGGACCCTGGACGTCAAGCCGCAGCGCCTGTTTGCAGGGAACCGGGAACCGGGTTTTAAGGCATATCTGCAGGCGAAAGACCTGGCGATTGTGCTGGACACGGCAAAAGAATATGGAATGCCGCTTCCTTCGACCGCGGTGCACGCCCAGTTGTTCAATGCCATGCTGGAAATGGACATGGCCAACCTCGATAATTCGGCGGTGATTGGCGTGCTGGAGATCCTGGCAGGCACCAGACTGCTCGGAGATGACCCTGCAGAGCAGGTTTAAGGATCTGGCCTGCTCCACTTTACTGTTTGAAGCCCGTTTATTGCGTTGCAATTCCAGAAAGGGCGGCATGTGCCGCCCTTTCTGATGTGAGGATGAACATGCAAAACTTATCGACTTCTATCCTGAAACAGTTTGATTTTTCATGGGACGGGTTGAAAGACTACCTGCTCATCACAGCCGGCGGGCTGTTGCAGGCCGTGGCCCTGCGCCTGTTCCTGGTGCCCGCAAACCTCGTCGGCGGAGGCATCAGCGGGCTGGCGCAGATCATCAACCACTACACCGGCTGGCCGATCGGTTTGATGGTCTTTCTGGGCAATATCCCCCTGTTTATGCTTGGATGGCGCTATCTGGGTGGGGTGCGTTTTGCCATACGAACCGCTTTTGCGATTGTCATCTTTTCTATACTTGCAGACAGCCTGGTCTTTTTTCTCCCCCAGGACGGATTAACCTCTGATATCGTGCTGAACGCTCTCTTTGGAGGTGTGATCAGCGGGATAGGCTTTGGGCTGGTGTACCTGGGAAAAGGGACCAGCGGCGGCAGCGATATCCTGGCCCTGATCCTGAACTACCGCCTCGGAGTATCGCTTTCCCAGAGTTATATGATCACCGATGCATTGATCATGTTTATGGCCGGTCTGTCCTTCAGCTGGGAACATGCGCTCTATGCGCTGGTTATGCTGTATATCAGCGGGATTGCCGCTGAGGCGGTCACACAGGGCTCCAATGTGGTGCGTACTGCCCTGATCATCACTTCGCAGCCGGAAGCCGTCACCCGGCATATCCTGGAGGAGATGAAACGGGGGGTCACCATGATCCCTGCCCGGGGTGCCTATACCGGACAGGAGCGCACGGTCTTATACTGTGTGGTCAACAAATCTGAAGTCACTCAAATCAAGGCACTCGTGCGCGAGATCGACCCCAGGGCGTTTATGGTGATTGGACACGCTCATGAAGCCCTTGGCGAAGGGTTTCAGTCGAACTCCCATCCATAACCGTGCGAAGTGCAGGCACAGGTAGCCGGGATTTGAAATAAAATTCAATAAAAGGCTCCTGCAACCAAATGGGGGGCGATACGTATAACATTTAGCAGCACAGTCATCGGTGTCGTGGTTGACTGGTTTGCTGCAGTAACAAAAAGCTGCTGCAGGAATTCTGATCACCTGGGCAGCTAAAAAAATAAAATCAAACAGGGTACTTCAGGAGTCTTGCAGTGCAGGACGATGTGAACCGGTGGGTTGAACTTGCCAGAAACGGCGACCCACAGGCATTTACGCAGCTGGTAGAGCATTTTCAAAATCCTGTCTATAATCTGTGCTACCGCATGCTGAACAACGCGGAAGATGCAGAAGATGCAGCCCAGGAGACTTTTTTGCGCGCTTACCGAAACCTGCGCCGTTTTGACAGCAGCCGCCCATTTGCGACCTGGCTGCTGTCAATCGCTGCACATTACTGCATCGACCAGATTCGCAAGCGGCGGATGGTGGTTGTCTCAATCCAGGACCTGCCTGTGCCTGATCTGCCCGACAATGAACCCGGGCTGGAGGCGAAGCTGGGTTTAAAACAGGAGCGCGAACGCATTCGCAGTTTACTGGACAGCCTGGATGATGTCGATCGAGCGGCGGTTATCATGTATTATTGGTATGACTTTTCTTATGAGGAGATCAGCACAGCGCTCTCTTTAACCCAGAGCGCGCTGAAGAGTCGCCTCCACCGGGCCAGGCGCACCATGGCCCAACAGTGGCTCAACCAGCAGTCTCAACCCGTGCCGGCGGAAAGGATGAAGTATGAATCACCAACCATATGAAGATTGGCTCTTTGCCGATCCCATTGAAGAGCCGCTGACACCTCAGCAGCAGGCCGATCTTCAGGCTCACCTGCTGGAGTGCGAGTCCTGCCGGAGTTTAGCGGTCGCATGGCAGGTTGTGGAAGCAGATCTTAGAACGGGCGACATGATTGGGCCCCGGGCAGGCTTCACGGCTCGCTGGGAGGAGCGCCTGGAAATTGAACACGCGCGCCTGCACCGCCGCCAGTCACTTGCGATGCTGGGATTCGTGATCGCCGGGCTGACGCTGCTCTTCACTTCGCTGCTGCTCCTTGCGATGCCGCTGCTGAATGCGCCGGAAGTGTGGTTGTGGACCGGCGTCTACCAGGGCATCCAGCTCGTTGACAATCTGAGAGCCATGCAGGAATCGGTTCTCAAGCTGCTGAGCGGCCTTACCGGTGCCGTTCCCCGAGTCTGGTGGGTGCTGGGGTTGGGTGTTTTGAGCCAGCTTGTGGTGCTGTGGATCGTCTCTCTACGTGTCCTGACCAATCCCCGGAGGGTGATAAGATGAAAAGCCTGTCCCGATGGATTTTGCTGCTTATCCTGCTCCTGCTGGTCGGACTGGCCGTGCCGACGACTGCACTGGCCCAGGATCGAAGCGGAGACGAGTTTGTGTTTGGGGGTGTCTTCACGCTGGATGAAGGTGACCGGCTGCGCGGCAACCTGTATGTATTCGGCGGTGTGGCTACGGTTGAAGAAAAGGCCCGGGTCAGCGGCGATGTGATCGTTTTTGGCGGCGCACTGGACATTGCCGGTGAGGTGGAGGGTGATATCACCATTATGGGCGGCAATGTGGAACTGCGCGAAACAGCTGTCGTTGAAGGCGATGTGAACTCTGTGGGCGGCAACATCACCCCGGCCGAAGGAGCGGTTATTGAAGGGGATTTCAATGAAGGTTTGAATGCTCCTTTTGCAATCTTCACCCCTTCGGTTGGCCCGCGAACGATTGACCGTGATATCAAAGTGGACTTTAACCCCATCGTCGATTTTCTGTGGTTTATGTTCCGCACCTTCCTGTGGGCTGCGCTGGCGATTGTTGCCGTGCTGTTTCTACCTCGCCAGACGGAGCGTACTGCAAATGCCGCCCTTGCACAGCCGTTGATCTCGATCGGCGTAGGGCTGCTGACGATCATCGTGGTGCCGATTGTGTTGATCATCCTGTTAATCACCATCATCGGCATTCCGGTGAGCTTGCTGGGAATGCTGGCGCTGTTCATCATCTGGGCTCTCGGGATCGTTTCTCTGGGTACAGAACTGGGGCGCCGGCTGGCGGTGCTGTTGAAGCAGGATTGGGCGCTGCCCGTGTCCGCCGGGCTGGGTACGTTTATCCTGATATTCCTGGCGAATGGAATTGGGCAGGCCGTCCCCTGTGTGGGCTGGCTGGTGCCGTTAGCACTGGGACTGCTGGGGGTAGGCGCAGTGCTGCTGACCCGGTTTGGGACCCAGGATTACCCGCCGGTCTACCCTCCGGCCCCCGGGGCACCGGTTGGCCCTGCGCCTTATGGGCCGCCGCCAGGAACGCCCGGTTATCCGGCTCCCGGCTCTCATGGCCCTGCGGGTTCACCGAGGATCGTCGTGCCCGACATCCCGCCCCATCCTGAGGGAAAACCCTTCCCGGGCGATACAGAGGCATCTGCCCCTGAAGCTGGGGCTGAAAAGGATGACGATGCATCCCGCGGCGCCCAGGTCTTCTAAGGTGATCTGAGGAGACGGCCAGATCGTATTCGTGCCGCAGCTGCAGCGTTCGCTGTGAAGCATCAAAACACTCCAGGCCATCTATCGCAGGCCTGGAGTGTTTTGATGCCACTGTAATGGGGGGGTCAGGAGGAAAGGGGCAGCAGGAACTGGAGCACCGCACCGGCAGTAATCAGAGCCTGGCCGATATGATACGTCACCCTCACCTGCAGCCTGCCGTGCGGCAGCGGTGAGACGAAGCGGTTCCAGGCAAGCAGGGCGTCGGAGAGATAGAAGAGCAGGGCGCCGGCGCTCACCATCAAAGCCGGCCCGACCAGCCAGCCGCCTTCAGCCGGAATATCGCTGCGCACCAGGGTGAGCAGGGCGGAGATCAGCATGAGGTTAAGGGCGATGGAATAAAAAATTATCAAAGCGGTCATCTCGCCCTTCCCGGTGGCCTTAATGCTCTTAAGCACTCGCCGGGTAAACTGCCAGGCGGTGACGGCTACCAGGAGTACGACGAGCAGGCTGGCCAGATCCACCGGGGGCGGCGTCTGGTTAAAACCGATAATATAGGAAAGATGCGCCAGCAGAAATGCAGCCAAACCGGTTGTGAAACGTTCCTGCGGCAGCATCAGGAAAATATCTCCAGCCAGGGAAAACAACAGCCCCAGAGCGAACCAGACAAGCGGGCCCTGAAAACCGCTGGCTTGCCACACCCAGGCAAGCAGTGCCAAATCTACGCCCGGTTTTACCAGGTAGGAAACGTTTTTCCACTGAAAAGCAACAGCCAGCCAGTCGATCAAAGCGATCACCATTGCCGCGGCGAGGAAGGTCACTGGTATGGTCATGGGACAGCGTACGACTGCTTAATAGCCGAATCTTTTCAAAATGTTTTCGTCATTGCGCCAGTTTTTGCGGACTTTCACACGCAGCCGCAGGAAAACCTTGCGCCCGCTCATGGCTTCAATTTCCTGGCGAGCCATGGAACCGATCTTTTTCAGCATGGCGCCGCCCTGACCGATCACGATCGGTTTGTGAGACTCTTTCTCTACAAAAATTGTGGCTTCGATATACGCGCCGTGCTCTTCGCGTTCGGTGTATTGATCCACCCGGATGGCGATACCGTGAGGCACCTCGTCTCTCAGCAGGATGAGGGCTGCCTCACGGATCAAATCGGCGGCGATGTCGCGTTCATAGAGATCAGTTACCTGACCCTCGGGAAAGAACGGCTCACCCTGGGGGAGCACGGCCAGAATGCGCTCCAGGAGCCGGTCAAGGTTTTGACCCTGTACTGCCGATAACGTCAGGGCCTCGTCGTGCGGGATCAGCTCCTCGTATGCGCGCCGGTTCATCTCCAGGGTTTCGTGGTCGACCAGATCCATCTTGTTCATCGCCAGCAGGGTGGGAACTCGACGTTTGACTTCACGCAGAGCGGCAACCAGCAGCTCGTCTTCCGGGTGTGGAGGAACGCTGACATCCACCAGGAAAAGGATCACGTCGCTCTCTTCCAGTGTGTCGATCGCTTCCTGGTTCATGCTCTCACCCAGTTTGTGCAGTGGACGGTGGACTCCGGGTGTATCGATAAAGATCACCTGGGCGGAGTCAAGGGTGAGAATGCCCATCTGGCGCTTGCGGGTGGTTTGTGGACGTGGAGAAACGGCGGCAATTTTCTGCGCCAGCAGTGCATTGACCAGCGTCGACTTGCCCACGTTGGGCCGGCCCATTACCGCAACAAATCCAGCTTTGTATACAGTTTCTGTCGAGTTCGATTCCATCGTTTCCATGGTTTCATTCTATCAGATGCCGTGGTATAACAGAGCCGCACAGGCGGTTGTTTTTATATGCAGAATCCTAATCAGATTCTCATATTGATGAGAGAAAATCCTACTTGACCCGAGCCCTGATTACATATATAATATACTTTCGTCAAATTGGGCCCTTTCATGCCGCCAACAGTGAAATTTCGGTTTCAGTCGTTACTGAGGGGCATATTCACAGGTGATGCGTAAAGCGAGCTAGCAGCGTTTTACGCTTTATGTATATAAAGCCAAATTGTATTCAAGAATTAAGGCCTAATCGATAGGAGTGACAGCATGGCATCTGTATTGCCTAGCAAAAATTACGCGCGTATTGACGTCAAACTCCCCCTTCCGGATCTGATCGAAGTTCAACTTGAATCGTTTGAACGCCTTAAAACCGAAGGACTCGGCGACCTCTTTCACGAGCTGTCGCCCATCGAATCCTACAACAAGGGGATGAAATTATACTTCCCGAGCAACACTCCTGAATCGAAGGAGTGGGGTTTGACGTACTGGTTTGGTGAGCCGAAACACACCATCGATGAATGTATTGAGCGTGACCTGACTTACGCCAGCCCCCTGTATGTATCTGTGCTGTTGGCCGGTCCCGATGTGCCCGAACCCATCAAGCAGGAAATTTTCCTGGGCGATTTCCCGGAGATGACGGAGAAGGGCACCTTCATAATTAATGGTACGGAACGTGTCGTCGTCTCGCAGCTGATCCGCTCTCCGGGTGTTTATTTTGAAGCCCCGGTCGACCGCTCCACCGGCCGCTCGCTGGCGATGGCCAAGCTGATCCCCGACCGCGGCGCGTGGATGGAATTTGAGACACGCAAAAGCGACTACCTGACGCTGCGCTTCAACCGTAAGCGCACTGTGCCGGTAACCATTTTCCTGCGCGCGCTGGCCGCAGTGGATGATGGCCTGGAAGACTCTCCCATTAAAGAAGGCACGGACGAAGAACTGCTGGAACTCTTCAGCGACATCGACAACAATCCTGATCGCATGTTCATTGCTTCCACCCTGTATCAGGAGCCGGAGTGGGACCTTTCTCACGGCGTCACCATCGCTGAGGCGGCACTGATGGAGTTCTTCAAACGTATGCGCCCCGGCGATCCGGCCACCCTGGAGAACGCGCGCGACTTCCTGGAGGAGCAGCTCTTCGACCAGCGCCACTACGACCTTGAGCGTGTGGGTCGTTACAAGCTCAATCAGAAGCTGGATCTGACGGATAAGGTGCCCATTCGTCACCGCACGGTGACCAAATGGGATGTTGTCCAGCTTGTGCGGCGCATGATCATGATCAACAACGGCATGATGGCCGCTGATGATATCGACCATCTGGGCAACCGCCGGGCGAAAACCGTGGGCGAGTTGATCCAGAACAAACTGCGCATCGGCCTGCGCCGTATGGAACGGGTGATCAAAGAGCGCATGTCCATCCGCGATCAGGACCAGCTCTCCCCCATCACCCTGATCAACATCCGTCCGGTGGTGGCAGCGCTGCGCGAATTCTTCGGTTCGAGCCAGCTCTCCCAGTTTATGGATCAGACCAACCCGCTGGCAGAGCTGCGCCATAAGCGCACACTTTCGGCCCTTGGCCCGGGCGGTCTGCGGCGTGAGCGTGCCGGCTTTGACGTTCGTGACGTGCACCATTCGCACTACGGCCGTATCTGCCCTATTGAGACACCGGAAGGACCGAACATTGGTCTGATCGGCCGTCTGGCCTCCTTCTCACGCGTCAACGAATATGGTTTTATCGAAACACCCTACCGGCGCGTGCGCAAGGCGCTCAAACCCGACGATCCGCGGCTGGTGGGCCGCATGCTGCGTGAAACGCTGACCGACCCCGAGACGGGTGAGGTTATCGGGACTGAGGGCGAGCGGATTACGCCGGAGATGGCCGAGGAAATCTCGCACCTGACCGTTCCCGAGGTCCTGGTGGTGCCCTTTGTGTCTGATGAGGTCGAATATCTCTCCGCCGATGTGGAGGACCGCTTCGTGATCGCCCAGGCGAACACGCCGTTGAATGAATACAACGAGTTCGTTCGCCGCCGGGTTTCTTCACGCTATTACTCCACATTCCTCTTCTCAGCTCCGACCAATATCGATTATATGGACGTGGCACCGCATCAGATCGTCGGCATCAGTGCGGCGCTGATCCCCTTCCTGGAGCATGACGACGCCAACCGCGCTCTGATGGGTTCGAACATGCAGGCTCAGGCGGTCCCGCTGCTGCGGCCGGACGTGCCGCGCGTTTCGACGGGCATGGAATATCACGCTGCGGTCGACTCGGGCCAGGTCGTTCTGGCGGAAGAGGACGGCGAAGTGGTTTCCGTTACCGGCAGCCGAGTAGTCGTCCGCAACGCTGAAGGTAAGCAGCGCGTGTATACCCTGCGCAAATACCAGCGCTCCAACCAGAGCACCTGCATTGACCAGCGGCCGGCGGTCGTAAAAGGACAGCTCATTAAGAAAGGCGATGTTATCGCCGATTCTTCCTCCACCGAGGCTGGTGAACTGGCACTGGGTCAGAACGTGACCGTGGCCTTCCTCTCCTGGGAGGGCGGTAACTTTGAGGACGCGATTCTGATCTCCGAACGCCTGGTACAGGATGATCTGTTCACCTCCGTACATATCGAGAAGTACGAGGTTGAATCGCGTGATACCCGCCTGGGCCCCGAAGAGATCACCCGGGATATCCCCAACGTGGGTGAGGACGCAATCAAAGACCTGGACGATCATGGCATCATCCGCATTGGCGCAGAGGTTGGCCCGAACGACATCCTGGTGGGTAAGATCTCTCCGAAGGGTGAGAAAGAACTGACCCCTGAAGAGCGGCTGCTGCGGGCTATTTTTGGTGAGAAGTCTCGCGATGTGAAAGACACCTCGCTGCGCATGCCTCACGGTGAGCGCGGTAAGGTTGTGGAGGTGAAAGTCTTCACCCGCGAGGACAACGCCGACCTGTCTGCCGGCGTGGACATGATGGTGCGTGTTTCCGTCGCCCAGCGGCGAAAAATCACCGCCGGCGACAAGATGGCCGGACGCCATGGAAACAAGGGCGTCGTCTCGAAGGTGGTCCCGATTGAGGACATGCCCTTCCTGGAGGACGGCACTCCGGTGGATATCATCCTGAATCCCCTCGGTGTCCCCGGACGTATGAACATCGGTCAGGTTCTGGAGACTCACCTGGGCTGGGCGGCCAGCCGCCTGGGCTTCCGTGCGGTGACGCCCGTCTTCGACGGTGCAACCGAGGAAGAGATTGAAGCGGAGCTCGCTCGCGCCTGGATGATCGACCGGGCCTGGGACGAGGCCGTGGAAAAAGCCTGGGAATGGCTGAAGCAGCAGGAATACGATAAAGACAGCATCGAGGACGACGATGAAGTGCGCCGCCTGTACCTGGAAGACTGGCTGGGCGAACGCGGCTACGACGTCTATGAGCTGATCTCCGACGTCACCTATGCCCGCCGCTCGGTTCTGCGTGAGTGGCTGCGCGATAAAGGTTTCGACCCGGACACGATCCTGTCCTTCGAGGACGATAAGCGTCCGATCGATGAGCGCCTGGAGAGCGATAAACAGGCCGTGAAAGCCTGCCTGCATCTCTGGCTGCAGTTTGAAGGACAGGATGTTGCGGAAGACAGCACCCTTGAAGAGCTGCGGAAGCAGGCCGACGATTACTCGCTGGAGTCCGGCAGGCCCGTCCCGATCCTGGGTAAGCAGATCCTGCGGGATGGAAAGACCGGCGAGCCTTACGACCAGCCGGTAACGGTCGGCGTGATGACAATGCTGAAGCTGCACCACCTGGTCGAGGACAAGGTGCACGCTCGCTCAACCGGTCCTTACAGCCTGGTATCTCAGCAGCCGCTGGGTGGTAAGGCGCAGTTCGGCGGCCAGCGCTTCGGCGAAATGGAAGTCTGGGCGCTGGAAGCATATGGCGCGGCTTACACCCTGCAGGAAATGCTGACGGTTAAGTCGGATGATGTTCAGGGTCGTGTAAAGACCTACGAGGCCATCGTCAAAGGCGAACCGATCGAAGAGCCCAGCATTCCGGCCTCCTTCCGGGTGCTGGTGAAAGAACTGCAGAGTCTGGGGCTGGCAGTGGAAGCTGTCACCGACAGCGGTGAGGTGATCCGCTTTGGGAAGGACGAGGAAAGGGCTCGCCCGCCCAGGCTGAGCACCGGTCTGCTGGGCCTTGGAGAAGAACTGTAGCGTTTAGAGCTTTATCCAGGGCGGCGCGGAGCTTGCGCCGCCCTGGTTTTCTCAGATAACGGATCGTGAACGGCTGTAGAATTCCTTGACGCTCTATAACCAGCATGGTAAAATCAGCCTTCGTTGCCTTGGTTAACAATAGGGGCGGCTATCACCCCCGCCCGGTAATTGAGCGTCGTTACAACGGTGAGGCCATCATGCAGGTTCGATGGCCTCACTTGACGGATTGAAACAGTAAGTCTTTGTAATCATTTATTCGGAGGCAAAAGGTGCCAACCACCAACCAACTGGTCCGCAAGGGCCGCAAAACGAAAAAGGTTAAGAGCAAGGCTCCGGCGTTGCTGTATACGCTTAATTCGATGAAGCAGCAGCGCACCCGCCAGAGTAAGGGCGCTCCTCAAAAGCGCGGCGTGTGCACCGTTGTCCGCACGATGACACCTAAAAAGCCGAACTCGGCCCTGCGAAAGATCGCCCGTGTGCGCCTTTCCAACGGGATCGAAGTCACCGCTTATATCCCCGGCGAGGGCCACACCCTGCAGGAGCACTCCGTGGTTCTGGTTCGCGGTGGGCGTGTGAAAGACCTTCCGGGCGTGCGTTATCACATTGTACGCGGCACGCTGGATACCGGCGGTGTCAACAACCGCAAGCAGGCCCGTTCCAAGTACGGGGCCAAGCGCCCAAAGGGATAAAAGCTGTCGCTTAATGATTTGGAAGCGCCGGGAATATGTTGTTACCGGCGTTTCTTACCGCAGCGTAGGAGAAATTTGAATGTCTCGACGGAATAAACCAGAACGAGTTGAAACTCCACCCGATGTACGCTACAACAGCGTGCAGGTTCAGGATTTCATTAACCGTGTAATGAAGAACGGGAAGAAGAGCCTGGCCACCCGGCTGGTCTATGATGCGCTGGATTTAATTGAAGAGCGCACCAACCGTCCGGGCCTGGAAGTCTTTGAGCAGGCGATCAAAAACGTTCAGCCGGTTATGGAAGTTAAACCGCGGCGTGTGGGCGGCGCAACCTATCAGGTGCCGATGGAAGTCCCACCGTACCGCCGCTTTGCACTGGCGACCCGCTGGCTGCTGGCAGCCGCTCGCAGCCGTTCGGGCAAGAGCTTCACGGAAAAACTCGCCGCTGAGCTCATTGACGCCGCCAATAACACCGGAGCTGCAATCCGCAAGCGTGAAGAGACGCACAAGATGGCGGAAGCCAACCGCGCCTTCTCGCACTACCGGGTGTAGCATTTCAATCAGCAAGAAGAAGTTCTGGCTGGTAATTTTTCAGGTCAGGTTTTAGCATGGCTCGCATTTATCCGTTGGAACGGTACCGAAATATAGGGATCATTGCCCATATCGATGCCGGTAAAACCACCACCACCGAGCGAATCCTGTTCTATACCGGTAAAACCCATCGCATCGGTTCGGTGGATGAGGGCACAACCGTTACCGACTGGATGGAACAGGAGCGTGAACGGGGTATCACGATTGTCTCTGCGGCCGTATCCGCCGAGTGGAAGGGCTATCAGATCAATCTGATCGATACCCCTGGCCACATCGACTTTACGGCCGAGGTACAGCGGTCTCTGCGCGTACTGGACGGGGGCATTGTGGTCTTTGATGCCGTCCAGGGCGTTGAACCACAGAGCGAAACCGTCTGGCGGCAGGCCGACCGCTATGGTGTGCCGCGAATCTGCTTCGTCAACAAGATGGATCGCATCGGCGCTTCTTATGAGAACACGCTGAAAAGCATACGCGACCGGCTGGGCGCCAATCCAATTGCGGTGCAGCTCCCGATTGGCAGCGAAGCAGGTTTTAAGGGCGTGGTCGACCTGTTCACCGAGCGGGCCATGATATGGGAAGACGATCTGGGGCGTGAGCCGCGGGAGACCGAAATTCCGCCCGACCTGCGCCAGCAGGCTGCGGAGATGCGCGCCCGCATGATCGAGCAGATCGCAGAACTGGATGAGGAGCTCACCCTCAAGTACCTGGAGGGCGAAGAGATCAGTATTGAGGAATTGAAGGCCGGGCTGCGCAGTGCTGTGCTGCGCAACGAGGCCTCGCCTGTTTACTGCGGCAGCTCCCTGCGCAATAAAGGCATTCAGCCTGTTCTGGATGCTGTCATTGACTTCCTTCCATCGCCTCTGGATATCCCGCCGGTGAAAGGTACGGATCCCCGGGCGGATGATGAAACAGAAATTTTCCGCAGCGCGGACGATAATGAGCCGCTCAGCGCGCTGGTGTTCAAAATCGTCACGGATCCTTACATGGGCCGGCTGGCCTACGTTCGTGTATACTCCGGGACACTGGAACAGGGTTCCACGGTCTACAATTCCACCAAGGGCACGCGCGAGCGCATCGGCCGCCTGATCCGCATGTATGCTGACCGGCGTGAAGATGTCGATGTTGTAAGAGCCGGTGATATCGGCGCCATTTTGGGGTTGAAGCAGTCCTTTACCGGTGACACCCTCTGTGACGCTGCTCATCCGATCCTGCTGGAAAGCATTTCCTTCCCCGAGCCGGTGATCTCCGTCTCCATCGAGCCGAAGTCCACTGCAGACCAGGCAAAGATGGCGGATGCACTGCGCAAACTGTCGGAAGAGGATCCCACCTTCCGGGTAAGCAGCAACGAGGAAACCGGGCAGACCATCATCGAAGGAATGGGTGAGCTTCATCTGGAGGTGCTGGTCGATCGCATGCTGCGCGAGTTCCGCGTGCAGGCGCGCGTGGGCCGTCCGCAGGTGGCCTATCGCGAATCCATCACCCGTCCGAATCCCAGGGCCGAGTACCGTTATGTCAAGCAGACCGGCGGCCGCGGTCAGTATGGTCACGTGGTGCTTGATATCCAGCCTGGAGAACCGGGGAGCGGCATTGTCTTCGAAAACGGGATCGTGGGGGGCGTGATCCCCAAAGAGTTTATTCCTGCAGTCGAAAAAGGCGTGCGCGAAGCCGCCGCGGGCGGTGTTATCGCCGGATACCCGGTTACCGATGTTAAAGTACGCCTGATTGATGGTTCTTATCATGAAGTGGACTCCAGTGAAATGGCTTTCAAGATGGCCGGGTCGATGGCCTTTAAAGAGGGCATTCAAAAGGCGGGTCCAGTTCTTCAAGAACCGATTATGAAAGTGGAAGTCGTTGTTCCCGAAGAATTCCTCGGGGATACGATTGGGCAGTTGAACGCCCGCCGGGGAGAAATTCTTGGCATGGAAATGCGGCCGGGCAACGTGCAGGCCATCAAAGCCATGGTTCCCCTGGCAGAAATGTTCGGTTATGCAACCGATCTGCGCTCGTCCACTCAGGGGCGAGGTGTGTTTACCATGGAATTCGATCACTATGCTCAGGTTTCGGAGAATGTAGCCCGAGCAATTACCAGCGGAAGGTAATGTGCAGGCTCACAGCGCCTTCTGGAAAACTTATAAATCATCAAACGACTAATTTTTAAGGAGAGCATTCATGGCCAAGCAAAAGTACGATCGCAGCAAGCCGCATATGAATGTGGGCACGATGGGGCACATTGACCACGGCAAGACCACTTTGACGGCGGCGATCACCAAGTACTGCGCGCTGCGCGGGTACGGCGAGTTTCACGCCTTCGACACGATCGACAATGCTCCCGAAGAGCGCGAGCGGGGCATCACGATCAACATCTCGCACGTGGAGTACGAGACGGAGAAGCGCCACTATGCCCACGTGGACATGCCCGGCCACCGGGACTACATCAAGAACATGATCACCGGTGCGGCGCAGGTGGACGGCGCCATTCTGGTGGTGGCGGCTCCCGACGGGCCCATGCCCCAGACGCGCGAGCACGTGCTGCTGGCGCGGCAGGTGGAAGTGCCGGCGATCGTGATCTTCCTCAACAAGGTCGACATGATGGACGATCCGGAGCTGTTGGAGCTGGTGGAGCTGGAGCTGCGCGAACTGCTCAACGAGTACGGTTTTCCGGGGGATGAGACCCCGATCGTGCGCGGCTCGGCGCTGGCGGCGCTGGAGAGCAGCTCGCAGGATCCGGATGCGCCGGAGTATGCCCCGATCAAGGAGCTGCTGCGGGTGGTGGACGAGTACATCCCCGAGCCGGTGCGCGATGTGGACAAGCCCTTCATGATGCCGGTGGAAGATGTGTTCTCGATCAAAGGCCGCGGCACGGTGGTGACGGGGCGTGTGGAACGGGGCAAGATCAAGGTTGGTGACCCGGTGGAGATCGTGGGGCTGCAGGAGAAGAGCCTGAGCTCGGTGGTGACGGGAGTGGAAATGTTCCACAAGTCGCTGGAAGTGGGCATGGCCGGTGACAACTGCGGTCTGCTGCTGCGGGGCATCACCCGTGAGCAGGTGGAGCGCGGCATGGTGATTGCGGCGCCCAAGAGCATCACCCCCCACCGCCGCTTCCTGAGCGAAGTGTACGTGCTGCGCAAGGAAGAAGGCGGACGGCACAAGGCCTTCTTCAGCGGCTACCGGCCGCAGTTCTACATCCGCACCATGGACGTGACCGGCTCGATCAAGCTGCCCGAAGGGGTGGAGATGGTCATGCCCGGCGACAACGTCAACATGGAAGTGGAGCTGATCGTCCCGGTGGCCCTCGAGCAGGGTTCCAAGTTCGCCATCCGCGAAGGCGGTCTCACCGTCGGCGCCGGCGTTATCACCAAGATCCTGGACTAAGGTAGATTATGGTCAAGCAGAAGATTCGCATTCGCCTCAAGGCATATGATCATCGTGTTCTCGACCAGTCGGCGAAACGCATTGTTGAGACCGCTGAACGGACTGGCGCCCGAGTAGTTGGCCCGGTACCCTTGCCAACTCGCATAGAACGGTTTACAATACGCCGCTCGACTTTTATCGATAAAGACTCTCATGAGCATTTTGAAATCCGAACCCACAATCGCCTGATCGACGTTCTCGATCCGGACTCGAAGACGATCGACATGCTGATGCGATTGAATCTTCCTGCGGGTGTGGATATCGAAATTAAAATCTAAGTTTGTTTCGTGGATACGTGCCGCGTGTCAGGCATCGGGAAAATCATCCGGAGCCTGACACGTGACACGAAAACGCGTGAAACGTAAGTAAGGCAGCGTAAGAACAGACCTGCTCGTGGATCCCACAAAATTAAACGCTCCTCGACAGGCTGGCTAACTGCGCTGCGGTCAGGGATGATGTAGCCAAGCCCAGGCTAACAGTCCCGTATCTTTTGAAACAGGAGACAACTGAGATGTTAAAAGGGCTGATAGGCAAGAAAATCGGCATGACCCAGATTTTCGACGAGGCCGGTTCTGCAATTCCGGTTACGCTCATCGAAGCTGGGCCTTGCTATGTAACCCAGGTGCGCCTGCCTGAGCGAGATGGTTACTCAGCAGTGCAGCTTGGGTTCGAGGAAGTTAAGCCAAAGCGCCTGACTGGTGGTCAATTAGGGCACCTGAAACGCAACAATTTGCCTCCGTTGCGCTACCTGCGTGAATTCCGGGAAAAGAATCCGGAGGTGCAGGAAGGTGACAAGATCACAGTCGGCGTTTTCGCGGTTGGCGACTTTGTGGATGTCGTCGGCACCAGCAAAGGCAAAGGCTTCCAGGGCGGCATGAAACGGTATGGTTTCGGCGGCGGCCCCAAGACGCACGGTCAGTCTGACCGCCAGCGTTCGCCTGGTTCGCGCGGTTCCGGCACGACCCCGGGTCGTGTCTACAAAGGTGCGCGCGGCCCCGGGCATATGGGCAACGAGCGGGTGACCACTCAGAACCTTAAGGTGGCACTGGTCGATGAGGAACGCAACCTGATTGGTGTCCGCGGCTCTGTGCCTGGTCCTAAGGGCGGCCTGATTCTCATCAAGGCAGCTCGTAAGCAGTAGGCGAGCGCTGTCCTGGATTGGAGTGAACGATCATGGAAGTAGATGTCTATAACATGGATGGTCAAAAAGTTCGCACCGTGGAACTGCCGGCTGCGATCTTTGAGGCTCCCATCAACGTCGATTTAATGCACCAGGCATATGTGCGCCAGATGGCGAACAGGCGCCTCGGTACCCACAACACGAAAACCCGCAGCGAGGTCTCGGGCGGCGGTCGCAAGCCATGGCGCCAGAAGGGCACTGGCCGGGCTCGACAGGGCTCCACTCGTGCACCCCAATGGGTCGGCGGCGGCAGAGTGCACACTCCCAAGCCGCGTGATTACACCCTGGACATGCCGCGTAAGATGCGCCGCGCTGCTCTGCGGTCTGCTCTCTCGGTAAAGGCGGCCGGTAATGAAATCGTCCTGGTGGATCAACTGAGCCTTCCCGAGCCGAAGACTCGCCTGATGGCAAAAGCGCTTAACAACCTTGTCGGCGATGCTTCAGCGTTGATCCTGATCCCTGAAAAGAACGCCGAAACCGAGCTGGTGGTGCGGTCTACAAATAACATCCCGTACGCGAAAACGCTGCTGGCGAATTACCTGAACATCCGTGACCTGCTGGGTTACGACAAGGTAATCATGCCCCTTCAGGCGATCGACGTATTGGTTTCTTACTTAGGATAGGTGGAGAGAAGCTATGGCTACGATTTATGATGTGCTTCGCCGCCCGATCATTACCGAAAAGTCCAACTATCAGGCCGGTGACCTGCACCAGTACGTCTTTGAAGTATCTGAGGATGCAACGAAGACTCTGGTTAAAGATGCAATCGAAACGCTATACGACGTGAATGTTGTGCGGGTCAATATCATCAATATGCCCGCGAAGCGCACACGGCGTGCACGCAGCCGGCGGGTGATGGTTCGCCGAAGCGGCTACAAGAAGGCCATTGTCACGTTGGCTCCAGATGATACGATCCCTGTGTTTGAAGGGGTGAAGTAATGGCAGTTAAAAAATTCAAACCAATGACGCCCGGACAGCGGGGGATGACGGGTGCGACCTTCGAAGAAATTACGAAGACGCGCCCCGAAAAGTCGCTTATCCGCCCCCTGCGCAAAACAGGCGGCCGCAACATGTATGGCCGGATTACCGTTCGCCATCGTGGTGGTGGCCACCGCCGGCATATTCGCATTGTGGACTTCAAACGCGATAAGCGCAACATCCCGGCACGGGTAGCCGCGATCGAGTACGATCCGAACCGTACGGCTCGCCTGGCCCTGCTGCACTATGCTGACGGTGAGAAGCGCTATATCATAGCTCCTCTCGACCTGCGTGTGGGAGATACAGTCCTGGCCGGTGAAAAAGCTGAAGTCCGGCCGGGTAACAGCCTGCCGATCGCCAATATTCCGGTAGGTACCATGATTCACAATATCGAGCTGAAAGAGGGGCGCGGCGGACAGATGGTGCGTTCCGCAGGCACAGCCGCCCAGCTGCTGGCGAAAGAGGGCGATTATGCTCAGATCCGCCTGCCTTCGGGTGAGGTGCGCCTTGTGCGTCAGGCCTGCTATGCCACCATTGGTCAGGTCGGCAACGTGGATCACGGCAATATCAAGCTGGGGAAGGCAGGCCGCAAGCGCCATATGGGCATCCGCCCGACGGTGCGCGGTTCGGCGATGAGCCCTCGCGATCATCCTCATGGTGGTGGTGAAGGCCGGCAGGGGATCGGTATGCCCGGTCCGAAGAGCCCCTGGGGTAAGCCCACACTGGGGTATAAGACCCGCCGCAATAAGAAGACGGACCAGTACATTGTCCGCCGGCGAGGGAAGAAGCGTCGCTAGTAAGTTATGGCTGTTCAACCTTTCAGAGAGGATTTTTACACCGACTGGTTGATCTCGATGGAAAGTTGAAAGCCGGGAGAGTGAAATATGGGACGATCTTTGAAGAAAGGCCCGTTTATTGAGCCGAAATTATTAGCAAAAATCGAAGCCATGAATGAACGTGGTGAGAAAAAGGTTATCCGCACGTGGAGCCGGGCCAGCACGATCTTTCCCCAGATGGTTGGTCATACCATCGCTGTGCACGATGGCCGCCGACACGTGCCGATCTACATCACTGAAAACATGGTAGGACACCGACTGGGCGAATTTGCACCGACCCACACATTCCGCGGCCACCTGGCTGAGAAGAAGACGGCCCGAAAGGGAG